>Ga0247727_10004952_pt1 | contig 27632 bp, 25 predicted proteins | sample WisWelCaveWW1625_FD_202498 | JGI IMG/M metagenome (GOLD analysis project Ga0247727, IMG submission 202498) | Biofilm microbial communities from Wishing Well Cave, Virginia, United States - WW16-25 | ecosystem: Environmental > Aquatic > Deep subsurface > Groundwater > Cave microbial mat | place...
AAGGCTTGCTGCGCATTCGCGATGAATTGGGCGCGGAGATTTCGCAGGTCGAAGTGAAAACGCCAGCGGGAGTAGCTCGCTTAACGCACTCGACAAGTGCCATCGCAAATAAAAATCTTGTTCGTCGTCTAGGGTTTGGTTATTTTGCGACATGATAACCAATGCGTTGCAAACGAAGGAGTAAATCAAAATGATCGCACAACCTATTTTGAGCGAGTACCTCACACGCGCCATGACTTATGCCGAATATGATAAGCTGGAAGACGGCACTTTCAGCGGACGCATTCCTCCTTGCGTCGGAGTCATTGCGTTTGCAAATACTTTATCGCACTGCCAACAGGAGTTGCGCTCGGTTTTGGAAGATTGGCTACTGGTCGGTTTCAAATTAAAGCATTCAGTGCCGATTATTGATGGGATCGACTTGAATCAGGAGCCGGTTTATGAGCCGATGGGCGCCGTGTAAACGAAAAGATTTCATTCGGCGTTTGCGCGCACTCGGCTTCGAAGGACCCTATTCCGGCACGCGGCATCAATACATGATTTATGCGCAACACCGCCTCACCATTCCTTCAAATAGCGAGTACTCCGTGCCGCAACTTCGTTTGATGTTGGGTGAAGTTGCAATGCTCATCGGACGGCAAATCGCTCTCGATGAATGGGAACGGACTCTCATAATCAAACCAACCCAGAAAGCTCGCCTCATGCCTTTTCGAAAACGTCTGCTTGCTCTTCGCCCTTTGCTCCTTGCCCTCTGCTCCTTGCTCCTTGCCTGTCAATCCCAGCCGCAATCGCACGCGGGCTTTAAAGTCGCGCTGCTCTCGCCGGGGCCGGTGAGTGATGCGGGGTGGAATGCGAGCGCATATGAAGGCTTGCTGCGCATTCGCGAGGAACTCGGCGCGGAGATTTCGCAGGTCGAAGTCAAATCGCCGGCGGAGTTCGAGCACGGCTTTCGCGATTACGCAAGCCGTGACTTCAACCTCGTTTTCGGCCACGGGTTCGAATTTCAAGACGCCGCTGCCGCAGTCGCTCCGGATTTTCCCAACACGGTTTTCGTCACCAGCAGCGGCACCACCGTGCGGCCGAATGTCTCGCCGATGATTTTTGAAATGGTGCAGGCCACGTATCTCATGGGCGTCATGACGGCGATGATGTCAAAGACCGGCAAAGCGGGCTGCGTGGGCGGCCTCGAAATTCCTTCGGTGAAGAGCGGCTTCCTCGCGCTCGAAGCCGGCGCGAAATCCGTGAACCCTAACTTCGTGGTGGTGCAAAGCTTCATCGGCAATTGGGAAGACGTGGGCGCGGCCAAAGAAGCCGCGCTCGCGTTGATGGATCAAGGCGCGGATTTCATTTTTCAAAATGCCGATGCCGCGGGCCTTGGCGTGTTTCAAGCGGTGCAGGAGCGCGGCCACGTGTTCGCCTTCGGCGCGAATAAAAATCAAAACGAGATTGCGCCGCAAGTCGTGCTCGCTAGCGCGGTGTTGAATGTCCCGCAAGCATTCGTCAACGTCGCGCGCCGCGTAAAAGAAAAAACTTTTCAAGCGGAGTTGCTGCGCATGGGCATGAAAGACGACGTCGTGTCGCTGGCAATCAATCCCAAGCTGCAAGACCAAATTCCCGCGAACGTAATGGCGAAGATTGAAGAAGTGAAGGCCGGCATACTCGCAGGGCAAGTGGCGCTGCCGGTGGGGTATTAAATCTACGAAGGTCATTATAAAAGATTCTCTACGAACTGGAGCCGTTATGCAATTCGTCGTTTTTCTTGTGCTGCTCTATGGCGTGCTCATGCTCTTAACCGTCGGTCTCGGTCTCGGCGTTGGTTTCGTTTTGCGCTGGCTCTTGCCGTGGCTGGATAAGAGCATGGCGTTTGTGATTGGAGTTGGCGCGACCGGTTTTGCCCTGCATTACATGGTGCAGATCATTACCGCGATCGGCGCGCTTGAGGATGACGAAACCAATTGGCAGCTTGAGAGAAAGCGCGATGCCATATTCAAAGCGATTCCTTCCTCTCGCCGCAAAAAACGCAAGCCGGAATGACCGCTTGCGCGCTCCCATTCTCCCCCAAAACCCGCGGCAACAATGTCCCACGCGCTTCTAGAAATCCATCATCTTTCCAAAAACTTCGGCAACAAGCGTGCGCTCGAAGACGTGAGCTTGCAATTTCACGTGGGCAAGATTCACGCGGTGCTCGGCGAAAACGGCGCGGGCAAGAGCACACTAATGAACCTCATCTACGGCTTGCTGCAGCCCGACAGCGGCACTATGCAACTCGAAGGCAAACCGTTCACGCCGCGCAGTCCGCACGATGCCATTCGATCCGGCCTCGGCATGGTGCATCAACACTTCATGCTCGTGCCCACTTTCACGGTGCTGGAAAATTTTCTACTGGGCAATGCGCGTTTTCGCACGTCGCGCGCCGGCTTGCAAAGCGTTGAGCAAGAAGTGCAACGGCTTTGCGCGCGTTTGCACATTACGCTCGATACTTCGCGGCGCGTTCACGAACTGGCGGTGGGCGAACAACAGCGCGTGGAGATTATCAAGATATTGCTGCGTTCGGCGCGCGTGCTCATTCTCGATGAGCCTACGGCCGTGCTCGCGCCGCAAGAAGTGGAGGACTTGTTTGCGCTGCTGCGTTTGCTGCGCGAGCAAGGCCATGCTATTATATTCATCTCGCATAAATTAGAAGAAGTCAAAGCGATCAGCGATCGCATCACGGTATTGCGCGCGGGCAAGGTCGTTGGCGAGTTCGACACGCGCAGCGTCACGACCGCGCAGATTGCGGCTGCGATTACGCCAAACGTGAGCGTGCTTTCCACTCGCCGCGCTTTTTCTTCCTCCCCACAAAAAAAAATTCTCAAAGCCCAAGCCTTGTGCGCACGCAACCGTTTAGGCCGCTTCGGTCTCGATCATATTTCTTTCGCGCTGCACCACGGCGAAATTTTAGGCGTGGCCGGAGTTGACGGCAACGGCCAAGCCGAGCTTGCGGAAGCGCTCATGGGCTTACGCCGAATAGAAAGCGGCAAACTGTGGTTGGAAGATTGGGATTGCACCACGGCGACGACGCACGCGCGCGTGCAAAACGGCTTCGCTCACATTCCCGCGGATCGCCGCGAAATGGGTTTGTTTCCGAGCCTCGCGATTCACGAGAACGCCGCGATCTTTGCGCAGCGTGAGCCGGAGTTTCATACACACGGCTGGCTGCACTGGTCTCGCCTCAAAACGTGGAGCCGGCAGTTGGTGCAAGCGTTCGACGTGCGCACGGATGAAATTACTTTGCCGGTGGAAACGCTCTCCGGCGGCAATCAACAAAAGCTGGTTGTCGGCCGCGAATTGATGCGACGGCCCAAAGTGCTCATCGCGGTGAATCCCACGCGCGGCATCGATCTCGTGGCCACGCAAAAGATTCACGAGTTGTTGCTCGCGGAAAAATCGCGCGGCGCGGCTATTCTGTTGATCTCCACCGAGCTTGATGAAATCTACGCGCTCGCCGATCGCATCGCGGTTTTGTTCAAAGGCCGAATGCTCGGGCCGTTCTCCGCGGAGGAGCCGCGTCAAAGCGTTGGCGCAAGAATGATGGGAGCGGCGGGTTGAAGCGTTGGTAGTCGCTCCTTATGAGTTTTGATTTTCAAGTTCGGTAATCGCCCCTCAAACGTGTCATTCAGAAGGAAACCTTTTGCGCTCTGGGTGACAATTCCAGTGCTTAAAAAGGTTCCTACTGAATGACATATCGGGGGAACGCGCTTGGTCACCGCTTTTGATCGTCAAATTTCATTAGGAGCCACATGTTCCATGCAGCCCGCGCCTGAAAGGCAATACGACATACTGAATAGCATGAGCTCTTTTCTTAGGCCATTACAAACCCTCGCAACTCCGGTGCTCGCGTTCGCGGTTGCAACGGCAATCACGGCGTTGCTCCTAGGGCTTGGCGGTTATGCTATAATGCCCGCCTTCCTCGCGCTCGCCCATGGCGCATTCGGCTCTGCGAACGCATGCGCTGAAACCGTCGTGCGCGCGGCGCCTTTGCTCTTAACCGGGCTTGCGGTCGCCTTTGCCTTTCGCGCGGGCGTTTGGAACATCGGCGCGGAAGGGCAATTCCTCATTGGCGCGCTCACGGCTATCGCGCTTGCGCCGGTGCTCGCTTCATTGCCGGCATACTTGGGATTTTTTCTTTTGTTGATGTGCAGCGCGAGCACGGGCGGATTATGGGCCAGCCTCGCGGGTTGGATGAAATTTCAACGGCAAGTGCCGGAAGTGGTTTCGACCATTCTGCTCAACTTCATCGCGCTCGAGTTGGTGCGTTATGCCGTGAATGGGCCGCTGATGGAAACCCTGCGCCAATTTCCTCAGACCGACGCGCTCGCGCCTGAGCTTCGTCTCACACGCTGGCTGACGCCGACACGTTTGCACACCGGCGTGTTATGCGCGCCGCTAGTTGCGGGCCTCGTACACGCCGTCCTCACACGAACGGTGTTCGGCTTCAATCTGCGCGCGACCGCGGCGAATGCCACCGCCGCGCGTTTCGCCGGGTTGAATGTCGCGCGCATTCAACTTTTGAGCATGGCGATTTCCGGGGCACTGGCCGGGCTTGCGGGCTTCATGGAATTGACCGGCGTGACGTATCGCCTCTATCAAAATTTTTCTCCGGGCTATGGCTACACCGCAATCGCCGTGGCATTGATGGCGAGATTGCAGCCCGTCGCGCTCATCTTCAGCGCCGTGTTGTTCGGCGCATTGGAGAACGGCGCGCTCGCGGTGCAACGCCAGGCCAACGTCTCCGCGGTGGTCGTCAACATGATGCAAGGCGTGGTTGTGCTCACGATTGCCGTGGCGGGCGCGATGGAGTTGAAAAGGAAAAACTGATACCTGTCATTCAGAAGGAATCTTTTTCAGCGCTTGAGATAAACCCATCTTTGGAAGAAGTGCCTGGTGCTCAAAAAGATTCCTACTGAATGACAATTGTTCGGCAGTGACTTTATGTGGACGTGCTATTCTTCTTGATGAAGAAATGTTTCTGAACTTGATCGAAAACCTTCTGCGCTCGGGCTTGAAGCTCGCGGCGCCGTTGTGGCTCACGGCCACGGGCGAAACTTTTTCCGAGCGCAGCGGCGTGATCAACATCGGACTCGAGGGCATGATGCTCGTGGGCGCGTTTGCGGGCATGGTCGTCGGCTATCACGCTGCGAATCCCTGGCTCGGCGTGCTTGCCGGAATTGCAGCGGCCATGTTGCTCGCCGCTCTTTTGGGCGTGCTCACAATTAACTTCGCGGCTGATCAAATCATCGTCGGCGCGGGACTGAATCTGCTGGCAGCAGGTCTCACGGGTTTTCTCTTTCGCCGCATCTTCGGCGTAACGGGCGCGGCGCTCACCGTGGAAGCATTTGCGCCGGTCAAAATTCCATTGCTCGCGGAGATGCCCTTGCTCGGGCGCGCGTGCTTCGAGCAGCCGGCGTTGTTGTATCTCGCGTTCGCCGTTATTCCGCTCGCTTCCTTCGTGCTCAAACGCACGCACCTCGGTTTGTCGATTCGCGCGTGCGGCGAACATTCCGCGGCCGCGGACACCGCGGGCCTCAATGTCTTGCGGTTGCGCTTCGGCTGCGTTTTGTTTTGCGGCATGATGTGCGGCGCAGCCGGAGCTTATCTCTCACTCGCGCACGCGAATACTTTTGTGGAAGGCTTAACCGCCGGGCGCGGTTTCATCGCATTGGCATTGGTGATTTTCGGCCGCTGGCACCCCTGGGGAATTTTCTTCGCCTCGCTCTTCTTCGGCTGCGCGAATGCGCTGCAATTTCAATTTCAAGCGCTCGGCTCGGGCATTCCCTATCAAATCTTTCTCATGCTGCCGCATGTGTTGACGCTGCTGGTTTTGATTTTTGCGCGCGGAGGCGTGAAAGGGCCGGCGGAGCTGGGGAAGGCGTATCGCCGGGGATAACGTAGCGCAGCAGGCGCAGCCTTGGCCGCAATCAAATTTTACCACAAAGGCGCAAAAGAGCCAAGCCGGCCAGGAGGGTAGGAAAATTTCGAGAGTTCTCCCGTTCCGCCGAGAGCGTTATGCGTCGTGCCAAACTCAGCGAGAAAATTCACTCGAGGGTCAATGCTCCTCGCTTTGCGCCAAGTTGATGAGCGCCTCGCCGGTAACGCGAAACACCGTCCACTCGCTCATCGGCGTTGCGCCGAGTTTTTTATAAAACGCAATCGCCGGCTCGTTCCAATCCAACACCCACCATTCCAGCCGGCCGCACTTGCGCTCGACGGCGAGTTGCGCGAGATAAACGAGCATCGCCTTGCCGAATCCCTTGCCGCGATATTGCTCCTCCACATACAAGTCTTCGAGATAAATTCCAGGCCTCCCCAAAAACGTGGAGAAGTTATGAAAGAAGAGCGCGAACGCGGCCGGCTCGTTGTGATAATAACCAAACACGACTTCCGCGGTTTTGCGTTCGCCGAATAAAGTCTCGCGCAAGAGCTCTTCGGTGGCAAGCACCTCATGTGCGAGGCGTTCATATGCCGCAAGCTTTTTGATAAACGTGAGAATAAGAGCAACGTCGTGCTCGGTTGCGGGGCGAATTTCGAAATGTGGAGCGGAAGTGAGAGAGGTTGGCATGGAGAAAACCCGCGAGGCTCTTTTAAAGTGCGTCGCAAATGGTTCGTTCATTGATTTTTTTGAAAGCTATTTGGCACTACGCGCAACTACAACAGCTTCTCTAACAACGATCGCACCGTGCCCAAGCCGTCCAAGAAAGCGAGCGGCACACTGAAGAACACAAATGAACCGGTCGCGTCGCTTACAGCGACCACGGGCGTGCCCGGCCAGTTTGCGCTTGCCGGCAAAACGTAAAGCGTGTCCGCGCTGATCTTGGGAACAAGCGGAAAGACATTGGGAATGATTGCGGTATTCACGCGCAGTTGCGGAAAGCCGCGTGCGGCGAATTTTGCAGAGGGGAGAACAAGTTGATTGCGCGTGATGCGACTAATGCGCACACCCAAACTATCCACCGGCGCGAAATCCACCGGATCGCCTTGATTGCCGGCAAACTCTTGAAACGCCGTGGTCATAATAATTTTGCCGCCGCGATCAATGAACTGCGGCAAGCTCACTTGCGCCTTTTCCAAATTCGGCTCGGTGTCGGCATACCAAAAGACGCGCTCGAACAACAGCAAAGTTTGCGTGAAGGCTTCGGCCGAGGGCGGTTCGAGGCCGCGGCTGTTGCTCTTGATATCCCACACGTCGAACGCGCCCACGAGTGCGCGCAGGTTGGCGTGGTAAAAATTCGCGGCGTTGTCCGCGATATCGTAATCATCGATCACGAGAAATTTGCTTTGCGGCGCGCGCACGTGCCACAACTCGTTCGCGGTGCGCGGCATGCGAATGGTGCTGCTGGCTGCGCCCGCAATATCGACGGCGCGCAAATGGAAAACGTGTGAGCCGCCGGTAAGCCCGTCCGCCGCGGTCAGTGTCACGGAATTTACGCTCGCGTTCAAATCCTTCCAAGCCGCGAGATTCGCCGTGTCATCGAGCGCGTATTGGAATTTTGCAATCGTATCGTCGCCGTCCAAATCCGTAGCGCTCCAATTAAACGTCGCCACAGTGAAGGTCGTATCCGGCACGTCCGTGCCCACCGGAAACTCGACTCGCGGCCTCGTGTTGATGATGGGATAACGTTGCTTTGCGCCATTGGGATCTGCTGCGCCCGCATCATCAATCGCCTTCACCCAAAACGAATACGTTGTATCCGTGCCGGAGAGTTTGAGCGTAAAGGTCTCTTGCGTTTTCGTGGTGAAAGTCCAATCCGCGGGCACGGCATCGCTCGTCCAGCTTTGCACGTTCGGCGCATTCGGATTGAAAGTATAAATGAATCCCGTCACCGCGCCGTCGGGATCATCGCCCCACCAGTGCAGCGTTTGCTTGCTGATCGTTGCGTTGAGAGAATCCGCGCTCGAGCGCACGGCGAGGTGCGTGACCGGCGGCTCATTCGCTTTGGGATTGTCGGTGGGATGTTCGGAGCAACTCGAGCCGAGTGCTGTGATTAAAAGCAGAGCATTCTTTACGTTTTTCCAAAAGATATTCCTCAACGGATAGATGAAGTCCAACGGATGAGCTTTATCCGCCGGGCTTAATCTCTCCGTTGGGATAGAGCTTTTTAAAGCCCAGGTGAATATATTTGCGTTACGAATTTTTTTCATCGTCTCCATCCTCGTGTTCCGTTGTCAGCGAAATCGCCATGACGTGCAGCTCCAATCCCTGCAATAATTCCCTCGCCGTCTCCATATGATCTTCGCGCACGAAAATTTTCACCGGCTGAATCCACGGATTGAGCGCGTGGAAATTTTCGTTGTGCAGATAGTAGGCGATCCTTTCCCCATCCAATACGGATTTGATCACGGCCAGGTCGCCGATGTTGTACGTTGACATGACTTCGAGATAATTTTCCGGTTCCTGCTCTGGCGCATCATCGCGCAGAGCCTCAACGAGCGGCACTTTGCAATCCGAGCATTCGATCATGTTGGGTTGATACTCGGCGCCGCACTCAGGGCAATACCTTGCGTCCGGCTTGACCGTGAAGCTCTCGCTGCAAACCGAGCAAGTAAATTGCCGGCGCGTTCTTTCCTCTTCGCTGAGTTTCAACTCTACACCACAATTGGGGCATTGCACTTCTTCGGGGAGGAGATTGAGGGTAGCCACGAGGGCCTCCGGGGTTAGATGTAGAATGAGATATGAATCGAATGCATAAATCTATGCATTTGGGGTTAGCGGCACGATCGTGATGAATTCAGTAAACCGTTGGAAGTCAGCGACATTGTGGGTAGCTAGATGTCGCAAACCGTGCGTTTGCATTGTGGCAACGATGTTGGCGTCGTGGACTTGCTTGCCCGAGGTGGGAATCTTTTGCGGCGGTTCTATGAGATGATCGAGCACGAATGGGTTGTCTTCGACAATCGTATAATCGTTTCTAAAGATGCGGAGGTTCTCAAGAATTTCTGCCCGAGGCGGCCCTTCAGCAAGAATATTGATGCGGGTCGCGGCAGCCAAATACTCACGCAAGATCTGTTGGCTGAGGATCAACTCAACGCCGAGTTGCCGCGCCTCTTGCAATAACTTGGTTGCGGCGAAATGCCAAGGCGATAACGTGTTCGTGGCAAAGACAAAAATGTTGGTGTCAATGAATAGCCGCTCAACGTCCTTCGTCAACATATAATTCCTCTCGCCGGAAAGTGCTTTCGGCCGGCCAAGCGTTCCATTCGAATACTTTCAATGCACGTATTGGTTTCGGTGTCTGAGCCTCTCGTTTATTAAAGACCTCATCAATAACCAAAACCACGTGATGTTTGCCGGGCAAAATGCTTGGCGGCACTTGCGCAATGAGCTTTCCGTCGCTTGTAACGGTAGCAGTTGTTTGGAGTGATTTCATATGATCCTCGTCATGTTCGCCAACGTCAGGAACAAGTTCAAACTAATCAGAGTGAGAAATGGAAACAAGAAAAATTTGTGAGCGACCATTTGAAGGCGAGAAGCTTCAGTGCCTTTTCGCTTGGCGAACTTTTTTGATTTCGCTTTCAATGTCTTGGGGTGTGATGCTGCGTTCCGCCATTCTTCGCTCGATGTCCTGCGTCGCATTCTCAAAGTCCCTTGCTGTTCGCTTTCTTCCTGCAGTGCGATAGCGTAAAACTGCGAGGTACTCTGCCGTATCCTCGAGTTCCGGAGTGGAGAGTTCGAAGATGTCGGTTAAGCATTTCTGTACGAGTTTTTCACGAATTTTTGTCGCCATAACGAGGACCTCATCAATCTAATTTGGTTGTTTGTGTGAAGACCGGCTTTCGCGCAAGAAGCTAAACTTTACTCGCGCGCAGCTATTTGCTTCTTTTGCCCTGTAGCTTGAACAAAAACGCTCGCGCTTCATCAACATCCGGTTTTATTTCCAAACGCTCGAACCAATGCACTACTTCTTCGGCATGCTTCACGGCCTCTTTGCGATTGCCCAGTGCTTCCTCTGCCAGTGCGAGGCGGTATTTCAGAGTTGCCATGTACCCTTTTGTCCGAGCTTCACCCATTTTTCTCCTGCTCAATTTTCAGAGCTTTTTAGATTTCGAATGGCGTAGCTAAAATTACTTGCTCTACTTCCCTCCATCACTCCATCACTCCAACACTTCCTCTCGCCTATTTTTTAACCACCCGCACCCGAACGGCGCGATCGCCCTTCATCTCCCGCACAATATCGAATCCCACTCTTTGCCCGGGCGCCAAGCGTTTGGACTGCACCGTGGCATCCAAATCATTCACGTGTACGAACAGATCTTCGTCATCATCGGTTTGAATGAAGCCGAAATTTTTGCTCGCGTCCCATTTTTTGACTGTGCCGTATAGCATGATGTGCTCCTGTTGGTTTCTTAAAAGTGACCTCGTGTCGCCGGAAAACTATTGAAATAATTGTTGCGCGAGCCGGTGAAAGTGTCCGTGTCGATTCGCCGCGCCGTTGTTCTCGACGTGCTTCACGGCGTAAGTTGAAGCCTCGGCGCTCTCTGCCCATTGCGCCTTCAAAATTTCTTTGTTCGGATGAGTGCGGCAACCGCGGGCAATATATCATGGCAGAGAAAGATTGGCAAGGCGAAAAATCCCGCGCCCAAGCCGGATTTCACTCGTATCGTGTGCTGCAAATAAAAAAGGCCCGAGTCATTCGACCCGAGCCTCTTGGCTGTGAGGGGGAGCCACAATTCCTTAGCAATATACTGAAGCAATCCCTTTGCGACAGTTTGTTGCTTGGGCCATCCTGGCCTTTACATTCCTTTTGTCTTCTGCCCGAATAGATTGCAACGCCCATGCCGCTCACTGGCTCTACCGTGTCACAAAAAGTAGCTGCGGCCGAGCTGCACAAAACTTGGAGTTGGAACTGCTCGCGCAGGAGAAATGAACGCAACATAACTCAAGCAAAGTTTAAACGACGTTTTGGTATCAGGTGAAAGTGCGAAAGTGAAATTGCGATTGCATTTTTTGTGTAAGTGCGAGGAAGGAGGACGCAAAAAAGTAAGTCTCGAATTTTGCGCTGATGAGGAACGAAAATGAACGTTCGTAGTGATGCCTTCAGGCATTTCAAGTTAGAAACAGTAGACGCCTGAAGGCGTTACTACGAACTCTTGCCATAAACAAAACCGCCTCTCCCAGCATGACAAACTGAAAGAGGCGGTTGCAATAGATTGGCTGAAGCTTTTTTTCACACAAACAAAACACGCGCTTATTTGAGCAACTGCAACCTGGCGACGCGTCTTTCTTTGCCAACTTGCAGCACCGAGAAATAGAGGCCGCTCGGCAAGCCCGTCGCGTCAAAACGGACTTCGTGTTCGCCTGCCATACGCGCGTCATTTACCAAAACCGCAACTTCCTGCCCGAGCGCATTGAGGACTTTGAGCACGACAGGGCCCGGCTCGGCAACGCGATAACGAATCGTGGTGCTAGGATTGAACGGATTAGGATAGTTTGGAAACAGCTCAAGCCGCAAAGGAGCGTTGACGATACATGACTCTTCGTTCCCGGCTTGTCGCGGCAATGAGCTTGCAGCCGCATACACTTCCAGCTCGGCAATGCGGTCGCTGGATTTGTTGTGCTTCGTGATATAGACGCGGACGTAACGCGCGCTCGCCGCGGCAAACGAAATGTCATCCCCGCCGCCGTTGCCGGCATTGTCCGTATAAACCGTAGTCCAATTCGCGTCGTCGCTCGAAACTTGCACCTGGTAAATCTTCCCATAGTATTTATCGTACCACCGGATCACGGCGCGCCCGAGAGGTTGAACGGCTTGCAAATCCACGCGCAACCATGCGCTCACGGTGCTATTCACGCTGCCGCTGCGCCAATAGGTGCTCGTGCTGCCATCCACAGCTCGCGTTGCGGCATAACTTCCGTTCGTGCTCGATGCACTCATCGGTTTGTTCAGCGCCAAATTGGTGTTGGGATTTGTCTCGCTGACCGTGATCGACACCGTCGCAACGTTGCTGTCGTATTGCCCGTCATTGGCTTTGAAGGTGAAGCTGTCATTGCCGGTGTAATCCGCGTCTGGCGTGTACGTGACGGCAGGCGGTGCGCCGCTCAATGTTCCGTGGCTCGGCTGCGTTACGATGATATAGCTCAAGGAAGCATTATCCACGTCGGTTGCCGTCAACGCAATGGCCGTCGCGATATTCTTCGTTGTGCTCGTGCTTTGGTTGTTCGCAACGGGCGCATCATTCACCGCGTGTACCGTGATCGTGATCGTCGCGGTGTTGCTATTGACGTGTCCGTCGTTCGCGCGAAAGGTGAAACTATCACTGCCGTTGGCATTGGCGTTCGGCGTATACGTGAGGTTCGGCGCCGCGCCGCTCAACGTGCCTTTTGCCGGAGTCGCGGCAATACTATATGTGAGCGGGTTGTTATCCGCATCCGTGGCTTGCAAAGTAATCGCAACCGGCGCGTCTTCGTCCGTCTCTGCGCTGCCGTCTTGTGCGAGGGGCGCTTGGTTGTTAGGATCGCTGCTGTCATTCAACAACACGCCGTCGTCCGCGCCGAGGGCGATCAGCGCTTCGGCATGAATTTCAACTCCGACATGGGTTTCAGGAGCATAGCCCGGATTCGTGAGAATTTGTCCGTCGGCTTGTTGCAAGCTTTTGATGAAGCCGAGGGCGGAAGTGATTTGAGCGGCATAGGCCTGCGCATCCCAGGCCTTCAATGCTTTGCACGCCCAGCTCGTCACGCTGACGTCGCCGACGAATCTTGATGCACGCAAAGTCGTATCATAGGGCCAATCGCCGGTGCTGCGCTGATAGCTCACCAAAGTATTCACCAAGTCCTGCGTGGAGTTTGCGCCGGCCCAGCGCCCGCTTTGGGGATCCAAATTAAAGCCGGTGTGCGCGGAAGCGAGAATCGCGCCGGCCAAGCCCGTCAAATCGCCATCCTTATCATCGCTGTCAATCGCCTCGAGCTTGTCGACGATGCTATTCAGCAGCGCATCGCGAAGGGCAAGCTCGTTCGTGTAGTGCGCGGCAATTGCAACCGTGGAGCGATACACCGGCTCCATCGCGACCCAAGTGCTAAACTCTTCGAACACCGGCACATTGTCCGCCCATTCTTCGGCGTCGAGGTCATTGTCTTGACCGTATGTGCCAGCGTTTAATTTGTCCCACAAATAGGTCTGCACAAAATTCGCGTACTTGTTGTCGCCGGTGATGAACGTCAACTCTTCCAGAAAAAGCGGGTCAAGCGGAAAAAAATCCGGCTCGTCATCGGAGAAACGGCGAGGATAGGAATTGACGAGATAATCTCCAGAGAGCACAGCCGAGTTGTAATGATCGAGGTCGCGCACGACGTGATAAGCGGTCAACATGCCGCGCGCCGTGGTGCCCTGGCTATCGGTAAACGGCCCTTCGCCGACGCTCCACGGATAAGAGCCCTCGGCAAATTGTTGGGTGAGCAGCCAATCGCCGCCGTTTTGCAGCGCGGTCTCATCCGTTTGGGCGATGGTATTGGGAGTGTGGGAAAGAAGTTGCCTGGCATATTCAAACTCCGGGCGCGAGGGATAACGCTTCTCGATACTCCTCCGGTCTTGCGCGAAGGCCAAATTGACGCTGAACAGAAATAGTCCGGCAAGGAACGTAAGGCTGCGTTGCATGACGTCTCCGCGTTCATGGTTCAAATCGTTATTAGGAAAAAATAGTTATTCGGGCTCGGCCTAAGCCCAAGGGAGATGGGTGGCAAAAGTGAGGTTAAAAAAACAAAACGAACGGCAAGAATTCCAAACACATGCCGTTGCGCAATGATGGGGGAAAATACGCTGCGACAATCCGGTTTGCGTAAAGTCGGGAGGAAAATTGTCGCAGCATATCGCGAGGCGGGTTTTGAAAAGGCAAGAACCGTTGTGTGCGGCAGTCAGTAGCGCTTTCTGGTAAAACCGGCGCAGCTCGGCTGCGCGAGATTGATGCGCCAAATGTTTTCGTAGCCTTCGATCATGAGATCGCCGGAGTCATCGGGTGTGACGATACCCGCTTCTTTGCGGCACGCGTCGGGCAAGCCGGCTTTGAGGAGGAGATGCGGAATAATGTTTGAATGTGAAACGAGCAGCACGGCTTCATTCGGCTTATACTTCTTCTTCAGTTCATCAAAGAAGCTCGTCATCGCGGAAGTGTCCACGCACGCTTGCGCAACTTGCACTTGTAGCCACAACTTCTGCGCGAGCGGCATCGCGGTGTGCAGCGTGCGCGTGGTGCGGCTGCTGTAAATGGCCACCAACGCGCCTTTCTCAAATTGCTCCGCCAGGTTTAGCGCGCGCGCCATGCCTGCTGCGCTCAAAGGATGGTGCGCATCATAATCTCCGCCGAGCCATTCCGGCAGTTTTTCCGCATGGCGGACGAGGTAGACCACGGGTTGGGCGTGGGCGGAGTGCGTGTATAACCCTCCCGCGATGAGAACGAGTGCAAGTAAACGAAGTCGCACTTATTTTTCCTTTCGGTTTTAGTTGGGCAGCTCGTCGTCGATAATGAGCCAAGTAAAATCTTGACTTTTGGCGCATGAACTCGTATAATTTTCATCAAAGAGAATGGGTAAGGCCTGGACAGTTCCTAAGACGTTCCCCTCCATAGCGTGGGTAACAGAGTCTTGGGAAAGACGCTGCTCAGGGACCATTCTCTTTTTTATTTTCCGGGTGAACCTCTTCGAACGCAATCTTCTCGCGAAACACATCGTACCATTCCGTATCGCCGGCCTCATACTTCCGATAGATTCCCCAAGAAAAAAGATCCACGGCTTGCAGCAGTTTGTTCTCGTGCGACGTGTAGTGATTGATGTCCAACGGCACCGACAGAGGAATGCGCGATTCTAGTTGAGCACGCAACGACGTGTTGAATTGTTGTATCGCGAAATCCGTCTTTGAACCCTTGAGTTCGTTGATGAGTTTGCGCTGGCGAGATTTTTTGCGAAGCACTTTATGTTTCATCGTTCGAGTGACGGCCTTTTCAATCGCTTTCCTCGTGGCATTGCTATCGGTTTCAAGAATGGTGATGACAAAATAGCGTGAGGCGCCCGTGTTTTGAACGTCGTGACCGAGGTCTCCGGATTCGTCGAGGTAGAGATGATACATGAAAACATGAGGGTTTGGTACAACGCGCGAAGTCGGACTTGCGCAACAAAGCTTTAAAAGGTACAGCGAACCGTCGTGCGCAAGTCCGATTTCACCTTAAATTTCAAAAAAAATTTCGAGGCCGCTCGCTAGCGCTCGCTCTTTAAGAGCAAAGGCAACAGCAAAAGAAAATGGTCGAATGACTCAAATGGTCGAAGAATCGAGATTATCCTCAGCGCACTAACCGAACACAGCTATCGTAGCCCACGCGTAGATTGTTGCAATACCCGTTGAGGAAATCGACAACCCAGCACGACGACGCGCTCGATTTATCCGCAGTCCAAATCCACCACTGCGTGCGGCCAAACACCGGGTCGATATACAACCCACCAGCCTTTTGTTCGCGCTCCATAAGTGACATCGCTTCCTCTAAAGTCGGCAAACGACAGTCGTTAAAACCCACGAAGCGTTGCGCGTTCAAATCGCGCACGTATTCCTCCACCTTTGCAAACGATATCCATTCGGACGAACCGCCATGTTGCCACATGAGACCCGTTGCGTGATCGAAAACCACCTCGCCGTTTTGTTGAAGCTCGAACTTGTTGTCGATGCCCTTCCCCTGCTGATTGCTCCAGTCTTTATTCCAACCATCATCTTTGCAATAGAAGTCATATTTCCGCAGCATGGCTTTGACCTCGGCTGCCGAAAGTGTGGTCTGCGTGCTGCGCAGGCGAAGCACATCACCGCCACTCGGCTTCGCGATGGCAACCGGTCGCACTGCTTCTTGCAATGGACTATGGCTCACACGGGCGGGCGGTTCTTCAACTTGCTGCGTCTGCGCGGAAAGCGAGGGCGCGCGCAGCCACAAAGCTTCCAGCAATTGCACGAGCCCCGCTTCGACATCACTGAACCCCACATACGCCTTGTGCGCCAAAATCGCGGGCAGCGTGGCGTCATCTACGCGGCAGGGAATGATGGCTTTCTCAAGAGAAAGGGCATTCGTCCATTCGAGCTTGACCCAGCGCGATTGGCTCGCGGTTTTGGTCCACACGAGCACGAGCGTATTGCACCATTCCAATGCCTCGCTAATGCGTTCCGGTAAATTATCTCCGCCACGAATGCCCTCGTGATCGACCCACACTTCCGCGCCCGCGGCTTGCAATTCTTTTTCCAAACGCCGCACGAGAGGCTTGTCCTCCCACGAATGACTGATGAAGATTTTCGGTTGGTTAGTTTGTGTCATACCCTCAAGGCACGTCATGTTGGATTGCATTAGTCCTGATCATAAGCTTGCAGGAATTCATCGCGAGTGATTCTCGCTTGTGTACAAATCGTTCTCAAAGTGGAGCTTTTGATTTTAGCATGATTGGGCATCGTCAAAGGTGTTCGTGTGCCGTCCGGATTTTCGCGCACCATTGCGATGTGCTCGCGCTCCCGCACCATTTTGAATCCCAAAAGCTCGAACGCTTTTATGATTTTGGCTTTGGGAGCATCGACTGGGAACTTCGGCATTAGACTGCCACTCCGGCTTCAGCCACGAAGGCTTCCAAAGCCGCGCTTTCATCATCGAATACTTCTTGCCCGAAGGTTTCAATATGAAAGCGGATGGCGGATTTGACATCGGCAAAGGCTTCTTCATATGTATCACCTTGGCCGACAACAATCCCTTTGAGGCCGAGTGGATAGGCGATATAACCGTCGAAATGTTTTTCAACCACAATTTTGAACTGTTTCATAACAAGTCTCCAGCGTTGAATTAGGACGCTCACCAATTCTGGCTCAATTGGGCCGGAATTGCTCACCACTTTCATTGCAACTCTTCCTTCGCCAGTTCTTCATTCCAACGCGACTGCACGCCCGAGGCGCGCGCGTGCAGGATCATCTCTCTCTCCGGCAAGCCGGACATTTCCGCAGCTCTTCCGAGTGAAACCAAACCACGCGAGTAGAGCAACAAAGCTTCCTGGATTTTTAATTGTTGAAGTCCGAGTAACAGCACCTCGGCGAGCTTGTCGCGATAGGGCAAAAGCTTTGCAGAAAGCTCGATTGGGACTTCAAGTTGAAAAGTTTCCATGATAACCTCCACATGGATTGAATCACATTTTAGATGATGAAGTGAACTAATTTGTGAGACAATATACTTGAGAGCATGGGCATTTGCAAACAACGATTTTTGCGTTTTACAATTAAACCTTGCGAAGATTATAAACCTTCGCAAGGTTTTTGAACGAACCACTCACTTCGCCGGCTCTTCTCCCTCCCAATACAGCTTCGGCATCTTCTTCTCAACCGGCCAAACTTGATCGAGCGTTTCGGCATTATAGAGCAGGCCGTTCTTCATCACATAACGCAGCGAATTGGTGTTGCGAATATTTTCGAGCGGGTTCAGGTCGAGCACGAGAATGTCGGCGAGTTTGCCTTCGGTGATCGAACCCAAATCTTTTTCGAAGCCGAGGGCTTGCGCGCCGAAGATCGTGGCGCAACGCAGCGCATCGAAGTTCGACATGCCGCCGGATTGCACGGACCACAATTCCCAATGATAGCCCAAGCCTTGCAATTGGCCATGCCCGCCGATGCAAACTTTGCCGCCCGCTTCGACGACCTTCTTCGCTTGCTCCGCGTGCAGTTTGAACACGTGCTCGTCTTCACGAAACCATGAGCGTCTGCGCGTGACTTGATCGATATCCACGTGCGGCATGAAGCGTCTGAGCTTCGCGTCGTCATGCACTTCGGTGTTCGTGTAATAAAAATTTTCCGCGAACGGGCCGCCGTATGAAACCAGCAGCGTCGGCGTGTAAAACGTTTCCGTTTGTTTGAGCAATTGCACCACGTCATTGTACAACGGCGGAATCGGCAGCGCATGCTCGTGGCCGGGATAGCCGTCGATGATCTGCGTGAGATCGAGTTTCATATCGAGCGCGCCTTCCGTAGTCGGCATGATCTTCTTCTCTTTCGCGGCCATGATGATCCATTGCCGCACGTTGCGGTCGCCCGCGACGTATTGCTTAATCGTGTTGGTGTGATAATAATCCGCGTAGCGCTCGAGCACGCGCTTGGCGTCTTTCAAGCTTTTGATTTGTTCGATTGTAAACACGCCGGGCGCGGTGTAGAACACGCGCGGCCCGAGCAGATCGCCGGTTTCCACGAGATCGCTATACGTGAGCACGTCGGTCGTGCCGGTTTGCGGATCGCGCGTGGTGAGCACGCCATACACAAGGTTCGCGAGATATTCCCACACCACGCCGCGATGCACGCCCCACGCAGGCCACATGTGCGCGTGCGTATCCACGAAGCCGGGAAGCAGTGTTTTGCCGCTCGCATCAATCTCGCGCGCGCCCGCGGGTGTGGCGACCTCCGCGCTCGCGCCGACTTTCACAATGCGATTGTCTTTGATCACCACTGCGCCGTTTTCAATGATGCCATTGTTCGCTGCATTAGGCGTCATCGTCACCACGCGGCCGCCGCGCAACACAATCGTGCCCATGCCTTTCGCGCGCGCCGCTTCGAGATTGATGACAATGCGCTGCGGCTCATAAATTTTTTCTTCCTCCCCATCCTTCTTTTCCTCTTTTTTCTTTTTATCCGTTTTCTTCAAGGAGTCTTCGAAAGCTTTTGCCGCGGCGAGATTGTAACGAAACACCGTATTGCCCAAAGCCCACACCGCCTCTTTCGCACCGGGCCCGAAACTCATGAACGACGCGCCAATTGTCGAAAGCTTCTTCGCGGGAAACGCGGCGGCGGCGGGATCCATCACTGAAATCGTGGGCGGTTCTTCGCCGATTTGCGGCACGGTGATGTGATAAAGCTGATTCTGCGCGAGCACCAACGCATGCTCGCCGTCACTCGCCATGATGACTTCATCCGCGGGCAACGGTTTCTCGCCGCCGAAGTACGGCATCGTGCCCGTGACTTTCACATGCACGCGGCGATCAGTGCCGTCGAGACGCATCGAGATCAAACCTTCTTCGCCTTCATACACATAAATGCGGTCGGGCTTATCTGCAAAGTGCGGCGTCACACCGCGCAACGGAGCAATGCGCGTAGCCGCGCCGCCCGCTGCGGGAATGCGCACGAGCTCCATGCCTTGTCCGAACCCGCTGCCATTGCCCAACGCGCGACGTTGTTGCCACGGGCCTTTGCTCACCACTACCTCTTTGCCGTCCGGCGTCCAGAACGGACTATCATAAAATGCCGCGACTGTGCTCAAACGCGTGGCCGCACCGCCGCGGCCCGCAAATTTATAAACATGCCCGCCCTCAGCTTCCGACCAGGTGACGAATGCAATCCACTTGCTATCCGCACTCCATGCGGGCGCGAATTGGCCCGTGCCTTTCGGCATTTCGGCGATGCGTGTGTTCGTGCCCGTGAGCAAGTCGCGCACATACAAACCGTGCAGCGCCGTGAACACGAGCTTCGTAGCGTCCGGTGAAATACGAGCCCAACGCACTTGTCGAATCTTCACCGGCCCGTCTTCCACCGGCGTTTCGAAATAAACTTTCGGGCCAACCGCGAGCGCGACCTCGACTTCAAACGGAATTTCCGTGCGCGCACCTGTCGGCATTTCGACGCGATACAACTTGCCGTCAATGGAAGTGATGATCGCTTTGCTATCGGACGTGAAGGAATAGCCGGGCATGAAATCGCGCGTGAAGCGGGATTCTTGATCATCGCGCTGTACGGGATACGCGAGCCATTGCTCCACGCCGTTTTCGAGATTGCGCAAACGATAGCCGGTCTTCGCATCGGAGCGCGAGGCATACACGAGCCACTTTCCATCCGGCGAAACCGCGGGCCGCACGCCGCCGCCCACTTGTCCGGTGAGCGGAAAAATTTTGCCGTTGTCGCGATCATACAACGCGATTTGAAAATCGAGCGAACGCAGGTTATAGCCCCAGCGGCCCATTTTCGTGGCGATATAAATGTAGCGCGCGTCCGCGCCAAACGCCGCGCCAATGGCATTTCGGTCTTTTTCTTTCGCGTTGAGATCAACGCCGCTGCCACCCTCAACGTGATACATCCACAGATGATTCATGCCGAGGCCCGTGCCGAGTTTCGAAGCGATGATGTAATTGCCGTCCGGCGTCCATTCCGGAGAAGCATACGCGTTGTTCGGGCCTTTGGTGAGTTGCTTCAGGCCGGTGGAATCAACTGCGGCAGTGGTATCATTGATGGTCTTTCCGGTTTCGAGCAGCCAGAGATTTTCATTGCCGGTGCGATCGCTCACGAACACGAGGCGCTTGCCGTCCGGCGAATAACGCGGCTGCGTATCGAGCGCCAGCCCTGTCGTGATGCGCGTCGCTTTGCCGCCGGTGATCGGCAACGTATACAAATCGCCAAGCAGCTCGAACAAAATGGTTTTGCCGTCGGGCGCAATGTCGAGCGACATCCATGTGGCTTCGTTCGTGTTGAAAGCAATCGTGCGCTCGGCTTTGAGAGGAAGGTCGCGTTCTTTCTCTTTCTTTTTTGAAGTATCGGCTTTTGCCGTGTCAGCGGGGAAAGAGTGCAAAAACGTTTGTGAGAAAACTTCGGAGAAGAAAGCGAACAGGCAGAACATCGCCGCGAGCGGAAGATGGCGGGTGGTTCGCATGAGAGGTGCTCCCAAGTTTGTGCGCAGCCGGAATGGGTTGAAAGCGGACAACAGCATAAAGAGATGGCGCGGGAAAGTCAAGGCGGGGAATGGCGAATGGGTAATCCCTCGGTCTTCGGTGGAAAACGTAGCGCAGACATCTTGTCTGCAGGCAGGATGCCTGCGCTACTCCACACGTAACTGAGGCATTACGCGAATGGGAGAGCGACAATGCCGTTCATCGGCCTAAAAAAATGCTTGCGCCGGAGATTTTTTACGGCTTTCTTTTTCCGCGATAATTTCTCCCGCGAAAGCAGCGCAGCGTTTTTTAAACCGGAGCAAGAAGAATGGCCATGCCCATCATCGACATTCACGTTCACATTCAGCCGTGGGAACAGCTCAAACCCGGCGTGCGCGAACAAATGGTTGCGGGCCGCAAAGACTTGGCAGCCATCGAGCACTTCATCCAATCGCCGCACGCGTTCCTGCAATTTCTCGACGCCAACGAGATCGAGCGCGTGGGATTGATCAACTATCCCAGCCCCGATCTCATGGGCTTCACCGCGGCCACGAACGATTTCATCGCGAATTATTGCAAAGCCGCACCTGAACGGCTCATTGCTTTCGGCGGCGTGCATCCGCGCTTCTGCGACGACGTGGAGGCCGAGATGACGCGCCTGCTCAAGCTCGGCATTCGTTGTTTGAAAATCCATCCGCCGCACCAGAATATCGCCGCGAATGCGTATCGCTTTGGCAACATCTCGCAAGAAACGCTTTATCGCCGCGCCGAGACGGAGAACATGCTCGTCATGTTTCATGGCGGCACGAGCATCTTCCCCGGCGCGCGCAACGTGTTTGCGGACACGATGCCCATAGACGACGTGGCCGTGGACTTTCCCAATTTAAAAATCATCATCGCGCACGCCGGCAGGCCGTTGCACGTCGAAACCACGTTCTTCCTGCTGCGCCGTCACAAGAATGTTCACATCGACGTCTCCGGCATTCCTCCGAAAAAACTTTTAGAATATTTGCCGCGGCTGGAGGAGATTGCGAGCAAAACATTGTGGGGCACGGACTGGCCCAGCCCGGGCGTGAGGGATTTGCGCAAGAACGTCGAAGATTTTCTCGCGCTGCCCCTTGCGCAAAAAACGAAAGAGGAGATTTTGCACGGCAATGCGCTGCGCCTGTTGCAAGCTTGCGGGGTTGTGGAGGGAGGAGCGAACGGAATGGTTTGAGTGCCATGAGCCTTTTCGCTAAATGGCAAACAAGCCCTCACGCAGCAGCCTGTTGAGTTTTGATAATCAAAATCGGTAACGCGGCGAGCCTTCCCTCACCGTGTCATTCAGGATGAAACTTTTTAAGTACTGGAGCTAGTGCCCAGAGCGAAAAAGGGTTCCTTCTGAATGACAAAGCTAGAAAGCGATTACCGAATTTGAAAGTCAACTCTCGTGCTCGTAAATTTCCGCGAGTTCGCGCGCGAGGAGGGCGAGATAGCGCACGCTGTCCGCGTTAAACAGCCGGGCGTCGCGCCGCGAGTCGACCTGCAAAACACCGAGCACGCGTTGGGTATTCATGATTGGCACCGCTGCAATGGCTTTGAGTTTTTCGGCGCGCTCCTCGCCGAGACCGTTTTCCTCGCTCCACAGCACCGGTGCCGCGGTTTCGCAACATTGGCGCGCCCAGCGCAAATCAGCAGGCTCCACGCCCGCGGCCAAAACGAAGCTTTGGCCCGAGGCCTCCCACCGGCCGATAAAGACCGCATCACACCCCAAGATTTCGGGAATCTCACCGCTTATCATTTCACAGATTTCATGCTCGGGAACATGCGCCGCAACCTTGCGCGCCAAGCCTTCCAACAGCAGCAGTGCGCCGTTTTGCTGTTGCAGCGCGCGGTCGATGCGCTTGCGTTCAGAGACGTCGGTCGCGACAATCATAACGCTGTTCATGGCGCCGTCGTCGTCGAACAAAGGCTCGACATTGACGCGCAGCCAGAGGTAATCACCTTGAGGCTTGTGCAAGCGCAGCTCGTGTGCGCGAATCGGTTTGCGCGTTTGGATCAGTTCCTGCATGCGCTTGACGATCAGCTCGCGATCTTCGGCGTGCGTGTAGCGGTAGAGGTCTTTGCCGATCATCGTGCGGCTGTGCTGCCCAAACATTTGGTTGAAGGCTTGATTGGAAAACGTGATTTTGCCTTCCAAATCCGCGGAGAGCACGAAGTCGTTCAAGCTATCGAGCAGCGAGCGGAAACGCGCGACGGTTTTGCGCAAAGCGTCTTCGGCCTCTTTGCTGCGCGTCATGTCAGAAACCGCGCCGAGCAAGCGTTCCACTTCGCCGGCGGCGTCGCGCACGAACGTGTAGCGCGTTTGCACCCAGCGCGTCTCGCCGCCGCGCGCGCGAATGCGATATTCGAGCATGCCCTCGGGCGCGTCGCGCTTGGCGATGAGTTTGCCCAGCTCGTCCTGCACGCGCTGCTTGTCGTCCGCGTCGATAATCGTAAACCAAAACCATTTGTCGTTGAGAAAGTATTGCTCCGTGTAGCCCGTGACTTTCTCCACCGCCGGCGTGCAAAATTCATATTGCAGGCTGCTTTCAACCACTTTGGCGCTGAAGAGGAAATCGGAGATGCGCACCACCATGTTTTGATAACGCTCGGCGATTTGCCGGCGATTTTGTTCCGCGCGCGTGTGCTCGGTGAGATCGGTGACCAGCGCCACCACGCGATCGACTTTGCCCGCGCGATCATACATGGGATAAAGAAAGTGCGAAATGACTTTGATCGTGCCGGAAGGCGCGGTCTCCGGGGCGTCGAAACGCAGCGCCTCGGGCGCCAGCGGCTTGCGGGTTTGGAGCTCCAAAGCGAGCGGCGGAATTTCCACCGAGGTGCCTTTATAAGCTTTCACGAAATGACGCAGCAAATCGCTTTCAGCATAGAATTTGTCTTTAAACAGGTTGAAGGTCTGCATCAAGCCGGCGGAGGCGGCGAGGCCGATCAATTGCACATACACGTTATTGAAACGTTCGGCCGCGCCCGTGCGGTCAAACACGGCGATGCCCGTCGGCGCCTGCTCGATGATGCGCTTGAGAAAGTCTTGCGAATCCGCCAGCGACTCGTCGATTTCCTTGCGCTGCGTAATATCGCGAAACGTGGCGAGCGCGCCACGCATGCGCTTTTGGGAATCGAGAATCGGCGAGGCATTCACCGCGAGAATGCGGAGCTTGCCGCTTTCCTGGCGCACGCCCAGCTCGACGTTTTCCACCGGCTGTTTCGAACGCAACGCTTTGAGCAAGGGCGAATCCGCGAAAGACAAACGGGTGCCGTCAGGCAGAGTAAAGCGCAAAGAGGGATCATCCCAACGCAGGCCTTGGAGAGAGCGATCAAGCAAGCGCTCCGCCGCGGGATTGTAGCGCGTCACTAAACCGTCGCGATTGTATATCACCACGCCGTCGATCATGGTGACGAGCACGGATTGCAGCTCGCGATCCATTTCCGTGACGCCGCTCACCACGTCAAACACCGGGCGCGTTTCGCCGGCGGGTGAAGTTTGCTCGCGCAAAATGCGCGTGATATAAAACGAAGCTCCCGGGGCGAGAATCAGAGTAACAACGGACTTGGTGAGCAGTTGGGTGTAAATAAAACGCTGCCAGCGCTCGTCGCCGTAAAAAGCCACGGTCGTAAAAAACAGGCCATCCAGAATAAACACCGTTCCGAGCACGAGCGCGACCCGAATGCCGCGCGGCCAAGAGGGCCGAAGATTAGCCAGCAGTTGATAAAAAAAGAGCACGAGCGCAAAAGCGAAGAACAGCGTGAGGATCGCGGCCAGCGATATGCGCCAATTGTGCTCGAATAAACGTTCGGGCAGAGCATTGATCGCATAAAAAGCCTCGGTCGGCCCGACCCAGCGAAGGACTTCTTGTAAGATTAAAACCAAGAAGTATCCGCCGATTAAAACCGCCAGGAATCTGCGGGCGTATTTGGTGCCGTCACACACATACACGATGAGCAACGCCACGAGGATATTGACATAAACGATGACGGAGAGAACCGGGATCGAAAAAGTAGGAGTGAGGCGAACCAGCGGAACCACGCCGGCAAAGAAAGAGATGAAGAACACACTGAGCAACGCGAAAGCGCCCAGCAGCATCGTGCCGAAGCGGCGCTGCCAGTAATGCGCGAGGAAAACTAAAGCCTCCACCGCCAACATGGCGAGGCCGAGACCGAGGAGCAGGAATATAGTATTCATCCGGCAGAAGAAAAGATTCGTGAGAGCGTATTTGAAAAGTAGAGCACCCGGCGATTCCCCCTTGAGGGGGTTAGGGGGTGTTTTTGATGGCGACGAATTTAGCAAAATATTCCCGCCATGCAAGGGGGGATTCACTCTGGGGTGGAGCGCGGCGCAGTCCAGTCCGCAGAATGGCGGATGTAAACTTCGACGCGGCGATTCATGTTGCGGCCTTCGGGCAGGCGATTGTCGGCGAGCGGCTCTTCTTCGCCCACGCCGCCATAAGTCATGCGGCGCGCCGCGATGCCGTAGGAAGCGAGAATGTCAAACACGGTTTTCGCGCGCTGCAGCGAGAGCCATTGGTTCGTGCGCGTTTCGCCGATGTCGTCCGTATGGCCTTTGATCACGCACGTGGCAAACGGATCGAGCTCCAACTTATCCGCGATGCTGTGCAGCTTCAAACGCAGCTCGCGCGAGAAGCTGCCGAGCTGATGTTCGCCGAAGCCGAACAGGAAAATCGGAATGCGCTCCACGCCCACTTCGTTCAAGCGGCGGCGGTGGCGAATGCCGATCGGGCGCAACGCCGTGCTCGCCGTTTGCCCGAGCGCATCGCGCAGCCACAAAGAATAGTAACCGTTTTGTTCCGCGGCAAACGTGGCGCTGCCCGCGTGCGCGCCGTTGCCCGCGCTCTCTTTCACCAACGCGTGCGGCCATTCCCAGCGCACGGTATCGGGCAAAGTTTTTTCGCCGGCAAGAACCTCCACCGTATCGCGCGCGCTATTCAGGATCGTGATGCGCCACTGCGCCACGCCGGCTTCGGCCACGGAATATTTCGCCACGAAACCGCAGTGCTCAGGCTGCGCTTCGACTTCTTTTTTTTCCACCACCAACGGCGCTAAAATTTCATTGACGAACGGCGCATTCGCCGTGATGCCGACGCGCTGCCACTCTTCCTGCACGGAAACGTTGTTGAGCGCGGCGCGAGATTTCGGTCGCACGGGCGCGGCAATGACAATTTGCGTCGCGGTCACGCCCAGGCTGTCAACGAGATAATCTTTCACGGCTTGAGCCCGTGCTTGCGCGAGGCGCGACCAATCCTTTTCGTGCGGCGCGCCCGCGCTGTACCCCGTGAGTGTAATGCCCGCTTGCGCATATTGCCGCAAGCGTGCGGCGATCAAGTTCAGCGCATTGCGATAAACGAAATTGATCTCTTTCGCGTTTTCCGCCACGAACAAATTTTGTCGCGGACTGAGCACGTCGTAACGATTGCCGGCCAACGCGCTGTGATTCGCCGGAAAAAAGATGCGTGGAATGATCGGCAGCTCGTCCACGAGGTTGCGCACTTCGATCACGTCCACGCTATCGACCGTCGTGAAAATTTCCGGAACCAGCTTGGGCATGGGATTGACGCGCACGTGCAGCGGCAAATGTTGCACGCGCGCTCCCGCGGTCGCGGTGACGATGAAAGGATAATCGCCCGGCACCAGCCCGCCTTCGGAGTGCAACGCCAAAACAATCTCCGCGTTCGCGCGCACCTCCGTTTGCGAAAAGCGCGGGCGCAAATGCGGCGGCAGGTCTTGCGTGGTCAGCGTGATCGGCGCCTTGAAATCATCGCGGCGCAACACCGTGAGCTGATAGATCGGCGTATCGTTGGGCAAAACCACGCGCGAAGGCGGCAGGGCTTGCAAAAGAAAATCCGGGCGCGCTTCTGCTTGGTTGCGATCCAGCCACGGAAGCGAGAAGATCATGCCCACTTCGTGCGAGCCGGCGCTCGACAAGCCCAGATCGTTCGTCGGAGTATTGAAGCTATAAAAAAGCGCGGCGCGCTCGTGTACGCGCAATTGCCCTTCGAACACGGCATGCTCTCCTCCAAACCCTGCGCGCAATCTTCCCAAACGCGGCGAGAAAATTTCGAATCCCAAAGTGGGCCGCCAATCTTGGCGGCGATATTCCACGCCGGCATCAACGCGCACGAAGCGCAACGCATAGCTCGCGCCGAAAAGGGCTTCGAGCGGCAGACGATAGGCGGGCTTGGCCAGCGCGAGGTTCGGCCGATTCAAATGAAACAACGCTGCGCCGAGAGACAAGCGCTCCGTGAGTTTGCTCATCACGCCCAGGGCCGGGTCGAACACCGTGCGCGAATGGCCGCGCAGAAAAACGGGATCGGCTTGATCGACGAGATCGAACCCCTCGCGTTGATAACCACGCATGAGCAGGCCAAGATCGAGGCCGAGCGCGAGCCGAGCGCGCAGCTGATAAGCGAGCGCGAAGCTCACGCGCCCGTCGCGATACCACGGCGAATCGAGCCAACGCACGTGCGCGCCCATGCCGAGCTTGGAATGAAAAACGCGCGGCCAGCTTGCGGCAAAGAGGGAATGGCGCAGCGCAAACGTGTTGTTCGCAATCGCGCCGGGGTAAATCAATTTCAAGCCGAGATAAGCTTGCCCCGGCAAAACCGCGGCGCTCGCGGGATTGAAGAACACCACGCGCGCGTCTTGCGAGAGCGCCGGGTTGATCGCGCCGGTGACTTGCGCTGCAGCCCAAGCGGGGAAAAGGCAAAGCAGCGCAACGAGTGCGGCACGAAAAGGAGGTTTATTTTTTTTCATGTGCATGCGCGTTCGTAGTGATGCCTTTAGGCATTTCAAGCGAGAGACCTCAAACACTGTTGCATTTTGCTGAGTACGTTCGGTAATGTTCAGCCACGGCTTGGCCGTGGCTTGCGGTTAATTGCGGGCAAATAGCTAATGCCACGGCCAAGCCGTGGCGGATCAAAACATG
>Ga0247727_10004953_pt1 | contig 27609 bp, 30 predicted proteins | sample WisWelCaveWW1625_FD_202498 | JGI IMG/M metagenome (GOLD analysis project Ga0247727, IMG submission 202498) | Biofilm microbial communities from Wishing Well Cave, Virginia, United States - WW16-25 | ecosystem: Environmental > Aquatic > Deep subsurface > Groundwater > Cave microbial mat | place...
GTCGATCCGAAGGACGTACAAGCTGTTACCAAAGCAAAAACCGACTGGTGGAACGGCTTGTCAGACAAGGCCCGCATTGGGTTGAAGCAATGGGACACACCGCGCGGGCGAAAACTCATCGAAATCGCCAATGAAAACCGCAGCGGTTCACTCTTCTACAAAGGGAAGTCAAATATCGAGCACGCTTTGGACATCGAAAAAGGTGTTGCTTCTGGCCAACTCCTCGACGCAGTAAATCTCCGTTGGCGTAGGCTGAAGGGCAGTACGCAGAGCAGTACGCCAGTGATGTCCTTGACACAAAAGGGACTCCAGCGAGACGTTTACCTCGAATTGAGTGAGGCCGATCTGCCGACTGCTCGGCGTTTGGACGAAAATACCGTACAGGTTGGTTCCACCGATCTCGTAGCAGCACTCAGGAAGACTGGGAAGCAGCTCGTCACATCCGGCATCAAGAAGCGCGAACAAGCCATCAAAGTAATCGAAGAACTGGCACCGTAGTATGCCGGCACCCACCAAAAAGCCGGCCGCCGGCGACTCCATCGCCGAGATGATCCGGCTGATGCCGAGCAACCAGCGAGCCGATTTGCTCATCGAGGCGATGCGCAACAGCGCCTACGTCCTGCCCAATACTCCCGCGAGCCAAGTCCACAGAATCCTCGCTGAATGGGCCGAAGGACCGCAGCAGCAGCGCAAAATAGAGGACGATTTTCTTAGCAACTACTATCTTCAGCGCATTCAGCAAGGCAAGCCGATGCCGGTCAACAGCTTCCGCGACATCGGTTACATTCTCCAGGCGATCCATCGAGGACTCCCCAGCGAGCTGCGCAGCAGTGGCGGCGGCAAACCGGATGCGCCGCAGCGCATGGGCGCCGCACCCGGGTTCGACGATTGGTGAGCGCACGCGCCATACTCGATGACCTCCACTCGTCGCCCGGTGCCTCCATCCGTGATGCCAGCGCCGAGCAAGTCGCGAAGCTCCGTACTGCGCTACTCGACGACCTCTACCTGTTCGCACAGGTGATCTTCGGCTTCTACGACCTCAACGCTTCGCTGCACGGCGACCTGTGCAAGCTGCTCATGCGCTGGGGTGAGCCGGGGCTGCGCCGGTTGATGATCCAAGTGCCACGCGGCCACTTGAAGTCGAGCTGTGCCACATTGGCACATCCACTATGGCGCGTGTGCCGCGACCCCGACAGCCCTATCGCGATCTTCAACGAGAAGGAAACCAACGCCGCCGCATTCCTCACGGCGATCCGTGGCGTCGTCGAGAACAGCATCGTCTTCCAGACCGTCTTCGAATATATGCTGCCGCCCGGTATCGGCCCAAAGGCGCGGGCGCGCGGTGAGACGATGCCCCGTTCGTGGAAGTGGACCGACAACGAACTCGACTTCCAGCGCACGCGCTGGGCCAAGCCCGAACGCAGCATCATGGCCCTCGGTGTCGGCAGCGCCGCCGCAGGCCGCCACTGGCCGTTCATCATCATGGACGACCTCATCAGCGAAGACGCCCAAAACTCGCCGGGGCTGATGCAGAAGGCCCGCGACTTCATCGACAACGTGTTTCAGCTCGGCGATCCACCGCTCGACAGCTCGTTCCTCATCATTTGTACGCCGTGGAAGTATGACGACTGCTACAGCTACGCGCTGCGCAACCACGGCTACTCGTTGTATCGACGCCAAGCTATCGAGGGCGATGACGGCACGGTGATCTTCCCTGAGAAGTTCACGCGCCCGTCGCTGCTCGCGATGCACAAGGCAAAGCCTGCGATGTTCTCCGCACAGTATTTGTGCGCTCCCCGTCCCGGTGAAGAGCAATCGTTTGACTACGCTTGGCTTCGCTACTCAAACGTGCGCGGCAACACCGTAGAAATCGAACACGCCAGCTTCGACGCCACGATCAACCCCGCCGATGCGCCCGACGAACCCGAGCGCCGGGTAGCACTCGCGACGATGGAGAAGACCATCCTGCTCGACCCGATCCCCGGCGAGGAAGTCGAGAAACGACGCGAGCCCGGCTGCCGCCACGGCATCATCGTCGAGGGCATCGACTACTGGGGCCGCCGGCACATCCTCGACGTGGTGGCGAACCGGATGTCGCCGCCCGACATGATCGACCTGCTGTTCGCCAAGATGGCGGAGTGGGGCACCCACCGCGTCGCGATCGAGAAAGTCGCCTTCAGTGTGATGTACCGCTACTGGGTGCAGGACGAAGCGCGACGCCGGGGCGTCCACGTCTCGTGCATCGACCTTGAGCCGGGCCGGCGCACGAAGGACTCGCGGATCACCGCGAAGATCACGCCCTTCCGCGCCGGGCACTACTACCTGAACCGTGCGGTCGAGGACTTGTTCGTCGAGGAGTACCTGGAGTACCCCTACGGCCGAACGCGGGATCTGCTGGACGCCCTCGCCTATGATGACGAGCCGGGGGTGCTCCCGAAGCCGCTGTCACCCACTGAAGCCAACCAGTACGAGCAAGCGGCGACGAGCTGGCAATCGCGCTACAGTGGCGTGGACGAAATCACGGGATACTGAGGTGCGTGATGGGCCGCGACCACATCTGGAGAGTCGAGCAACACCTGTGGGACTACTGCCAAGTCCTTGCGGGCCAGCGCGCGAACGAGATGATTTCGGAAGCTGACTACGTCGAGAAGCTGCGGTCGATCGGCTTCCCGGCCGATGCGCAGCCCGGTGACAACATCTGCATCCAGCTCATTCGTTCGACTAGCGTTCTCGTGAACCGTCACGGCAAGCGCGTGCTGCCCGGCTTGCCCAACTAGGAGCCCCCAATGCGTACCACCCCCGAAATCCGCGAACCCCTCCAAGTCGAGTGGGAAGGCATCTACCCGACCCTCACCGACCTGACGCTCCACGGCGGCGTCCCTGGCTGCGAATACCGGCTCACCCACAGCTCCAACACCGCAAAGGCACAGGCTGACGGCTGGAAGCTGACGCAGGGCTACCCGGTGTTTGTGCTGAAGGGCTGGCGTGGCATCGCATCGGCGCAGCTCATGGTGCGCGGTTCCCCGATTCCGGGGGCCGACCCGTACAACGGCGTGCGCGAGTTCTTCATCGACCGCCGCCTCGACGCCGAGACGGGGATCGACCAGCCCGAGCCGACAGGTCCGCTACCGAGCTTCGGGCCGGATGGTCACGCGATTCACTACGACGACAAGCCGGGTGCGCAGCCCGGTGCAAAGCCGGTGGCGAAGGGGGCGAGCGTTGCGGCGTAGCTGTGCAGTGGGGCGTGGCCCCCAGCCGGTCCCGGACGACCAACTGGGGGCGCTCCGCGTTTCCGGGCCGCGGGTTCGTTACGCCCGCAGCATCAAGAGCGTAGCACGGGAGGGCGTGGTCCGCTCTTCGCTTCTCCGGTCCGGTCCGGCTCTCGGGCTCCGACTTCCGGTTCCGCGCGCCTGTTCCGGGTGGTCGAGGCTTTGCGAGACCATCCCGGGGGCGCGCTCTTTGTTCGCGCACTTTGTGCGCGTCTTTCTACAGCGAGGTGTCTACAATGGCAAAGCGCAAGCGTAAGCCGAAGCCGACCGGCTACTAGCTCACTGTGCCGATCCCCGGTGCCAAGCTCCCGCTCACGCCGGAAGACGCCCAGCGTCTCGGTGACTTCATCGGCAGCACCACCATCGACCTGCAAGCCGAACACGACCCCATCGTCAATAAGCAGGTGCATTGGTGGAAGACCTACGAAGGCAAGCCGCGCACCGAACGGCGTACCTTCCCGTGGGACGGCGCTCCGTTGTCTCGCGACACCGAAGTCCTTGCTAAGCAGGGCTGGACCCGTGTGGACGAGCTACGCATCGGCGACGTAGTGTTGACACGTCACGACCGCAACGGCCGGCTGGGGTGGCAACCCGTTCTTGCGACGCCCTCGGTTTGGGCAGACTATCTCCTCCACTTCAAGTCGAAGTCTGTCGATCAGCTCGTCACCAGTGAGCATCAGATGGTGGTCGAGAACCAGAAGGGCGAAGTCTGCCGACTGCCCGCTAGCAAGCTGTGGGACACCACCGGCCTCCGCATCCCGCTGACTGGCTGGTATGAGGGCGAAAAGCCGGCTGAGCTATTTGGCCTCCCGGCCGGCGACGTGATGGAGCTGATCGGTTGGTACCTCGCCGAAGGCTGGTGCAATAAGCAGCAGGGCCGACCTGTTGGCAGCGTGTTCCTCTCGCAATCGCAGACAGCCAATCCGAAGAAATGCGAGCGGATCGAGCGGTTGCTAGCTCGGCTTGGAATCTCGTGGGCACGGCATCGACTGCCCAGCGTTGGCTATACATTGCGTGTTCGGTCGATGCCTGACGAGCTGGCGAAGCTGCTACGCGAGCAGGGTCGGCAAGAGGCACGGTTCATCCCGTCGTGGGTGTTTGATCTCGACCCGAGCCTACTGTGGCGGATGATCGACGGGTTGTTCTTTGGTGACGGCTCAGTGATCGACCGCCCTGACCGCAACTTCGACTCGTTCCCATACACCACAATCTCGAAGAAGCTCGCGGATGGTATCCAGATCGTTGCAGCGCTGATTGGGATGCGGTCAGTTGTGAAGGTTCGGGCAGGCCATGGTGGCAACTTCGGGCCGGCTCGGCATGTCCAATACAGCCTCTGCCTCTTGCACAAGAAGCGTGCGAAGGTAGACGCAGCCAAGCACCAGCTCACGCCCTATGGTGACTACGCCTTCTGTGTCACCGTCAAGAACCATGCTATTTGTGTTCGCCGCAACGGCATCCCGTCGTGGACCGGAAACAGCAATGTGGTGCTCCCTCTCGCGAAGACGTGGGGCAGCGCCATCATCGCGCGCCACAGCGGTCGGCTGTTCGCGAGCCCCGATTTTTGGTCAGGCAGCACGCAGAACGAGAAAATGCGCGAGGTGGTGGACGCTTGGATTCCCTACCAAAACTGGGCTGCGCGCGGCAACGTCTTCGAGATGTTCATGCCGACCGCCGACGTGCTCGGCGAGCTAGTCGCGATGGGCAGCGGCTTCTACGCGCTGTCGTGGAGCGAGCAGGTAGCCCTGCGGTACACGCCCGCGAGCGTGCGCGACTCGAAGAAGGTGGGGCCGCCCGTCAAGATGTTCAGCCATCGCGGCCCACTCCTCGAACACGTCCCGCGCGCCGACTTGCTGTGGATTCCTGGCCGCTCGACGATGGACAGCGAAATCGTGGTGCGCCGCAAGCTGATGACGCGCGCCGAGCTGATCGCCTTCGGCCGTGAAGCCGGCCTCGACGAAGCCGTGCTCGACAAGATGTTGCAGTCGCCTGACGAGCAGGGCAGCGACGAGTCGAGCAAGCGCGCCGGCTTCGCAGGCAGCATCAAGATGTACGATATTCGCCAAGCGTGGGTAGACTACCCACTTATCCAAAGCGGCAAGCTAGAAGCCATCATCCCGCTCGATGAAGCATCCACCGAGCGCCCGCCAGTGCCGATCGTGGTCACCTTCCAGATGGGCACCAAGCTCGTCGCGAATGCGATCACCCACCCGTACTTCTTCTCCCATAAACCGTTCTACGATGCCCACTTCGACAAGCGGGCAGGCCGGGCCGACTCGCAGGGCGTCGCCGAGATGGCCGACCACATCCAGCGCGGCGCTACCACGATGATGAACCAGGCAATCGACGCCGTTACGCTTGCGAACAGCGTAAACTTTGTGACTACGGATCGTCGGCTCATCGACTTCAAGTTCTCCCCTAGCCGCCCGATCCTCGTAGACAACATCCAGTCGGTGTTGTTCCCGACGCTCAGCAAGCAGATCGTCCCCGACCTTGCTCTCATCAACGCGCTCATCGCAACCGGCGAGCGACTATTCAGCGTAGGCGACCCGGCGCTCGGCCGAGAGACACGGCTCGGCGGCCACCCATCGCCTGCAACGAGCACGCTGGCGATGCTCGACCAGCTCGCCATCAACGTAGCAGTGTCGCTGCGGTATCTGCGCCAGCGGCTCTCCAAGGTCGGCGAAGATGTAGCAACGCTGTTCCAGCAGTTTGAAGCTGACGTGGAGGACGGCCGCGTGGAGGCCGCGGTTGGCTACCGAGACGCCGCGATCATCAAGCAGTTGGTGCTCCCACTCGACCAGCCCATTTCGGGGAATATGCGCTTCGACGTGAACGCCCTCAGCGAAGCTGCATCCCCGGAGCACGAGCGCAGCAAGGTAGTGCTCGAAGACCAAATGCTCACTAACTACTACAGCCAACTGCTCGGCGCTGCCCAAATCTTGCAGACGCCTGTAGGCCAATCCCCGATGGTGCGCGAAATCGTGATGCTCGCCATCAAGGGCAAGACCGAAACGATGAAGCGTTTTCTCGCAACCACAAACTTCGACAACGTGGAGGACGTGATCCTCCAGCTAGGACAGTCTCGTGGCGCAAGCCAGCAGCTACTTGAGCAAGCCCTTGGAGCCCTCCAGCAGCGAGGAGCTGGACCCGGTGCGACGACTCTTCCGCTCGCAGGAATGGGCCTCGGTACGAATGGTGCTCCGGGAGCGGATGGTGACGCTACTGGGAACGCTGGTGCAGCTCCCTTCGGGGCCGGAGGCTGACGTGGTACGCGGCCGAATCGCCGAACTCGGGGAGCTGGTAGAGCTGCGGGAGGCTGCGGAGCTGATGCTGCGAGGCCGCCCGGCAGCGAACGGCACGGATACGGCTGATGACCGTGGGTACTGAGCCCTGCCACCTCTTGTTGCACCCGCCGGCAGATCGGTATACCCTACCTGCGGGAAACCCCCAGGGGCCGCCCAGGAGACGTGCATGAGCGACGACCTGTTCGACGATCCCGTACTCGCCGACCCTGCAACCCCGCTGGCCAAAGAGCCTGCGGCGCAGCCCCCGCAAGGCCAAGACCTCGCGGAGCTGACCCACGGCTTCCAGCAGGTCGCGGCTGCGGTGCGCGGCATCGGCGACCGCGTAGCCGGCCTAGAGACACGAATGACGCAGCCTCCGGCGACGCAGCCCAGCGGGAAGGGGGCTGATGCCCTCACCGAGCTGATGGCCGACCCTGAGCAGTTCCTTGGTAGTCGTATCGAGAAAACTGTTGGGAAGGTTGTCGAAGACGCGCTCGGCCGGCTCGCGCCGTTCCTCGAAACGGTGGCTGACAGCGCCACCTCGACCGCGCGCGAGCGCGTGCGCACCGAGTATGATGGCCGCTTCGGCAGCGGCGTATTCGACGCAGTGATCGGGGGCGAACTCGACAAGGCGCTCAGCACCTTGCCGGCTGCGTCCCGCGCGAAGCCCGACTATGTGGCTGCGCTTGCAGCCGGCGTGTTCGGCGGCCAGTTGAAAACTCCCGAAGGCGAAAAGACGTTCCGTGATGCCCGCAAGGCTGCGCGTGAGCGCACCGCCCCGGCCACTCTGCTGACCGGGGCATCCCGCCAGTCCCCTGAGAAGATGACGCTTGGCGATGACGAACGGCTCGCGATCGACAAGCTCGCAAAGGCCGGCATCGCCTTCAGCGAGGAGGCATTTCTCGATTCGATGCGCCGCGGTGATAGTGAAGAGGACTGGGGCGCAACGTGGATGAAGAAGGACAGCTACTACAACGAGCTGACCAACCCGGGCGCGAAGCCCAACGGCAAGGGAGCCTGACTGTGGAAGCTGGCCGCTCGTTCGAAGACTACCGCCCTGCCAACCTCGACCCGCAGGCGGCTGTGCGCGGCACCCACTCATCGCATAGCTTCTCGCTCAACATCCCGAACCCCGAGCCCGGCAAGCACTACTGCTGGTGCGCCGCGAAGCGCGACCAGATCGACTCGTTCCGCAACCGCGGATGGGTCGTCTCGCAGCGCAACCAGCGCATCGCCGAAACCGACCCGATGCGTGGCATGACCCTTGACACGACGGTCGGCCGCGTCGATGTGGTGCTCATGGAGATCGACAACGCCGGCTACCGCGCCTTCAAGCAGGCGAAGGTGGACGCTGCGCGGCGTCGATCGCCGCAGGCTGCAACCGACGAATATCTCGCGCGCAACGCGAGCGTCGAACGTTTCGCGGGTCACGGACCCATTTACTGGAAGGGACCAGGCCACGCCATCGACTACGAGTCCCAGCCGATCCACAACCGCAACACATAGGAGGACGGTTATGGCGTCCTTGGACATCGTTGCTTCGGTTCATCCCTACGGCGGGCACTCGAAGGTCACGCACTACCCGCTCGCGGTTGCTGCGGCGTTCCTTGCTGGCGAGCCCGTGGTTGTGCAGGCCGACGGCACACTGGTTGAATGCATCACCAACCCCGACATCACGGCACAGCCGCCTACGCTGACCGGGATCGCTGCGGCTGCGGCCGTGAACGTGGCTCAGCTCAACACCAACTCGGCTACGATCCCGGCGAACGTGCTCGCGCCGGTCATCGAGATGGCGCCGGATGTGGAGTTCGAGACGCGCAACCTTTTCAGCGCGAGCGACGCGCTGGTTGTGCCCCTCCTCAGCCACATCAACGACAAAGGCAGCCTGCGGCTGACGGGCGGCGGTGTCTGGGGCATCGACGTGGGCGCGGGCAACCTGCACTTCCGCATCGTTCGTGTGCTCGACTCCCTGAAGCGCGACATCCGCGTTTCGGGCGGTACGGGCGTCTTTGTTCGATTCGTTCGGGCGGAGGAGTAATCCGTGGCAACTCAACGTGCTCTACTTCCCCAAACGCTCGAAGCCGGCATCAAGCGCATCTACTTCCGGCGGCTGGGGATGACCCCGACCTTCTTTACCCGCATCTTCAACATCGAGACGAGCAGTCGCGCCTTCGAGGACATGCTGCGAGCAGCCGGCCTCGGAACGATGGTGCTGAAGCCCGAAGGCACTCCGGTCAGCTACGATGACCCGGTGCAGGGTGCCCGTGTGCGAACCGTCTTCCTGACGTTCGCACTCGGCTTCCGCGTCACGATGGAAATGTCGGAGGACGAGGAGTACCGCGTCATCGCCCGGATGCCCGAGGAGCTGGCCGACAGCACCGCGGACCATCGTGAGCGCGTGGCGCACGAGGTGCTGAACACCGCGTTCGTCACGACCTCCTTCACCGGCCTCGACGGCGCAGCCCTGTGTGGCAACCACACGAACCTCAAGACGGGCACCGTCCAGTCCAACAGCTTGACGCCAGCGGTCGGCCTCAGCGTGTCGGCGATGCAGTCGCTCCTCACGGCGTTCGAGACGTTCACGAACGAAAGCGATCGGTTCGTGGCGATGCGCCCTGCGACGCTGCTGGTTCCGCCTGCCCTCCACTACGCGGCAGCCGAGATCCTGAAGTCGCAGGAGCGCCCCGACACGACCGACCGTGCGACGAACACGGTCAGCACGTCGCAGACCGGTGTTGACTACATCTCCGATCTGTACCTCACGGACCCGGACAACTACTTCCTGATCGCCGCGAAGGGTCAGCACGACCTGACGTGGTGGAACCGGAAGTCGCCGACGAAGGCGATGTCCGTGGACACGGACACCTACGACATGAAATGGAACATTCACTATCGCGCGCAGGCGGCGTTTTACGACTGGCGAGGAACGATGGGTTGCGCGCCGTAACTATGCGGAATCATTGAGGTTTTTGGTGCCTCACAAGGACAACGAAACACGGCGGGCCTACTTGGCTCGGAAGTCGCAAGACCCTGTAGCGTGAAGTCGTCGCAGCGCCTCAGTGCGTAATCCTGGGGCACTTTCCCGCACAACACAACGTTGTGTATCAACGGAGGAACTGTCATGCCGAGTCGATTTCGTGGTCCGCTTGTAGCTTCGAGTTCTACGCACGCCGAACGGGCTCCGGCCGACATCCTGTCACGGATTGGGCTGCCCGCGCAGCGAGTCATCCACATCGACTTCACCAACGAGGCCAACCACGTCGCGAACGCGGCGGGGTCACAGTTGATGACGCCGGTAGGCAACGGCTTCGGTGCAACTCCGGCTCCTACGATTGCTGCGGCTCGACGAACATCGGCTCCGTTTTCAGGTTTGACGACGCTCCAGCTCACTCCGAGCGACGCCAACAACGAGGGTACACAGCTCGTATGGGGCACTCCGGGTGGTGGCGCAGGCGTTGCCGCTGACGGATTTGGGCTTGGAACAGCACTTGCCAGCTTTGGTAGTGAGCCTTGTACTGCTTTCTACAACAGCATTTGGGGCTTCCGTTCCGCTGGTTCAGACCATACTGGCGGTGTCTTCGCGTTCGGCTTCATGGCACACGACGGCGTTGCAGCCAACTGTGTTCTCGACACCGCCGGTGCTGCACAGACGACTATTCACGGGGCTTACCTTCGATATGTTGGGGCTGCCAGTATCGAATGTGTATCAGTGGGTTCATTGGCGTCACTCAGCACTACGGTTGCCTTGACTGGCGGCGCAACTCCGGCTCTCGTCGAGACTTCTCACTACCTGTCGGCCGTGCGCATGGAATGGAACGGCCTCAGCGCGACTGGTGCTGGCTTGGGCAGCATCAGCTTCTACCACGGCCTGCGCACTGGCCCTATCCGCAGGATTGCCCAGCACAGCATGACGACATTGGGCGCGATGAATGGGCTTGCACCCGGCGTTTGTGGTGTACGTGTTTCTGCGGCCGTCATCATCGAGATTGCCGGCATCATGTGTGCCACTACGGTCCCGGTCATCTAGCCGGAGGTGCTGCGTGTATTGGCTGCTTGTCGCCTTACTCGTGTGCTGCGGTACGTCGGCGTCGGCGGCTGACGGCAGCTCGCTCACCGCCTACGCAACCGGAGCCTACGCGGTTTACGAGTACTTCCTCTGCGACGGCGACCACACCACCACCGACTGCAACGAGATCGACCTCCACCGCGAGATCGCAGGCGGGCTCCCTGAGTATGTGGTGGCCGACCTCAACAGCACTACCGGCTGCGCAGGTGCAGTAACGGTGGACGTGCGCGGGCTTGCGGATGCAGTGGGGTTCCCATCCATCATTCAGCAGCTTACACTCGCTGGTGTAAGTTCGGTGGTGCTCGACCCAACGACGCATCGTTTTGTGGATGGTGTAGTCGGCGTAGGGGCTGGCTGCACCGACCTCGAAGTCATCCTGCGCTTCTTCTACCCGAGGCTATAGCCAATGAAACACGCGATTTGCTTGCTCGCTGCCTTGCTGGTGGGTACGCCGGGGTGGGCCGTCGATGGTGGTTTCCTGACGACCTACGCCAGTGGGCACTATACTGTACTGGAGTACCTGCTTTGCGATGGTGTCCACAACGCTCCGACCGACTGTGCTGAGTTCGACTTGGCAACCAGCCCAAGCGCAGGATTACCCAAGTACTTTGTGGTGAGCCTACGCCAAGACGACTGCCAGCTAACCGCCAACGACGTACAGATCCAGCTCAATAGTCGTACCGGCATCACGGGTCCAGCAGCCACTAGCCCTGGTGCACATTCGGCCGGAGTGCTGAGCTGGGACGGTGGAAGCAGCGGCGTGGCTTCGATTCCCGTGAACCCAACTACCCACCGCTTCGTGCGCGGCGAGGTGTTGGTTGGTGGAACCGGCGTATGCGCCGACTTCGAGGTGGTGCTCCGGCTGTTCTACGACAGGTTCCTCGGCCAGTGAAGTGGACTGCTGCGCTGCTGTGCCTATCGCTCGCGTCTGCGGGATGGGCAGGAACGATTGCGCGCGTTGGCACCACAATGGCCGTACCGGCTGAGACGACCGACATTTTCATCATTTGGGGCGACACCCAGTTATCGTCTAGCGACCCAGTCCTGGGGCCGCCCTGCATTGCTACTAGCCGGTGCAACGACCAAGTGGTGCAGGCGCAGTGGGCTTGCGATCGTAAGGTAGCTGAGAACATCAAAGGTGTGCTGGGGGTTGGGGACATCGTGTTCAACCCTCTAGACACTTTGCAGTATGACAACATGACCGTGGCTACCAACGTCCTTGCTGGGTGCGGCATCCCTTACGTCCCAACCTTCGGCAACCATGAAGCCGCAGCAGGTGGTGCTGCTGTAGACCAGCCAGATACAGCTAGCGATGGCACGAACTATTGGACCTACTACGGTATCCCTGCCGATAGTAGGCCCTGGTTTACGGCGCGCGGGAACTATGAGGAGGTTGCTGGCCCCGGGAGCACCCAAGACCCAGCCGGCACCAACCTCTATCTAGAGGCCAACAACACCGGGGCTCGGAGCTTTTGGGGGCGCTTCGGGAGCCGGTTTGCAGTAGTGAGTGCAGAGTGGGAGCTGGGCGCCCGTATCAGGGCTGCTAGCTCCTGCGGGAACACTTCGGCTACTTGGGGGTGGGCTCAGGGTGTAATGGCAGCCAACCCGCGGCTGGTGTTCATCCACATTACGCACGACGGCCCTTGCGAGATGTCGGCAGGGGCTCCCCAGGCAGTAGGGTGTGGGCAATGGACGAACACTCTTACTGGTACTGCCTGCGACCCTACTAGGTTGTGGAAGCAGTACCGCGACAGCAATGACAACGCATTGGTCTTCCTGCATGGACACCGTAACGAGAACGGCGGTGGTGTAGAAACCAATGGGGGCGGCTTCGTAACTAACATCGTAAGGGACAGCGGGACCAACGCCCTGATGGGCGGATACGATTTCACCTTCGGCACTCGCGCTTACAACGCTAACACCAGCTATGGGTGGAGTGGCCGACTCCGGTGGCAACGCGCCCAACGCAATGTGTGCCTACAGAGCATTCGTACAGTCAACGCCACGGTGGCCCTACCCGCTGTCCAAACTGTCTATCCGTTGGCGGCCCCTGACATCGATCGTCCTACTAACAGCAACACCGCAGAAACCTGTGTGCCGCTTGTGCTGCCGCTGGCGCTTCGATGAGGGGGCTCGCGCTCGCCGCGCTCCTCTTCGCGTCTCCTGCTTTGGCCGTCCCCGCTTTCCAGGGCTGCGAGGGCTTCGGGTGCGAGACGCCGGGCGGGCGGGGCGGACGATCGCCAGCCAGACCGCGCTGGGTCTATGGACTCAAGGGACAGCCGTGACCGTGTTTGGGCTCTCCTCGGATGCGCTTCTCGGCGTCGGCGTTCTGCTCGTGTCGCAGGGGCTCCTCATGTGGCGCGCGAACGCGCTACACGCTCGGCGCTTCGAGGAGATAGCCGCGAAGCTAAAACACCAAGACGACTGCAACGACAGCCTCCGGCTGAAGGTCGCTGAGGGGGACCGGCAGATCTGGGAGTCGATCGACCGGATGGGGCGTGAGCTGGCTACCCTGATCGGCCGCTGGGAGGGCGTCGTGACAGAGCGCGAGGCACAGGATCGCCGTCGCGCACTGGAAGGGTAGAGTTCACGCGATGACGCACCTTCTGACTTTCGCTTTCGTGATCGTCCTCGCGGAGCCCGCTACGGCGAGCTGCCTCACGAGCCTACAGCCCCACTCGTGCGTCGGGACGCTCGACGCCGAGAGCACCGACGAGACGATTGAGGCGACGGACGCGCTCGAGCTGATCGACGCCGACTGCGAGATCTGGACCGGCGACGCTGACGAGGGCCAGGCCGTCGAGTTCAGCCAGGCGCTCGCGCCGAATCCCGACCGGAGCTGCTGGTTCAGCGGCCAGACGGTCGGCCCGTTCCCCGCGCTCGGCGGGCAGGCGAACCCGGTCTACGAGTGCGTCAACGGCTCGGAGCATTGCAACGGTTCCGACTGCTGCCTGCTCGATCCCTTCTGCCCTGGGTGCTCGGCTGAGATCCCCGGCTACAACGGCTACCACACGAAGCAGGCGATGGAGTTCCATTCGAGCGCGACGGGAACCGCGGCGGGGACCAGTAACCTCCTCTGGCAAACGACGTTCTCGTCGAGCGGCGACGGGCTCTCGGTTGCCGACGACGGGAACGTACCGGCCGGGGCGAGCCCGCTGATCGACGTTCGCACCTCGTGCTTCGCCTACCTGCGAGATGACGCGATCGAGGATGACTTCCGCAAGCACAGCATCCGCGCGCAGGGCAACATCATGAACCGAGTCAACTTCGCGTTCGCCTATGACGACCGCGATGGACTCGGGAGCCCACCCGCCAGTTGGACCTTCCACATCCGGGCCAACACGATCTGGCTCTACAAGTTCAGCCGGACCTACAAGATGCGCCCGAAGTTCGGTGGGCTCTTCAAGGAGGATGGCGCGGGCTACTTTCCCGCGATCAAGTTCCTCAGCAACCACATCTTTCTCAAGAAGGGTCCGCCGTCGAATCCGCAGTACAACCTCAGCGACCCGAACGGCATCCCGTCGATCTACCCTGACCCCGCTGCTGTGACCGCGTGCGCGAGCAACCTCTACCACTTCGGCGGCACGCAGGCTGAGTGGGATGCGCTCGACGCTGCGGGAGTGAACGCGGGTAGGCGCGCGGCGCTCAACGCTGCGTTCCCCGGCTGCATCAGCGTCTCGATCGAGAGCGCGCAAGGCTTCGAGGACTACTTCGACACCCTGGTAGCGAACTACGAGGTGCTCTCCGGCGTCGATTGCAGCCTGTGAAGGAGACGGATGCTCTACGTCCGCTGGCGGGTGACAACAGCGGTTCGCGGCAAGAGCCTCACCGACTGGCACCGGGCGAAGTTCAACGATAGGAGAACGCGATGCGGCTACCGAATCGACGGCGGCTCGGAGTGGGCGACGGACAAGCCAGAGGGCGCGGCCTGCGGGCGCTGCACGCGCTGGCACTCGCAGCCTGTGGGGCGACGCTCGCGTATGGGACGGGCGGCTGCGAGGGAGATTGGTTCAGTGACCCCGCCGAGCCGGCCATCCTGATTCGCGCCGGGGAGTGTCAGGGCGCGATGACCCTCACCGGGAGCGACGGCTGGGGCGGGGAGTGGAGCGCCACGGGCCTCTACGACCGCGACTGCGTGCTGCTCGCTGAGCCTTGGCTCTCGTGGTTCGCGCGCGTGACCTGCGACGCCTCGGGGATCTCTGGGCATGTGCCGGGGGCACGGCTGGCGGCGCGCGGGGATGGGCTCTGTGGTACGCTGGTGTGGTGAGCCGCGCCGGCTACTCCGACGACTGCGACGACGATTGGGGCTGGATCAGATACCGCGGCAGCGTCACGAGCGCGATCCGCGGCAAGCGCGGGCAAGCGTTCTTGCGAGAGCTGCTCGCCGCGCTCGACGCGCTGCCAGAGCCTCGACTGATCCAAGGCAACTTGATGACCGAGTGCGGCGTGTGCGCGCTCGGCGCCGTCGGTCTGGCACGAGGACTCGATCTATTGACGTGTGACCCCTACGACCACGAGGCCATCGCGCAGACGTTCGGGATCGCGAGCGCCCTCACTCGCGAGATCGCATACGAAAACGACGAGGGAGTTGCCTGCGATACGCCGGAGCAGCGGTTCGCGTGCGTTCGCGAATGGGTCGTCTCCCGGATCCGAGCTGAGGCCGCATGATCGCGCAGCGCTGCCCGTGGCAGCACTTTCGCGACTGGATAGACGCTTGCGACGCGGAGCGATAGGCTCTGCGGGAGGCTGGTGAGATGAGCAGCCCAGTGGAGGGAGCAGGCGGTGCAGTGTGAGACCATCGAAACGATCGTCGAGACCCCGCTCTACGTCCTGCGCCGCGAGCGCTGGCGTATGGGCGACGAGGAGGAGTGGACGCAGACGGAGACCGCGTACACGCCGAGCGGCGATTACATCGGGGATGGGGAGTGGTCGCGGTTGCTCTGCGACCAGCATGGGATCGCGCCCCAGAAGCGCTGTCTTGAGTCGAGCGTCTGCTCGATCGGATTCTCGGAGAAGGAACAGCGCTGGTACGGCTGGAGCCACCGCGCTGTGTGCGGCTTCGGGATCGGCGACGTGGTGGACTCGCCGGAGCACCTCTGCGCGACATCGGGTTGGGTAGATGGCATCGACCCGACGACGGGCAAGCCCGACGAGAACCCGCTGCCAGTCGGCTTCGAGGCGAAGACGATCGAAGATGCGAAGCGGATGGCGATTGCCTTCGCAGAATCGGTGAACTGAGAAGTGGCTTCGAGCCACGAGCAGCCCAACGAGCGTACGAACGCCGCCGAGTGCGGCAAGGAGATGATCGTGGAGGAGCTGCGAAGAGCGATCCTGAACGCGAAGGGCGAGCTAGATCGGCTCATGTTGCGCTCCGTGGCCGCAATGGAGATTGCTGAGGGCATGGATGGTCACAAGAAGATCCCGCGAGATTGCCCAATGTTGATTGCCGTCTCGAAGCTGCGCGAAGACTTCGATGCCCTCACCACTTCACCACCCGTGCAAGCGCAGCCGGCCGACGCCGCGCAGTGGGAGAAATAGACGATGGCGATGGCCGTAGTTTCTCAAGAAGGGTCCGCCGTGATGAGCGAACTGGTTATCTACCACGGCGACTGCGTAGACGGCTTCACGGCCGCGTGGGCGCACCGCTACTTTCACGACGGTAGGGCGCAGTACGTGCCGGCGAAGGCTTCGCAGAGATCAAGCGGTTGCGAGAGGAGCTTGGTATCCAGCCTGGTGAGCCGCTGATCGCGCTAGAGCCGCCGCCCGTTCGTGCGGCTGGCAGGTGACTGATGGCAGCGGCCGACCTTACAATCATCCAAAGCGGTGCATGGGACGGCGCTGCAACGTGGACCCCGAGCGCCTTCGGGATCGCCCGGATGGACGCCCCGTGGTCTACGTGGGTGGAGGTAGCTGCCGGGCCGGCTATCACCGACGTTCCTACTGCTCTCGGCATCCGGCTGAGCCCGTTGTTTACCGAGAGCGGCACGCTGATGGTAAGGGCCCACACGCCCTCAGCGCCTCTCCTGACCGACTTCTCGGCTGCGAACCTCCCAGTACCCCAAGCCTCCAGCAGCGTGTCTGTCAGCTTCGCTGCGGGCGTACCGCTCGACATCCTGATCGCGCTCTCGATTGCAACAGGCGAGGCGTCGCCGGTCGGCTTCCGGTTGCGCCACGCCTGGAAGCGAGACAGCCTTGGGCACTACCGCGTTGGGATCGGCTTTCTGTTCAGCGGTGTAGGCGGAAACGTCGGCGTGCTCGGCGTCCCGCTTACCTACGCGGCTGGCTTCAGCGGCGCGGTCGGCCTCACGGCTGCGGCTGGCACTGACCAGGCCGTCGAGTGCCCGCGCTGCGGTAACCCGGCGCTGCGCAGCGCGCTCATCGCTGACGGCGTGACGAAGCAGCTCGTATGCGCGGAGTGCTATGATCCACCGACGATCTTGCGTCCGCGGACGTGGCCGTTTCGGGAGTAGCTGATGGGCGTTGCGACACTTCAAGCCCTGCGTGACGAGCTGCGGTTCGGGGTCGGCGGCTTCCTAGCAACGGCTGATGAGCTTCCCGACCCGCGAGTCGATCGGTGGCTCGGATGGGCGCTGCTCCACGTCAGCCGGCCCTCGATTTACAGCCACCGCGAGTTGATGACCTCCGGGACGTTCGCACTCGTCGCCAGCACTCCAAGCTACACATTGGCGAGCTTTGGCACGACAACCGACAATGTGCAGGCCATCCGCCGCGTCCACTACGAAACCCGCGGCCACCGGCTGCGCCCCATGTCGCATCGCCAGTATCTCGAAGCCGCCCGTCGGGCTGACGGAACTGTTGTGACCGGCGAGCCGCAGCAGTACGCAATCGACGGCCCCAGCCTGTACGTCAGTCCAGCGGCGTCTGCCAACTTCCTCGGGACAGTGCGGGTGTTCTTCTTCCGCAAGCCCACGGCCCTCGCAGCAGCAGGGGCAGCAACCGAGCTAGCTGAGGACTGGGATGAGGTGATTCTCGCGGGTGGGGTGTGGCGAGCCTTCCGCGCTCTCAACGTCGCTGACCGCGCAGAGCTAGCAAAGCTCAACTTCGGCCAGCTCGTTAACGAGGTACGCGACCGACTGCGCGAAGACGCTCAGCAGGATCACGACGGCCACACATTCGAGGTGGAAAACCTCGACTATCAGGAGAACCCCGTATGACGCAGCAACAAGCCCGTTACCTCCCGTGGCTGCTTGCTGCGCTCGTGCTGGCCGTACCGATCCTGCTGGCGGTGACGTGGGACGCTGCCTTCGAGGCTATCCCTGCCAACAGCGAAACCGTCTCGCTTGGTGATGATGCTATTCGCAACTTCAAGTTGGAGGTACGCGAGCGCACCGAAGAGGAGCACTGCTGGGCAACACCGGGAACTGGCTGCCCTGTTACCGACAACGGCTTCCACCGCACCGGCAGTGCTGCGTGCTTCTCACAAAATGCGGCCCCGACGACGCTTGCCAACCCGGCGGCTACCGCGCTCGCCGCGAATCACGTTGGGCGCTGCTGGGTTGATGCTGACGGGGCCGACAACATCGCGGCGAACGCCGACGACAACCGTTTGATGGTGTGGAACGGTGTAACGTGGCAAAGCCCGCGGCTAGAGACGGTTGGTGGCGTCGTGCTGACTGCTCTCGCGACTGGCGACCTGATCCGATACAACGGAGCCGATTGGGTGAATACCACAAAGGCGGTACTCATTACGCGGGATCAGGCTAGCTTCGACATCGACGAGACGTTCACCAATGGTGTGTGTAGTGCGGACTGTACAGGAGCAGGTGGGGCTGTTCCTGACCACACTGGGGGTAGTGATGTCAACAACTATCCTGAAGTCACTATCCCTTCGACCCCTTCGGGCGTGGTTTGGGATGTCTATGTTTACGGCCGGGTTTTTTACCAGATGACATCTGGTGGTGCTGGTGATACGGTGTGCTTCATTAGGCGCGACATAGACGATGCGGATACCTTTCCTACGCTGCAAGAAGTTTACTACCTGGAAGGTATCTCGAACTCGAACGGGCTTGACCGCGAGTGCATCTTCAACTCAGTCTTCACAGGTGCCGTAGCTGGTAGTCGGTATGCTTTCCGTTTGCATATGACCGACACCGGCTCGTTGTCGGCAGATTGGGATGTGAACTCTGCGCTCGCGCCGGCTCCGATTTCTAGTACGGCCAACTCGCTTATTGTAGAAGCCCGGCCGCGTACACTGTTCTAGGAGGCTGCTGTGCCGTCGAGCCTCGCAGGCAACAGGCCGTTCGGCCGCGGTGGGCGCGCGGCGGCGGTTGCTGCCTATGCGGCCGAAGAAACCTCCGAAGTCGTTGAGGGGTTCCTCGGCTACACCCCCGACCTCGAACCCGGGCTCGTGGGCCTGCGAGGCGGTGCAGTGGGCACCTTTGGGCTGCTCCCGAAGGGCGAAACGCTCATCCACGAGACGGGGTGGTCACGAGTCAATCCGGCAAACCTCCCGCTCGGTGATACGGGTGCGGGCACGGCTGCACTAGCAGCCGCAGCTCCGCAGGCAGTCAACCACCTTGGCTTCTTCCAGCGTTCGCCCGTCGTTGATAACGAACTCACTGCCATCACGCAGGACATGGGCGGCGCGCAGAACAGCCATGTGTTCCGCCTGCCCACAACGACGGTGTGGGCGAACGTCCCGCCGCGCGGTGGCTACCCGGTCGGCGCGAGCCTCCCGACCGCAACCGCGATCAGCCTCGGCGTAGAAGACTTTGTGGACGACGCAACATTCAGCCTCGGCGCTAGTGCTGCGGGGTACGGATCGGCAGCAGGACGTGGGGCAGTCGCGCAGCCGGTGTACTTCTTCGCCAACGAGAACAACTTGGTGGGGATGTGGCCGTGCTTCCGCCTAGGCGTCGTAACCGAATACGACTACCCGATCGAAGCAATCGGTGCGATCACCGGCTTCAGGGCTGCGTCCTGCGAAGCCTTCGACGGCCGCATGTGCTACCTCAACATCGTTTACTCGGGCGGGACATTCCCGAACCGCTTGTGGTTCAGCGTCATCGGTGACGGCTCCAACATCAGCCCTGGAAGCGTCGGGGCGGGCTTCATCGACGCTGACGAGATGCCGGGCGTTGGCCTGCGAGTGCTACGGCTAGGCAATGGGCTCGCAGGCTACTTTACTAGCGGCATCGTTCTGTATTCGAAGCATCAGCCACCGCTTGCACCACTCCAACTTCAGTACGTTACCCACCAAGTCCACATTCTCTCTAAGCGGAGCGTATGTGCAATCGACCGTACAAGACATTTCGCTATGGCTGACCAAGGGTGGTTCATCGTGGGCGACGGAGGCGAGATTGCTGAGGTGGGCCGTGTACAGTCACCTAGTGGCGCAAGCGTCCACAAGTGGATTGCTGACTTTTTCAACACGCTGAACCGGCAGGCAACCGAACAAATCTCGTGCGAGTTCGACGCGGTGCCTGGATTTGTTCGGATCAGCTTTCCATCCCGCGAATCCGCAGTGGCGGATACAGTGTGGTACTACGACGTAAAGTCGGATCGGGTGTGGCCTGCGGCCGACTATGCTGCCCAGCGCATCCAGTCGCAGATTGTGGCTCCATCGACTGTGGTTGCCGCAACGTCTTGGGGCGCGATGATCCCGAGCTGGGGCAGCACGTCCGCACCGTGGAGCAGCTTCGCAGCCCGCATCGGCTTCCCGGTGGCGTGGCACGGCACCCGCGCTGGCTACGTGTTCGTCCGTGACGACTCCCAAGGTCCGCTCCGCATGAAGGACGATGGCACAAGCGTCGCGCCTGCTTTCAGCTACGTGTCGGCGAAGCCTGCAATCGGTGGAAGCTGGACGTGGAAGGAATCACGCCGGCTCGACGTGGAGTACATCAACGTGGGCGGTCCTGACTTTACGCTTGCTGTTGCTGTGGACGAACGCTCGTCGAGCGTCACGCGCAGCGCCCAGTTGCCGCAAGTCGATCAGGCCGGCAACACCTACTACGCGCTAGTTGGGATCGGCGGGACGCACCACAGCATCCGCATCACCGGAACCGCACCAGTCGCACTGCGCCGGTTCCGCTACACCTACATCCAGCAGCTTGGTACGCGCAAGAGCTACCCGTGAGTTCGCCGCTCGACTTCACTTTCGGCAGCTATCTTGGCATCCAGATGGTCCCGATTGCGGCGACCGCAGCCGGTAACAACACTGTGCTCGCAGCGGTTCCTGACCAACGGTGGGTGGTGCTCTACATGGTGATCGGAAGTGGCCCGGCCGGCGATACGCTGACGATTTTCAGCGGCGGGACGGCAGTTTCGGGCGCAATGGTCATTCCCAACAACTTTGGGCCAGCTCCGTTTGGCAACTCGGGTCAACCGATCGCGCGCGCCCTCAACGTCAACCAAGCCTTGATTTTCAACCTCGTAGCTGGTAACGATATCACCGGCTGGGCGATAATCGGGACGACGCGATGAAACGAACACCGTGCTTGCTCGCGATGGTGCTGTTGGCACCGCTGCTGATGGCTGTCGCCATCGTCATTCAAGACGAAGGTGGGACCGTCGCAATCGGCCGGTACACATTCAACTTCACCGGAGCTGGCGTAACCTGCGTAGACAACGTAGGCGGCAACCGGGTAGACTGCACAATCACGAGCGGCGGTGGCGGGGCTCCAACAACCGCCGAGTACGTGACGACTCAAGATGACGCAGGGTTGTCGGCCGACGTATTTCCCGGTGCAGACGATCAGGTGATCGTCTCCGACAGTGCTACAGCAGCAACGTGGCGCGGCGTCCCGAACTGTGGAGAGGCAGGAACTCTCAACTACGATGTTGCTATCAACACGTTCTCCTGCCTCACGGACACAAGTGGGAACTCTGTTGAGACAACGCTCGTGCTCTCCAACGGATCGGGATACTTCGCTGTTACGGTCACTGGGCAGGCGTGGGTTACATCAACCAGCGAGATCGTGTGTGCCCCACTAGGTACTACAGCCGATGGGCTTACACCGGAGGCGATTGCCGTTGCGGACCTTGGGGTGTCGGTTGCTAACCGCGTTGCCGCAACTGGCTTTGACGTTCTGGTGTACTCCCCTAATGGGCTTGATGGAACACTGCGCGTTCACTGTATAGGAGTTTGAACATGAAGCGACTCGTACTTCTACTGCTCCTGTTGTCGGCCCCGGCATTCGGACAAGGCGTACCGATCAAGGGCGGCAGCAGCTCCGACCTAGTGACGGTTGACGCGAACAAGAACGCGCGGGTAGCGGCTGGTGTGTCAACGCGAGCGAGCTACGCGCTTGCGAGCACGTTCATCTGTACCGCAGCAGCGAACATCGCGACCATCGAAGCGCCGGCTAGTACAGGCTTCAAGGTGACGAAGCTCTGCATCAACCCGGGCCAGGTGACGACATCGTTCCCGCGCATTTTCACGATCACGCGGCGCACAGCGGCATCGACGGCAGGAACGCTGGCGACTGCCGAAGGTACGGCGGTTCCGGCAATCTCGAAGCGCGACTCAGCCGACGGAAACTACGGTGGAGTCGCGCGTGCGGCGTCTGCCGTAGCGATTACTGGCGGAACGCTCGGTGCGGTAGTGGACGTGTTCACGTTGCACGCGCCTACTGTCGGGTCGGCCACCGTCAGCAACAGCCTAGTACCATTCTGCCGCGAGTACGGAGAGAACGGCTACACGAAGCCGATCGCCGTGCTTGCTGGTGTCGCGAACGGCATCAACGTGGCCGACGGGGCTGGTGGCGGTGCTGCCTGCACGAACGCGACTATTTCCATCGACATCATCGTCGAGTAGACTTCCTGACGAGGAGAACGCTGTGCCCAGGCAGAATGAGCTAGGCTTCCTCTAGGGGGCGCGTCTGATGCCTACTACCGTGTTTCAAAACCCGTCTGCGAGCGCTGGCTTCCTCGCCAACTTGTTCGGACTAGGCGGCAGGTACGGCGCGGGTGGCGGCTTCCGTATCCGGCCGAAGGAAACCGCCGCCGGCAACTTCCCGTTCGCCAACCCGCTGTTCACTGAAGGCGCTTCGGGCAGCATCAGTGACTACCTCAACCTCACGGGTGACAACGCCTTCACCTCGTCGCTTGGGCGAATCGGACAAACCGGCAACTTCGACTTCCTACCCGATGAGCTGCGCGACCCGTACAACCAAGCGACCTCCACATTCGACCGGCTCATCGCGTCGGGTACGCCGCTCCTCGAAGGGCTGATGGCAACCGGGCTCCCGGTGGATGTCAGCGGTACGGTACAAAACCGTTACGCTAAGACGATCCTCCCGACCACAGCCGAGATGTACAACCCGGCACAGGGTACCGCGTTTCAGAACGTCGCGGCTCGTGAAGCTGCCAACCTGATTGCAGAGCTAGAGTACCCGGCACAGGAGGCTGCCCGCGCACGTCAAGTACAGGGCCTCACAGTTGGAGCACCTTCGCTTGCGGGGCTTGCGACAGCACGGACAGCATTGCCGGGGGCAATGATTGCGGAGCTGCAAAAGCTTTCGGGGTTCACCGACCCTGGAGGCCGGCTGCTCGAAGCACTACTGAGTATGCTCGGCTACGCTACACAGCCCACGGTGGGTATCTCGCGAGGAGACTCGCCGTCGGGGCTTGCCGAAGTCGTCGGCTCGCTCGCAACAGTGCTTCCTGGCATCAACTCAGCGATCAGGCCGCCCAACCCGCCACTTTCGTCATAGGAGGCTACTATGCCGTTTCCGGTTGCAGCGATTCTCCCGATGATTCTCAGCGCCATTTCTGGTGCGATTGGGCAACAAGCTGGCGGTGCTGGGGGTGGCAGCGGAGGTGGTGGTGGTCGCGGCGGCATGATGAACGTGAGCACCCCGCTCATCATGATCCCGCGGCTGCACTCGAAGGCTGCGCAGAACGTCCTTGCCTTCGGGAGCTTGCTTGGGAATCTGCTAGAGGGGATTCGGCCGCCCGATCCGCCGTTTAGCGGCGGTGGTGGTGGAGGTGGTAGCGGGGGCGGGCTCATGAGCCTGTTCCAGTTGATGGGGAAGCCAAACACCCCCGCCGCGCAGCCAAGCACCGGACAGACGCTCACGCAGCCGATGGGATAGCTGGGGAGCATCACAATGCCCAACCAGCCGGGCCGTGACCAGCCGAGCCGCATGAAGGCTCTCGCAGCGGTCCAGCTCGCGCAGGCCGCAGCCAACGCGAAGGCACTGGAGGGCCGTGCGGCCGTCATGGAAGCTGACCAGCAGGCCGCTGCTGATGCTGCTACTGCGCCGCCGCCGACAGACATCACTGAGTATTTTCGCGCTGGCCCGATCGACCCGCGGAACCCCGTTGGCGCACTTCAGCGACTCGGGATTTCACTGCCCGAAGGTATGGTGGGAGCGGCGGGGACGGGTGGTGCGCGCGGCGGGCAGCTCGCCAACCAAACGATCATCCAGGCTCGGCAGGAGGCTGGTACCGCGGAGACTACTGGGCCTCCGGGTGGCGACCAAAACGTCACGATCGGCGGCCAAACCTTCGAGGCACCGGCCGAGCGCACGACAACCCGCGAGAGCACGACGGTCGCGCCTACTGAGTTTGCCCCCGGCTTCTTCACACCGATGGAGACGCGAACCACCGAACGCATCACTGCGCCGAACACGCTCACGATGGGTGACATTCTACAAGCGAAGCAGCGTCAAGAGGAAGCCGAGAAGGACCGAACGCTCACGTTCGGACAGTTGGTTCTCAACCACTCACTGAAGACGAACGAATCGCGCGCGCGCCTTGTGAGCAGCATGATGCAAACCGTCAATGCTCCACCGAACGTACTCACGGCTGCGGCCGACGCCTACTTGAGTGGCAACTCCGAGATTGCACAAAAGCTGCTTGCGCCCTACGATACTTCAGGCCAGGCCGACATTGGTGCGAAGAAGGCGCTGACGCGGCTGTACGATGCGAAGCGCCGTGAGATCGAGAGTGCGTTTGGGATAGGGCCGGGCGGGCTTTATGATTTCCGCCGCTATCTTGGCACTGTCCCTAGTAAAGACGTGCCGACTGGTAGTACGCAAGCAGAGACACGCCGCGGAATCAGCCGATCGCTGGAGGAGGCATTCCCGACCGGCTTCAAGGGGATCGCAGCTCGTGGGCTCACACCGTCAGAGATTGCGGCTCGCATTCACAATGCTGGTACAGCAGCAGCTACAGTCCTCGGTACTGTGTTGGCCTTTCCAAAGGGTGCGCAATCTGGTGCGCTTGGTCGGCTAGAACTGGATGCGCAGGGGGTGATGCAGCTTCTAGATGCTGCGGAAGGAACCGACCACGATCCGAAGCTCGTTGCAGCAGCTCGCCGTACTGCTGAGCGGTTGAACCTCGGCAAGACCGAAGAAGTCAATGATGTCCAAAGGTTCACATCCAATGTAGACGATGAGCGGCTGAGGCCGTGGGTAGAGCAGCTACACCTCTACAAGGCGTACCACCCGCGCGATACCGTGCTCGACATGGATGACAAGAGCAAGCTGAATGTGCTTCTCGACCGCTATGACCCCGGAGAGAAGTAGCTGATGACGCTCCGCGACCGACTGATACGGCCTCCGTCCGAGGACGTAGAGCCCGAGCCGACCGCAGTGCCGGCGGCGCAGCGAGTCAGCCCGCGTCCGCACACGCTACGCGAACGGATGCAGGAAGGCGAGCCCACCCTCGGGGCTGCGCTTGCGCCGGTGACACAAACTGGTGTCAACATCGCATCGGGTGTGATGGAGCAAATTGCAGACTCGCCGCTCGGCGAAGCCTTCGCCAGCGGCGCACGGGACATCGCCGGCTTCGGGGCCAGCATGATGCGCGGCGCTGCGGGCTCACCGATCTTGCGGACAACCGCAGGCTTGGTGGACATCATCCCCGGTGTGTTCCCCGACCAACCCGGCTTCCGCGATTACCTCGATGCGGCGGCCAAGAACATGGAACGTGTCGAGTCGAAGATGGGTGGGCGCTCCGACGTGGGCCGGTTCGTTGGCGAGATCGCCGTCGAGGCGGTGCCCTACGCGATTGCGGCCGAAGCGAGTGCATTGGTTGCCATCGGCACGCTCGCCAAAGTAGCAGGCCCGCTTGCTGCACGCGTGGGCGGGCAGGCGATTGGCCGCATCGCCAAAACGGCGAAGGCGATCGACGACTTCTACCGCGCAGCCAGTAATCCGATGCTTGCAGCGGTTCCCAAGCCGTTCACGTCTCGGGTGGCCGAGATGGCTGGGCGCAGTATAGGCGTCGGAGCACTCGGCGCAGCCTCCACGCCGGGTGTCATCTCAGAGCGTGGCACAGAGCCGCAGAGCGCGCTCGAACGTGGAGCCACTTTCGGCGCGATTGGGTTCATGGCCGAGCTAGGGTTCACCGGGGTCGCCAAAGCGATTTCGCGCGGCGCTCGCGAGATCGACAAGCGAGCGATCACTGCTGCGTTCAAGTCGTCGCCGGTTCGCCAGTATTTGCTCGACAAGGCTGACGCTGCTCGTGAACAGCTCGTCAAAGTCGCAGATCGGGCACGGACGGCTTTCCGAGTCGAGGAGCAAGCCGAGCAGGCTGCGGGGTACTTCCGACCGATCGGTGTGAAGCGGACTACGCCCCCGGTGTTTTTTGTGGGGCCGCCGACCGAGGACCAACTTGCTACCCGCACCGTGCTTGGTGCTGCGACCGCCAACCGCATCAAAGCTGTCCAGCGACTCCACGAAGCATCCGGTAACGCGCGGGTTGCACGGCAACTCGCTGGCATCAGCGAGCGCGACATCCTTGCGGGCCAGTACCTCTCCTCGCGGCCCGTCAACTTCAGCACGACCTTCGGCCAGGTACGGATGCTGCTGCGCAAGTCGTTTGGTGCTCCCGACAACGTGCGCAAGGAGCTAGGCGTCGTTGGCGAGTACATCCTACGGAGCCTCGACAACGCCGAGATCAAGGCGTTCATGCGTAGCAACTCGTCGATCGACATGCTCGGCACGATCACGGCGTCGATGCGCAAAGCCGTCGAGCACACCCGTAACCCGCAGCAGCTCCTCGACGACGTGATGTTCGAGTGGGAGGACATCAAGGGCGGGGAAGCCGGCGTCCGTACCCTGCTTACGAACAACGGCGTCGCTGCTGCCGGCCAGGAGCGCGTACTCGGCGGCATCCACATGATCGACAACGGGATGAAGGCCCTCCACTCTATCGCCGAGCGGATGGGCGGCGAGGGCGCGATCGACGCCGCAGGTATGCGGGTGAGCAACTACCTTCACCAGCAGATCGTCCACAGCGCCAAGAGCGACGAGCAGTTCGAGAAGGCAGCGACAGCCTATCTCATCCGCGATGGGGCAACGCCCGAGGAAGCTACCCGTCGCGTCATCGAAATTATGACGGCGCGACGGACGCGCGGCTTCCAGCACTTCGGCGCGATCGACGAGCGGCGCGCGCTCCCTGGCAGTACCCGCGAGAAGATCGCCGCGGGCATGCCCTACAACCCCAAGCCCTTTGAGTCGATCGCGAGCTACTTCATGGGGATGCACCGCCGCATCGCGCTCAGCCAAGTCACTGGCTTCAAGAACCAGATGCTCGATCCGCTTACCCACGCGGTCACGCTGGAAGGTGGGGCGAAAACTGGGGCGCTGTTCCGTGAGACAGTCGATGAGCTAGCCGGGCTCAAGTACTACGACCGCTTCTGGCAAGCGTTCGCGACCAGTGTGACCAACCTCCAAGCTGCGGCGAAGCTCGGAATGGCATGGTCGCCCAACGCCTTCCAGCCTTACGTCAACAACCCGATGGTGATTGGGCTACGCCATACGCTTGACGGGATGCAGCGAGCTTTCCGCGGCGAGATCCCTGCCGACCTCGAACGCGCCGTCGGCTTCATGCACACCGACGTATTCGAGCTTGGGCTACGCGAGAACCTACTCCACGACCAAAAGCAGGGCATCACCAGCAAGCTAGCCCGCGCCGTGCTCCACGGTACGCCTTTCGCCTTCGAGGAGCGGTACGCCAGACTTGGTGGCGCGATCGGTGCCCACCTGTCGCTCACCGACTACCTTGTGAAAGCCCATAC
>Ga0247727_10004954_pt1 | contig 27609 bp, 23 predicted proteins | sample WisWelCaveWW1625_FD_202498 | JGI IMG/M metagenome (GOLD analysis project Ga0247727, IMG submission 202498) | Biofilm microbial communities from Wishing Well Cave, Virginia, United States - WW16-25 | ecosystem: Environmental > Aquatic > Deep subsurface > Groundwater > Cave microbial mat | place...
CGCTGGGCGCGGGCGTATGGACTGGAAGCACAAAGCTCACGGTCAAGTGGTCAAAGATATCTACGTCTATCCACTGGTGCGTGATGCCCGGCAACGGCTACGCGGAGATCTCACGCGGTAAACAAATACTTTTCTTCTTCGTCGGCCTTCCGGTAGCTGGCACTGCCGGGCTAATCAAATTCATTCGCTTCCTCAAGAAACAGAAACCGGAGAATGTGATCTACATAGACAACCGCATTCAATTCACTGTCAACAATCAGATGCTAGAAGCTCATGCGGACGCTTACCGGCTATGGCTTGATGAAAAGGTTCGCCAGGCCGTAGATGACTTTGTTAAGCCGCTGGAGCATGCCGGGATAGATTTTGTCCGGGCCCGCTACGGCGATCAGGAAGAGATCATCCGCAAGGAAGAATGGGAGGTATTTACAGCAGAGCATCGAGAGACGGGAGGGTCTCCGCTAGGATCAGTTCAATCAGATGATCTATCCAACACGCGAGAAGCATTGTTGAAGATTGTGAAGTTGTCATTCGTCCCAACACAGAAGTGGCGGTTCACCGATGGGGCGGCGGTATTTAACGCCTCTATTTCTGACGAGGAATTCCTTGCGCGTTTAGCGGCGAGACAGGAGGGCTTCTACAGCGGGGATGTGCTTAGGGTGATATTGAACACATCGCAAGTATTGACAGCAACGGGCGGCGTTAGTTCGCAGTATAGCGTCGATAGAGTCATCGAGCACCTCCCAGGGCTACGGCAGGTGCCACTCTTCGGCGATACATCTACGCCTCCAAAAGCTCTCGAACCTCCCAAATCCGAGTCGTGATCCCCGCTTCCATCGCCGGAGTGACACGGATCGTGCTGTGAATCCGGCAGAAGTTGTAGTAGGCGAACCACAGGGCCAGCGCTGCCCAGTGGTTCTCCCACTTCTTGCTGAAGCCATTCGTCAGCCGGGTGAAGCGGCGGATCTGCATTCGCATAGTGAGGTTCTGGCGCTCGACGTGCGACGTGCAGATTCTCTTCGGATCGGGTTGTCCGATGACTGGGACCACCTCCGTTGAGACCACTTCCGCCGGGCTGTAGCGCCGCTCGCCTTCCGGTGTGGCGCGGTAGACCTTGATGAGTTGCGCAAAGGCTACCCGGTCGCTCAGCGTGGTCTCAATGCTGAAGGGATAGGCCGGGAAGCCGTCAGTGGTCATCTGGAAGGGCTGGGCTGCAGTCGCATGGCGCAAGCCTTCGATGAAAATATCAGTGGTAGCCTGGTCGCGCTTCCCAAGGGCGAAGTTCAAGATCAGCTTGCTGTGGCGCTCGATGGCAACGAAGCAATAGGCATCGCCGAAGTTCGGATCGTCGCCGGGTTGAAGCCGCTTTTCCTTCTTGAAGATGAAGCTCCAGATTTCATCAGCGGACACGTCTCGTACTTTTACGTTGACGATCAACCGGCCCATCAGCTTCTCACAGCGCTCTCCGACGAGCACCAGCAGCCGGAGAATCGTGTCACGGTGAACCTCCGTCAGGCGCTCGATGGAGCGGACGCTGACGCCTTCAACCAGGAGCTTCAGGATCATCTCCGCCTTTGCCATGGGCAGCCGCATATCGTCCAGCGGGCGCTCATGGGGTTCGGTGAAGGTCTTGGAGCATTGATTGCAACGGAACCGCTGAAGGCCGTTGCGGTGCTTCCCGAACTTCTTAGCTTCGATCCGGCAGGAATGGCAGGTCATGGAATCTCCTCTTGAGTTCCACAGCCTGAAGCCGGATAATGGGGTTGCAAGGCTCTGCGGCTTCGGCTGTAGGGACTACAGCCCCGGTCGGCGCTTCAACGCTGATCGGGGCTTTTTGCTGCATACCCAATTATATGCCTGCTATATCAAGCATGTCAAGAAAAAACTTGACCAAGCATGAACTTTCTGGTATGCTGCAAGCATGGAGCAAGAATCTAATCAAGCCAAGGGTGGTCGCGCGAGAGCAGCCGCATTAACTCCCCAAGACCGAAGTGCGATTGCCCGCCACGCCGCAGAAGCCCGATGGGGTAGAACTCAAGACCTATCCGACTCGCTGTTTCCGAAGGAAACCCATATCGGCATCATTAAAGTCGGAGATCGCGAGATCCCGTGTTCAGTGCTGGAAAATGGGATGCGCGTATTCTCTGCACGTGGAATCCACCGTGTCATGGGGACAGCCAGAGGTGGCGGGCGTAGACGCCGAGAGCCGGGCGGTGGCGCTGTTTTGCCTACTTTTTTGGCTCATCCGTCGATCAAGTCATTTATTTCCAACGACCTAATGGTGGCGCTGATTTCCCCTACTCAGTATCGCCCGAAGCACGGTGGAAAAACGGCTCTAGGATACAACGCGGTGCTGCTTCCGCAGATCTGCGAGGTAATTCTAGACGCCGAAAAGAACGGTGTCGCAAAGGCCACGGCATTGGCAGACATGGCCGGTATTCTGCTGAGGGCTTTCGCTCGGGTCGGCGTTATCGCGCTGGTGGACGAAGCCACTGGTTATCAGCAGGATCGCGCTCGCGACGAGTTGAACCGGATTCTGGAAGCTTACATCTCAGCCGAACTACTCCCCTGGGCTAGGCGGTTTCCAGATGAATTCTTTAAGCAGGCTTTCCGGCTCCACGGCTGGGAGTACAAGCAGGGATCTGTTCGGAGTCCGCGCTATTTGGGGAAGCTCATCAATAAGACGGTGTTCGAGCCTATGCCGCCTGGCGTGCTTGGGGAACTCCGTCGGCTCAATCCTCCCACCGAGTCTGGGTATCGACGCCACAAGCATCACCAGTTCTTGACACCAGATACCGGATTGCCGCACCTGGACAAGCAGATCGTTTCAGTGACTACCCTCATGCGAATCTCGGACGGGAAAGAAGAATTCTGGGGCCATTTCAACAAGGCTTTCCCGCCACCGAAAAAGCCTCACTCAAAATCACGCCATACTCTTGAGCAGATGGAACTCAACTACGACGGCCCTGAGCCGTTGGAGATTACTGATTGATCCACTGGCGGCCCGCGCTTGCGAGGCCGCCACCAAGAGCAACGCACTCTTAGGACACTACCCGCCGCGTGGCTGTCGTCGCTGCGAGCGACAGTGGCCTCTCGCCCGTTCCTGACGCAGCGTTGATGCGGTTCCCGTGGCGAGCCAGGCCTTTCTCGTGTAATGCAGCGGTTCACCAAAGCGGGAATGCAAACCGGCGGTCACGGTCTCCCGAAACTCCTCCCATGCCGCGGGCGACTGTTGCAGAAAGCGGCCCTGGAAGGACAGTGCGCGCATCGCTACAAAGTCCGCCACCGTGACGGCGGCGGTGTGGACCGATCCCTCCACGCGGACGCCCGCCAGCCCGGCCTGCCTCAACAGAGCCTCCAGATTCGACGGCTCGGCGAGCAGGTCTTCCCACGGCAGGGCTTGTCGCAATGCCGCCTGGAGGGTCTGTTTGTCAGTGAAGCGGTCGGCGGTTTCCGTCCAGACCCGACTCGGCTCGTCCGGCTCAGCATCCCAGCAGGCTACTCCCAACTTGCCGCCCGGGCCAAGCACGCGCACCATGTCTGCCAGAGACGCCTCGCAGGAAGCGCAATGGGACAGGACGAAGCAGGAGATCACGACGTCGAAGCCGGCGTCGGGGAAGGGAAGCCCAGGCACGACGCCCTGGACAAGGTGGTGCAAGCCCGCGCCGCGGGCCTCGATCAGCATGCCTTGGGAGGCGTCCAGGGCAATCACGAGCCCGGTCGGCCCGGCGGCCTGTTGCGCGGCGAGCGCGGCCGCCCCCGTGCCGGCGCCGACGTCCAGGACGCGGCTCCTCTGGGCAGGCGCGAGCAGCTCCACCAGGCGTCCGGCGTGCGGAGCAAACACGTTCGGAACAGCAAGGCGACGGTAGGTTTGGGCAACGGGGTCGTAGAATGACCATTCGGGCTGCATCTTTTACCTTCAGTTCCCGCAACCAGCCGGTCCGCCGATACGTTAATAAGCATAGGGGAGGGCTGGACCTTTGGCGCGCAAGGACTATAATAGAGCCAGCGACCCTTCCTGCAAGGAGTTGACCAAATGAAGCGGCTCATTTCCACCCTGGTGGCGGTGGCGGCGGTCGGCCTGCTGTGGCCGGCCCTGGCCAAGGACAAAAAGAAGGACCCCGACGAGATCGGCAACCGTGACGTCGGCAAGGGTGTAAACATCTATTCCATCGAGAAAGAGATCGGGATGGGCAAGCAGATCGCCCAGGAGATCGAGCGTGAGGCCAAGATCATCGACGACCCGATCGTCGCCGAGTACGTCAACCGCGTCGGCCAGAACCTGGTGCGCAACTCCGACGTCAAGGTCCCGGTGACCATCAAGGTGATCGACAGCGAGGTGGTCAACGCCTTCGCCTTGCCGGGCGGGTTCTTCTTCGTCAACTCCGGGCTGGTTCTGCGCGCCGAGAGCGAGGCCGAGCTGGCGGGCGTCATGGCGCACGAGATCGCCCACATCGCCGGCCGTCACGGCACCAGGCAGGCCACCAAAGGCACGCTGTTCAACCTGGCGACGATTCCACTGATCTTCATGGGAGGCTGGGCCGGATACGGCGTGCGCCAGGGGGCCGGCATCCTGGTCCCTATCGGCTTCCTCCAGTTCTCACGCGCCTACGAGCGGGAGGCCGACCTGCTCGGCTTGCAGTACCTCTACAAGGCGGGCTACGACCCGACCGCCTTCGTCGACTTCTTCGAGAAGCTGCAAACCGACGAAAAGCGCCGCCCGGGGACCATGGACAAGGTATTCTCGTCCCATCCGCTGACCGAGGCCCGCATCCAGAATTCCCAGAAGAACATCCAGGAGATCCTGGCGGCCAAGCCCGAATACGTCGTCACCACCTCGGAGTTCAACGACGTCAAGTCGCGGCTGATGGCGATGCAGAACCGGCGCAAGGTGGACGACAAGGACGCCAACAAGCCGCGGCTGCGCAAGACCGGCTCCGGAAAGATCGATGCCGACGGCAACGAGAAGAAGCCGGCCGAGGACGAGGAAGAGCGTCCGACGCTGAAGCGCCGCAACTAGCCGTGGTACTTCAGGCAGCCTGACCGGCCAACCGCTCCCTGCGGTCACGGCTCGGAAGCTAATCGATAAACCCCAGCTTGTTCAGAGTCGCCCTGGGCTCCTGCTCGTCGAAGTGTATGAGCGAGGCGCGCCGGCGTCCGTTCTCCAGCGCTACACCGTAGGGAGGATCGCCGAAAGAAAAGGCTTTACGAAGAGGCTGTAAGTCGTTAGAAACAGAGGCTCGCAGGCCGGTATCCTGGAGAAACTGGGCGGAGAACTGGGGCATCCTGGTCGGCACCGCGATGATACGCGTCTGCTTCCACCGATAGCCGGCCATTTGCCGCGCCGCGGCGGTGCAGTGGGTGCACTCCGGATCGAAGAAGTAGAGGAACACGCGGCCGCTCAGCATCGAGAACGGCTTTCCCTCGAGGGTGATCAATGCCGGGGCGCTCAGCGTCGAGCTGCGCACCTGGTGGACCCCGAAGGAAACCAGGGCGAACACGGCCACGGCCGCCGTCACCAGCGCGGCGCCGCGCCGGCTCTCGGAAGGCCTTGCCCACCAGCCCGCCAGGCCGGCCAGTAGCAGCATGATCCCGTCGCCGACGAAAAAGCCCGGTCCCACGGTGCGTTTCAGCCACGGAAAGCAACTGCAATCCTCTCCTTGCAGCGCTTGATATTGCCAGCCGACATAGATCACGAAGGCCACCAGCAGGGCGCCGGAAAGCCACGCGCCCCAACGGCGGAACCGCGGTACCAGCAGCATCACGCCGGCGACCGTCTCGGAGATTCCCAGCATGATCGCGAGCGGCAGGCTGAACAGTCGCGGTACCAGCGCCTGGGAGAGGCTCGCGGAAGCGCGGATGGGATCGGTGATCTTCCAGACGCCGGCGAGAAGGAACAACGCCGCCAGTATTACGGCCGACACGGTGCCAACGAGAGGCTTCCAGGCCGGCATGGCTCCCGGAAAGGCGTGCACGCCGGGTTGTGCCATACTGTCTTGCATGTTTCTTATTCTAGCCCCTACAGGGGCTGCCCCCGCTTGGCGGAGGGGTGCCCCACAAAGTAGGGGAGCGGGGGCGATGTGCATGGCGGCCCTGCTGGCGGGGCAGGTATTCGGCCAGACGGCCGAGTTGGCCGTTCTGAATGCCCGGATCTACACCGTCGACCCGAATCGGCCGCGCGCTTCGGCGATCGCCGTCAAGGACGGCCTCATCCTGGCTGTGGGCGACGATGTGAGCCGCCACCTGGGTCCGGCGACCCGGCGGATCGACGCCCTGGGGGCCACGCTGGTTCCCGGCTTCATTGATTGCCACGGCCATATGCGCGGCCTGGGGGAGAGCCTCGAGATCCTGAACCTCCGCGAGGCGCGCTCGGTGGAGGAAGTGCTCGCCCAGGTCGCGAAAGCCGCCGCCGCTCGCACGGCGGGCGAATGGATCCGCGGCCGAAGCTGGGACCAGACGCGCTGGCCCGGCGCCCGGTTTCCCACCGCCGAGCAGCTCTCGCGCGTTTCGCCGAACCATCCGGTCTACCTCACACGCGTGGACGGCCACGCCGGATGGGCCAACCGCAAGGCGCTGGAGCTGGCCGGGGTCACCGCCGCGACCGGGGACCCGCCCGGCGGCAAGATCCTGCGCGACGGGTCCGGCGCCCCTACCGGGGTGCTGATCGACCGCGCGCAAGGGCTGGTGACGCGCCACATTCCGCCGCCCACGCGCGAGCAGGTACGCCAGCGGCTGTCGCGAGCCGCCGCCGAGTGCGCACGGCTCGGGCTGACGACGGTGCACGATGCCGGCGTCGGCGACGAGGAGATCGCCGCCTATCGGGAGATGATCGCCGGCGACCGGCTCCCGGTGCGGATCTACGCGATGATCCGCGAGGAAGGCGCGCTGTGGCGCGAGTACCTCCAGAAGGGCCCCGAGATCGGCGACAAGCTGACGGTGCGCAGCATCAAGCTGGTTGCCGACGGCGCGCTGGGTTCCCGCGGGGCGTATCTCAAGGAGCCCTATGCGGACGAGCCCGGCAATCGCGGCCTGCTCATCGTGCCGGGGAAGGACATCGAGCGCGTCGCGCGGGCGGCGGTCGAACGGGGCTTCCAGGTGAACACGCACGCCATCGGCGATGGCGCCAACCGCATTGTGCTCGATGCCTACGCCGCGGCGCTCGGTGGGAAAAACGACCGCCGCTTCCGGATCGAGCACTCCCAGGTGGTCGCGCTGGAGGACATCCTGCTGTTCGCCGCCAACTCGGTGATCGCCTCGATGCAGGCGACGCATGCCACCAGCGACATGCGCTGGGCCGAAGCCCGACTGGGCGCCCCCCGCGCCCGGGGCGCCTATGCATGGAGGAGGTTTCTCTCGCTGGGCGTGCCGGTGGCCAACGGCTCGGATTTCCCCGTCGAGAACGCCAACCCGCTGTGGGGGTTCTACGCGAGTATCACGCGGCAGGACCACGACGGCCGGCCCGCGGGCGGCTGGATGCCGGAGCAGCGTATGCGCCGCGAGGAGGCGCTCCAGAGCTGGACGATGGCCGGCGCATTCGCCGCCTTCGAGGAGAGCCGCAAGGGGTCGCTCGGGGCGGGCAAGCTGGCCGACTTCGTGCTGCTCTCCCAGGACATCATGGAAGTGCCGCCGGCGCGGATCCTCCAGACGCGTGTGAAAATGACCGTGCTGGGCGGCCGCGTCGTCTACTCGGAATGATCCTGCTGTTGCTTCTGGCCCCCGGTTGGGTGGGGCTGATCGACGAACTGGTGCGTGTCCCCCGCGGCGAATGGCGAACGGTCTCGTTCAGCCTGCGCCAGCGCCCAGCGATCCTGGAGTGCGAGTTCGCGGTGGAGGCCGGCCGCTCCGACGTCCGCGTTTTGCTGATGAGCGAAGAGGAGTTCGAACGCTTCCGCGACGGCGACAGCCATCGCGCGCTGGTCGAGACCCCTTACACGCGCTCGGGGCGATTCCGCCAGCGCATCGTGCGTCCGGGCGAATTCCGGGTGGTGGTTGAGAACCGACGGGAAACCAGGGGCCCGGCCGGCGTGCGCCTGCGCGTCAACCTGCGGTTTCTGAATCAGCTCACCTGGCAACCGTCCACTCTCTCTCCCTGGCGGAAGCTGGTGGTGATCTCCGCCAGCCTGCTGTTTTTCGTCGGGCTCAGTTTCTGGTGCGGGCGTCGCCTGCTGGCCGCGGTGGAGCGCCGGGGGCAGGTTCCGCCGGGGACGGCCTTCTGACAGTCAGCGGCGTCAACCGCATTCCCTCGCCCAGGTAGAAGCCCGGGTGCGGCGGCTGGTTGTAGGCGACGTTTTGCCACGCAATGGCAAGCCGGTACTGGCGATCGTGCATCAGGGTAGCGAGCCGGTACTCGGTCGGGATGGTGGTCGTGTAGATGCGCAGCTCCTGGCTGTCGGAGGAGCGCCAGATCACCTCCTCGCGCCAGTCGCCCAGGATGTCGGCGGAAAGGGCGGGTGTGGCCTTCGTGCCGTTGTTGGAAGCGATGCCGGCCGGCGAGAGCAGGGTCCTGGTGTTCGCGACGTTCCAATCCCACTTCGAGATCGTGATGCCGTCCAGCAGTTCCCTCAGCAGGTCGCCGTCCCACCAGACGCCGAAATTGACCTGCCGCGGCTTGGTGGGAGAGATCTGCCGCGCGCGCGGCCCTTTCTCGACGTTCGGGTCGCAAGCCTGGACCGAATAGAGCCCTCCGGTCGGCCCCGAGCCCCAGAATTCGAAACCGTGAAACCGCGGATCGATGTCCATGGCCACGCCGCGGCCGATGTCGCCGCCACCCTCCACGCCGCAGAGGAGCTGGCCGGTGGCCGCATCGCGGTAATCCAGCGCATTCGGCCCGTAGGCGGCCGGCGTTTCGTGTGGCTGGAATACCTCCAGGCCCGGCCGGTCGGGATCCATATCGGAAACATGCAGGGCGTCGCCGTGACCGCGGCGCGTCGTGTGCAGTCCCCTGCCGTCGTGGTCGATGGCGGCCGCGCCGTAGACGATCTCGTCGAAGCCGTCCCCGTCGACGTCGGCCACAGCGAGGCTGTGGTTGCCTTGCCCGCGGAAGTCCGCGTTGCCGGGCAAGCTGTCCTCGGTGTCGAAGGTCCAGACTCGTGTGAGTTTGCCGTCGCGCCAGTTCCAGGCAACCACCACCGCGCGGGTGTAGTAGCCGCGGCAAAGAATCAGGCTCGGGCGCACGCCATCCACATAGGCGACTGCCGCGAGGAATCGATCGACCCGGTTGCCGTAGTTGTCGCCCCAGGGCGCAACGTTCGGGCTGTTGACGTCGCGGTTGCGGGGCGGCTCGTAAAAGGCCGTCGCCAGCTCGGCGCCGGTCACCCCGTCGAAGATGGTGAAGAACTCGGGGCCCGTCAGTACATAGCCGTCCCGGTTGCGATGGTCGGCTTCATTGTCGAACGCGGGCTTGCTTCCGGCAAAAGTTAATGGATTATTTGCGACATAGGCGCCCGTGCCGTCCCTGCTGCCGGGCGCGGTCTTGCATACGACCTCGGCCCTGCCATCGCCATCGAGGTCGTAGACCATGAACTGCGTGTAGTGCGCTCCGGCGCGGATATTCCGGCCCAGGTCGATCCGCCACAGCCGCGTGCCGTCCAGCTTGTAGGCGTCCAGGTAGACGTTGCCGGTGTGGCCGCTCTGCGAGTTGTCCTTGGAATTGGATGGATCCCACTTGAGGACGATCTCGTACTCGCCGTCGCCGTCCAGGTCGCCGACGCTGGCATCATTGGCGCTGTATGTATAGACGCCGTTGTCGGGCGCGGCGCCGCCTTCGGGAACCTGTAAGGGAACAGGAAGGTACTGCCGGACCGTCACCTTCACCGGCAGCTTGAAGGGCGCGCTGAGATCCAGTTCGCGCCCGTCGACGACGGGCTGCACGAAGTACCAGTTGTCTCTCTCGAAATCCGCGGTCTCGTCCACCCAATGGGTGGCTCCGGCGAGCGGCGTCGGGTTCAACAGCACTTGGCCGGATCCGTCATTGACACGGTGGACGTTGAAGGCCACGCCGCGAGGGTCGGTGGCGAGCAGCCGCCAGCCGATGAAGACGGCCGACTCCGCTGCGCGCACAGCCACCACACCGCGCCCGAGCTCCTCCCGTTGTACGTCGGCGGCAAGCAGCGGAAAGGCCGTCAGAATCCAGGCAAGCGTGCATGCGGGACGAATCATGGAAGGGAAATCGGTTGAGCAGGGCTCGCGCATCAGCGCGCCGGCCGACTACCAAGCTTCGACCGAATTTCATCACGCACTTCTTCCCACGGTCTCGCCACCTCGGGATTCCCTTCGTGGACCGCGAGCCGCTTGTGCAACACTTGCCTGTGCCACGCTGGAACAGCCACCTGATCCGGTTTTGCTGCGATTCGGGCCCAAAGTGACTGGACGTATTCGATCTGGTCCTCGACCGGCAAATCGTCGAAGCCTGGGGACGGAGGTGGAAGTTGGTTCGTAATAGCCTTGGCTCTCGATAATAGTATACGCCTCGCGTCGCCGGACCGTGCACAATCCGTTGGCCGGGCTAACGACCAAGCTCACCTGCCGGTCCTGCGCCGCGGCGGACAGGATTACGCCGTTCGCATGACCGACGTGGCGCAGGCTCTCAGCCTGCCGCGACTCGTCTCGGCGCCTGCGGTCCGCGGGTTGTTTTCGATGTTGGCGGCAATTCGCTCCAGCTTCTGCTCCTCTCGGACCCACTCTCGGTAACAGAAGCGCGTGAAACGTGGTGGGCCATAATCACAAACGCGCGCAGAAAGTAATGACCCAACTCCTCCCCACGCTGCAAGGATCGAAGCACGATGCGAGCAACAGGTTCCTGAGGCAGGCTGCCATGCAGATGCCAGGTGACAAAAGCCACCTTGGCGTCGAGACGAGTCTCGACGCGGCAGACACGAGTGTCTGCGCCACATCGTTCGCTCGGAGGCTGCCGAAATGTACAAACTCCAGGGGCAGGCCTCCTGGTCTGTCGTTTTCGGCATTCGGTGACTTCTGCCACGGGCTCTTAAGGCATAGATCCTCGCCCTCCGCTACTTGTACCGGCGCCCGTGCCGGATGACGACCTGCACATTCTGTAGCAGATTGATGTAGCGCAGCACGTCGCCGCGGACGGCGATGATGTCGGCGTACTTTCCCTCGCTGACGGTCCCCACCTCCTTGTCGACCTTCATCGCCACCGCCGGCCAGTAAGTTGCCGCGCGGATGGCGTCCATCGGCGCGACGCCCAACCGGTTCACCCACACGTCCAGCTCGTTCCACGTCGACTGGCTGTGGAACTTCATCGGGATGCCGCTGTCGGTTCCGATCAGCAGCACGGCACCGCTCTCACGGAGCTGGTTGAATTTCCGCGCCAGCGTGGGGCGGCGCAGGGGCGTGATCTGGAAGTAGGGCAGCCGTCCGGGCTGGGAGATCGAGGCGCGTATGTCGCCGATGATCGACTCGGGCAGCCCCTCGTGCCAGGACGGATCGTCGAGCTTCTCCGGGTGGTCGCGAATGTACTCGTAGTTGAACAGGCCCTCGATGGTCGGGGTCCAGAACAGCGGGCCCAGGCTCATCTGCGCGGTGCGCTCGCGGAGAGCGGCGATGATGTCGGCGGGATATTCGGGCGCGGTGGCCAGGCCCGTGTGCTCGAAGTCGTCCACTCCCACCTGGAGGCCTCGGCGGATCTCCTCCGGCCGGTGGGAATGGGCCACCACGGGCAGCCTGCGCGCGTGCGCCTCCTGGACAATCGCGCGCAGCTCCTCCATGGTCATCTGGTCGTGGTCGATGAGCTTGACGCAGTCGACCCCGGCAGCGGCGAGCTTGCCCACCTTGGCGCGCGCGTCCTGGGCGCCGCGGATGCCCCAACGGAACAGCTCGGTGCCCGGGTAGGGCTCGTGCTGGAGGAAGGCGCCGGAAACGTAGAGCGTAGGTCCGGGAATCCGCCCGGCGCGGATGGCGTTACGCACGTTGATGCTGGCTTCGAGCGGCCCACCGAGGTCGCGCGCGCTGGTCACGCCCGCCAGCAGCAACTGTTTGGCGGAGGCGGGCATGATGACCGGCTCGAACTGCGCCGGGTACGTGCGGTCCCAGTGCGCATAGTCGGCGTGGCCGTTGATCATCAGGTGAACGTGCATGTCCCAGAGCCCCGGCAGCACGCTCATCCCCTCGGTGGAGATCACCTCAGCGCCCGAGGGCACGGCGAGCGTTCCGAGCTGGCCCACCTGGCGGATGCGCTCGCCTTCCAGCACGACGACGCTGTTGCGCAGCGGGGCGCCGCCGAATCCGTCGATGAGCGTGCCGCCGACCAGCGCGGTGAGTTTCGCCGCCTGCGGCCGGGCGCCGTCAGGAGCTCCCAGCGCGGCGAGCGCGAGCAGAATGAAAGGTGTTGTGCGCATGTTGAGCAGGCTATCACCTCCGTGTGGCGACCGGCCCATCGACTACCATGGAACAAATGTGGACGGGCCTGGAACTGCCGTGGCTGGACGGGCTTCCGCCGCGCCTGGAGCGGCTGGTGCGCGTGGCTTTCCTGCTGGCCGGATCGCTGGTGGCCACGCTGCTGGTGCGCCTGCTGATCCGCGCGCTGCGCCGCTATGCGATCCGCGTGAGGGAATCCCGCGGCGGGGTCACCGACGTCGAGCTGGAAAAGCAGGTGCGCACCGTCGCCGCCGTAATCCGCAAGGCCATCGTGGCGCTCATCTGGACGGTGGCGTTCGTGATGGCGGTGCGCGAGATGGGCTTCGACATCACGCCGCTGATCGCCGGCGCGGGTGTCATCGGCGTGGCGTTGGGCCTGGGCGCGCAGCACCTGGTGCGGGATGTGCTCAGCGGTTTCTTCCTGCTGGCGGAGAACCAGATCCGGGTGCATGACATGGTCGTCATCAACGGCACGGCCGGGGAGGTGGAGGAGATCAACCTCAGAACCACCGTGCTGCGCAGCATGGACGGTGCCGTGCACGTGTTCAACAATGGCGCCATCACAGGCCTGGCCAACCGCAGCCGGCTCTATTCCTACTACGTGCTCGAACTGGCCGTGCCCTGGCGCCAGGACACCGACCGCGTGGTGGAGGCGCTGCGACAGGTGGTGGCACAGGCGCGCGGCGAAGATCCGCCGGGCGAGTGGATCATCGAGCCGCTGGAGGTGCTGGGCGTGGAAAATATCGCCGGCGCGCGCGTGGTGGTCAAGGCGCGGCTCAAGACGCAGCCGGGCAAGCAGGGCGAAGTCGGCCGGGAATTGAACCGCAGGCTCAAGAAGAAGTTCGAGGAGACGGGAATCGAGTTGGCCTCGCCGGGGCGCGAGGAGATGAAGGGGCTCATTCGGGAGGTGCTGGAGGAGGCCGGCGTGATCGGGGACGGACGGCCGCCCCGCCGGGAGGATTTGAAGGTACCATAATTGGTTGCGGACGGCCCGGTCCTGAGGCACCGACCCGCGCGCGAACCTGGAACAGGGAAACGGATTGACCAAGACCCGATCGGCGGATCAGACAGCTTCGCTCATAGCGATGATCGGCGCGGCGGCGATGATCGCGCACCATGTCGGCGGCAAGGCCATCCGCGACGCGCTGTTCATTTCCAACTTCGGCATTACGGCGCTGCCGACCATGGTCATGGGCGCCTCGCTGTTCTCCATCGTCGCGGTGATGCTGACCAGCCGCGCCATGGTGCGCTTTACCCCGGCGCGTTTCGTTCCCATCGGCTTTGCCGTCAGCGCCGTGCTCTTCCTGGTCTCCTGGGGCATATTCCAGCAGGCGCCCGGGATGGCGGCGGTGCTGATTTACTTGCAGGTGGTCGGGCTGGGATCGGTGCTTACCTCCGGTTTCTGGACCATGGTGACCGAGCGGTTCGATGCGCACACCGCCAAGCGGCAAATCGGCCGCATCGCCGCCGGAGGAACCCTGGGCGGGATCATCGGGGGCCTGGTCGCCGAGCGGCTGTCAACGAACCTGGGCATGTCGGCGATGCTCCCTGTTCTGGCCCTATATCACGTGGTGTGCGTGTTCATGGTGCGCGGCCTGAAGCGGCCCGGCGAGACGAAGGAGCACCAGGCGTTGGGCTCGAAGGCGGGACGCCCGGCGAGCCATTCGGTCTCCGTGATGCAGATGCTGCGCGGAGCCAACTACATGCGCCCGCTGGCGGCGCTGGTGCTTCTGGGGACCGTCAGCGCGGCCATGGTCGACTACATTCTCAAGTCCCAGGCGGCCGCCGCCTACGGCAGGGGCCCGGACCTGGTGCGCTTCTTCGCACTGTTCTACAGCGGCGTGGCGGTGTTGAACTTCCTCGTGCAGACCACGTTGACCCGCGTGGCGATCCAGAAGCTGGGGGTGGCCAAGACCGTGGCCACGCTGCCGTTGGCCGTCTGCCTGGGAGGCATGGGCGCGCTGGCGGCGCCCGGCCTGCTGTCGGCGGGCATCGCGCGGGCGCTGGAGGCGATCTTCCGCGGCTCCCTGTTCCGCTCCGGCTACGAGCTGTTCTATACGCCGATGCCGGCGCGAGAGAAGCGGGCGGCCAAGTCGATCGTTGATGTCGGCTTCGACCGCCTGGGCGACGCGGTCGGCAACGGATTCGTCAAGCTGCTGCTCCCGCTGGGACCGGCGCTGGCGTCGCGCTCGATTCTGTTGACCTCGATCGCGGTGGCGTTGGCCGGCCTGTGGCTTGCCAGCCGGCTGCACCGCGCCTACATCGGCGTGCTCGAGCGTGGCCTGATGGACAGGGCCGGAGACCTGAATCTGCCGGCGCAGTCGGGCGAAACGCTGATGATGACCGGCATGCTGCAATCGTCCGTGGTGGCCGCTGTTCGTGCACAGGCGGCTGCCACGGCGCCGGCGGCGCCGGTGAAGTTGGAGCACAAGCCCGCGCCAGCCGCCGGCAAGATCCTGGTGGTCGATGAAACCCCGACGCCCGGCTCGCTGCTTTCGCCCTTGTCGCAACAGGCCACCACCGACTCGCTGATGCAGAAGATCCTAGACCTGCGCTCCGGCGACACCGGGCGCGTGCAGAAAGTCCTCTACTCCCCGGAAGGTCTCACCCAGCCGCTGGTTTCGCACGCCATCCACCTGCTGGCCTGGGACCAGGTGTATGGGCTGGCGGCGGGGGCGCTGGTGAAAGCGGCGGACAAGCACATCGGTCAGCTCCTGGACGCGCTGGTGGATCCGGATACCGATTTCACCATTCGCCGGCGGATTCCCAAGCTCCTCCATGGCTGTCGCAATCCGCGGGTGGTGGAAGGCCTGATGGCGAGCCTGAAGGATCGCCGCTTCGAGGTCCGCTTCCGCAGCGGGCGCGCGCTGATCTCGGTGGTCGGGAAGAACCCGCAATTCGTGGTGCGCTCCGAAAGCGTGATCGAGGCGGTCGACCGCGAGGTGGCCGTCGGCAAGCCGGTGTGGGAATCGCACCGCGTGCTGGACAAGCTGGACGACGAGGAGGCGTCGGTGTTCGTCGACGAGTTCCTGCGCGACCGCGCCAAGAGCAGCCTCGAGCACGTCTTCAACCTGCTCTCGCTGGTGCTGCCGCGCGACCCGCTCAAGATCGCCTTCCACGGCTTGCATACCGAAGATAAGCACCTCCGGGCCACGGCCCTGGAGTACCTGGAGAGCATCCTGCCCGTCTCGATCCGCGAGAAGATGCTGCCGTTCATCTCCGATCACCGCCCGGCGAAAGCCTCGCGGCCGCGCGAGGACGTGCTGAACGAGCTGATGCTCTCCAACCAGTCGATCATGATCAACCTCCAGTCGCTGCGGAAGAAAGCCGGGGGGCTCAAGGATTCCGGTACGGGATCGGTCTGAGTGGGACAGGCGTCCTCGCCTGTCCAGGACAGGCCGGGAGGCCTGTCCCACAACCTGACGACAGGCCAGGAGGCCTGTCCCACAACGTTACGCGCGCAAGTACGGCTTCAGCGCCGCGAAGTGGAACTCGATCTCCTGGATGGCCTCCGGCGTGTAGCGGTTCTCCTCGCGGCGCGACACCCAGGTCTTGAACACGCCGCGCTTCTTCATGATGTAGGCGCGCGTGCCGGGAACGATCTGCTCGAGGTTGATCAGCAGCAGCAGTCTGGAGAACAGCTCGCGGGCCTGCTCGCGCCGGCCTGTCTGCCAGAGGTCCCAGATCTGCGCATAGAGGTCCGCGTAGGGCGCCCCGGGCATGGTTCCGTCAAAGCCCAGGCGCATCTCGTACATCATGGCCTTACCGGCGGCGCCGCTGAAGATGCCGCGCATCGTCGGCCGGTGACGCGACAGCGCCTGCATCCGCTCGATCACCGGGCTGAACTCTTCCTTCACGTAGCCGAGATGAGGGAACTCGCGGGCCAGCGCCACCAGCGTGTCCACTTCCGGCGTGATGCCCTTGGCCCCGCCGGTTGTCTGGATGAACAGCGGCCGTCGTGTGGCGCGCCCCAGGGCACGGTAGTACTGGCGGAAATCCTCGAGCGTAGCGGCTTCGGTCGGCGGAATGGCGATGAGCGCGTCCGGTTCCAGCTTCTCGGCGTGGGCCACATACTGGAGCGCCGCCTCGGTGTTCGGGCCTTGCACACCGAGCACCAGAGCCGGCTTGCGGCCGCGCGCGGCGCGCGCGATCACTTCCATGCCGCGCAAGCGCTCCTCGGTAGTGAGATGGGCGTACTCGCTCGCCAGTTGCGGCCATACCATCCCGTGTACGCCGCAGCGGTCGAGGAAATCGACCTCGGCGGCGAGATCTTCGAAGTCCACCGCCTTGGTCTGGGTGTAAGGAGTGGCCATGATGACGAAGACCCCGCGCAAGGGTTTCTCAGGCCCCGCCGCGCGGGCCGCGTGTCGAAGGCTGAAGGACGCGCCGAGACCCGCCAGCAGACCCCGGCGCGTGATGGCAGGACAGCCGCCGTGACAGGAGATGGTGGATTGCCGCAGCTTCATGGCGTGTCTATACTATCACTGAGTTGTTCACAGAGGCACGTCGGTATTCGATAGGGAAAGGCAGGCGCCGGCTGGCGGAGGTGTACCTGTGGCTCGGGCCGATTCTCCCGCTCAGCGCTCTGGTAGGAGTTCACGATGCCGGAGGACTCACCGCCTTCGTCCCGGCTGGCATCATCCACCTGGGCTTGCTGGGGCTTGCGCTGCTCGGGGTGACCGCACCGGCCGGCGGTGCGGCAACGATGCCCCGCGTTGCCGGAGGGCTGCTGGTGCTTGGGTCTACGGTCGTCTGGCTGGGCGCCGCGACCTTCCCGGGAATGCGACTGGAGGACGTGGCATCGCATCGGGCGGACCACTGGTTTACCAGCGGTGCGTTTCTGCTCGGGGCGCTCATCAGCCTGGCTGGCTTTACCCTGCTGGCGACCCTGCTGTGGGACGCGGGCGAGCGTGTTCTCTCGCCGCTTGGCTCGGTTGCGCTTCTGTTTGGTACGGTGACGTGGGCTCTTCACCTGGTGTTTCGCGCGACCATCATGGTATCGGCGGCCGGGGAGCTCACCGCTTCGGGCACGGGGGCGGCATGGTACCAGGCCTTGCGCCTGTGGTCCGGGGCGATGTATGCGATCTACATGACGCTCGCGTATCTTGCGACGGCAGCCTTCGGCGCTGCCATGCTGAAGACGCGATGGGCGGGCAAAGGCTGGGGCCGCATCTTTGTGATCTTTGGCTTCGTCGCGACCGTCGGGTTTCTAGCCCGCGCCGGAGCCTTTGATCCCCCGCTGGTGGTCCAGTTCATGCCGTACGCCATGGGCATGCTTCTGCTGAGAAGAGCGGTCTGAGTAAGAGATTCCGCTATCAGCCTCTCCCTTCACCAAGGTTGCGGGCCAGACCATCCTTCGGCTGCTCGATGCACCAGATGGCACAGAGGTAGGCGGCTGCGGCATGGAAGAGCGGGGCCTGTCCGGGGTCCTCGGCCGCCGCATCCAGGTAGGCCCAGGTGTACTTCACCAGGTGCGCATCGTTTCGAATGGCTGCTTCCGTGGCGATGGTCTGCCCTATGCGGGGACGCTCGTCCTGGCGGGCAAACCAGGCCACTGACGCCGCCGCGCGCGGGGAGTGCCCCAGGGCTTCCGTCAGGTCCATCTCGACGTGTTCGAGCTCAGGCAAGGGCCTCAAATTCCCGTTTCCTTGACTCGCTCGGATCGCCATGACCCAGGTCGCTGCGGTGTGCGCCGCCTCGGCGCCAAACGAGCGCCCGGGCAAGAATCGAGTCAGCATCCAGGCCGCGTGCGGCAGGGTCAGGCAGTGGGTCCAATAATATTTGGCCGGCTCAGGCTTGTCTTCGAGCATGGACAAAGCTGCAATCCGGCAAGCGGTCCTCAAAGCGCTTTCGCTCCGGACCTCATCCGCGTTCGAAAGCAGCGCGTCGCCCAGCAGACCATCGGGCAAGCCGGCTTGTTCGGTGGCATGCATCATAGCCACCATCCCGGGCGGCTCTAAAGGTGAAACCACAGGTACGGCGCGCAGGATGGAGGCCAGCTCGGTTTCCGGATCTTTCAGAGTGCGATGGGTAGTGACGCCCTTGAGATTGAGTCCGGGCGCCTGCGCCAGCGATCGCACACCGGCTCGAGCCAAACCCAATGCGGCGGGGCCGGCGGCGCCGGACATCCTGGTCATAAGCATCAAGCCGATGTGGGTATGGGCGGCGCCGGTGAGCGTGCGAAGCGTGAGATTCGTAATCGAATCCAGAAGTTCCTGCAAGCCGCCGGCGTCGGCGAGACTCAAGCAGAGTGCATCAGCGCGCTCGACATCGCCTTCCTGCACGGCGCGACGCAGGCTCGCCGCGGCATCCGAGGAACGTGCAATCCGTATTCTTTCAGGCGGGCTCACTCCAACTCCCGCGGCTTGGTAGTGCGAGGCAGTCGCCACGATCTGTATTCGAGCCAATTCGCGGTCTGCCGGTGAGACTAACGGAAGCAAGTTGTACCGCGCCATGATCTCAAGTGGCGCGTGAAGGCTGAAACTGCTCAGCTCCAGCTTTGGCTGCGACACGATGTGAGCCGCGGCGCGAAAGAGTTCCGTTTCACTCAACGCCTCCAGCCTGCGGGAGCCATAGGACTCCACGATTCCCTCTGGCGGGATGCCCGAGAGAATCTCCGCATTCGGTTCTGATTCCATGATGAAATCTGGCGGCCGAACGAACGTGTCTATACTATCACTGAGATGTTCCAGGAGGATCCATGACCCGAGCCTCTCTGTTCCGCGGGCTCTCGCTCATCGCCGGAGCCGGACTGTGGCCGGCCGCCGCCCAGCGCCGGTCGGCGGGAAAGCAGTTTCTGAATGTCGGAGGCAGGAAGCCGCCCGGCTACACCCACGTGGTGAGTTCCCCGCCCGGCCGGATGATCTACATCTCCGGCCAAGGTGGTGCGGACGCGGAAGGAAAAATGCCGCCCGACTTCGCCACCCAGGCGCGCAACACCTTCGAGAACATCGGCCGCTGCCTGGCGCTTGCCGGCGCCGGCTTCGCCGACATCGTCAAGATCAACTACTACGTCACCGACCTGGCCAACACGGCTGAGCTGCGCCGCATCCGCGCCGGTTTTCTGAACATGGATGCGCCGCCGGCGGCGACGCTGGTCCAGACCGGTCTCGGCGCCGGGCTGATGCTGGAGGTGGAGGCAGTGGCGATGACGCCCGACCGCTGAGCGCGTTAGAATATCTCGTACCGGCAAAGCGGGGAGCATCGGCCGGCAGGCGGAGTACCTGAATGATCGGCCAAACCGTCTCCCACTACCTGATCCTCGAAAGATTGGGCGGCGGCGGGATGGGTGTTGTCTACAAGGCGCGAGACCTGCGCCTGGACCGCATCGTGGCGCTGAAATTCCTGACGGCGCCGCACGTCAGTCCCTCCCAAAAACTGCGTTTCACGCGCGAGGCCAAGGCAGCTTCCTCGCTCGATCACCCCAATATCTGCACGATTTACGAAATCGACGAAACCAGCGACGGCCAGTTGTTCATCGTGATGGCGTACTACGAGGGCGAGCCGCTGCGGAAAAAGATAGAGCGCGGCCCGATGCCGCTGGACGTCGCTGTCAATCTCGGCAACCAGGTCGCCCAGGGGTTGGCCAAGGCCCACTCGCAGGGCATCGTGCACCGGGACGTGAACCCGTCCAACGTGATCGTCACCAATGCCGGGGTAGTCAAGATCGTCGACTTCGGCATCGCCAAGCTGGCCGGCATGCCGGGGCTGACCGATCCCGGCACCACCATGGGGACGCCGGCCTACATGTCGCCCGAGCAGCTCACCTCCGAAGTGGACGTGGACCATCGCACGGATATCTGGGCGTTGGGAGTGGTGCTCTACCAGATGCTGACGGGACGGCTGCCGTTCGGCGGCACGGACAAGATGGCGGTGGCCACCGCGATTCTCCAGGCCGAGCCGCCGCCGATGGCGGAAGCCCGGCACCACCTGCCGCAGGAACTGGAACGGATCGTCTCCCGGGCGATGACCAAGCAGATCGATCGCCGCTACCAGAAGATGGAGGAGCTGGTCGAGGAGCTCGGCGCTATGCGCGCGCACCTCGAGTCGATCACGGAAACGCACAAGACCATAACGGGCATACCCACCCGCAAGAGCCGGCGCTCGCGAGGGCGAAAGCTGCGGTGGGCTGTCGCCGTCGCCCTTCTCGCCGCCGCGCTGGCGGTGGCAGCGACGCCGGGCCCGCGGCGGGAAGCGCTGAGCAGCCTGTGCCCGTGGGCGCCCGCCTGGTTCACCCCTTGCGCACTCGCGGCGGCCAAACACGTCGCCGTCGTGCCGTTCCGCATTGAGGGACGGGGACCGGGCCCAGAGACCTTCAGCGACGGCCTGGAGGAGTTCCTGACCGGCAAGCTGGTCCGGCTGGGAACCCCGGCGGTTTCGCTGTGCGTGCACCGAGCACCGCGCGTCGAAGAAGCCTTCGGCGTGGACCTGCTGTTGACCGGGGTAATCGAGCGCGCCGGCGAGCGCGTGCGCGTCGGGATCCGGCTCGTGGATAGAAGCAGTGGGGTTCGGTTGCGTCATTTGGACGTCGAGGCCCCTGCCTCCGACCTCCCGGCGCTCCAGGACCGGCTGGTGGAACGAATCGCCGCGATGCTGGAGACAGCCGTGACGGCCGAGACACGCGCCGTAGTGCACAGCGGAGGCACGGCGATCCCCGGAGCTTTCGATTCCTTCCTCCAGGCCGTCGGCCACCTGAAGGGCGACCGGGCGGAACAGGCGATGGCGGGATTCCGCAAGGCGCTCGAACAGGATCCCTACTACGCGCTGGCGCACGCCGGCCTGGGGGAAGCATACCGCCGCCAGTATCTCCGCACGCGAAGCCCGGAATGGCTCGCTCAGGCGGAAGCCGGTTTCCGGCGCGCGACTCAATTGGGGGAAAAGCTTCCCCAGGCGCACACGGGCCTGGGCTCGACATTGCTCGCCGCCGGCAGCCACGAAGAGGCGCTGGCAGCATTCCGGCGCGCGCTGGCGGCGGACCCGGGCAATGCGGAAGCCAACGACCGCCTGGCGGCCGGCTACGAGTCGCTCGGAAGACTGGCCGATGTGGAGGAGATTTATCGCCGCGCGGTGGACGTCCGCCGCAACTGCTGGATGAGCTACAACACGCTGGGGGCCTTCTACCTGCGCGCGGGCCGCTACCCGGACGCGGCGCAGCAGTTTCAGCGTGCCATCGACCTCGCCCCGGACAGCCCGCTCGGCTACAGCAACCTGGCGGTGGTGAGGCTGCAACAGAACCGCGAGCAGGAAGCGGCACAGTTATTGGAGAGATCGCTCGCCATCCAGCCGCGAGTCTCGGCGTACTCCAACCTCGGGACCGTTTATTTTCGCCAGACCTGCTACTCGGACGCCGCGCGCATGATGGAGAGCGCCATCAAGCTGGGTCAAAACAACTACCAGGTCTGGGGCAACCTTGCGGAGACCTACCGCATGGTGCCGGAGCTTGCCGACCGCGCCCAAGGGGCCTTCCAGAAGGCCATCGACCTGGGCCGCGAGCAGTTGGGACACAACCCGGCCAACGCCGAGTTGTGGGCCATGGTGGCCAATCACAGCGCGCGCCTGGGTCGCCGGAAGGAGGCCGTCGAGGCGATCGGGAAGGCGTTGCGGTTGGCTCCGAAGAACGTCAACGTCCTGTTCCGCGCCGCCCTGGTGTACGAGATGACAGGCGAGCGCCCGCTCGCTTTCCGCATGCTGGAGGCTTCCGTCAAGGGCGGGCATTCGCTGTCCGAAGTGCGCCAGTCGGAGCCGCTCGAAGCGTTGCGCCGGGGGCCGGCCTATAGTAAGCTCGATCCGGCCTACGATCCGAACGTGAAGAGGAGCTGCCCGCCGCGAATCGCCGCCGGCGGCGGGCGCGGCTATTAGGCTGCAACCAATCCGGCGGCCCAGGAGCACCCGAAATGCCAGTGACCTACACTATCAACATCGCCGTGGACGACCACGGCAACTTCACCTATTCGACCGCGACGCAACACGCGTTACGTGACGACAGCATCTACTGGACCTGCGGGAACGGTCCCTTTGCGGTCCATCTGGGCGCGCGCACCCCGTTCCACGAGGTCGTCATCCATGGGACCAAAGCGGAGGGTACGCCATTGGCGGCCGGCAAGATCCGTTCCGAGGCCGAGCGGGGAACGTACAAGTACGCGGTCGCCGTGGCGCGGGTCGACGACAAGGGGCAGGTGCTCGGCGTACACATCGACGCCTGCCCGGAGCTGATCGTCGAAACGCCACGGCCGTAGAAGTCGCCAAGCCTGAGAAGAAGCCTTAGAAACGGTTGACCGCTCCGCCCATCTCGGTTTAGGATAGAGGTGCGGGGTGGAGCAGTCTGGTAGCTCGTTGGGCTCATAACCCAAAGGTCGAAGGTTCAAATCCTTCCCCCGCAACCAAGCTTCCGCGAAGATACCCCCTGTTCAGTTCAACAGCTTGCCGGCAGTGTCCTGTGGGGCAACTTCGGCCTGCCCTTGGGCTGGTGTGCCCAAGAGTGTGCCCAAACTTTCCTCGAATCGGCGCTCCATCCGGGCCGCCGCCTCAGCGAGATCGCGCTCCGAGACGATGTTATACCGGTCGAAGATTGCCCGCGTCTTGTGCCCGCTGATCCCCATGGCGACTTTCTCAGGGATGCCTGCCCGGACCATGTGACGGACAGCCGAACGCCTCAGGTCGTGGAAGTGCAGGCCCTCTAGGCCGGCCTGCTGGCAGGCTCTCTTCCAGGTCTTACGGAACTCGCCGAGCTGCGCGCCGCCAAACTGGAACACAAACGTGCACTTTGTGCCGCGGGCGTCCCGGATGTCTTTCGCCATGCGCAGCCACTCCCGCATCTCCCCGATGATCGGGAGGGTTCGGCTCTCCCCGTTCTTGGTGGTCTCACCCAGGAGCACGACCCGCCGGCCGTCGAAGTCCACTTGGTCCCATCGAAGCGAGCGCAACTCCCCGAGCCTGGCGCCGGTGTGGTAGCCCACCACCAGCAGCGGGCGGAGGTGCTCCGGCAACGCTTCTCGAAGGCGGAGATATGCCGCATCGTCCAGGAAGCCGGTCCGCACGTTCTTCTCCGGCAGCATCGGGATGTGGGGAACTCGAACCACCTTCGGCGGATCGCTGGTAGCTGCGAGGCGGAATGCTCGCTGCACCGCCTCCAGCTCGCGGTTGATTGTTGCAGGGGCCGCGCCGTCTCGCTGGCGCTTCGCGATGTAGCGCTTCAGCTGAGCCGTGCCGAATTCGGCCGCCCTGATGTCACCGAATGCAGGGCGAAGGTGGACCTTGAGTCTCGATTCCAGGCCGTTGATGCTCCTGCGGCCGAAAAGCCGGTACTCGGCCAGGAGATCGTCAAACAGCGAGCCCATCAGGATTCTTTCCGGTCCCAAGCCTCCAAACTTCCCGGTAGCGATCTCCCCGAGCCGGCGCGAAAGTAGCCGCTTGGCATCCTCGTAGTTGGTCGATCCGCTGCTCTCGCGGAACACTTGGCCGTTGCGATGGTACTTGATCCACCAGGTGGAGAGCACTTGCACGCTGCCGTCCGGCAGGCGCTTCTTTCGCTGGTAGATGCTCCCGAGTCGTGGTGTTCTCGTCATGGACAACAGGGGTACTCGAAACGCCGACAGGATGTCAACTCCCGCGCTGCTTGTTCAGTTCAATCCAGCGGTCCAGGTCGTGTCGGTCGATGAACACTCGGCGGTCCGAGCGCACGCTGGGAACCTTGCCGCCGCTGATAAGATGCTGGACCGCCTGCTCGGATCGACCGACATATTCCGCAGCCTGTTTCACCGTGAGCAAGCGTGGCTCAACGGTTCCGTTGCGGTCAACCCCGAGTCGGGCCTCCAGTCTCGCGGCGAGCCGATCCGCAAGTTCGTCGAGAAGATGGTCGATACCAGGCATGTCCGCTCTCACAACTCCCGAACATCTGGGACACGCTGCCAATCGCGCCAACGATGAACCAGCTTCCGGCAATTCGGAGGCGCCGGGAAGTCCCGCAGCGCTGCTGTCTCCGCGGCGCCGGGCCAGTCGCGGGTTTTCACCTGGACCAGAACCACGTCCGTTGAACTGATGCCGATGAGATCCCACTGGCCGAGACTTCCCGCGCTCCTGGTGGTTCGATAGCCACCCGCTTCCAGCAGCGCCGCGCTTCGCCTCTCCTGCCGCGCCCCTTTTTCTTGCCCGATCATGAACCCTCCCTGTCCACAAACCGGGTGCTCTCCCGGTGGAACCTGAGCACCCGCTTTCCGATCGGCCCGTTGCGATGCTTCGCCACCAGGAACTCACAATCCACGACCCTGGCGCCCGGCTCTGCATTCACCAGATGCAGCAGCACGACCACGTCCGCATCCTGCTCGATGCTTCCGCTGTCTCGGAGATCCGCCAGCATGGGCCGCCGCATGTGTTTCTCCGGCTCGCGGTTCAGCTGGGACAGGGCGACGACAGGAAACTCCAGCTCGCGCGCCAGCCGTTTCAGCCCACGGGAAATCTCCGAAATCTCCACGTTCCGGTTCTCACGGCGGCCTGGCACGTCCATGAGTTGTAAGTAATCGACGATCACCAGGCCAACGGGGTGCTTTGCATTGAGTCTTCGAACGGCCGCATTGAGGGCGCCCATGGTGCAGCCGGTGGCATCGTCGATGTACAGAGGCAGCGCGGCAATGTCAGTTGCTGCCCGGCTCATCTCGAAGCGTTCCTGCTCGCTCAGACGCCCGCGGCGCGCCGTATGCATGTTGACGCCGGCCGCCGAACAGACCATCCGCTGCAGAATCTCGGAGGCTGACATCTCCAGCGAGAACAGTGCGACGCGGCTTCCTTCCATTGCCGCGTGCGCGGCAAGCTGGGCGGCCGCGGCCGACTTGCCAACCCCAGGCCGCGCAGCGATCACAACCAGTTGCCCGGACTGCACGCCGATTAGCAACTCATTCAACGAAGGCCATGGGAACGGAATGGACTTGCCGGCGGCTCGCGACTGGTTCAGGATCGCTTCCACGCCCTGCTCAGCGAATACCTCGCTGGCTGTCCGCAGCCGGCCGCCAGTCGCAGCGTCGCCGGCGATTGCGACCAACGTGCGCTCAGCTTGCGCCAGCAGATCCGCTGGCGGGTCGATGCCCAGCAGACAGGCATTCTTCAACCGGTCGCATGCGAACACCGTTCGGCGCAGGATCGCTTTCTCCCGGACGATCAAAAGGTACTGCTCGAAGTTGCAGAGCCGGGGCAAGCCGTCATCCAAGGAAACCAAGTAGCTCAAGCCTCCGACCGCCTCCGCGTGGCCGTTGGCTTGCAGCCGATTGAATACTGTGACCCTGTCCACGGGTTCACAGACCTTGTCCATTTCGACCATGGCGCCGAAGATTCGGCGGTGTGACTTCAGTGCGAAGTCCTGGGGCCGCAGTAGCCCAAGCGCCGCGGGCAGGTTTTCTCGATAATCCAGCAGAATGCTGCCCAGGACCAGCCTCTCTGTTTCTACTGACTCGGGGAGGCCTCGCTCCATCAAGAGATCCGGCTGGCGCCCGTTCATGAAATTAGGACCCCTCCTCGAAATCGAAGCGGACCTCCGGAAGGTCCCCAAGAGCATCAACCGCATCGGGTGGATCGTCCAAGAAGCGGTCCTCGGTGAGCCATCGCTCGAGGGACGGGGCATAGCGACCGTTGTCTCGTTGCCAGCCCGGAGAACTGCACCAGGCCACGTGAGACAGGTCGATCCGCGCTGCCAACGCCTCAGGATCGAGGGCTTCGGCCAGTGCTTGCGCCAACGCGCATTCGGCGCGCACGCGCAATTCTTTCCTCGGGTGGCGGCTGTACAACTTGCCGGCAAGCACCTCCGCGTCGAAGGGGGTAGAGGCAGAGGCAGAGGCAGAGGCAGAGGCAGAGGCAGAGGCAGAGGCAGAGGCAGAGCATGGCGGGGCATTGCTTGTAGCATTACCGGGAGCATTACCGGACTTGCTGGCGCGTGCCAGCGCCCGATCGCGATCCCGACCCCAACGGGCGGCGGCCGCGCGTTCCCCCTGCTTCCTCCGGCGCTCTTTCAGTTCGTAAAGTTCTGGGAGCAGTTCAAGAACTCGCCGGTGGGTTAAATCGCCAGCCTCCGTTTCCAGCAGACAAGCCCGGACCGCTGGCCAGGCCCGCTTCCACTCTCGTTGACTGCAGCCGACCATGCGGCAAAGTATGGTTTCATCCGAGGGGATGGAGCCATCCTGGTAGCAGAAATCAAGGAGCTCACGGAACAAACCGCGGGCCTCGAGGTTCAGCCGCGCGCGTGACCGGGAGCCAAACCAATCCGGAAAATACCAGGGATAGCTTGAAAGCATTGCGAGACCACTATACAGCCACCCGTATAGCGGGAATCAATGCGGGAAAACAAGGGTCCCGCGCGGGAATGCGGGAACAAGTTTACACCTCGGGCTTACTTTCCGGCCTTTTCCAGAAGCTTCTTTTCCAGAAGCTTGATGAAGTCTTGTGAGAGCATCTCCAGGACATGCGTGAACTTAGTCTCTGCCCCGGAGGTCACCCGAGAATCACACCGCTGGAAGCGTTCAAAGTCCGTGGCGTTTCCGTAACCGGCCACTGTCCAGATATCCTTCCGTGTTATTCTCCGCCCGGTTTCCAGCTTCACCTTGGCGATGAAACGATCGATCATCGCGCGGCGGTTTTCAGCCAGCTTTGCCGCTCCCGTCGGTTCGCTCGTCGATTCCTCATGGCGGGGTTGAATGTCCTCGTCAGCCTGCAGGCCCGCAAGTGTTGCAAGCGCCTCCTGAACCTGGCCGTACCATCTGCTTTGTTGGACAAACTCTTTCGTTACCGTGCAGAACCGTCCTTTGTACTTTGACCGATCGCAGGTATGTCTGCCCGAATGTCTGGTGTCGAAGACTCGCTCAATCGTCACCACCAAGAACTCTTCGATCGCACGGCGAACCACATTCACATGCCACCCACTATTCAAAGCTTCTTCTGCAAAAGGAAAGAAACCATCACACACGTAGGCACACAGCCAAGCATCTTCTTGCACGTTCTCAGGGTCCGGGCGACCGACTGACAGGGCCTTCAAGCGTTCGATCAGCCGAAGTCCCGCTTGCGCGCGCTTGACCTCAAACCGGGCTGACGCTTCCGAGCTAAGGAGTGGTGCTACAAGGGGTGCTGGATACCTGTATTTGTTTACCAGCCTGAGAAGCCACTAAATTCGGCCTTCTGAGAGATTTCGCTGGACAAAAGCCACGGTTTCGGCTACCGTAAGGTGGATGAAACCAGTTGGGCGGCCGCGGAGCGAGCAGT
>Ga0247727_10004955_pt1 | contig 27607 bp, 20 predicted proteins | sample WisWelCaveWW1625_FD_202498 | JGI IMG/M metagenome (GOLD analysis project Ga0247727, IMG submission 202498) | Biofilm microbial communities from Wishing Well Cave, Virginia, United States - WW16-25 | ecosystem: Environmental > Aquatic > Deep subsurface > Groundwater > Cave microbial mat | place...
TGAATAATGACGGCCGCAAAGAAATTGTGCTCGTTTCAAACAACCGTCTGCTGGCGTACAATTTCAACGGCGCGCAAACGGAAAATTTTCCGCTGGCGATCAATGCCGCGCCGAATGCAAAAACGCCATATCCGATCACCCCGATCATTGCCGACGCCGACGGCGATGGCACGCAGGACGTGCTCGTGCCCGGCGTTGACGGCGATGTTTACGCTTATCATCGTGGCGGAAAACTCATTGCCGGATTTCCACTGGCGATGAGCGGAACCGGCCTCGGCAGCCTCGCGACCGCGGATATGGACGGCGACGGCAAGCTCGAACTGGTCGGCGTTTCCGGAAATGGCTACGTGCACGTCTGGCGTTTGCCCGCGAGCAGCAACAAAGCCGACTGGCCGATGTATCACCACGACGCCGCGCAGACGAGTTTGAATAGCGCCAAAGAATCGCCGGTCGTCGTGGCGGATAAATTGATGCCGGCGAAATCAGTTTATAATTATCCCAACCCAACCGAAGGCAACGCCACCACCATTCGTTATCGTTTGAATGAAGACGCCGCCGTGAAAATTTCCATTTATGACACGGCCGGCGATTTGGTTGAAGAGTTGGCCGGCCCCGGTCTGGCGCAAGCCGACAACGAGGTTCAATGGTATCTGCAAAACGTGCAAAGCGGCGTCTATCTCGCGCGCGTCGAAGCGAAAGGACAAAGTGAAACTTCGGTGGCGATTATCAAAATTGCCGTGGTGAAGTAGTGTTCGTAGAAAACTCCGTGAGGAGTGAAATGTTTATAGAAACGCACCGCGCTAGATTCGAAAAACTCCGTAGGAGTGACATGTTTTTTTCCCGAACGCTCAAAGCGCTTTTTCCGGAGAAATCCGACATGTCACTCCTACGGAGTTCAAGAATTCTAAGAATCGGCTTGCTATAAACATTTCACTCCTAGTGGAGTTTGCCAAAGACGCTTTCTCAACCGTAGCGCGGCTTTGGCCGCAACCTTACAGGCGCAGCCAAACTGCACCACAAAGAACACAAAGAAAAAATCTTTGTGAACTTTGTGCCTCGTGGTGTAAAAAATCTTCGCGGTCGTGCCTGCCTGCCGCAGGCCAGGGATAGTTTTTTGAAAGTAATACTATAACGCATTTGCACTTCCGTGTGCAAAATTTAGGTACTACAAACCCAACGTGGACAAGCCACAACCAAAAAGGTCGCTCACGGAATGTCCCGCCGCGGCGGGACATTCCGTGAGCCAAATTTCTTTGCTTTTTTTGCAACGATTAAATTTGTAATAGACTAATGCCCGGCGACAAACTAAAAAACTCCGTTGGCTTGCGGCTTGCCATCATCGGCTTTTTGAGTCTCGTGCTGCTTGTTCCGGCGGCATTGATTCAAGGCTTGATCAGTGAACGCGAGCAACGCCGCGACAGCGCCGTGTTTGAAGTCAGCGACAAATGGGGCGAGCGCCAGATCATTGCCGGCCCCGTCTTGACCGTGCCGTACAAGAATATGATCAAAGATGAAAAAGGCAATCTGCTTTCCGTTATCGAATACGCGCATTTTCTGCCGGAAAATTTGACGATCAACGTCGAGCTGTTTCCGGAGCTGCGCTATCGCGGCATTTATGAAGTTATTTTGTATAATGCCAAATTGCAGATTCGCGGCGATTTTTTGCCGCCCAATTTCAACCAGTACGGCATTGCGCCGGAAAATATTCTCTGGAAAGATGCGTCTCTCGCTTTGGGCTTGAGCGATTTGAAGGGTATTCGTGACGTCGTCAAAGTCAAATGGAACGACGATGAATTGACCGCCAACGCCGGCGTCGACTCGAAAGATGTTTTGGCAATCGGCATTAGCGTCAAGCCCAAAATCACGACCGCGGCGGAAAATTTCACTTTCGCCGTCGATCTCGATTTGAACGGCAGCGGCGAAATCGGCTTCGCGCCGGTTGGCAAAGAAACGGGGGTCACGGTCGCCTCAAAATGGGGCAACCCGAGTTTTATGGGAGAGTTTTTGCCGAGCCGTCGGCAGGTTCAATCGGATCAGTTTAATGCGGAATGGAAAGTGTTGCACCTCAATCGCAACTATCCGCAGCAATGGCTCGGCAGCCAGCACAAAATTATGGAGTCAGTCTTCGGCGTGAGACTGCTGCTGCCGATTGACGAGTATCAGAAAACCATGCGCACGGCCAAATACGCCATCATGTTTATCGCGTTGACTTTTCTGGCGTTCTTTCTCACCGAGGTGCTGAATAAAAAAGTCATTCATCCGATTCAGTACATTCTAATCGGGCTGGCGCTGATTCTTTTTTATACGCTGCTGCTCTCTTTTTCCGAGCACGTTCGTTTCAATTCCGCCTATCTGCTCGCCAGCGCCGCAATTGTCGCGCTCATCACGGCGTACACGAAAAGCGTATTGTCGAATAATATGGCCACAGCAATCATTGCCGGCATCTTGATTATTTTATACGGCTTCCTTTATATTATTTTGCAATTGCAGGATTATGCCCTGTTGCTCGGCAGCATTGGCTTATTTATCATTCTCGCGATTGTGATGTACGTGACCAGAAAGATTGATTGGTTTGCAATCGGTAAATTAACGGCTGAACCTCAAAAATGATTATGTTTCAAAAGAACCTTGTCGCGCCTCGAACCATTGGCTGTTTTGCTGCAATCTTCTCATTAGTCTTATGGGGATCAATGAATGCGGCGCGCGCCCAGTACGGGCCGGAGTTCACGCATCCCGAATTGAAATGGCGCACGATCGAGACGCCGCATTTTTACGTGCATTTTCACAACGGCGCGGAGCAGACGGCGAAATTAACCGCAAAGATTGCGGAAGACGTTTTCACGCCGATCACCGCGCTTTACGGCTACGTGCCGGACGGCAGGATTCATTTTGTCATTAAAGATTACGACGATTTCTCCAACGGCGCGGCGTATTATCTTGATAATAAAGTCGAAATCTGGGCGAGCGCGCTGGACTTCGAATTGCGCGGCACGCACAACTGGCTGCGCAACGTGATCACGCACGAATTTACCCACATGATCTCGCTCGGCGCCTCGCGCAAAATTACGCGGCATATTCCCGCGCTTTATTTGCAAAGCATCGGTTACGAAAAAGAGAAACGCGAAGACGTTTTGCTCGGTTATCCCAATCGCATCATTTCTTATCCGCTGCCATTTACGACCGTGCCGCCGTGGTTCGCCGAAGGCGTGGCGCAATATCAACTGCCGGAATTGCAATATGATTTGTGGGATTCGCACCGCGACATGATGCTGCGCACCGCCGTGATCGAAGGCAAGATGCTCACCTATTCCGAAATGAATTCCTTCGGCAAAAACAGCATCGGCAGCGAGCGGGTTTACAATCAGGGCTATTCTTTTTCCGGCTACATCGCGGAGCGTTACGGCCTCGAGGCGCTGAAAAAAATTTCCAACAACATGCGCAGTCTGCTGCGCTTTTCGTTCGACAGCGCGATTGACAAAGCCGTCGGCAAAAGCGGCGCGGAGTTGTATCGCGAATGGAAGAAATATCTCGAGGAAAAATACGCGGCGCAGTTGCGCGACATTCAGGCGCACAAAGTCGAAGGCGAGCTGTTGCAGCCGAAAGGCTCGGCGAATTTCTTTCCGCGCTGGTCGCCGGATGGCAAGTTCGTCGCGTTTCTCACCAACGCCGGCGCGGATTATCTCGGCCAGACCGTGCTGGTGGTTCGCGATCAGACGAACGGCAAAATGAAAGCGATCAAGGGCGGCGTGCATTATTCGTATGCGTGGTCGCCCGACGGCAAGCAAATTGTTTATGCGCGCAAATCCGAAAACAATCCCGCGCATTCGACGTTTTATGATCTTTTTCTCTATGACCTGAAATCGCGCCAGGAAAAACGTTTGACCGAAGCGGCGCGCGCACATAGCCCGAGTTGGTCGCCGGACGGCAAGTCCATCGCCTGTGTCGTAAATGGCGGCGGCACGCAAAATCTCGCGGTGTACGATCTCGCGCAGAAGCAGCTTAAATTGCTCACGGCTTACAAAAATCAGGAGCAGGTTTTTACGCCGCAATGGGCGCCGGACGGCAACAGGATTTTATTTTCGCATTCGCTGCGCCGCGGCCGCGATCTTTTTTATTATGATTTGACGGCCAATGAAATGACGCCGGTTTTTGCCGGCACTGCCGCCAACGGTGATCATCCCACCGATCGTCGCGACGCGGTGTTCAGCGCCGACGGCAAAAAAATTTATTTCAGTTGGAATGAAAGCGGGATTTTTAATATTTATGAGCTCGAGCTCGCGAGCCAGCAAACCGCGCCCTTGACGAACGTCATCGGCGGCGCGTTCATGCCTGCGGTCAATCAAAACGGCGAGCTGGTGTTCAGCACGTTTGTGGCCGAAGGTTATAAGATCGCGCAGCTCAAAAATCCGCAACCGTTGCCGGCCGAACAGACGCGCTATCTCACTTACAAAGATGACGCCGCGAAACTCGCGTCGCGCAATGGCAACGGCCAGCTCGCCAATCTTGATGTCAGTGGCATCAAACACACGGCTTATGACGACGGCAAGATTGCCGATTATCAAACCAGGCCGTATAGCGGCCATTACACGGCGGTGGCGTTCCTGCCGCGGGTGACATTTGATTACGGCACGACGAAGCTCGGCGGCTATTTTTATTCCGGCGACATGGTGGATAAATATAATTTCATCGGCGGCTTTGCGGCGAATCGTTCAAGAGATTATGACGCATTTTTATTACTGGATTATAAAAAATTCGGCCCGGTGTTTTTTGTCGAGGGCTACAATCAGGTTTTGCACACCAGCGTTGACGGCATCGGGTTGAAATATAATCTGTGGCAGGTTGATGCCGGGCTCCGTAAATCGTTCAACAGCCAGCACCTCTCGAAACTCAGTTTTACGTACGGCAATTACAACGCGAAAATTACCGACGTGATCAACGGCGCGAAAGTGAGTTTTGCTTACACGTATTACATCGGCAAAATTATTTCGTTCGAGCACACGTTTACGCAACACAGCCGCGCGGTCGACGGTGAGATCAACCCGCGCGCCGGCCGGCAGTTGCACCTGCGTTATTCGCGCGAGTTCAACAGCTTCATTCGCGCCGATCCGAACGATGCGTTTCGCCCGACCAAGTTCGGCACGTTCGTCGAGAATTACGATCCGCACCATTTGCACCGCTTCGAGCTGGAGGTGACGCAGCATTTCGGCCTGCCCGGCCGCAGTGGTTTGACACTGTACGGCCGCGGCGGTTTGTTGACGCCGAATGTAAATAACTTCTTCTACTTTCATGCCGGCGGCCTGCCCGGCGTGCGCGGCTATCCTTATTACAGCATGGAAGGCCGCTATCTGGCGCATGGGCGCGCGACCTTACGCGTGCCACTTTTCCGGCACATGGATTTGTCGCTGTTGCACCTGTATTTTGATAAAATTTATCTCGGCGTGTCGTACGATTACGGCGGCGCGTTTATAAAGACGGCCGGCCTGCGCCAGAAGCTTCATGATAGCATCAATTTGCAAATGCGCATGAACCTGTCGTCGTTCTATGTTTTTCCCACGCAGATTTTTTTCAACGCCGCGTACGGTTTCGACAAATTTAAAAATCGCGGCGTGACGTACGGCCAGGAATGGCGCTATTATTTCGGCCTGTCCTTCGGATTTTTGGATGAGTGAGTTGCGTAGCGCAGACTGCCAGTCTACAGGCAAGCTTAGACAGCGGGCTTCTTTAATCCGTGGGATACACAACCCGGACAAGTCGGAACCAAACAGATTTAAAAAAATTATCCCAACGGATGGAAAACCGACCAACGGATAAAAGCAATTGATCGCAAAAGGATTAAAGTTCTCGAGTTTTTTGCTTATGAAATCGAAATTATTTTCCGCTCTTTTTTTAAGCGCTTTGCCGCTGACAACGTTGTTGGCGCAAACGCCGAATTTTTCTCGCTCGGCCTTGGGCCACAATCCGGACGCGCCCTTGACTCTGGTGAATTATCCTTCACTTCATTTTACCGATTCGCTGAACACCGCGCCGGCGAAACCAGCGGAACGCTCCGTCGGAAAAGCGATGCTATTCTCCGCGGTGATTCCCGGCACCGGCCAATTTTATAACAAATCCTGGTTAAAAGGCCTGGCCTTCGTCGGCATCGAAGCCGGCGCCATCGCGATCAATGCGATTTACACGCAACGTGGCAACAAGCAGGAAGGCATTTTCGAGCGTTATGCCGACGCGCATTGGAGCGAAGAGGAATACTGGGATTCTATTTATGCGATGTGCCAGCGCGATCCGCACAGCGCCGCTTACAATTGCCGCCGCGACGATTTGCCCTCTTTGCGGCGCTGGGAGCGCGATCATTTCAGCCATTTTTTGCCGGAAGAAAAGAACCAGACTTACTATGAAAACATCGGCAAATACGATCAGTTCAATTTCGGCTGGGACGATACGAATGTCGAGCTGGGCCGCGATTCCGCGAATCGGGAGTTATATACGAAGATGCGCAAAAAGGCCAACGATCAATTTAAAGCCGCCACCTACGGCGCTTCCGCGGTGTTGATCAATCACGTGTTGAGCATGTTTGACGCCGCGTATTCAACATATCGCTTCAATCGCGCGCAGGCGAAAGCGACGATGGGCCTGGAGATGCAGAGATACCATGACGAACTGCTGCCGGCGTTGAGTTTGCGGATAAGCTGGTAGCTGGTTACTGGTTGCTGGTTTCTGGTTGCTTGATGCTGGTGTTGGGAAAGAACAAAGCATTCGCCAACGGATGAAAAGCCTGCGGCCGCAGGCGGCCAACGGATTTTGAAAATCGCATCGTTTATAGAAGCAAATTTTTAAATCAACTGACCATATGAAAATACCTCGTCTTTTTTTTTCTTTTTTGATTTTATTTCCGGCCGTAGCGTTTACGCAGGAGAATTTTCATTCGGCCAGCATGCCGGATTTTTCTAAATTGCTTTTGAATGGCTCTTTAACCCAGAATCCATCTGCGCAATCGGACGACGCGAAAAAAACGCCGACGATTGGCGGCGCGTTTATGCGCTCCATGCTCATTCCGGGTTGGGGACAACGCCGGGGTGGCGCCAGAATCGCAGCCCGTAACTTTTTTGTCGCCGAGGTTTTGCTCTGGAGCGGCTTTACGGCGCTCGAAGTTTATGGCGGCTGGCAGAAAAACGATTATAAGCTTTTTTCGGCAAGCCATGCCGGCGCGCAAATTTCCGGCAAAGACAGCCAGTTTTTTGTCGAGATGGGAAATTTTATCAGCGTGGATGAATTCAATCAGAGCCGCCTGCGTCGCCGCGATGTGGAAGGCTTGTACGACCCGGCCACGCATTTCTGGCGCTGGGACACCGACGCCAATCGGCAAAAATTTTTCAACATGCGCAAACGCAGCGACAAAGCTTACGCCCGCGCCGAGCTAGTCGCCGCCGGCGTGATCGCAAATCATATTGTCAGCGGCATTCACGCGGCGTGGGTCGCGAACAAAATGTCCTTGCCAAAAGAGAAGGAGCGAGGGGAACTGCGCATTCCGCAATTGGGCGTCATGGCTTCTCCGGAGGAAGTGCGGGTGGTGGCGCGGTTGGAATTTTAAAAAACTTCTTGACTTTTTCTCCTCGCTTTATTTGTTTACCTACGTGGGATCAAATCTTCGTCCTCCGGAATTGCGATCCTTCTTTATCTGCGACGGCAAAACGACGGGATTCTGTTTTGACTTTGGCGACTTGACTGAGAGGTGTGAGGTACCGCCATGGAAACGGCAAAACACAAACGCAGAAGAATCATTCTGCTCTTTGTTCTCGGCATTGCCCTGCCTTGTTTTCTGCTCGGTTATCTGGCTTACCGCGGCATCCAAAACGATCAGGCGTTGTTAGAAAGAGAAACGCTCAATCAACACCGGCGAATCGCGCGCCAAATTACGCAGGCGCTTCGCGAAAGTTTGTTGACAACCGAGCATATTTTTCTACGAGCTCTTACCAATCGCCAAACGCGGCGAGAGCCCGCCTCTTTGCCTGCTCTCGATACTTTGAAAATTCAGTTTCCTGCCATTGAAGAAATCTTCCTTTTCGATCCTCACGGCAGCATTCAGCTTCCTGCGGCGAAGCTTCTTTTTGCGCCTGACGGCAGCACGCCATCCGCCTCTGATCAACCGCGCTCGCCGGCTTTCTTGAAGCTCATGCAAGAGGGCCAGCGCTACGAATTTCAAGAGGATGCTCCTCAAAAGGCGTTGGCGATTTATCAGCAGGCATTGGCGCATGCCTCGCACCGGCAGACGCAAGCCGAATGGCTCAACGCCATGGCCCGAATTCAAACCAGGCTGGCATTATTCCCGGACGCTTTCCAATCGTATCAAAAACTCGCGCAAGACTACAGCCAAACAAGCATGGCGAGCGGCATGCCATTCGGACTGGCGGCTCGTCTCGAGCTGGGGTCTTTATTTTTAATCACCAAAGATTCCTTGCGCGCCATTCAAACTTTCCTCGACTTATACAAGGAACTTCTTAATCGAGAATGGGTTCTCGAGAAATCGCCATACGAATTTTTTGCCCCGCAGGTTACTGCGTCGATAGAGGCGATTTTTTCGCACGACAATTTATCGCCGCCCTTGCTATCGTACCGCCACACCTTCCGAAGCTTGCAGGAGCAGGAAAAGCAGCGACACGAAACGACCACGAGGCTGCTCCTCTTCCAGGAAAAAGCCGGCCTGCTGTTGCTGGAAAAAATCTCTCGCCTCGTGCCCGATCCTCTTAATCCCGATAACCGTTTTACGCTGGAGATCGACCGGCAGAATTATCTGGTTTCTTTGCCGGAGGCGCCGGCAAAAAATGGGGGTTCCTTCGAGGCGGTTTGGGGACTCTCGTTCAATCCTGACTATTTGAAGGCGCAACTTCTTCCGGAAGTCATGCAGAAGCATATCTCCTCTGAAAATGTTGGCTGGGTCGTCAAAGATAATAATGACGAAAGGCTCATGCAATCGGAAGAGGCGATCGTGGGAACAGCAACGATCAAGTCCGGCTTCGAGGAAAATTTTCCGCCCTGGACGCTGGAGCTCTATCAAAAAGAGCCGCAACTTCTCGAAGCGCTCTTCGCTTCGCGGCGCAGCATTTACTTTTATATTTTTCTGCTCATTGCCGGCATTCTCGGCTTTGGCCTGGCGCTGACGCTGCGCAGCGTGAATCGCGAGCTCGAACTGGCGAAATTGAAGTCCGATTTTGTTTCCACGGTCTCGCACGAATTTAAAAATCCGCTCACCGCCATTCGCCAGTATGCCGAAATGCTGCAATCCGGTCGCGTGCCTTCCGACTCGCGGCGCCGGCAGTATTACGATGTGCTCGTCGAACAGAGCGAACGGCTTTCGATTTTGATCGACAATGTGTTGGATTTCGCCAGGATGGAAGAAGGGCGCAAAATGTTCGCCTTCGAGCGGATGGATATTTCCGGTTTGTTGCGCGAGATCGTGGCGCGCCTGCAGCATAGCCACGAGGGTTTTCAGATTCAGGCCCAAATTCCTGAACCGCTGCCGGCGGTGAACGTGGATCGCCTCGCCCTCTCACAAGTGCTGATCAATCTGCTGGACAATGCCATCAAATATTCCGGTGACGCCAACCGGATTGAGGTGCGCGCCTTTGCCGAGAACCAGCATCTGACGATTGCGGTACAGGATTATGGCATTGGCATTGCGAAAAAAGAAACAGATAAAATTTTTGAGCGTTTCTATCGCGGCAGCGATCAACATAACCACACCGTGAAAGGCACGGGCCTGGGATTGACCTTGGTCAAGCAAATCGTGCAGGCCCATCACGGTGCTATTCACGTCGAGAGCGAGACGGGAAAGGGAAGCACGTTTACAATACGATTGCCACTGCAATGAACGGCCATTATATTTTTTTGAACACGGATAACACGGATGGCGCGGATTTGCGCGGATAAAATCCGTGGAAATCCGTCTAATCCGCGTCATCCGTGTTCTATACCAGTTAAGGGTTAAAATGTAATAGCACGATGCCATTGCGAGGCGCTTTTTGCCGAAGCAATCCGTTGGTTTTATAGAGATTGCTTCGCTGAGAAACGCTCGCAATGACGTCACAATTAATCCTAAACGCGTATATAAATCTTTAGGCAAGATTGATTCATTATGGAAAGAATTCTTGTCATCGAAGACGAAGAGCGCATCCTCATGGGTTTGGAGGACGATCTCAGCTTCGAAGGCTATGAAGTTGCAGCCGCCAAAGACGGCGTGCAAGGTTTGGCGATGGCTAAAGAGAAAGCCTACGATCTGATTATTCTCGACATTATGCTACCGAAGTTGAATGGCTTCGAAGTTTGCAAACAGTTGCGGCAGGCTGGAATGACGACGCCGATTCTGATGTTGACGGCCAAGAGCCAAGAGGTTGATAAAGTGCTCGGCCTGGAGCTTGGCGCGGATGATTATGTCACCAAGCCGTTCAGCCCACGCGAATTGCTGGCGCGCGTGAAAGCCCTGCTTCGCCGCAGCAAGCCGAATCAGCCGGAAAGTATTCTTTTCCATTGCGGCGATCTCGAAGTTGATTTCAAAAAATACGAAGTTAAAAAAGCCGGAGACCCTATTCACTTGACGGCGCTCGAATTTAACTTGCTCCATCTTTTTGTCCAACATCCAAATGAAGTTCTCAGCCGCGACTTTATTCTCGACAAGATTTGGGGGGAAGAGGTGTACGTCACCAACCGCACGGTTGATACGCACGTGGCGCAATTGCGGAAGAAGATCGAGGATGATCCGGCCACGCCTCAATACATAATCGGTGTGCGTGGAGTCGGCTATAAATTTGTTGGCAAATAATCAATTCGAATTGCAGCTTAAATAAAATGTCATTCTGTAAGAATCTTTTTTCAATTGGGAATAAATCTTGAATTGTAAAAAGATTCCTCCTGAATGACAGATTACTCTTTTGTTATGAAAACAATTGGCTCAATTTCTTGTTGCATGGTTTTTGTTGTAAGCACGCTTGGAGCAATAGCCTCTGCCCAGCAAAGCCCTGAGCATTTATTTCAAGCCGGCTTGTACGCCGAAGAAATCAAAGGCGATTTGCATGAAGCCCTGAAGTTTTACCAAAAGATTGTCCAGGATTTTCCTGATAATCGTCGGGTGGCGGCGAAAGCGCAATTGCAGATCGGTATCTGCTACGAAAAGCTTGGCCAGCAAAAAGCCTTTGTCGCCTATCAAAAGGTGCTCGAAAATTATCCCGATCAGCGTGAAGTGGCGGCAGTGGCGCGAGAGCATCTATCGCGCCTCAAAACTTCCGCAATCCGCAATCCCAAATCCGAAATTTCTCCGTTAGTAAAATATTATTACGAGCGCGTCGGATTTGATCTCATGACGGCAACTTCCCTTGATGGCAAATCTTTCGCCTATACCGACTGGACCACCGGCAGCCTCATGATCAAAGATCTCCAAAATCCGCCTTCCACACTGAAAACCTCCGAAATCCGCAATCCCAAATCCGCAATTGAACCAATCCGTATTGTCGAAGCCGATTTCTCCCGCTCCCCCGAATACGCCTATCGCCCGGCGTGGTCGCGGGATGGGAAATTCATCGCGTATAGTTGGTATCGCCAACCGTTTTTTGTCGAGCTGCGTGTGGTTTCCATGAGCGATGGCAAAAGCCGGGCGGTTTGTTCCGAGCCGGGACTGATTTTTAATCCGCAGGACTGGTCGCCCGATGGTAAATCCATCGTCTGTGAAGTGCTGAATTATAAACTGGAACCGGATCGCTTCAAGCGGTTGTTCCTGATTTCTCTCGACTCGAAGCAAGCGCAGGATCTTATTCCGGTGAAGGCGTGCCGGGATATGAGATTCTCACCAGATGGCAAATACATTACTTACGATGGAGAATTTCGTCATATCTATGTGCTGGCGTTGGCAGATTTGCAGCAAACTCGGGTTTATTCCAGTTCACATGGGTATATCGCTGCTGATGCTCCAGTCTGGTCTGCGGATGGAAAATTGCTGTTGTTTCGGAGTTTCCGTTTAGGCCAATATAATCTCTGGGCCTTGCCGATGATGAACGGCAAACCTTCAGACCAACCCTACCTGTTGCAATCCGATTTAACCAGAACGTTTCTGGCATTGAAAGGGGCCAATCATTCCACACAAGCCGAAATGCCTCGGTCGATGAACAGGAAGCACATGCCACGATCTCTTAACAAGACCGCGCACGCTTTTGTGGAGGAATTTTCTTCCCCACTTCTGGATTCTGCTTGGTCGTTGTTTGAATGGAAGGGGCCGAATGTTTATGATTACGCTTCATTCGATCGTTATTCACTCACCGATCATCCTGGGCATCTCCGCTATTATCTTGGCTCAATGACGGGTCCGAGCCACCAGCAGAGTTACCTGCCCTCTTTTTCAGGATGGTATTGGCATTACCCGAGTCTAGAGATCAGCCGGCCACTCGATGGCGACCATTGGGTACTCGAAGCCAAAGCCACCTATTCAATGGTGAGTGGGGCGAATGCACGAGGCTTTGGGCTGATCATTTTTTTTGACCCGGCGCGTGATCGCGAAACGGTCTTGTGCATTTTTCGCACGAAAGATATGTCTCCGCAAGAGACTGTGCTTGGGGTTCAATTACTTGACCATGGTATCGTCATCGCTCAAAACCAGAATTGCCTTTCTCCAGGTGATACCTTCGGCGTCACCCCATTCACTTACACCTACCGCATCTCCCGTGCTGACACGCTGATTCGAGTTGAGCTGCGCGACGACGATGGCAGGAATTACCGACAGGTTCTTTCCGGCTCGCTCCGGCCGGATTTGCGTGGCCTGCCGCAATTGCTGGCCTTGATGGGAAATAGTTGGTTCGTCCCGGCCGGCGCGTATGTGGATTGGGACTATATTCGATTTCGGAATGCAGATTTCTGATTGCGGAAGTTTTGATTTGGAATTATCCCCATTGCGGATTGTGGAATGCGGATTTCGGCAAGAAAGCTCCGCAATCCGAAATCCCAAATCCGCAATCATCCCCCCTTCATCTTCACACAATCTTAACAAACTCTCCACCGAAGCTTCACTCAGCATGACAAAGTTTTCTTTATATTGGTTACGTGAATTCAACAAATCGCTTTTTAAAGGAACGAACCCTTGAAACCAAGCATGGGCATAAGTTCGTTGCGGTGGAATTTACAGTTCAAAAAAGCGGTGAAATAGAGCTAAAAGATGTAGAGGTGGTGCTCGCTGACACATCAGGCACCCATTATTTGCCAATAGGCTTCGCCTCATCTTCAATTAATGGATTGATACTTTTCGATGCTCTCGATATAGGTCAAGTCCAAATTGGTGTAGGTGCTGAGGCTTCTTTCAGTGTTAAAAGGGAGCGCGAATGGGTCAACTTCAGCTATTCACGGATTGATTCGACTAGTGGGGAATTCCTGCTATTGTATCAAGTTTCAAAGAACGACAAAATTTTCGATCTCAGCGTTGCCAAGGCTAAACCAATTCCCATTGAAGTGAAGAGCTAAGAAATTTGGATTTCGGAGTTTCTATTGCGGATTGCGAAAAAAAACACTCACACTCGCAACCACTTCTATTAAATCCGAACGTTCATCTCACAAATGAAAAACTCAAGGAGGATAACATGTACCGTTTAGCTTGTATGCTCGCCGTCATTTTGCCATCTATAGCCCTTTTACTTGGCTGTGCTGCGCAGACTGCTTCCACTAATGGCGTGGCAATTGAATCCGAACTTCGCCAGCACATGAATGGGCCGGCAAAAATCTTGGTGGTAAAAGCTGTGAATAACAAATACTACGCATTGCCGACTTCGGGGATAAAAGAAATCGTTCAGAATCAGATCGTTCTGGAGGAAGGCACGGTTATCGCGCGTGGCTCGGGCGACGGTAATGAACAAGTGATAGCAAGAACACTGATCCAACAACTCTCGCGCGGATCGGACTCATTCTCTTTCACACAAAATAGTCAGGGACAGCTAGTGAGCGCAGGGAGCACCGAAACGGTAGGGGTAAATGCAGTCATCAAAGTCAAAAGGATCGTTTCATCGACCGCCAATTAGAAATCACAGGTAAGCAAGCTCAGTTTTTTATTTTTAACGCGGGAAGCACGAAAGAAGGAGGTTTGCAATGAGAACTCAAAAAGTTATCACTGCGTGGGGTACCTCGCCAAACAATGTTTGGGCAGTAGGAACTGGCTATATCACAATGCATTACAATGGAAAAGTTGCTTTCGTAATGATGCAGGCTTACTAAGTCTACGGAATTCTGCAGTAAAAGAATTGTTGCTGATCCAAAATGTTGAAAGGAGAGATTTTTATGGATACGCCAAGAACTGAAATACAAAACACAATCCCGCCGACCCCGGCCGACCCGAGTCTATTGGTTCAATTTGCCTCGTCTTTTTTCACCAAAGCCAATCTTTCCATTGGCTGGTCATTCATTTGGCGATTTGCGCTCGTCAGCTCGATTTTAAGCACTCTACTTTTCTTTATCCTTGTGCTGCCGTTTGCGGCAGGCAGAACTTCTGATTTTAGCCAACCCAACGTGGCGCCAGCCGTTGCGCTTTGGCTCATTTTCATAATTCCCATTACCATCTTTCTGTACGACAGAGTTGGTAAAAGAACGATTGCTCGGCGATTAAATTTGAAAATCAAAGAATTCATCGGTTGGGGAATTCTATGGCGTGCGGCTCTGACGGCGTGGATGGTAGGGATGGGAGGGATAAACGTTTTGTACATTTTGGTTATACCAATCATTTTAGTGGGCGCTTTGTTTTCCCGCGAGACTGCCGAACCCCCCTGTAGCTTTTGTAGTTTTGATAGCGCTCCTCATCCTTTCGGCGCTCGTGTATATCAATTTAGTTTGTTCGGGCTGGGCAATTTATCGTACGCTTTCGAAATTGCCGGAAACGGCTTATGAAAAAGTTGGCGTTGACAAGGGCGAGTTGGCATCAGAACAACAGCCCGTCACCGCTATGTAAGCTGAAGTACCAGCCCAAGTGGCGACACTACAGGAGAGAAAAGATGAAAAGGTATTTACAATTCGTTTGCTGCATGACAGCAATTTTATGCGCCGCTACAACAGTTCTTTCACAAACACCGGGTACGCTGAAGTGGGCTTTTAGTACGGGAGGTCAAGTTCGATCATCCCTGGCCATTGGCGCTGATGGCACCATTTATGTTGGATCGTGGGATCACAAGCTCTACGCAATAAATCCAGACGGTTCAAGAAAGTGGACTTTTACCGCGGCTGATGAAATTCAATCCTCACCAGCAATCGGTGCGGACGGCACCATTTATGTGGGATCTAGCTATCAGTTTTTTAATTCTCCCAATAATAAGCTCTACGCAATTAACCCAGATGGTACCCCAAAGTGGGACTTTACACCTGCGGGCGCGGTTGACTCTTCGCCAGCCATAGGTGTGGATGGCACCATTTATGTGGGATCGCGTGACGGAAAGCTTTATGCCATGAACCCCGATGGCACACTAAAGTGGGCCTTTAAAACTGATTTTATTAATTCCTCGCCAGCCATCGGTGCGGATGGCACTATTTATATTGGGTCTTTTGATAAAAAGCTTTACGCGCTCAACCCAAACGGCACGCAAAAATGGGCTTTTATAACCGGAGGTATTGTCGACTCCTCGCCAGCCATCGATGTGGACGGCACCATTTATCTGGGATCTAGAGATAAAAAATTGTATGCCATTAACCCCGACGGCTCACAAAAATGGGCATTTACAACTGGAGATATTGTTACCTCCTCGGCAGCTATCGGCACAGACGGCACTATTTATGTAGGTTCTCATGACAATAAGCTTTATGCCATAAATCCAAATGGTACACAAAAGTGGACCTTTGCCACGAACAATGCTGTTTCCTCTTCTCCAGCCATCGGCGCGGATGGCACCATTTACGTGGGGTCGTATGATAAGTTCTATGCCATAAACCCGGACGGTACGCAAAAATTGGTCTTTACCATAGACGGAAGTGGTTTTGCGCCGGGCATTATTTACTCTTCCCCAGCCATCGGGCCAGACGGAGTTGTTTATATCGGGGGTGCCAACGGTAACAGCAATCTTTATGCGATTTATAGTAGCTCCAACGGCTTGGCCTCCTCTTCGTGGCCGAAGTTCCGACATGACAACCGCAATGTAGGCCGTGTGCCGCCTAAGACAAAAGATGTGGGTGTTGCCGCGCTTGAGGCACCGTCGTTTGCGACAGTGACAGTCGGCAATTCGGTTCAGATTCGCGTCGTAGTCGGCAATTTTGGCACTGAGGCTCAAAGCAATTTTCCGGTGAGTTATCAAATTAATACTGAAACACCCGTGACTGAAAACTTTATCGGAACTTTACAACCCAATGCAACCACGACTATCACGTTTGCGACGCCCTGGCAGCCTGTAACACTCGGAACCTACACAATAATTGCAAGCACAGGGTTGTCTGGCGATGAGCTTACAGGGAATGACAGGCTCACCAAAACCGTGCTCGTGACCCAGAGCCAAATTTTCTGTAGTACGGAGACGCCCAAGAGCATTCCTGACGCTAACACCCTCACTTCCACGTTGACCATCAACGACGACCTGCGCATCGGGGACTTGAACGTGCGACTGTTTATCAGCCACACGAATGACACTGATCTCGATGTCTTCCTGACTTCACCAAGTGGCACCAAGGTGGAGTTATTCACTGACGTTGGCGGCAGCGGTGATAATTTCGGCAGCACATGTTCACCGCTGCCGGATTGCATTCTTGATGATCAAGCAACAACTAGCATCGCCAGCGGCAACGCGCCATTTGTCGGCAGTTTTCGCTCTGAAAGCCAAATGCTCGGCGCGTTTGCCGCTGAAAATGCGAAAGGGACTTGGACGCTCTCGGTTACTGATGATGCCAGCGGCTCTTCCGGCACGCTCAATTGTTGGTGCTTGGAAATTAATCCAGCCAAACCCAATGATGTCGGCGTGACCGCGATTGATTTGCCGCGAGTCTTGACGCTGGGCAATTCGCTTACAGTTAATGTGACGGTCAAGAATTTCGGCATCGCGGCGCAAAGCAATTTTCCGGTGCGTTACAGCATCAATAATGGCCCGGCGGTGACAGAAAATTTTGTGGGCACTTTGACAACCGGCGCCAGTGCGACGAAAACGTTTGCGTCCTTTACTCCGGCAGCGGAAGGCGCCTATCGTTTTACGGCGTGGACCGAGCTGAGTGGCGATCAGAATGCGGCGAATGATACACTGCCAAATCCCAAGATCGTGCGGGTGCGAAAGACGAATATACCGCCGATGTTGGCGACCATCAGCCATCAAACCGTAAGAGCCGGTCGTGCCAAACGTCTTACGCTTTCGGTGATGGATGCGGAGGCTGATACCGTTAGTTTTAGCATTCCCACGAATCCTGGCTTTTTATCCATCAGCGGCGTGACGCGAAGTGGAAACCTCACGACAGCAACTTTGGCGATATCGCCGGCGCGGAATCTCAAAGGCATTTTCAATGCGCGCGTGCAGGTGAAGACGATTGATGGCGAAGCCGCGTCCGCATTCAATGTCGAGATCGTACCCGCGACTTTAAATCCTCCGCGCAACCTCGCCGCCACTGATGCCGGCAATGCGGTGACATTAAACTGGGAGGCGCCGTTGCCGGCACAATTGAGCCCTTATGCCGGCAAATGGAGTGGCAGCTCGAGCCAAAGCTTGCCGGTTTACATGGAAATCGCCGATGATAATTTTGTCGATAGCCTTAACGCGCGGATCCGAATGAGTTTTTTTAACTTCACTTGTACGGCGAATTTTACCTCGGGTATTGCCGAGATTAAAAATGCCAAATTTGATGCGTTTCTCAGTATTCCGATTACCAATGTCTCCACCACCTATCATGGCACGTTCTCTTCCGATTCGACGGTGAGCGGCGCCTACGATGGACATTCCGGCGCCTATTTTGTGTTATGTGGAGATCAGGGTGAGTTTGGCACAGGTGGCACACAACTGAGTGCGGGGACATGGCAGGCAAGAAGGACGATTAGAGGCAGCGCCGTTCTCGCGGTTTTGCAATCCTTCAACCTCTACCGTTCTTCGCAACCCAATGTGAGGACAACCGGCGTGCTCATCGGCAACGTTAACGCCAATCTCAGAACGTTTACCGATTCGAACCCGAGTCCGGGCGCTCTCTATTATCAAATCACCTCCAAGTATGATCAAGGCGAGAGTGATCCGACGAATGACGCCGGCATTAGAACGCGTGTTGAAAATCGGATAACGGATCTGCCCATCGTGTATGCGTTGGAACAGAATTATCCTAATCCTTTTAATCCGGAAACGACAATCCTTTTTCAGCTTCCAAAAGCCGGGCACGCCGTGCTGAAAATTTTCAATATCATTGGCGCCGAAGTTCTCACACTGGTGGATGAGCCTTTCACCGCCGGTTATCATCGCGTGCGTTGGGATGGGAAGGATAATCATGGCAATCTGGTGACAAGTGGTATTTATCTCTACCGGCTTCGCGTGGGCAATTTTTCGCAAGTGAAGAAGATGAGCTTGATTCGATAGTATTGATTGGAGATTTCAGATTGCGGATTTCGGAACAAGAATTTCAATATGCGCAATCCGAAATCCCAAATCCGCTATGGAAAATTTCGAGATCGAAAATCTGTAATCAAAGAGATCAAACGACAAGGAGATTCCGTATGAGAACCACAGCTAAAAACCTCATTATTCTAGCCGGCGTGGCGTTGATGACATTCTGGAATGCATCGCCAGGCCGGGCCGGCGACAAAGCTGAAAAAGCCAGAAAAACCCGCCTTATCGTTTCCGGTGTTACTTTCGGCGCCGTCTATGCGGGAACAATCATCGGTGATCGGGCCATCGACTCTTCGGTTAATTTTTCGCAGCTTTACGTTCCGGTCATCGGCCCCCTATTGGCGTTGGGAGCGTACGATAACAAGGTGGATCCCGATTACTCGGGAAGAACGCGAGATAAAGTGCTTTTCGTTTTAAGCAGCACCATTCAGGCTGCTTCTGTCGTGGTCTTTGCGCTCAATCTCAGAAGCAAGAGCGAGGGCAAAGCCACGCGCGAGCCGCCGCATTTTTTCTCGAACCTCTCGGTTGGTCCGGATGACAGGGGCGGTTTCGTGGCGGCATATCGGTTTCGCTTCTGACATGCGTAAGAACTGTAAGCTTGAAGCTGAATTTTGCGGGATGGCCGCATCACGCTATGAGAGGGAATCATCGGGGTGCGGCCATTTCGCTTTGTTCGTGCGTAGCTTCGGAAGTTATTTTTGTGCAATCCCTCGCGTTGAATGTTTTAATCAACATTTAATCAAAGTCATATGCCACGGGTTTGGTCTTTTAACCGGCGAGTTATTTATCACCTTTTTCAGCTATGGAATCTCTTTCCTTCGACAAAGCCGGCTATTTGTTCATCGAAAGCCTGCTGCATCCGGCCACCGGGCTGGCGGCAAGCCGCGAGGGGGAATGCTATACGACGGTCTACAAGAACGCGTTGGCGGCGATGGCGCTGCTGCACGAAGGAAATCATGTCGCCGCCGAAAGAATTTTTGAAGTTTTCCGAAAATATTATCAAACCAATCGCGACAATTTTCAAGGCCTGCCGCGCGTTTGGGATGCCTGCACCGGTTTGCCCGACGCCAAATCCATTCATTGGGAAGGGGAATCCGCTTTTCTGTTGCTCGCGCTCAATTACTACCGGCAAGTCACCGGCGGTTATGGAAAGTATCAAGATTTTGTGCAAGGACTGACGATGTGGCTGGTGCAAAGAGCAAACACCTGTGAGCAGTTGCTGGCGGATGGCATCGCCAACATGTATGCGGCGTTGCAGCCGTTTGCTAGCGATCCTGCCATTCAAACATGTTTGAACCGGCTCCGGGCTTGCTTTTTTGCCGAAGGGAAAATATCATCGCGAGATTACGAGCAGGTTTTGGAGCACATCGTGCGCGGCGCGCTGGTTTTCGGTGATACGAGCGGATTCAAGCACATCCCCAATTTTGCGCGCTCGGAAACGTGGGCTTTGAATCGGGCAACTGAGATTGCCGCCTTTAGCGCTTTTGCAACCGATCGATTTATCAATGTTGAAATCAGCGCCCAATTGCTGCTCGCCGCAAAAATCCGGCAGCCCGAAGCTCAGCTTGCTTTCTCTGATCTTGGCGCCGAACTGGAGAAATTACGACTGCCGGGAAAGGCCAACCCGCAATCAGCCGGATTGCCCTATTTCGTGACGGAACGCGGTTTTGAGCGCGCGCATGCCTTGCCCATCATTCAGCCCACCTGTTATCTCCTGTTTTATTTTTGGGGATTCAATCCGTTTGCGCCGGGGAGAAAATGCGCGGCGTGGCAATAATCGAATTGACACAGTTCACGGCACTGTCCAATCCTCAATGGCCAAACCGGGAACCTGGCGGAAATGCCGCACGTTGGCGGTGACAAGAACGCCATTGACTGCCAGGGCGATAGAAGCAATGCGCACATCGCGCAGGCCGAGGCGGGTTTGAAGATAGCGGAGATTTTGAAAATGATATACGGCTTTATCATCGAACGGCAAAACAATTATTCGGCTGTAGGATAAAACTCAAGGTATCGGTGTCAAGAATCCGAAGTTCGGTATCCATCATCGTTTGCGCGATTTTTTTCTGAGAGGTTTGCGCCCCCGCTGAATTTGCCGCTGAATTTCTCGATCAACTTCATCAAAAATCGGATCATCTTTAAACATCCCGATGATTTTGTCCCATGGGTTGTGCGATATGACGCCGTTCTGCCCCACTTCAATTTGAACGATTTTTGTATGCTTTAACTGTTGGGCAATAGCCGCTCCAATTTTGGCAACGGCTTCATCTTCAGTTGTTCCCTGGCTCTGGCAGCCCGGCAACGTCGGCACAGAGGCGGTGAAGCCTCCGTCGCGGTCCGGTTGAATTAAGACGGTGTATTGCATATCAAGCTCCTGCTAAAGATAATCGAATTTTTGCAGACCTACTCAATATAAGCATCGACTCACCACGATACAAGAAAAATCTACCGGACATTTTCTTGGATCGCACTCCATACGCCGCTCTGCGCTCAACACTCTGCGCTCCGCTCCTTCACCCACACCTGTTTGCCTTTGAACACAATCGCCAGCTTGCGAATCTGTTGAACGCCCCGCGCCACCAGCGCGCCGGCATAATTTTTTTTCTCGATCTGCTGAAAGGCTTTGGCAAGGGCGTTGTCTTTCGTTTCGCCGCGCTTCGCGTTGACTTTCTTAAATTCGATGATGATTCCCGCCGCACGCCGGGAATCCCGGGGAATCAGCGCCACGTCATATCGACCAAAACCTGATTCCCCCGCAAGGGCGGGGCTCTTCACTTCATAATCTCCGGAGAGCCAGACCAACAATCCAATGACAAAAGCCTGATAAACCTTCTCCGATTCCCCGCCAAAATCGTGGTAACTGAAGATATTCACCACCAATTCTCGAAAGAGACGCTCGAATTCTTTGACCTCCCCTTTGACCAACGCCTGCAACATCATCTGCATTTTCGCGGGTTCGAGGCGATCGGTAAACCAGCGTTTGATCAACCGCAAGAAAATTCCCCGCACTTCCAAATTGGGCAGACAGAGCTGCGCCAGCGTGAGGGTGGGATCGAACTCATCGGCGCGCGTCGTCAAATACTTCAAATAGCCGCTAAAGAGCAAAAAGCTCCACAAAAATTCATCGCGTTTCTCAATCTCGGCAAAGACGATATTCTCCTCGACGGGCTTTTCGATGCTCTCGCCGCGGATCAAGCTTTCCAGCTCGAGACGCAATTCTTTTCCGCCCCGGGTCAGCAACTGTTCGACGATGGCATTATCGGCAGTGTTCAGCCAGTAGGGACGAAACTTCTTGTCGATGCTGTTGAGATAATTGATGATGGACCACGGATTGTAAACGATGCGACCGCCGAAAACATAACCGTTGTACCAGTCTCTGACGTTCTCCGCGCGGTCTTCCAAACTAAAATCTTTCAGCGCCTGCCCGACTTCCGCCTCCGTCAGGCCGAAGGCCGCGGAAAATTCGGGGTGCAGCAAAGTAAAAACGCCAGGATTATTCAGCCCGGAAAAAATCGATTCTTTGGCGACGCGCATGATGCCGGTGAGCACGCCTTTTTCCAGATTCACATTGTCTTTCAACCCGCCGCTGAGCAAGTTGCGCATGAAGCCCACCACCTCGGCGTAGTAGCCGTTGACGTAGCCCGCTTGAATCGGCGTGTCGTATTCGTCGATCAGCAGGATCACTTTTTGATCATAATGACGGGCCAGATAAAAGGATAAATTCTTTAATGCGCTCTCATATTGCGCCTGGCTGGCCTCCAGGTTTGATATTTTTTCAAAGTATTGCTTCTCGGGAGCGTCTAGTTCGTTTGCCGTCTTGAGATAGTTGTGCCTCAAATATTCTTCCTGAATGATCTGCTTTATTTTTTCCTGTGCGCTTTCCCAGTTTAATTCTTTAACGTCTTTGAGCGTCAAAAAAACCACCGGATATTTTCCCTGTTTGGCGACATATTCCTCCCCGGCCTGCCAGATTTGCAAGTGACGAAACAAATGACTCGTGTCGGCGGCGGTCCCTGGCCTGCCTAGAGCCGTTGGCAGGGCAGGCTTCTCAAAAAAATAGCGCAGCATGGACAGGTTGAGCGTCTTGCCGAAGCGCCGCGGCCGGGGAAGGAGCAGCGCTTCCGCGCCTTGATCAATCACTTCCTTGATCAGCAGGGATTTGTCCACATAGTAGTAATTCCCTTCCATGACTTTTTTGAAATCGGACAACCCGACGGGTAGTTTTTGCATAAACGCTCCGAAAATGAATTTTAGTGACTTGGGTTTTCCCGTTGCTGCGCCAACTCCTGCAACGCCACGTGCAAGTGTTCCATAATATCTCCCGCCAACATGCTCCATTCGCCGAGGCGGTCGCGCGCGAAATCGCCGGCCAGGCCGTGAAGATACACGCCTAATAACGCCGCACGCAGCGGATCAAGATTTTGCCCGGCCAGTCCGGCGATAATGCCGCTAAGCACGTCGCCGCTGCCGCCGGTGGCCATCCCCGGATTTCCCGTCGAATTGATAAACACTTCTCCGGTCGGCGAAGCCACCACGGTGGGCGCGCCTTTCAAAACCAGAACCTGCCCCAGTTCTTCGGCGGTTTGCCGCGCGACGGCAACCGGATTGGCCGCAACCGCCATTTTATTTGCGCCGGTCAAGCGCGACAGCTCGCCCGGATGCGGCGTCAGAATAATTTTTCCGGCGGCGCGGCGAATGGCCTCCTGCTGCCCGATGAGATTATTCAGCGCATCCGCATCGAGAACGACGGTGCCGGAAAATTCCGCCAACACGTGTTTAACGACACGTTGCGCGCCTTCGCAGAGGCCGAGTCCGGGGCCAATGGCAATTACCTCCGCCCATTGCAACCGGTTTTGCAAAGGCGCGATCGCCGCGGCGCTGATCATGCCGTTTTCTTCCGGCAGCGGCAATTTGATGACTTCGGCAGTGGCGGCTTCGAATGGCGCTAGCAATGTTTCCGGCGCCGCCAACACTACGAGGCCCGCGCCGGCGCGCAGAGTTGAAATCGCCGTTAATCGCGCCGCGCCGCCAAAACCGCGCGAGCCGGCGATGACTAAGATTTGCCCGACGCGATTTTTAAACGCGTTCGGCGCGCGGCGAGGAATCCAGTTGGACAGCACTTCCGGCATTAATAAAAATGTCGCCAGTTTCGCAGTCGTCTCGGCGGCGGTCTGACGAAACGCCATCTCTGGAAAACCAATTTCAGCGACGACGAGTTCTCCGGCAAACTCGCGCCCCGGCGTGAAGAGCAGGCCTTGTTTGCGACAACCGATGGTCACAGTTAACTTCGCCCGCACGCAGGGGCCAGCGACTTCGCCGGTGTCGGCGTTCATGCCGGTGGGCAAATCGATCGCGATGACCGGACGGCCACTCTCGTTGAGGCGATTGACGATTTGCGCCATCAACCCTTGCAGCGGGCCGCGCACGCCGGTGCCCAGCAGCGCATCGACAATGAAATCGGCCTGCCGCAGATCCGGCAGCGTTTCGAGAAGCTGAATTTCACGCACCGAATATCCGAGCCGCGTCAGCACCACATGATTGGCCGCGGCATCGCCGCGCAACTCGCCGGCTGAACCGATCAAACCAATTTCGCAATTAACGCCGGCCTCGTGCAGATAACGGCCGAGCACGAAACCATCCCCGCCGTTATTGCCTTTGCCGCAAAGCACGATCGCGCGTTTACCCCGCAAGGGCGGCCACCGCTCACGAATCGCCGCCAACACGGCGCGCCCCGCATTCTCCATTAACACGCGTCCGGTGATGCTGAGTGTTTCAATCGTATATTTATCGACGGCCTGCATTTCCCCGGCGGTCACGACACGGGGAAGGCTGACAAAATCATTGGGCAATTCCATGCGGGTACTTTCCTTAAAACAAGCCACTGACCGGTCACTTAAATTATCAAACTTTTCCCAATTTTATTGGCTTCAGTGACCGGTCAGTTTCACTTGCTTTTATTCAAGCTTTTCCAGAACGACCACCGCGGTCGCATAGTGATCGGAATGCGCCAGGCTTAAATGAACTTTGACGCCTTGCAGGCGCGCGGCGAGTCGCGCGCTCAAGCGCGGCAGTGGGCGGCCGTTGCTCTGATTGTGCACGGCAAAATCTTTCCACGAAAAATCTTTATCCACGCCGGTGCCCAGCGCTTTGGCGAACGCCTCTTTGGCGGCGAAACGCGCCGCTAAGGCGGCAGCGGCGCTGGAACCGCGGCTTTCGCATGCCGTGATTTCTTCCGGCGTGAAAACGCGCTCGACAAAACGTTGCGGCCAGCGCGCCAGCATTTCGGCCACGCGGGCAATTTCGACGAGATCGATACCAACGCCACAGATCATGAGACAGCAACCTTAAGCCTTTGCGTAGCAAAACTCAAAAATTAATTCTGACTTTATTTTACCACCAACGGATAGAAACAACCCAACTGATAAACACAACAACCGATAAACACAATTTATTTCATCTGTTGGGTTGTTTCTATCCGTTGGGGTAATTTTTTAGGCTGCCCCGACGAACGGGACTCCAGTTTTCAGCTTGTCTGAAAATCTGGCGTAGGCCATTGTGCCGCAAAAGTTAGAAAAAATTCTGAGTTTTAAGTTAACCCCAACGGATTGAAACAACGCAACAGGTATATTTTTTTGGTCTACCCTGCAAGGATTTTTCCTTGATTGTTATCGAATTTTAAACTATCTTTTCCGAAACCAATTACGAGTCACGATGCCGCGAGATATGTCAGCGAAAAGGTCCGAAACCCCTGTGATTGACCGCGCCCTGCACGGCGATCAGAAAGCTTTTGCCGAATTGATGCAGCGCTACCACGGTCCGTTGTTCAATTTGCTGTACAAGATGGTTCGCAATCGGGAAGAAACCGAAGACCTCGTGCAGGAAGCGTTTATGAAGGCCTTTGCGTCGCTGGCCACTTTCAACGAAGAATTCGCCTTCTCCACCTGGCTGTACAAAATTGCGATCAACAACACCATCGATCATTTGCGCAAGAAGAAACTGCGCACGTACTCGCTGGATAAGCCCATCCAGTCGAAAGAAGGCGAGCTGAAGCGCGAGTATCCCGATTTGCACTCCTCTTCCGACCACGATTTGCTCTCCACCGAGAAGACGGGGATGATTACGAAAGCGATCGAGGAGCTGCCGGAAAAATATCGCAAGGTGATTCTGTTGCGCCACAGCGACGAGCTGTCGTATGAGGAAATTTCCGAAATCACCAAAGTGCCGCTGGGCACCGTCAAAGCCCGTATCTTCCGCGCCCGCGAAATTTTGAAACGGAAGCTGAAGGATAAACTCGTGCTTTAGAAAGTCAAAAGTTTGGCTTTCTCAAAACTTGCAGTTAAAGATCGGACGGTTTGAAGCGTTGAATTCCCGGAATATTATCAAAGTCTTTGTCATATTCAAGTTCGATATCCTCCGCTATAAACTTTGCTGTTTCGCGGTCTAAAGGAATTAGTCCCCACCCGGCTGCGGTTTCTGTATTTTTTTTGGGCCGCACTTTTTTCTCACCCACGCGAATGGTCAATTCATCTTTCGTTATCAGAACCTCGACGGTTTTGCCATCAATGAGTTTATTTCTTTTCAAAAACCTTGTCACAAATGCGCTGACTTGGCTGGCTTTTATCTTCTGACGAGTCATGTTGCTCTCCGATGTTGGAATTTTTGATTCGATATGAATTGGACACTTCCAGTGGCTTATACGTTTTATATTTCCCGAAAAATAAATCTTCGTCCCCCGATTTCAATGCGATCATTATACAGCAGCCGCGCGTTCATCACCGGACTACCGTTGACGGAGACGCACGGCACCGGCGTTTCGCTGCACAGATAAAAATACTCGCCGCGGCGGGCAATCGTCGCACGCGTGCGGGACGGGCCCGGAATGCGAATATCCACCTGCCCGTCATTTCCCAACACGATGTGATCACGATCCAGCGTAAAAATCGCATTGCTGTCTTCGTTGATTAATATGCCGATTTCGGATTCACCGGCTTTCGGTTGCGGCATTGGAGGGGTTGCATTCTTTCCGGCGACGGGTTGAATGGTTGTCGACGGCGAGGCCGTGGGCAACGCCGCGGCGGCCGATGATTTGGGTATGGCGCCAAACACTTCGAGCAGCGCCTTGTCGACATTGGCGTGGGGTTGATTGGGTGCCTGCCGGTTAATTTCTACGGCCTGGCGAAACAGCAGTTGATACGCGCCGATTTTCAATTGATCGCCGTCGGTTAATGCCGTTGGCTGGCTGATTTCATGGCCGTTCAAACGAATGCCGTTGCGGCTCTGCAGGTTTTCAACGAAATAGCGGCCGCCGGCTTCACGCCGCAATTGGCCGTGCCGGCGCGAGACGGTCAAATCGCCGAGACGAACGTCATTGCCCGCATCGCGCCCGATGGTGATGCATTCGGCCTGAATTTCAAGCTCCTGCAGCAAAACGCCGTCTTTGGTAATTTGTAAGATTGGCATAACACATTAAGCGTTAGCGCGCTCAAACTCAGAAAAAATTCTGAAAGTTTATGTTCAAAGAAAAGCCCCGCGGATTGAAGAAGCCCACGGATAGGGCATTTCATCGGCGGGCTTCTTCAATCCGCGGGAAATTAAAACTGCTCGAAGTGTTTCAGTTTTTAGCTTGCCTGAAAATCTGGCGTAGTCTTTTACAAGTTCAAGGTGTACTAAAAAAACAAAGATTTTTGAAAGACAAAATAATGGATGACAAAATGATTTTGCCCTCAATTGTTTTGCCCTAAGAATGTTAAATCTTTGCGCGTTCGCGGCTTTGCAAGAGTTATTCATTTCAAAAATTCACGGCTGAAAGCGATTCGTAATCGGCATGCGGCGATCTTTGCCGAAGTTGCGCGGCGTGATTTTGATGCCCGGCGCCGATTGGCGGCGTTTGTACTCGGCGCGGTCAATCAGCTTGAGCACCTGGCGAACGGTTTCTTCCGGCAGGCCGGCCGCCGCCATCTCCGCAACGCTGCGATTCTCTTCGATATACGCTTCGATAATTTGATCGAGCAGATCATACGGCGGCAATGAATCCTGATCGGTTTGATCGG
>Ga0247727_10004956_pt1 | contig 27607 bp, 12 predicted proteins | sample WisWelCaveWW1625_FD_202498 | JGI IMG/M metagenome (GOLD analysis project Ga0247727, IMG submission 202498) | Biofilm microbial communities from Wishing Well Cave, Virginia, United States - WW16-25 | ecosystem: Environmental > Aquatic > Deep subsurface > Groundwater > Cave microbial mat | place...
TCGAGGATTCCGTTGTGATTGCAGTCGACGAACTCGCACTCGTCCGGGATCGTGTTGCCATCACAGTCCATGCTCATCCCGGAGAATATATCACAGCTATCGGCAACATCGTTATCGTTGCAGTCGGGCTCGCATTCATCCGGGATCCCATTCGAGCTGCAATCGGGGCTAAAGCCAACGGAGATATCGCAAGTGTCTGGACGTCCGTTTGCATTGCAATCCTGCTCCATCCCCGTCGCGATCTCGCATTCATCCAAGATTCCGTCTCCATCGCAATCCCGCACCGTCTCGCATTCGTCCGGAATGCCATTCCCATTGCAGTCCGTGCTCGTTCCAACTAGAATGTCGCAGGCATCCGGCACGTCGTTGCGGTTGCAGTCGCTGCCCGACCCACCCAGGATGTCGCAGCTATCGGCAACTCCATTGCCATTGCAATCGGGCTCGCATTCGTCGGGTATCCCGTTGCCCGTGCCCGGAAAGCCCAAGAGGCCACAATCTGCGCTGGCACCGCTTGCGATGTCGCAGGCATCGGCAATACCGTTCCCATTGCAATCGGCCTCGCATTCATCCGGGACCAAGTTCTTGTTGCAGTCATTGCTAAACAAGGAAGCGACATCACAGGTGTCTGGAACACCATTTCCGTTGCAGTCCTCCCGGGTGCCATTACTCAGAGCGCAGGCATCGCCTTCTCCATCAAAGTCGCAGTCTTCTTGGCCTGGATTGAAGACCAAAGGGCAGTTGTCGCAAGTGTCGGCGCTCCCGTCCAAGTCGGAATCAGGTAGCATTCCGAACCCTCCTGCAAGAACATCCAACAGGGCGAGGTCGTCGCAGTCCACGTCTGTGTCCCCATCCAAGTCGGCGTCTTTGCAGCCTCCCACGGCTGTGTAAATTCCTGCCCCTCCTGAACAACCGTTAAAGGCCGCCAGATCGTCTTGATCGACGTCGCCGTCATAGTCCAGATCCCCCGGGCTGACTGCAGCATCGCAGACCTGGAAGGCGTTGATCCCGAAGCTTTTCGTCGGATCGTCGGAGTGTATCTCAATACGATCGAACGATTGTCCTGGTTGTAGATGCACGAATCCTTCGGACATCCCAAATGGACTAGCGGACGTCGACGCCGTTTGCGTACCAACGAGGTTGCCGGAGCGGAACATGTCGATGGTCAGGGTGTGTGGTCCGACGAAGTCGTCCACAATGAGGGGCAGACGCCTTACAGCTTTCACGGGAAAGACGAAATCGATGATTAGCGTCGAACCGGCAAATCCTGGTGGCTCGCGGAGTTCGAATCCAAAGGTAGAGGTAAACTCGTTCTCGGTGACAACATGAGGGCCCGGCAGGGAGTCGAAAGAGACCGTACGAAACTTGGTCCCGAGGCTGAGCGGTGTAGCTTGGCCAAGCATCGCCCCTGGGACCCGGACGTCCTCGCAGTTTGTAGGTGGCCACCCTTGTGCCACGAGAGGAACCAGTCCTTCGCTTGGCTCTGGGCCCAAGGGCGGCCTGGCATAGGGCAGTCCAGCAGATTGGCGGCCTGTCGCATTCTGTGCGCACGGGGCCGGACCTGTGCAAAACCCTTTGGAGAGCGGTGCGACCCAACCTTTGAGCTTCGCGTTCACGGTTTCGCAACTTTCCCGAAGGAGGCTACAATACCCGCCGAGTTCAAGGAGTGCTGCCAACGTCCCCTGAAGAAAAGGACGACCATTCTCCTCGGCAAAGGAAGCAACCACACCGCACGACGATGCCTTGCTTGGGGGCGTTCCCATTGCAAAGGCAAAACCGGTGGACATAGTCTCGTGTTGAATCCCAGGCGGGTAGAAAATGTTCCACCTATGTTCTAGCAGGTTCTGCGCGCAACGTACCCAGAGCACCTTCTCCTTCGTCAATATGTCCTGAGTCCCAAACGCCGGCTGCAGACCAGAGCGCCAAGTGATGAAATCCGGATAGGGGTTTTCATTGTCTCTATCCAAACCAATCAGACTTAGCGTCCAAGGCTGGTTCTCTTCCATCTTCAGCTCCCCGTCTCCGAACTCTTTGCCGAATGCCTTTGGCCATCGCCAATGCATATGGAGGGTCCCATCAAAACTGCCCGGCGCCTCTAGGAAGACGCCTTGAGTGTTAAGACCCCCCCACGGGACGGGGTTTGGATATACGGCCGGGGGAGTTCCTATGGTGGGTTGCGCCCACAAACACGGCCAGCGTCCATGATCATGATGGATGTGGAAATTGTCGTGCGCCCATGAAACCGTCTCGATTTCCTTGTCAACGGCCACGGCCGTACTACTCGGGTCAAAGAGGTTGCACCAGAAGGGAAGGGGTAGGCATCCGATGCCTTTCAGATCTACCCACCACCGAACGGTGTCGAGATCCTTGAAGAAATTCGCTACATATTGCTGGACCCCTTGCCCAAGACTGAACTGAGGTGCGAAGGAGAATCGATAGTCCACCTCCACGACATCAACACGATATGCAGGAGGTATGAATCCATCCGGATAGGAAACGGAAAACGTCACGCGCGGATAAAGTTGTGCCGATCGTGTGCAGTCGCCTGGTTCAAAACCGTCGAACCGATCTGTAAATGCATAACTCAAGCGCACGACCAAGGCCGGCTTCGCTAGATTCACCGATAAAGGGGAATAGTCAAGGTTGAAGCGATATACGGCGCTCAAGATCCATTGATTCACTGTTTCAGGCTGGCAACCTGGCGCAGGGAGCAGCTTGACGTTCGGGAGGTTTACAAAGTAGATGTGACTTAGGGACGATTTGTCCAAGTAGAATGGAAGCTCTTGGCTCCCATTCAAGGTTGCAATGATCGTGGGAACGCTAATCCGCCGGAACACGTACTCGAATTTACCCCGACTAGACCGCCAAGCCTGGCCATCCGTGACTTGTACCCCTTTGGCGCGTGTCGAAATGTCCGTTGGATCAACTTCGACCCTGAACTGCCAACCCTGCCCACCTGGCTCAATTGGGTTGGTGAAGGTGGTGTTCACCTGCATACTGTAGTAAGGCAAAGTTGGTAGTGGGTCGAACTCCATTGGTATGACAAGAGTGCCTCCGGAGATGTCTGCCAGGTTGGGGTTGGTCGAGGGATAACTAAACGAGCTTTTTAGGCGAAGGGTTCCCGTGGCAAGAGTCATCAGCGTCTGGCTTGCTTCTGTTTTCTTGTCCGGCCCTGTGCCGTGCAATGGGTAGTGGAGCACCTGTCCTTCCGTGATGGGCCAGATTTCTAGTTCAGGGATGGCAAAATGCTGGCTGCTCAACGTGTTGAAGGAAGTGCGAATACTCGGCAAGAAGTTTTCGATCCTACTCTGGACAGCGTTCTTGTCTGGGATGCTTGTGCGTCGGAGGATTCCGTACAAGATGACTTCCGCCATGGCACCTGCTCGGGGTCCCCAGGTAAGAAGGTCCGGTGGAGAAAAAGTGACGGCCTCCTCGAGATAGGTCACCACGCCGTATTGTGTGGCGTCGATTCCAATAACTACGTCAGCCGTATAGTTGAGGCCTATCAGGCAGATGCGCTTGTTTGTAACTGGGTCAAGAATGAACGCTTCATACAACCCCGGCGAAGCTGTCTGATATATGGAGCTCAGCGGAGGGGGAGTAAAATAGACGAAGCATTGTGAACCTTGCTGATGTTCCGCTTGGAACTGTGCTGGCACTGAGGGTTCTCCCGGCTTGCCCACAAAAACCACTACACCCGCAACGCCAGGCGGAAGGGCGACTTTCACGCGTACCCCTCCTTCGATGGGGACAGAGGCTTCGACTGTCGGGCAGGGAGTCCCCTGGGAAAGCCGAAGCACCCGGGCCATGGCTCGACGGACAGGTTCGGTGTAAAGGGGATGCCCTTCGATGCTCGCGAGTACGCCTGTACGCCAATCAGAGGCCTTGCTGGCGTAGGCCGGCTGGCTCAAGAGCGCCCTGCCGGAAAGTGCCGTCGCGATTGCAAACAGCGCGGTGATAAGGCTCCTTGCCAACGCCCTCGCTCGTGCAACCCTTTTTCCAGGAATCTCCTGGGCGCGGGGCGAGCCTTCACCTCCGGTGGATGCTGTCAGGTCAGGACGATTACAAGTAGGGCCGGTCCTCTGCTCTCGTTCCATGGGCCCACTTTCCTCTTCACTCTCGAAGACGGCCGATGACCGCCACCCAGACCAAGTCCGAAGACCAAGAGAACGAAGGCCCCCAAGCGCCGGTCGCATGTGAACCGTTGCCGGTAAGACGGGCCCAGGGATCAGCTGAGGAGAGTTCGCTCCTCTTCATGCCTCAACCTCCTTCGACCCCGCCAGTGTACCGCGTCGGGCTTCGGATTGAGTCAGGTGAGGGTGCAGCTGGCCTGGCACGATAAGGCTTCCGCCCTATTCCCACTCCTCGGACGACCATGGATATTTAGTCGAAACCGAAAGGAGATGAATCGCGTGGTTGCCGTGAGCCTAGTTGCTCTTTTCTACCAAGCCCTTTGCGAATAAAAACTTGCGCAGCCATCCTCTGCCGTCCGTCGACCGTCCGTCCGGGAAGCCTCGGATCTTCTGGGCCAGAAGCGTGCCCAGATGCCTCGCCCCCCCCCAGGGAATCCACGCGCAGGGGGCACGCGCCCAGACATTCCTCCACCCCGTAAGATGCCGTCTGCATGCGGGTCCTCCTCGTCAGCCACGACTTTCTCCCCGCCTACCCGGCCGGAACGGAGATCTACACGGCGCAGGTCGGCGCTGCTCTCCTCAAGCTGGGTCACGAGGTCGAGCTCTTCACCACCGAGAGGAACATCAGCCAGCGGCAAGCGACCGTGAACCAGCGCCGTTGGGACGGGATTCACGTGCACGAGCTCGTGAACAACCGCTTCTACGACGCGTTCCAGGAGACTTGGGACTGGCCGCCGGCGGATCGCGCTTTCGCGCGCGTCCTCGACACGTTCAAACCGGACGTCGTCCATATCATGCACTTGCTCTATCTCTCCGTGGGATGCGCCGAGGAGGCACACCGGCGGGGGATTCTCATCTTTTTCACGTTGCATGATTTCTGGCTCCAGTGCCCGCGTGCCACTCGGCTTGCCGCCGACAGCTCCCTCTGCCACAGCATCGATTTCGATCGCTGCGGTAGGTGTCTAGCCGACTTCCCCTATGCACACGGAAAACACTCGCGGCGAGCGCTGAGATTCATTGCCGACATCCGTGAGTCCACCGGGCTCGATCTCGGACCGCTAGCGCGCAGAACGATCGGCTTCCTGGACGCACAACGCCGGCCGTTGTCAGGCCCCGTTGAAGCCAACGCGCACCTACACAAGGTCATGGCAGCGGCTGCCGCGACTCGCACGGTGGACATCAAGAGGCGGCTCGTACCCCTCGTGGAGAAGTTTTTCGTGCCTAGCCGCTTTCTCTGCGAACGCTTCGTGGAGTGGGGCCTTGTTCCTGAACGCATCGAACACCTGACCTACGGGATCGACCTCCGGCCCTATTCCGGGTTTCGACGCGAACCCTCGGATACGATTCGTGTCGCCTTCCTTGGTACGGTGGCCCCCAACAAGGGTCCGCACCTCTTGCTCGAGGCATGGACGCGTATCCCCGAAGGACTGCGGCAGAAAGCTCGGCTCACCCTCTATGGTCCCTTGGACTACTTTCCCGAGTACGTAGCCGAACTCAAGCGTGCGGCCACCTCGGTCGGAGCCTCCCTTCCCGGCATCGTCGCCCCGGATCTTGTTCCTCAGGTCTACCGCGAAGTCGATCTTCTCGTAGTCCCCAGCGTTTGGTTCGAGAACTCCCCCCTGGTGATCCTCCAAGCCATTGCAACACGAACTCCTCTGCTCGTTTCCGACATCGGAGGGATGACCGAGCTCGTCCACCCTGGTCGCCACGGTTGGCGATTCCGTGCCGGGGACCCCGAGGACCTGGCGAGGAAGCTGGAAAGCGTTCTCGTAGACCCGTCTCTTCTAGAGCGACTCGATTGGCCTGAGAACGCCGTCAAGAACATAGATACCCACGCCGCGGAGCTGGCGGAGCGTTACCGTTCGACGCTTTCGTCGAGGCCTCGGACCACGATGTCGCCATCGGTCATGAGTGGATAGACTTGGAAGCCGACGACTTGAGGAACGGGAAGAGGAGCGGAAGCCATGCAAACCGCTGTGCTCCAGCAAAGCCATCGGGCGAGCGACTCGGCCCAACGTACCGAGGGATTCGACCCCAATAGATCTGACCTCGGGATCACGGTCGTTATCCCGTGCTTGGACGAGGAGGACGCCATTGGTCGGGTGATCGATGCCGCGCGTTCCGGCATCTCGAAGTTGGGTCTCGCCGCCGAGATCCTGGTCGTGGACAACGGATGCACCGACCAGACGGCGGCCGTTGCGCAGGCACACGGGGCCCTCGTCCTTGCCCAACCCAAGCCCGGGTACGGCGCAGCTCTTCGCCTGGGATTGGATCACGCCTCGTACGAGATCCTGGTGATGGGAGACGGGGACCTCTCCTATGACTTCTCCGCTCTGGATGTCCTCGTAGCGCCGCTCCTAGGGCAGGAGGCCGACGTCGTGATCGGAAACCGGCTGAGGAACCTCGAGCCAGGGTCCATGCCCAGATCCCATCGGTACGTCGGCAATCCCTTGCTTTCCACGATGCTCCGCCTGCTCTTCAAGACCCGCGTCCGAGACGCTCAATGCGGGATGCGCGCTATCACGAAGACGGCCTACAGCCAACTCCGCTGCGTGACGACGGGCATGGAGTTCGCCAGCGAGATGATCATCAAAGCCATCGATCGGAACCTGAGGATCGCCGAGCGGGACATCGTCTACTCTCCACGGCTCGGCAGCTCCAAGCTCCATCCCTTCAAGGACGGATGGCGTCACCTGCGGTTCATGTTCCTCCACAGTCCTACCCGTCTCGTTCTCGTTCCCGGACTGATCTGCTGGGGGCTAGGAATCGCCTTTTCGGTTCGCTTGGCGCTTGGACCGATCAACGTCAACGGACGCCTGATCGACTTCCACTGCATGATGATGGCTGGACTGCTCGACATCCTGAGCGTCCAGGCCATCACCACCGGGCTCCTGGCGAAGGCCTACGCTCACCTTTCCGGTCTGAAGCACGATCGCATCGTCTCGTGGCTCTACCGACACTTGACCTTCGGGAAGGCTTTGCTCATCACGACGCCCCTCGCTCTCATCGGATTGACGATCACGCTGGCGATCATCGACAAGTGGATTGTCAGTGGGTTCGGGAACTTGAACGAGGGCCGGCTGCTCTTCCTCGCCCTCGTCCTCTTGGTCAACGGAGTCCAGTTGGCGACGGCGTCCTATCTCTTCAGCATCATGGTCCTGCCTAGGAGTGCGGACCTTCCCGAGGCTGTGTCCTAGCCATGGCCGAGACTCCTCCTTCCCACGGCACCGTCTCCGTGGTCATTCCGGTCCTGAACGCCGAAACGTATCTGCGGCGTCTGCTGGACGCCATCTTCGCGCAAGAACCCACGGCACCCAAGGAAGTCGTTCTGATCGACTCGATGTCCACGGATCGCACGTGCCAGATCGCCCGATCGTACGAGCGCGTACGGATCCTAGAGATAGCGGACTTCTCGCACGGCCGCGCACGCAACCTGGGGGCGAGAGCCGCTCACAGCGAATTCGTCGTCCTCATGTCCCAGGACGCCCTCCCTGCAGATTCGAGTTGGCTGGCGCATCTCCTAGAGCCGTTCGGAGACGAGACCGTCGCCGCCACCTTTTCCCGCCAGGTTCCCTGCCAGGACGCGCCTCCCATGGAGCGCTTCTTCCTCCACACTCATTTTCCTCCTGGAAGCCCGGTCCGTCGACAAAGAGGAAGCGAACCCCTGACCTTGGAACGGGTCTTCTTCTCGAACGTGAGCAGTGCGATTCGACGGGAACTGCTGTTGGAGTATCCGTTCGACGAGGAGCTCATCATGAGCGAGGACCAGCAGTGGGCTCGCGACGTCATCGATGCCGGATTCGCCACGGTCTATCAGCCTTCCTCCGTGGTCGTCCATTCTCACAACTACACGCTGCGCTCCCTTTTCCGTCGCTACTTCGACAGCGCCTACTCGTTGACCAAGATCTTTCCAGCGCACGGGATCGGGAAGAGCGCCTCGACAGGGACAAGGTATCTACGACGCGAAATTCGTTTCATGCTCGAGCACCATCCGATACGCGTGCCGTACTACGCGCTCTACTCGTTCGCGCGTTCAATGGGCACGTTCTGCGGTCATTTCGCCGAAGAGATCCCCCCGGCCCTGGCTCGAAGGTTGAGCTTCCATCCATACCATTGGACTCGAGCACCCAGCGCAGCGACTTCCACGATAACTACTTGTCGGAACGCAGAGCTTCGCGCAGGTGCTCGCCAGCCTCCTGGTAGCGCCTTAGCGCCATGAGGGCTAGGCCCAGATTCGACTGTGCATTCGCGTCCTCGGGCGCGATTTCGACTGCAGTGCGGTAGTACTCGACCGCTTCCTCGAAGCGTCCCTGGGCGGCTCGGACATCGCCAAGCCCTTTGTAGACCCGTGGATCTCGTGGGGCGACCTGCAAGACCTCTTGGTACTGTCGAACGGCCTCATCGAAGTCCCCTGCCTCGGTCAGGGCTAGCCCGAGATTCAGCCTGCCGCGGGAATTGTGAGGCGCCACGTCGACCACCGTGGTCCAGATCCGCACCGGATCGAGATAGTCTTGATTCCTTCTAAGCGTCGCGCAGCCCAACAGGACAGCGAGGCCGGGGGCAAGCAAGAACCCGACGATACGCCGCGCATGAGGCGACCCAAACCGTCTCGTAGCCATGTACCCCAGGATGACGGGAACAACGACAACGGAAGCCAGGGGAAGGTACATGCGATGCTCGGCTGCCGCGTCTTGGAGCGGCATGACGCTCGACGTCGGAGCAAGGATTCCGAAGAACCAAGCGCCGGCGAAGCCGAGCCAGCTTCGACGGCACGCAGCCCACAGAGTCCCTAGGACCAAGCCAACTATGAGAATGCCTTCGGGAAGGACCTGGGAAAGCCCTTGCGCCGGGGGCCAGGCATAGTCAAGGCACAGAGGATGAGGCCAGAACGAGAGCCCAAGATAACGCACGATCACTTCGGGTTGCGTCATCAAGTAGCGCCACGGAGTCACCGACTGCAGGCGAAATCCCGCCGTAGTCCCTTCCAGGAAGAGCTGTCTCCAGATCAACGTCGCGAACAGCATGCACAAGAGAACGACCATTCCAGAATAGAGGATCCATCGGTTGCGAATCGCCCGAAGGAACCCTTCAGCGAGGAAGCTTCGGGCGCACAGCAGGATCAGGAACGGTGCCGTGACAGCGACTTCCTTCGCTCCGATGGCAAGTGCGAGCGTGACCAACGCGGCGAAAGTCCATGCAACGCTCCTACGCGCGCGCGCCGATCGGATCACGCAGTAAAGGGAAAGAAGATACAGGAGCCCCATCAGGGACTCACTCCGCTGGGCGGTATACGCAACGGCCTCCGTCTGCAATGGATGAACGAGCCATAGCAAGGATGTGAAGAAGGCTAGGGCGGGTGCAGCGTCCGCAGTAGAGACTTTGTTTTCCAAGAGGAGGCGAAGGAGGCCGTACAGCGTCAACGAGGCGCCGATGTGAACGAGGACGTTGACGAGGTGGTATCCCCTGACGTCGAGCCCTCCAGCGGCATGGTTGGCTACCAGGGACAACATGAACACGGGGCGGTTCGTGCTCGTGAGAAGGTCCCATGAGGGCCAGCCCTCGATAACCGGGTTCTGACTGATCAGTCTGACGTCGTCAAAGATGAACGGAGCCGAAAGACTGTTCGAGTAGACCAACAGACCGGAGACAACCAGCAACCACGGGTACCATCTGGTCAATCGCCGACGGGTTTGGATCCCCGGAGTCTCACCCATTGTCTTCCGAGAACCGGAACCTCGACGGCCGGCGCACGATGGACCATGGTACGGAATCTGGAGCAGCCAAGAGCAGCACACGAGGTCCGGAAGGAGGTTCCGAGCCAACGGGCGCCTTGCTGGTCAACCTTTCTCATCCCCGTCGGTGCGATGATCTGGCCAAGGGTCGGGTCTTGCTGCTTCACAGGACGAGCCCGCTCTTCCAGTCGCAGGCGACGACCGTGCGCCAGTCGCGCCCCTCGCAGCACACGGCTGCGGCGAAGCCGTGCGGCGCCGCGAGGTCGGCGAGCGCGAAGCGTTCGAGCGCGGGCTCCTGCGCCGGGAAGAGGAGCCGACCGTCGTCCTCCGCGGCGAGCCCGACGTGCAGCGTCCCCGGCTCGCGGTGGAAGCCGTCGCCGAGCGCCTTGAGCGCCGCCTCCTTGCGGGTCCAGCCGCGGAAGAACGCGGCCGGGCGCGCGGCCGGCGCGAGCCCGTCGAGGACCGTGCGCTCGAAAGGCGTGAACACCTGCGCCGCCATGCGCTCCATGTCGGGAAGGATCCGCACTGCCTCCACGTCGACGCCGACCTCGCGGTCGCGTGCGACCGCGACGAGCACGCGCCCCTCGCTGTGGGAGAGGTTGAAACGCACGCGAGCCTTCTCGCCGGAGGCTCGGCCCGGCTCGCCGAGCCCCGCGAGATAGGGTTTTCCGTGGGAGCCTTCTCCGAAGGCGATCGATCCGGGCTCCCGGCCGAGATAAGCCGCGAGGATGCGCCGCGCGGCGGCCTGGCGGGCCACGTAGCGGCGCCGGTCGCGCTCCTGGTGGAAGCGCTGGGCGCGCAAGCGCTCCGCGGGCGAGAGCCATGCGAGGGCCGGCCCGTCCGCTCCGCCCACCTCGACCCACCAGAGGTGGACTTCCCCGGGCCCCAGAACGGGCGGATCGGGCCACGGAGACGAGTTCATTTCCGTTATCCTATGGAGTCCCGACTGGATCGCCGAAGGAGGGCCGAGGGAGTCCTGCTCCCTCGAGGCGGAAGCGGTCCTCCGGGGTCGGAGGGTCGGCTCGCGCCCTCGCACGAGCCCTCCTTCGCAAGCCTCTCACCCCCCTCTCTCCCCCGTCCATGGATTCGACTTCTTTCTGGGCCCGTACCCTGGCGGCCCTGCCGCCCGCGATCGAGCTCCCCGCGAGCGCTCCGCGCACGAGCGAGCACCGTCCCCGGATCGAACGCCTCGCCTTCGGCGGGATCCGCGCGGCCGGCTTCGCGGGCCACCTGCAGGGGGGGGGACTCGCGCCCTTCGAGGGCGTCCTCGCGGCCTGGATCGCCACGCTCTATCGCACGACGCGCCAGGTGGACCTGTGCCTGGGAGCGGGCGGCGCGGGAGCCGTCCTGCCGCTGCGGCTCTCGCTCGAGGAGAAGCCCTCCTTCCGCGCGCTCTCTCTCCGCCTGAAGGCGGCCCTCGCCGAGGCGCGCGCCGCGCGCGCTCCGCTCGCGGACATCGCGAGGAGCGCCGGGCACGCGCGCGCGGACGAGCTCTTCCAGGTCGCCTGCGTCGCCCAGGGCGAGGCGGCGCCGGCAGGCATGGACCTCGTCCTCACCCTCGGCACCGACGGAAAGGGCGAGCTCGCGTTCGACGCGGCACGGATCGAGGCCGGTCAGGCGCGGCTCCTCCTCGAACACCTCGAGATCGTCGCGGCCGGGGCCGCCGCGGAGCCGGACCGCTCGATCGGCAAGCTCCCGTTCCTGACGAGCGAGGAGCGCCGGAAGATCCTGGTCGATTGGAACGCGAAGCAGGTCGACTTCCCGCGGCACGTGACGCTGCACGAGCTCTTCGAGGCCAAGGCCAGGGAACACGAGAGCGCCATCGCGGCCGTCTTCGCCGGTCGAACCATGACCTACCGCGAGCTCGACGAGCGCGCGAACCAGGTGGCGCACCACCTGCGCTCGCTGGGCGTGACGAAGGGGTCGCTGGTCGGGATCTCGGTCGAGCGTTCCTTCGAGATGGTGATCGGCCTCCAGGCCATCGCCAAGAGCGGCGCGGCCTACGTCCCGATGGATCCGGCCTATCCCAAGGAGCGCCTGGCCTTCATGATCGAGGACTCGAAGGTCGGCGTGCTGCTCACGCAGAAGCACCTCTCCGACTCGCTCCCGAAGTCCAACGCGCGCGTGGTGCTCCTGGACGCGGACCGCATGCTCTTCGACCGGCGCGAGAAGACGCGCGTCGAGAGCGGCGCGGGTCCCGAGGACCTCGCCTACGTGATCTACACCTCGGGCTCGACCGGCGCCCCCAAGGGGGTCGTGCTGAACCACCGTGGAAGGGTGAACAACTTCCTCGACTTCAACCGGCGCTTCTCGGTCGGCCCGGGCGACGCGCTGATCGCGCTCGCGTCGCTCTCCTTCGACATGTGCGCCTACGACGTGTTCGGGACGCTCGCCGCCGGCGCCACGATCGTGCTCCCGCGGCCCGAGGAGATGCAGGACCCGGTCGCCTGGGCGCGCATCCTGGACGAGAACAAGGTCAGCATCTGGCACACCGCTCCGGCGATGCTGAAGATGCTCGTCGACCATCTGGAAGCGCACCCCGAGGAAGCGCCGCGCTCGCTGCGCCTGGTGCTGCTCGGCGGCGACTGGATCCCGGTCACGCTCCCCGATCGCCTGCGGGCGCTGGTGCCCGCGACCCAGGTGATCAGCATGGGCGGGGCCACCGAGTGCTCGATGGACTCGACGATCTTCGAGGTGAAGGCGGTCGATCCGAACTGGAAGAGCATCCCCTACGGCGAGCCCATGTGGAACCAGCTCGCCTACGTGCTCGACGAGGACCTCGAACCCCTGCCGGTCGGGGTGAGCGGCGAGCTCTACCTGGGTGGGATCGGCGTGGGCGACGGCTACTGGAAGCGCCCCGAGCTCTCGGCCGAGCGCTTCCTGCCGAACCTCTTCGTGCCCGGCTCGCCCGCGGGGGCGGAGCGCATGTACAAGACCGGCGACCTCGCGCGCTGGATGCCCGACGGGAACCTGGAGCTCCTCGGCCGCATCGACAACCAGGTCAAGATCCGCGGCTACAGGATCGAGCTCGGCGAGATCGAATCGCGGCTGCGGGCGCATCCCGCGGTCAGGGAGGGCGTCGTGGTCGCGCGCTCGGATGCCTCGGGGGCGACGGGCGAGAAGCGCCTGGTCGCCTACGTCGTGCAGGATCCCGAGTGGAAGGGTCCCGAGGACGCCGAAGACCTCTCGGGCGAGCAGGTCGAGCAGTGGCAGGCGGTCTACGACCACGCCTACCGCGCCTCGCGCGACGACGCCGAGGACCCGACCTTCAACATCGTCAGCTGGGACTCGAGCTACACGAACCGGCCGATCCCGGCCGAAGAGATGCGCGTCTGGGTCGAGCAGACGATCGAGCGCATCGCGCGCCACCGTCCCGCGGAAGTGCTCGAGATCGGGTGCGGGATGGGCCTGCTGCTCTTCCGCATCGCCCCCGGCACGAAGCGCTATCTCGGCACGGACTTCTCCCAGGTCGCGCTCGACTACGTGGCCCGGCACCGGGAGCGATTGGGGCTCGCGCAGGTCGAGCTCGCCTCCAAGTGGGCCGACGACTTCTCCGGGATGGCGCCCGCGAGCCTCGACGCGGTCGTGCTCAACTCGATCGTGCTCGACTTCCCCTCGATGGACTACCTGATGGAGGTGCTGCGCGGGTCGGCCCGGGCCGTGCGCCCCGGCGGGACGATCTTCGTCGGCGACGTGCGCAGCCTGCCCCTGCTGGAGACGTACCAGACCTCGGTCCAGCTCTTCCAGGCGCCCGACGACCAGGACGTCGAGAAGATCAAGAGCCGCGTCCAGCGACTCGTGCGCCAGGAGGAAGAGCTCGTGATCGATCCGAGCTTCTTCGCCTGGCTCCCCGGGAACGTCCCCGGCATCGCGGGCGCCAAGATCCAGCTCAAGCGCGGCGCCTTCGTGAACGAGCTCAACGCCTTCCGCTACGACGTGACGCTCTTCGTCGGCCGGGCGCCCGCGCGGCCGGCCGGCGCGCCGGAGCGCCTGCGCTGGAGCGAGATCGGCAGTCTTGCGGCCCTGAGGAAGCTTCTGGCGGCGAGCCGTTCGGCGTGGACAGTCGTCGAGGACGTGCCGAACGCGCGCACGCGGCGCGATGCGCGCTCGCTCGCCCTGCTGCGCGACCCGCAGTGCCCGAAGGCCGTCGGAGGGGTGCGCGAGCGGCTCGCCGAGCTCGAGCGCCACGAGGGCCCCGGCGTGAACCCGGAGGACGTCTGGAAGCTCGCCCACGAGCTCGGCAGAGCCGCCGACCTGACCTGGTCCGCCCCCGCGAACCCCGGGAGCTCTGCGGACCCAGGACGCTTCGACGCGGCCTTCTTCGCGCTCGCTGCGAACGCAGCGGTGCCCGAGCTGCTCTTCCCGGCACCCGCCGTCGATTCGAGCCTGCGCGCGGCCGACTTCGCCAACCATCCGATGCAGGGCAAGCTCGCGCGAGCGCTCGGGCCCGAGCTGCGGCGCCACCTCTCGCGCGAGCTCCCGGACTACATGGTCCCGGTCGTGTACGTGCCGCTCGACCGGCTGCCGCTCTCTCCCAACGGGAAGGTCGACCGCAAGCGCCTGCCGGAGCCCGACACCTCGCGCTCCGACGTCGGGACGCCCTACGTGGCGCCCAAGGATCCGGTCGAGGAGGTCGTCGCGTCGATCTGGACCGACGTGCTCGGCCTCGACCGCGTCGGCGTCGAGGACCCCTTCCTCGACCTGGGCGGGCATTCGATCCTGGCGGTCCAGGTCCAGGCGCGCCTGAACGAGATCCTCCCGTTCGAGATCTCCCTGCCCGACATCTTCGAGGCCCGGACGGTGGCGAAGCTCTCCGACCTCTTGCGCGCCCGGGGCCTGGAAGCGCGCGTCGACGCCGAAGAAATCTGCCGAACCCTCCTCTCGATCGAAGAACTTTCCGAAGAAGAAGTCGCGGCCCGCGTCTCCGGGTCGTGAGACCTCCCATGCAAGAGCTGGAAACCCAAACCGACCTCGAGCGCTTCGTGCAGGCGGGCGTCGAGCGCCTGCGCGCCCAGGACCCCGAGCTCTATCGGATCCTGCAGGACGAGTACCTGCGCCAGGCGAACGTCCTCACCATGGTCGCGTCCTCGAGCATCGCCGATCCCTCGGCGCTCGTGTGCGAGGCGATGCCCACCATGAACGTGACGGCCGAGGGCTACCCCCGGGCGCGCTTCCACGCCGGCTGCCGGCACATCGACGAGATCGAGCAGCTCGCGATCGACCGCGCCAAGAAGGTCTTCGGCGCGCGCTACGCCAACGTGCAGGTCCTGTCGGCCACGAACGCCAACGAGGTGGTCATGTTCGCCGTGCTGAAGCCCGGCGACACGCTGCTCGGGATGCAACTGGATTCCGGCGGCCACCTGACCCACGGCTCGAAGGCCTCGATCTCGGGCCAGATCTTCAACGCGATCGGCTACGGGCTCACCCGGGACGAGCGCATCGACTACGACCAGGCGCGCGCCCTGGCGCTCGAGCACCGGCCGAAGCTCGTGATCTCCGGCACCACCGCCTATTCGCGCCAGGTCGACTGGGCGCGCTTCCGCGCCATCGCCGACGAGGTCGGCGCCTACCTCCTGGCCGACATCACGCACATCGCCGGGCTCGTCGCGGCCGGCTTGCACCCCAACCCGATCGATCACGCGCATTTCACGACCACCTGCACCCACAAGCAGCTCTACGGCGGCCGCGGAGGACTCGTGCTGTGCGGCAAGGACTACGACCAGCCCGGACCCGACGGGTCCAAGACGTTGGCCGAGCTCGTGCAGAAGAAGGTCTTCCCCTTCTTCCAGGGCGCGCCGAACCAGAGCTCGGTCGCGTCCAAGGCGCGTGGACTGGCCTTCGTCGCCGGCCCCGAGTTCAAGGCCGTGGCCAAGTGCATCGTCGATCTGGCGCGGGCCATGGCGGAGGCCTTCATGCGCCGCGGATACCGCGTGATCACGGGCGGAACCGACAACCACATCGTGGTCGTCGACGTGCTCCAGAAGGGGATCACCGGCGTGAACGCCGAGAAGGCGCTCGAGGACTGCGGCATCGTCGTGAACAAGAACCGCATCCCCTACGACACGAAGCCCCCGACCGTCACGAGCGGCATCCGCCTCGGCACCAACGGACTCGCCATCCGCAAGATGGAGCCCGCGGACATGGTCGAGTGCGTCGAGCTCGTCCACCTGGTGCTCGGCTCCCTGCGGCAGATCTCCGACAAGGAGTACGCGATCGACCCGGCGGCGAAGGCCCGTGTGCAAGCCGGGGTGCGCGCGATGACGCGCAAGCGACCCATCAGCACCTACCCTGCGCCGCAGGACTTCTAGCGACGACCTGCCATGGTTCGGCCGACGCCGAAGAAACTCGAGCTCCTGAAGAGGCTGCTGCAGGAGAAGGGCATCCAAGCGGCCGAGGCCCCGGCGGCGATCCCCGCCCGGGGGACGGACGGGGACCGGCCGCTCTCGCTGGGCCAGGAACGACTGTGGTTCCTGGACCAGCTCGAGCCCGACACGTCGCTCTACAACGACGCGCTCGTGCTCACGATCCGCGGCGTCGAGCTCGATCCCGCGCTCTTCCGCGCGGCCCTGCAGGAGATCGTGCGGCGCCACTCCGTGCTGCGCGCCACCTACCATCGCGGCGCGGCCGGACCCGTGCAGCGCGTGCACGAGATCGCGCGCTTCGGAGCCGAGCTGCCCTTCGAGGTCCAAGACCTCGAAGGAGAGGCCGACGCGCGCGAGCGCTCGGCGCGCCTCTTCCTCCAGGACGCGCAGGGCCCCTTCGCGCTCGACCGGCTGCCGCTCCTGCGCGCGCGCCTGGTGCGCGTCGCCCCGCAGGAATGGCGCTTCGGGCTGGCGATGCACCACATCGTCTCCGACGGCGTGTCCTACGGCATCGTCTACCGGGAACTCGGAGCGCTGCTCCCCGCGCTCGCGGCCGGGAAGCCCTCGCCGCTCGGCGAACTCCCGCTCCAGTTCTCCGACTACGCCCGCTGGGAACGCGAGCGGATGACCGCCGAGCGCCTGGAGGAGGGCCTCGCTTTCTGGAAGCGCACGCTCGCCGGGCCGCTGCCGCGACTCGCCTGGCCCGCGCGCGCGGCGACGCCGCGCCAGCGCGGCGCGTACCACCGCTTCCGCTTTCCCGACGCGCTCTATGCGGCGCTCACCGACTTCTGCCGGCGCGAGCACGTGACCTCGAACTGGGTCCTCGTGGCGGCGTACCTCGCGTTCCTGCACGTTCTCACCGGCCAGGAAGACGTCCGCATCGGGAACCCGAGCTCGACGCGCAAGCACAAGGACCTCGAGAACCTGGTCGGATTCTTCGTGCAGACCGTGATCCTGCGCGTGGACCTCTCCGGGAACCCCACGTTCCGCGAGCTCTTGGCGCGAACGCGCCGTACGGCCCTGGAAGCCGCGCGATACGAAGAGGTCCCCCTTGACCGGATCGTGCAGGCGCTCCGATCCTCTCGTAGCGAGGCGGAACCGCCCCTGATCCAGGCCTGGATCGCGCCGATGAAGGACCTCATGCCCGTGCTGGAGCTCCCCGGCGCCACCAGTTCCTACGAGATCGTCGACGGGAGGAGCGCACGTTTCGAGCTGGCGCTTATCCTGGACGAGGCCCGCGGGGGCGTGTCGGCCTTCTTCGAGTACGACACCGACCTCTTCGACCCGGAGACGATCGAGCGCTTCGCCGAACGAACCATGCTCATCCTGAGACGAGCCGTCGATCACCCCGAGACCACCCTGCAGCTCCTGCGGGAGACCGTGGGAACGGCTCCGGCGGCTTCGGGCCCGCGCGCACGGGGCCTCGAGTCGGCGCGCCGCCGGATCGTGGAAGGACGGTCCACGCCATGAAGAAACTCACCAACGTCCGCCGCAAGAAGATCGGTGCCTCCCAGGAGGAATGGGTCAGCGTGCGACCGTTGCTCTCCGGACGCGCGATCCCCGTGCTGGTCGAGCCGGCGGTCGAGGGACTGGAGCTCCCCGAGTGGGCCTCGAACAACCAGGACTACGTCGCGCGCCTCTACCGCGAGCATCGCGCGCTCCTCTTCCGCGGATTCCACGCCGGCGGTCAGGCCGGATTCGAGCGCTTCGTCGCCGCGACCTCGAGCGGCGAGCGCCTGGAGTACAAGGACCGCTCGACCCCGCGCAACGCCTACGGCGACCGCATCTACGACGCCACGGTCTACCCCGCCGACCAGCGCATCAACCTGCACAACGAGGGGACCTACTGGATCACCTGGGCGCGCAAGATCTTCTTCGCCTGCGTCAAGAACGCGACCACCGGCGGCGAGACGCCGATCGGCGACGTCCACCGCGTATACGAGCACATCGACCCGGCGGTGCGCGAGGAGTTCGAGAAGAAGGGCGTGCTCTACGTGCGCAACTACAACCACGGCTTCGGGCTGACCTGGCAGGACGTCTACCAGACCGAGGATCCGGCCGACGTCGAGGCCTACTGCAAGGCGAACCGTATCCAGTACGAGTGGAAGGAGAAGGGCCGCCTGCGCACGCGCCAGCGACGTCCTGCCGTCCGGCGCCATCCCGACACCGGCGAGCCCCTGTGGTTCAACCACGGCGCCTTCTTCCACGTCTCGGCCCTCGATCCGGCGATGCGCGACACCTTCCTGGCCGAGCTCGGCGAGGACGAGCTCCCGTACAACACCTACTACGGCGACGGCACGCAGATCGACCCGAGCGTCGTGCGCCACGTCCTCGACGCCTACGGACGCGAGAAGGTCGTGTTCCGCTGGCAGGAAGGCGACGTCGCGCTCTACGACAACATGCGCATCGCCCACGCCCGCGAGCCCTACACCGGCGAGCGTCTGACCCTCGTCGCCATGACCGAACCCTACAGCGGCCCGGAACAGGTGGAGCCCGCGTAGCGCCTCTCCGCATGAGCGACCCGGTCGTCGAAGGCTTCAGCCTCTCCCCGCTCCAGCACCGGCTGTGGTCGATCCGGACGCGCGATCCAGGCGCGCCCTGGTTCGCCGCGGCGCGCGTCCGGCTACGGGGCGCGTTCGAGATCGAGGGCCTGCGGCGCGCTCTCGCCGTCTCGATCGAGGACCAGGAGATCCTGCGCACGTCGTTCCCGTGCCTGCCGGGGACGCACGTCCCGGTGCAAGCGATCCAGCCGCCGAGCCCGCCGCGCATCGCCGAGCGCCGCCTGCGACCGGGAGAAGAGCGCGCGGGCGCGCTCGACGCCCTCGAGCGCGAGCTCGCCGCGTCCTTCGATCTCCTGCGCGGCGGCGTGCTCGGCGCGGGCATCCTCGACGCCGGACCGGAGGAGCACGTCCTCGTGCTGGTCCAGCCGGCGCTCGTCGCCGACGAGGAGGGGCTCTGGAACCTGGTGCGCGCACTGGCGGCCCGGCTGCGCGGCGAGCCGCCCGAGGACGGAGCGGGCCCGCTGCAGTTCGCCGACATCGCCCAGTGGCTGCACGAGAACCTGGAATCGAACGAGGCCCAGGCGGGCCTCGATTACTGGCACGAGACGCTCGTGCCGCAGCCCGAGGAGCTGCGCCTGCCGCTCGCCTTCGAGCGCAGACAGGGGACGGGCTTCGCGCCCCTGGAGCTCGTGCGTCCGGCGACGGCGGCCGAGCTCGCGGGGCTCGAGCGCGCCGCAGCCGCGACGGGCACCTCCGAGGCGGCGGTGCTGCTCGCCGCCTGGCAGGCGCTGCTCGCGCGGCTCGCCGAGCGCGAGGAGTTCCTGCTCGGCTACAGGAGCGCCGGCCGCGCGCTCGAGGGCCTGGCGGGAGCCTTCGGTCCCTTCGCGCGCTTCCTCCCCCTGCGCGTCCGCTTCGACGCGCAGGAGCCCTTCGCCCACCGGGTGCAGCGCACGGAGCGCGCGCGGCTCGAGGCCGAGAGCTGGCACGAGCTCTTCGATTTCGAGCGCGCCGGCGGGAAGGAGGGCGACGCCTTCGCCCAGGGCTTCGCCTACTTCCCCCCGCGCGACCCGCAGCACGCCGGAGGGCTCGTGCTCGAGCTCGAACGCCGGCGCGCGACGAGCGAGCCGGTCGGGTTGCTCCTCTCCTTCGACGCCGCGGAACAGGCGCGAGCCTTCCGGTTCGCCTATGACCCCCGGTCCTATCGCGCTCCGGACGTGGAAGCGATCGCCGAGGAGTTCGTCGCGCTCCTCGCCTCGGCCTGCGCGCGGCCCGACGCCCCGATGGGATCGCTCTCGCTCACGTCTCCGGCCATGCGAGCCCGGATCTTGCGCGAGTTCGCGCGCGAGAGCGCGCCGCGCGCGGTCCAGCGCTCGATCGACGCGGAGATCTCCGCCGTCGCGCGAACGGCCCCCGCAGCGCCCGCCGTCGCCGCCGAGGGACGCACCCTCACCTACGGCGAGCTCGAGGCGCGCTCGAACCGTCTCGCGCGCCACCTGCGGCGTCTGGGAGTCGGCCCGGGCACCTTCGTGGGCCTGTACCTCGATCGCTCGGTCGAGATGCTGGTCGGGATCCTCGCCGTCCACAAGGCGGGCGGCGCCTACCTGCCGCTCCCGCCCGGCTATCCGGCCGAGCGCATCGCCTTCATGCTGGAGGACTCGCACGCGAGCGTGCTCGTCACGCGCACGCGCGAGGAGGCTTCGCTCCTCCCCTACGCGGGGCACGTCGTGCGTCTCGACGGGGACGCCGCGGCGCTCGAGCGCGCGAGCGCGGAGCCGCCTTCGTGGACCGTGCCGCTCGACGCCCCGGCCTACGTCATCTACACCTCGGGCTCGACCGGCAAGCCCAAGGGCGTCGTGGTCACGCGCGCGAACCTCGCGCACTCGACGCTCGCGCGCCTCGAGTACTACCGCAAGAAGCCCGAGTGCTACCTCGTGCTCTCCTCGTTCGCCTTCGACAGCTCGGTCGCGGGCATCTTCTGGACGCTGGCGCAGGGCGGAAAGCTCGTCCTGCCCGCGGAGGGCTTCGAGCAGGAGATCCCCGCGATCGCCGAGCTCGTGCGCGAGCACCGCGCCACGCACCTGCTCGCGCTCCCCTCGCTGTGGAACGTGATGCTCGAGACGAAGAAAGGCGCGGAGCTCGCGAGCCTCTCGACGGTGATCGTCGCCGGCGAGGCCTGCCCGGCGGAGCTCGTGCGCCGCCACTTCGCCGCGCTCCCCGGGGTCGAGCTCTTCAACGAATACGGCCCGACCGAGGGCACGGTGTGGAGCACGGTCTTCGATTGCTCGCTCCCCTTCGAGCGCCTGCAGGTCCCGATCGGCCGCCCGGTGCCGGGCGCGGAGGCCTACGTGGTCGACCGAGCGGGCGAGCTCGCCCCCATCGGACTCGCCGGAGAGCTGTGGATCGGAGGCCCCGGGATCGCCGTGGGCTACCACGAGCGCCCGGACCTGACGGCCGAGCGCTTCGTGGCCGATCCGTTCCAAGCGGGCGACGACCCTCCGGGCGCGGGCCGTGCGGGCGAGGACCGGCGCCTCTATCGCACCGGCGACCTGGCGCGCTTCCTCTCCGACGGGAACATCGAGTTCCTCGGGCGCATCGACCACCAGGTGAAGGTCCGCGGATACCGCATCGAGCTCCCCGAGATCGAGGCGGCGCTCGTGGCGCACCCGCGCGTGCGCGAGGCGGTCGTGGTCGTGCGCGAGGACTCGCCCGGCGACAAGCGGCTCGTCGCCTACGTCACGACCCAGGGCGCGGCGGGCACGAACGGCGGCGCGCTCGCGGCCGCGGAGCTGCGCGAGCACCTCGCTGGCCCCCTGCCCGACTACATGGTGCCGGCGCACTTCGTGTTCCTGCCCGACCTGCCGCTGCTCCCGAACGGCAAGGTGGACCGCAAGCGCCTGCCCGCGCCCGAACAGGACCGCTCGAGCGTGCGCGCGCCCTACGTCGCCCCGCGCACCCCGCTCGAGAAGGTGCTGATCGCCATCTGGAGCGACGTGCTGAAGACGCAGGAGATCGGCGTCGAGGACGACTTCTTCGAGCTCGGCGGCCACTCGATCCTCGCCACGCAGCTCTTCGCGCGCATGGCGGACACGCTGCAGGCGCGGATCCCGCTGCGCGCGATCTTCGACGAGCGCACGGTCGCGGGCCTCGCGCGCGCGATGTTGGCCGACCCGGCGGAGCGGCCGCGCGTCGAACGCTCGGCCGAGGTCGTGCTCGGCGTGCTCGAGATGTCCGAGGAAGAGGCCGCGGCGGCGCTGGCGCGGGCGTAGGGCGCCCCCAGTACGGGGCGGTTGAGGGTGCGAGTCGGACGTTCGCGCCAGCGAGCTTGACGGATCGGCCGCCCCGGTGGACCCTGGACCTCTCGCGCTCTTCCCAGAGGCCCGTTTCCCGGAGAGGCAGCCATGGGGTCCGTTCGCCGCTCGTTCGTTCGCGCGTTCGCTCCGATCGGAGCGCTCTCGACCTTCGCCTCATCCGCGCTCCTGTCTGCGCCTGCGTCGGCCCAGGACGTGCCGCTCCGGCGCGTGCACCAGATGGTGCCGCCTGCCGGCGCGTACGCATCGGTCGCGGGTAACTGGGATGGTGACGGCGACCTCGATCTCGCTGCCCGCGGCCTCGTCTGGCTGGAGAACGTGGACCACGGCGCTCTCGAGGCGCGCACGATCCCGGGAGCCTTCTCCGACTTCCCACTGCTCGCGGCCGATCTCGACGGAGACGCCCGCACGGACATGGTCAGCAGTCCCGTCTACTACGGCAATGACGTCCGTGTCTGGACCAACCGAGGGGACTCTCCCTTCTCGACTCCTCCGGCGGTGGTCCTCTCCACGGCGTACCGCTCCTTCGCAGCAGCCGAGGCCGGTGACTTGGACGCCGACGGCGACCAGGACGTGTATCTGTTCGCGAACTCCTACACGCCCGACACGGTGCTCTTCAACGACGGTTCCGCCGGCTTCCCGGTCCAGGGCACAGCTCTCTCCCCACAGGCGAAATCGTCGGAGGTGGAGCTCGCCGACTTCGATCGCGATGGGGATCTCGATGTCCTCCGCAGTGGCGCTGGAGTCGAGGTGTGGTCGAACGACGGGAGCGGGGCTTTCAGCTTGTCCCCTATCCAGCCGCCACCCGTCGGGACTTGGCCCCTACAGGCGGGCGACGTCGATCTCGACGGGGACGTCGATTTCCTGGCGGACAATCCTCCGCACCTGTTCCTCAACAGTGGCGAAGGCCGCTTCGCGGACGACGGGGTGGTGCTGCCGAAGCTCGACATCTATCCGGTCCGGAACTTCCATTTCATCGACGTGGACGACGACGAGCTCCCGGACGTACTGGCCACTCCCGATCCGAGCGCCCATGGCTACCCGCAGAAGTTCGTGGGATGCCTCTTCTTCCGGAACAACGGACGGGCTCGGTTCGAGGCCCTGCCGGGGCTTTTTCTTCCCGAGTCGATCAACGTGATCGCGGACCTGGACGGCGACCACGACCGGGACCTGATCGGGTATGCGAGCGACGTCGAGCTCTGGCTCAACGACGGACGGGGGAGCTTCACGAACACCCGCGACCCCTGGCAATCGGAGTTGCGGACGGAGAAGGTCGTCGTGGGCGACCTGGATGGCGACCGCTTCCCGGACGTCCTCGCCTGGGAGGACAAGGGGGTGTTCCAGAATCAGTGGCCAACGGTCCTCTACCGCAGCCTCAGGAACGGAGCGTTCGTCGAGGAGACGCTGCCTCTCGTCCCCGCCGGCTACCCCGTGAACCCCTGTCTCGGTGACGTCGATCTCGACGGAGACCTCGACGTGTACACGCTCTCCTCGGTCTTCGGCGTGAGGACTCCGGTGCTGCTGGAGAACGACGGACGCGCGGGATTCACGCCGGTCTCGGGACGGTTCCCGAGCCTCGCGCCGACCTACTCGTCGGGGCTCGCCGACCTCGACCTCGACGGAGATCCGGACCTCCTGGTCGTCGACTTCAGCTTCGGGCCCAAGAGGACGCCCATGACCCAAGGCCGCTCGTGGCTCAACGACGGGCTTGGGGTCTTCTCGGAATCGGGCAAAGCCCTGCCGTCTCGCAACGTCTACGGTGGACCGGCGCTCCTCGCGGACATCGACGGCGACACGGATCTCGATGCTTGGGTCCTCGTCGGAGGACTCCTGTGGGCGAACGACGGGACGGGGGGTTTCGGCGACGTCACTCCGTCGTCCCCCGGTTACCTCACCGGCTACACGGGCGCATTCGCCGACATGGACCGGGACGGAGACATCGACGCCCTCTCAAAGAGCGACTACTGTCAGGACGGCGACTGCTACGGATTCGCCGCAGTCCTCCTCAATGATGGCCTGGGACGGTTCTCACCCGGTCAGGGCTACTGGGACTACGATCCCTACAGCGATTTCGGGAACCTGTCCGTCGCCGACATCGACGAGGACGGCGACATCGATGTGCTGACGTCGAACTGCAAGCTCTGGGAGAACGACGGGACCGGACGCCTCGAGGACGAGTCCTACGAGCTGACGTTCTGCGTCCCTTCCTACTACACCTACATCACGCCCTACTTCCCGGAGCTCGCGATCGAGGATCTGGACCGCGACGGCGACCCCGACGTCTGGTATCCGGGACTCACCCGCCCCGCGATGAACACCCTGCGCCACGTGAGCTGGCGTTCGTACCCGCGAGCGGGGAAACCGCTCACGATGGAGGTGTTCGGGCCGGCGAACACGCCCTACCGGCTCTTCTCGAGCGCCGGGTTCACTGAGCCGCAGGCGACGGACTACGGCTTCCTGCGCCTCGCCACGGACGGCGCGCGGCTCGTCGCGACCGGCACGCTCGAGGCGTCGGGCAAGACCGCGGTCACGCTCGGCGTGCCGGCCGACCTCGCCATCCCCGAGAACACCGTCTACTGGCAAGCCATCGTCGGCTCGCCCCCGCGCCTGACGAATCTCGAGTTCACGAGGTTCTCGAACCTCTGAGCGGGCGGCGGGGAGTCGTCCTCTCCGCCGAGGCTGGGAGCGCCGATCTTCCGGATCCCCGGCCGCGGCGTCTTGACAGATCCGCTGGGGCGGGGTTCGCTCTCTCGCAGGCTCACGTCCCCCGGCAGCGGGGAAAGGAGAGGAACCATGGGAGCCTCCTCGGGAGCGTCCGGCGCTCGGCACAGGGACCTCGCTCGGATCGCGGGCTCGCTACTCGCCGCGATCCACGCCACGACCGCAGCCGCGCAGGAAGTGCCCTTCCGTCGCGTGCACGAGATGATGCCCTCGGCGTCCTTGTTCCGCCGGCCATTCGCCGGCGACCTCGATGCCGACGGGGATCCGGATCTCATGTCGGGCTCCTTCGCGTTCTATCGCTTCCTGAACGCGGACCACGGAAGATTCGAAGCGACTCTCCTGTACGTCGGCACGAGCCGCTACCAGGCGATGGACCTCGTGGACCTCCACGATCTCGACCAGGATGGCTCGGACGACCTGGTCGCGGTGACGGACGGACCGACCGCGGCAATCCTGCTCGGAGTCTGGCTGAACGCGGGCGCAGGCGCGTCCTTCACGCTCTCCACGTCGCTCGCCAATTCCGGCGCGCTGAGAGGCGTCGCCGCGGGCGACATGGACGGAGACGGCGATGACGATTTGTACGGCTTCGCTGGCCCTGTCTCGCTCTCGGGTGTGGGCGACAGGCTCTACCTGAACGACGGTCTGGGTGCCTTCCCCCAGAACCTCCTCCAGGACACCGCCAGGACGTCGGCCGTCGCCCTGGCCGATCTCGACCGCGACGGCGATCTCGACGCGGTCAAGCACACCCAGGGGCTGCTCCTGGTCCAGCTCAATTCGGGAGACGGGACCTTCTCGACGCCCCCCACGCAACCGCCGACGCCGCCCGTTCTCCGGCCGGAGAACCTGAAGGCTGCGGATCTCGACACGGACGGTCTCGTGGACTTCTTCGCCGGGAATCCGCCGCGGCTGTTCGCGAACCGCGGCCAGGGCGCCTTCGAGGATCTTGGCGAGGTCCTCCCTCTCGTGATCTCGCCTTCCTACCAATGGAGCCAGGAGCTCCTCCTCGGCGACGTCGATCGAGACGAGTTCGTCGACGCCGTCGGCGTCTTCGCGGGGCTCGGAGCGGCCGTCTTCCGGAACTCGGGCAACGGCAGCTTCGAATGGGCGCCGCGCGCCTTCCGGCCGCGATCCACGGATTCGCCCGAGCTCCCCGACGAGATCGCCGCCCTCCCGGACGTGGACGGAGACGGCGACCTCGACGTCGCGGCCGTACGCCAACTCTGGCTCAACGACGGGACGGGCAGCTTCGCGGACGTGACGAGAGATGCCTGGGAGCTGGCCGCGGAAGAGAGCTCGGCCTTCGTCATCAATTCGTATGCAACGTTCACGGCCGGGAACGTGGACCGGGATCCGTTCCCCGATGTGATCGCGTTCCAGCAGTTGAATCCCCGGACCCGGCTCTACGACGCCGTCCTCTACCGGAATCGGGGCACGGGCGAGTTCTCGAAGGAGAAGCTGGGCTTCTCCTCCCAGTCTCCGTACGGCAACGGTCTCGACAACGGCGCTCTGTACGACATGGACGGGGACGGCGATCTCGACGTGTTCGCCGGCACCGGGTTCGTGGGCGCCGGGTTGTTGCTGAACGACGGCGGTGGATCCTTCGTCGACGCATCGCAGCGGCTGCCGGTCTTGCCTCCCCCTCCTGCCTTCGGATCGTTCTCCACGCCGTCGGACCTGGATGGCGACGGCGACCTGGATCTCCTCATGTTCGTCCGGCCGTCCAACTTCGTCACGACCCCCACCACCGTCACCCTGTGGACGAACGACGGCGAGGCGACCTTCACCCAGACGGCGGCCAGTCTCCCGTCGCTGCCTGGATATGTGCGGGGCGCCGCGATCGGCGACGTCGATCGGGATTCCGATCCCGACCTCTGGATCAACTCCTACTACCAGTCAGACGCCTTGTGGTTGAACGACGGAACCGGGAGCTTCGTCGATGCCAGTGCGAACATCCACACCCAATACAGCTACGGGGCCACCCACTTCGGGCTGTTCACGGATCTGGACGGCGACGGGTCCCTCGACTACCTGGGCTTTCGCACGGACTGCCACGTCTATTGCGAGATGACGGGCAACGTCTTCCTCAACGACGGTTCCAGCGTGTTCACCGAAGACATCGGATACTGGCCGGGCAGTCGTTTCCTGTCGAGCACCGTCGACGCGCGCGACTTCGACGAGGACGGAGACGGAGACGTCATCGCGGCCACCTGCGGATACTGGGTGAACGAGGGAGGGATGCTCGTGAATCACTCCCAAGAGCTGCCCTTCTGCCTGTCTGCTCCCTTTGCGCGACTCGCCGACGCGGACTTCGATCTCGATGGCGACCTCGATGTCTGGTACGAGAATCGCCCCGTGATGAACACGACGCGCCACGTGAGCTGGCGCTCGTATCCGCGCGCAGGGAAACCTCTCACGATGGAGGTGTTCGGGCCCGCGAACACGCCCTTCCAGCTCTTCTCGAGCGCCGGGTTCACCGAGCCGCAGCCGACGGACTACGGATACTTGCGGCTCGCGACGCGCGGCGCGCGGCTCGTCGCGAGCGGCACGCTCGATTCCCTGGGCCGCGCCGCGGTCACGCTCGGCATCCCCTCCGATCTCGCCCTCCCCGGGAACACGGTCTACTGGCAGGCGCTCGTCGGATCGCCGCCCCGGCTCACCAATCTAGAGTTCACTACGTTCCGGGATCTCTAGACAAGGAAGACTTCCATGCACGCTCGCCCCAGTCCCCGTAGCCGTTCACGGGTCGGCCGGGCGATGTGATGAGAGGACGGTGCGTCGAACCGTTCTTAATTTTGGGACGATTGATTGATTGGTGTCGGGTACTTGTCCGCTGGACGGCCGGGTACCCCGATC
>Ga0247727_10004957_pt1 | contig 27606 bp, 19 predicted proteins | sample WisWelCaveWW1625_FD_202498 | JGI IMG/M metagenome (GOLD analysis project Ga0247727, IMG submission 202498) | Biofilm microbial communities from Wishing Well Cave, Virginia, United States - WW16-25 | ecosystem: Environmental > Aquatic > Deep subsurface > Groundwater > Cave microbial mat | place...
TCCGTGCCCCGTCGACACTCATCGACAGCTGCCCGTTCACCCAGTTCACCGTGTCGCCCACCGGGTTCACGAAGATCCGGTTCAGCGTCTTGGTGAATGTCGTGTCGAGCAGCGTCCCACCGTTCGCCGTGAACGTCGGCAGCGGACTCCCCGTCCCGCCGAGCGTCCCGAAACCGTTCCACGTGAACAGCCCCCCGACCGTCACGTTCGACGTCCCGCCCAACACCCCGTGCGTCAGGATGAAGTCCGCGATCGTCTGCGTTCCGGTGTTCGAGAAGTTCAGGGTGCCGTTCGTCAGCGTCAGGTCTCCGGTCATGTCGAGGTTCGCCGTCGCGGTGAAGCTCACCGTGCCCGTCGTGATCTCGACGTTCCCCGGCGCCGTCAACGTCGATCCCGCGTTCAGGTTGTGCGTCCCACCCGAATAGAAGAGCTGCGTCCCGGCGTCGACCGTCAACGACCCGGTGTACGTCCCGCCGTTGCGCACCTGGTAGGTTCCGGCCTCGACCGTCGTCGTTCCCGCATCCACGTACTGCGTGTCCATGAAGGTCGTCCCGATCGTTCCCGAGGACGGCAGGATCTTGCGGAACGTCGCGCCGGACAGGTTGTTGAACGGCCGGTTCGCCGCCGTCCCGTTGAGCTGCAGGTCCCCCGGGTGCTCGCAAACCCACGTCCCCGCATTATCGATCCGCGCACCGTCGACGCCGAGCGTCAGCGTACCGTTGACCCAGCTCACCGTGTCGCCCACCGGGTTCACGAAGATCCGGTTCAGCGACCGGCTGAACGTCGTGTCGATCAGCGTCCCACCGTTCGCCGTGAACGTCGGCAGCGGACTCCCCGTCCCGCCGAGCGTCCCGAACCCGTTCCACGTGAAGAGCCCGTCGACGTTCACGGTGCCCCCACCGCCGATCGATCCATGCGTGACCGTGAACGCGGTGTCGATGTCGGCCTCGCTCGAGATGTTCAGCGTCCCGCCCGTGAGGGTCAACGACCCCGCGCCCTGTACCTTCAGGGTGACGATCGTCTGCGTGCCCGAGGACAGCGTCACGTTGAAGCCGTCGATGCACACGTCGGCCGTGGCACCCGAGGGAACCGCGCCCGTGTCCCAGTTGGCGGGTGTCTGCCAAAGGTTGTCGCCGCCATCGTTGTCGAAGTTGAACGCGCCGGGACAGCCGATCGCCCGCGGCGTCGCCGCGACCTGGGCCACGAACGCGTCGCCGCCGATGGCCGACCGCTCGAACCGCCTCGCGGCGAGGTCGGGCGAGCGCGTCGCGCCTGCGACCAGCGCGCCGCCCTCGGAGAGCAGCGCGAGTCCGCTCGCGACGTCGCCCGCTGCGCCGCCGAGGTGGGTCGATTGCAGCAGCTCCGCGCGATCGAGGTCGATCTCAGCGACGAAGGCGTCCATCGATCCGCCGAGCGAGCGGGCCTTCGCGCCGATCACCGGGAAGTCGGAGGAGTCCGTGATCCCCACGACCCACGCGCGGCCCGCCGCGTCGACGGCCACGTCGCATGCACGATCGTCCCCGGCTCCACCGAGGTAGGTGGAGAACAGGATGCCGCTGCCATTCCCGTCGAGCAGGGCGACGAACCCGTCCCCGGCTGGCCCACCGGCCGGGTCGCTCAGCGCGGGCTGCAACGGCGCGACGAGCGGGAAGTCCGCGGATCGGCTCGTGCCGGCGACGACGACGCGGCCGCCGGAGTCGATCGCGATCGCGGCAATCTCGTCATCCTCCGAACCCCCGAGCCGCGCGCTCCAGACGAGCGATCGCGCCGCGGGATCGAGCGCTACGACGAACCCATCGAGGGCGCGGCCACTCGTGCCATCGGCCGTCGCGAACTCGGGCGAGCGGGTCGTCCCTGCGACGATCGCGCGGTTCGATGCGTCCACCACGATGTCACGCGCGGCATCCTCCGCGGTTCCGCCGAGATAGCTCGCGTAGACCGTCGCGAGCCCGTCCGAAGGATCGAGGGCCACGACGAACGCGTCGGCGCCGCCGAGCGGCGCTGTGTGCAACGCGTCGCCGGTCATCGGAAGATCGCCGCTCGTGGTGCGTCCCGCGATCCAGGCCCGGCCGGCCGTATCGAACGCCACGCCATGCGCCGCGTCGTCGCCCGATCCACCGATCATCGCCGACGCCTCGATCGCGGCGCCGTCCTTCGCTATCACGGCGACGAATGCGTCCATCGTCCCGGGGCGACGCTCCGCAACGGCAACTCCGGGTAGAGCCGGCGAGGTCGTGCTGCCCACGATGACGAGGCGGCCCGTCGCGTCGACGGCGACATCCAGAGGCACGTCCGCTCCGCGACCGCCGAAGTACGTCGTGTGGAGGATCGTCTCGCGGTCGGGTCCGAGCTTGACCGCGAACGCATCGGCGACGTCGATGAGGTCCTTCGTTCGAACCGCGCTGGCAGCGGGCCGGCGGTCGGCGGAAGCGCGCTCGCGGCCTAGGCGCTGCTCGCCAATCGCATTCTCGTCGGCTTCGACCACCACGCGCCCGGCGACGAACGTGTTACCGCCGGCATCGGTCGCGAGCCGCGGTGCGCCGTCGAGACCCGGCCAGCCCGACTCGTCCTCACCGGCGAGCGAAACGGTCACACGCACGATCTTCGCCGCGCCGGTTCCGGGAACGGAGAGGCCGATCCCGAAGCTCGCGCCCGCAACCGGCAGCCAGCTGGCCGTGGCATCCACGGGCTCGAGGACCACCGGTGAGCCGAGACGGATCTCGCCCGCGGCGAGTCGCGCCACGAGCTGGCCGTTCTCCAGATTCACTCCCTGCCCGCCGACGACCTCGAGAGCGAAGGCCGCGAGATCGGCATCTGCCGCTACCACGAGATCGATCGCGATCCCGCGGTCCGCGCCGCGATACAGGACGTCGATTCCGGGGTACGCCTGGCGATACGCCACGACGCGGTAGGCCGGCACGCCGGTCACGACGCGGTCGGCCGTCAAGTAGTGGACCAGCCCGGGGAGCGCCTCTGCGGGATCGCCCATCGCGTCTGGCCTCGCGCCGACCAGGACGAGTCGCGCGTCCTGCGATGGCGCCCGCGCCGGCCCGAGATGCGGCCGAAGCCCCGGCTCGTCGCCGTTCGATCGCGCGGACACGCCGGCCAGACGCAGCCCGCTCGCGTCGAGCGACGCCCGGAACTGTCCCGCTCGGGCGAGGAACCGGGTCGCCTGATCCACCTGCCCGAGGTTCGCCTCGAACGCAACGGGGGACGGGCGCACACCCGCCTCGGCTTCCGCTTGCGGTGGCGCGCCGGGCGTCGTCGGATGGGTCCCTCCCGGGTCCTGGGCGGCCAGGAGCGTCAAGGCGACGGCCGCGAGCCCTGCGACGACGACGAGCGAGATGCGCGAGCGACTCATGAAACCCCCTTTTCGGGCAACCGGGCCGGCGGACGCCACGGTGCTCCGCCTCACCGTCCTCGATGCTTCCTTCCGACTTCGAAACCCCAGACTTCGGCCATTCTCTTACTAAAATGTCGCTGGTGGCCACAAAAACCTCTCACGACATCCGGAAATAATGAGGAGGGGGCGAGGGGTCAGGCGGCGGTCGGCCGGGCCGAGCGGGTGGCCAGGTATCGGATCGCGGCCAGGGCGAGCCCCGCGGCCGCCAGCCCGAGAAGAGCGGACCAGCGCCAGCCGAATCCGGTCCTCGGAAAGGGCACGCGGTCGCCGTCGCCGAGAACGACCACGCCGGCCCAAGCCGCTGGCGGCGCCCCCCGCTCGATCATCGCCCGCTGGGCCGCGGCCAGTGCGGCGGTTACCGTCTGCCCCTCGCCGAGAGCCGTGGCGAACCGCCCGACGAGCGAAGCTGCCTCGTCGTCGCGCAGGGGCCATAGCGAGGCAACAACCGTGTGGCTCCCGGCGAGGAAGAACGCCTGAGCGAGGCCGAGGACGCCGTCCCCGCCGACCACGGGTCCCGAGCCGCTCCGGCACGCCGCCAGGATGACGACCGGGCCCGCGAGGTCGAGGTCGGCGATCTCGCGGTACTGGAGCAGCCCGTCCTCTTCGGGCGCGCCCGCCGCGAGCAGCACGGCGGATCGATCGGGGTTGCGCTCGTCGACGAGCGCATGCGCGCCGATGTGGAGGACGCGGAACTGACCGAGATCGAGCCCCTTGATGGCAGCCTCGCTCGCCCGCTCCCCGGTCAACACGACGCTCTCGCCGCCGAGCGCGCCGCGCACCCGCCGCGCTTCGCTCATGGCGTGCGGGAGGCGGCCGAGGCCCGCGGCTTCGCCCAGCGTCCCGGCCGTGCGCCACCTGGCGTCGCCCGGATCGAGCGGCGTCACAGGGTCGGCGAGCGCGAGCAGCGAACGAGCCGGCGTGGCCTCGCTCGTTCGCCGCCAATGGAGCCACGCGGCGTGCGACGGAACGACGGCGATCTCGTAGCGCTCGGCGAGCAACGGCCCGCCGGCCAAGGCGCACAGCGAGCCGAACGGCAAGCGGTGCAGTGGACCGTCCGGAACGACGACGATGCGGCGCACCCCCGGGGAGAGCATCCGCAACGCGTCGGCAAGCAGGAGCGTGTGGAGTCGCACCGCGCCTCTTTCGGCGGTCCCGTCCCGACGCTCGAGGAGCGCCAGGTACGTCCGCACTTCCTGCTCGAGCGTGTCGCTACCGGGCAGGGCCACGGCGACGGCCCCCTCGCGTGTCAAGACGATCGCCCGCGCACCGCCCGTTCCCGGCACGCCCATCTGGAACGACACGATCGCCTGATCCGGCGCGATCTCGGTCCGTACCTCGGCGATCGGCGGCGGGCCCGAGGCGCGCACGGCACGGAATCGCCAGTGGCTGCGGCCGAGGTCCTGGCGCAGGGCGCGCTCCTCGATCTCGAGCGCGTCGACGCGGCGGATGAGCGCGTCACGCTCGATCTCCGGTACGCCCGCTGCGAGCAGCCGCCGTTGGATCTCGGCGATGTCGGTCACGACCTGCCCGCGCTGCGCCTCCCGCGGGTCGTCCGGAAGGAGCCCCGCCGTCATCCGGCCCGCGTCGAGCTGGTCCAAGAGCGACCGGGCGCGCAGACGCTCCATCACCTGGACCGCGCGCTCGACGGCCTCTGTGGGGTACGGCCCGGGTCCGTCGAGCAGGATCCCCGCGGCACGGCGGTACGCGTGGGCGAAGCGGCTGAACACGCGCGCCCGCGCCTCTCGATCCGGCTGACGATCGCGGATCCGCTCGATGTCGTCGAGGGCTAGGAGCGCCTCGTCGATCGCGCGCGCAGTGTCGCGCCGGTTCCATTCGATGACCGACCGCACGAGTCGCGTTCGGGCTTGTCCCTCGGGGTCCGCATAGCGCCGCGAGATCTCCGCGCTCTCCTCGACGAGCGCGAGCGCCTCATCGACGCGCTCGCCCCCCGCCGGCGCCAGGTGCTCGGCCGTCGACCACAGGGCCCAGACGAGCGTCGCGCGGTCGTCGATCTCGCGGGCGATCGCCAGGGCGCGGCGGGTGTGCAGGAGACCCTCCGCGCCCGAGAGCGACTCGCCGAGCAGCAGGTGTGCCCGGGCCTCGGCATGGCGATTCCCGCTGCGGATCGCCGCATCGAGCGCCTCGCGCTTGAGCCCGACGAGCTCTGCCTCGGACATCAGCCCGAGGCGCACGAGCCCGCGGGCGATCAGCGCGAGGTTCGCCCGGGCGCCGGCTTCGAGGGCCGGTTGGCTTGGCCCTGCGAGCTCGAGGTGGCGGCGGGAGTACTCGAACGCGTCCTCGAACAGATCGAGGCCCCACGCGGCAGCAGCGAGCCCGCCGAGCAACCGTACTCGCGCGTGGAGCGGCCCGTCGGGCACGAGCTTCTGCTCGGCGCGCTTGAGAATCGTCCAGGCCTCGCCGTGCTCCCAGTCGTTGTTGTGGTACCAACCGATCGAGACCTCGACCTCCCCGACGAGATCGGCCTCGCCGCTCGCGCGCGCGACCTCGAGCGCCCGGTCGAGCTCGTCACGGGCCTCGGCGCGCCGGCCCTTGTAATAGATGTTCCATGCGACGCTGATCCGCGCCCAGACCTCTCCCCGGCGCTCGCCCTCGGCTGCGAACCCGTTCGTCGCCGCGCGCAATAGCTCCTCGGCACGCGACTCGCGCAGCTCGACGGCAACGAGGCCACGGTAGAGCTGCGCGCGTGGGTTGCCGGGCTCCGCCGCCAGGATCTCATCCAGCCGGCCGCGTGCGGCCTCCCCTTGGCCGCGTTGGGCAGCCTGCAAAAAACACAAGTACGCGAGGAGGTCCCGCGGGTGGGCACGGCGCAGCGCATCGCACGCGGCAACGTCCTGATCCGCGATGTCCTGGGGGACGAGCGCAGCGCCGGTTCCCTGCGCGGCGAGGCCGACGACGAAGAGCAGCCCGATCGCGCGTCGCACCGCCCGCGGCACGGCGCTCACTCGATCCGGTGGATGAAGGCGCCCGAGCGCACGCGCCGGCCATCGGGCAGGCGCGCCTCGACCCGCCAGACGAGCGTCGGTGCGGTTCCTAGGCGCTCGATCACGTCGCGCGGTACAGAGAACTCGGTCACCGCCAGCGCGTGTTGCGTGTGGAGAGGCGTGAGATCCTGAGACGAAAGCTCCACAGTGTAGCGAGCGCCTTCTCCGGCGGTCGACCAGCGGAGCACAGCCCCGTCGCGCGGGAGCGGGTGGTCCTCGGGGACGAGCGAACGGATCGTCGCGCTCCCGGGCGCTTCGCGGAACGCGGGAGACGTCTCACGCTCGCCGAGACCCTCGAGGCCGAGCCAGGCAACGCCGGCGAGTACGGCAGCTGCAGCGGCGAGCCCGGCCCAGCGCCCGCCCGCGCTCGGGCGCGGGCGCGCGGGCTCCGCGACCGCGGGGCGACTCTCGCTGTGCAGCGCCAGGTGCCAGTCCGCCGCACACGCCGCGCACGTCGCGACGTGTCGGGCGACGTCGTGCGCCCGTGCGGGCCGGACCTCGGCGTGGGACGCTTCCCAGATCTCCGCGGCCGTCGGACAGGCCGAGCCTGTCGCGGATGATTCGCCGCCCGCCACGAACGCGCGACGCAGCGCATCGAGCGAACCGGGTGGCCATGTCACGGAGCGATCCCCTTGCTCGTCAGACAGCGCCGCAGGTCGGCCATGCCGCGGAACACGAGGTTTTCGGTCTTGCGCAACGACCAGCCGAGAATGCGTCCGATCTCAGGCGACGTGTGGCCGAGGAGGAAGAGCGTCGCGGCGAGGCCGCGGCTCGGAACCAGGGTACCCATACAGTCGCGGATCCCCCGGCCGATCTCACGCGAGCGCAAGAGCTCGTCGGGCGCTCGGTCGAGCGCCGGCGATTCGAGGGTCTCCACAGGCACCTCCCGGAGGCGGCGGTCGCGGCGGATCTCGTCGATCGTGGCGCAATAGGCCACCTTCGACAGGAAGGACGCTCCGGGCTCGCGGATCCTCTCATCGCGGCGCCGGGCCTCGTCGAGCCGCAGCCACGCCGTCTGGACGATGTCGTCCGCGCTCGCCCGCAGCCGAGACGGGCAGTAACGCCCGACCTCGCGCGCGAGCTGCCGGCGCAGGACGTCGTCCGACGATCGATCCGCGTGAGGTTCCATGGGCCGTTCCGCACGCGATTATCGGCGGACGCGTCGGTACCAGGCAACTCGGGCTTCGACGTGAGCCGCGACGGGAGGCTACTGATGGTACGCGGCGTCGGCGCGCGCCCGAGACGAACCAGCTTCTTCATGGTGCAGAAACTGGGCCGCCGAGTTCGACGGGCAGAAGTAGCCGGTTCTCTCTCAAATCAGGGAGGCCAGCAGTTCGAGGGCCGGTGCGACGCGGATGCCCTCCGGGCTCACGTAGTCCTTCCGGCCCGTTCCGCTGACCTGCCACGCGTCGGCCGCCGGGAATTTCGCCTTCAGGTACCGCAGCGACTTGTCCAGCGGCTGGTCGCCCCATTCGCACTCGACGAGCAAAATGGGGCTTCGTCGGTCCACGACGACGAAATCGACCTCGCGCCCGTCCGTATCACGAAAGTAGCGCAGATCGAGATCTCGACCCTGCGTGTCCTGCTCGAAGTGCACCCACTTCAGCAGATGCGACGCAACCAGGTTCTCGAACCGGGCGGGCTCCTCCGGCACGACCGACCAGTCGAAGTGGTAGTGCTTCTGCTCCTTCTTGACGGCGCGTACCCGCGGCGAGCCGAAGGGTGCGAGCCGGAACACAGCGTAGAGCCGTTCGAAGATGGCCAGCCAGTTGGCCACCGCCCGGTGGCTGACCTGCAGATCCTCGCGCAGCGCGTTCAGCGAGAGCGGTGAGCCGACGAGCTCGGGCAACCGAGCCGCGAGGAGCTCCAGCGTATCGAGGTCCTGGACCCGCTCGAGGCCCGCGACCTCCTCGCGGACGAGTCGCGTCCGGTACTCCCGGGACCAGCGCCGCGCCTCGCGCGCCGAGCCACCGAGGAACGGCTCCGGGAATCCACCCAACACGAGCAACTCTCGCAGGTCCTGCGTCGATCGGACGCCGACTTCCTTGGCCGATAGTGGGTGGAGCCGCAGGAGGTGGTACCGCCCTTGGAGCGAGTCTCCACCGTAACGGTAGAGGTCGAGCCGTGCGCTGCCGGTCACGAGGATCCGCTGACTCTTCTGGCGCGCGTCGTACAGCCCCTTGAGGAAGGCACGCCACCGCCGGTACTTGTGGATCTCGTCGAAGACCCACAACGGGGCCGACGGAAGCTCGCCGCGCAGGATCCGCGATCGGTGCTCGGGAACGTCCCAGTTGAGATACCCACGCGACGCTCCGGCGAGCGAACGCGCCAGGGTGGTCTTGCCGACCTGCCGAGGGCCGGCCACGAACACCATCTTGCGCTCGAGGTCGATCTCGACCTGACCTTGCAGGTAGCGCGGTCGTGGGCGCATGTCGGGATGATACAGCGATTTTTGCTAGGAAGCAAAATCACAGACTGTGCATTTTGCTTGTGGGTGAGACAGGCCGCCCCGGCGTCGCGGGCGTATCCTCGGGGACGTGCCGCACACGTTCGAGCCCGCGACGAGCGGCCGGGCCAAGTGCCGTGGCTGCGCACGACCGATCGAGAAGGGCGATCTACGCTTCGGCGAGCGCCTGCCGAACCCGTACGCCGAGGGCGAGATGACCCTGTGGTTCCACCCGCTGTGCGCGGCTTACCGGCGCCCCCAAGCGCTGCTCGAGACGCTCGGTGCGACCGAGGCGAGCGTAGAGTTACGCTCGGCCCTCGAGATCGCGGCTCACAAGAGCCTAGGCCATCGGCGACTGCCGCGCATCGACGGCGCCGAGCGCGCACCGAGCGGGCAGGCCAAGTGCCGCTCGTGTCGCCAGCCGATCGCCCGCGGCACGTGGCGCGTGCGGTTGAAGTTCTTCGAGGAGGGACGGCCGGCACCCGGCGGGTTCGTCCACGTCGAGTGCCGCAAGGCGTACTTCGAGACCGAAGACATCGCGGACGCGGTCCTGCACTTCAGCCCGGATCTCGACGAGCCGAGCCGAGCCGAGCTGCTCCGGGCCCTGGGCTGATACGGTAGCTGTCCCCGGAATCCTCCGGGACGAGGGGTCCATGAGCTTCGATGCGGGTGCGCGAATCGGGCCGTACGAGATTGTCGCCAAGCTCGGTGAGGGCGGGATGGGCGAGGTGTGGCGCGCCCGTGACACGAAGCTCGGGCGCGACGTTGCGATCAAGGTCCTTCCGCCCGCATTCACCCAGGACGGCGATCGGCTCGCCCGGTTCGAGCGTGAGGCGCGGGTCCTCGCCTCGCTCAATCACCCGAACATCGCAGCGATCTACGGTGTCGAGGAAGCCGACGGAGCGCGAGCGCTCGTCATGGAGCTGGTCGACGGCTCGACGATCGCCGAGCGGCTGATCGCGGGACCGCTCTTGCTCGACGAGTTCCTGGCGAGCTTCCGTCAGATCGCCGATGCGCTCGACACGGCCCACGCGCAGGGCATCGTGCACCGCGACCTGAAGCCGCAGAACGTCAAGCTCCGGTCGGATGGCACGGTCAAGGTGCTCGACTTCGGACTGGCCAAGGCCGCGGAAGGCGCGGTCGCGGCGCGGCCGGGCGACACGACGTTCTCGCCGACCCTGACCACGCCCGGGGCGACCGCCGCAGGGATGATCCTCGGCACGGCGGCCTACATGAGCCCGGAGCAGGCCCGGGGCCGCGTGGTCGACAAGCGCGCCGACATCTGGGCCTTCGGCGTGCTGATGTTCGAGTGCCTGACGGGCCGACGGCTCTTCGAAGGCGAGACGGTGACCGACACGCTCGCCGCGGTGCTGCGCGCCGAGATCGATTGGAGCCGCTTGCCTCCCGGGCTCCCGACCCCGCTGCGCAACTTGCTGCGACGCTGTCTCGAGCGCGACCCGCGAAACCGGCTGCACGACGTCGCCGATGCGCGGATCGTGCTGGAAGAGCTGCTCGCGGGCAAGCACGAGCCGGAGGCAGCGGCCGGACCGACCGTCGTGCGGCAGCGGAAGCTCGCGCCGTGGCTTGCGGGCGCGTTCGCGCTCGGCGCGCTCCTGGGCTTCGTGGCGTGGTGGGTCGCGAAACCGAGCGTCCGCGGGGTCGAAGCGAGCGTCATGCCCGCATCGTTCCGCCAGCTGACGACGCTGCCGGGCGGTGAGGGTCAGCCCGCGATCGCGCCGAACGGACAGAGCTTCGCTTACGTGAAGATCGTCGACGGCCAGGCTGACATCTTCGTCCAGAGGGTCGACGGCCGGAATCCGATTCTGCTCACCGCGAGCTGCAAGGAGGACGACGTCGACCCGGCGATCTCCCCGGACGGCGGTCTCGTCGCGTTCCATTCCGAGTGCTCGGGCGGGGGACTGTTCGTGATGGGTGCGACCGGCGAGTCGGTACGCAAGGTCACCGACTTCGGGTTCAGTCCGGCCTGGTCGCCCGACGGTCGCGAGATCGCGGTCGTGACGGAGAAACACGGACTGCCGTGGGGTCGGACCTCGCTGAGCGAGCTGTGGGCGGTGAGACTCGAGAGCGGCGAGCGGCGCCGGATCAGCGAGCACGACGCGATGCAGCCCTCGTGGTCCCCCGACGGGAGGCGCATCGCGTTCTGGGGCCTGCGGGGCACGACGTCGGAGCGCGACGTCTTGACGGTGGCCGCGGATGGCACGGAGCGCGCGGCCGACGGCGCGGTCGCCGTGACCGACGACGCCGATCTCGACTGGAACCCCGCCTGGTCGCCGGACGGATCCGCCCTCTACTTCGCGAGCACGCGCGGCGGCACGATGAACCTGTGGCGCCGCGATATCGACCCGGTGAGCGGCCGGCCCAGTGGAGAGCCGACGCCCGTCACCGCGGCGTCGAGCTGGGCCGGCTGGTTCTCCCTCTCGCGCGACGGCCAGCGGCTCCTGTTCGTCGACCGCGACGCTCGGACAACGCTCCAGCGCGCGCCGTTCGATGCAGCGCGCGGGCAGCTGGCCGGACCGCAGCGCGCGGTGCCGCTCGGGACGGTCGAGCTGTACGATCGATTCGACCTGTCGCCGGACGGCAGCGCGGTACTCTTCTCGAACGCCGGGCTGCCGCAGCACCTGTTCCTCGCTCGTGCCGACGGGAGCGACCTGCGCCAGCTCACCGAGGGGCCGCATCGAGACCGGCAGGGCGCCTTCTCGCCCGACGCTCAGTGGATCGTGTTCCAGACCACTCGCTGGCCGGCTCATCTGGCCGCAATGCGGCCCGATGGGAGCGGACTGCGGCCGCTCGTCTCCGATCGCACGGATGGCTGGAATCCTGTTTGGTCGCCCGATGGGAAGCGGCTCGCCGTCAGCTCGCAGCAGGACGCGTATCTCGTCGACCCCGGCGCGACCGAGCCCGCTGGTGCAGCCGTGTCGCTTCCGGAGCCTCCGGATGGGCTCCTCTTCGGCCCGCAGTCATGGTCAGCCGACGGTCACGAGCTTCTCGGGGTGATGCGGGATCGCGATGGGGCGGAGACGGGCGTGGCGATCCTCTCACTGCCCGACGCGTCCTATCGGACGGTGCAGACGGAAGCCCGTGCCCTGGTCTTCCTTCCGGACGGGCGGCGGAGCGTCGGGACGAACGGGCGCCACATCGAGCTGATCGATCTCGGTTCGGGCGCGACCCGCGAGATCGTCGGCGCGCCTCCCGGCCACAACATCCTCGCGGTGGCGCTGTCGCGCGACGCAAAATGGATCGCCTGGCTCGAAGCGACCGACGAATCGGACGTGTGGATGGCTGAGCTCGCGCCGTGACCTGCTCGGTCGCCGTCACGGTCCGGCGACGACCATCCCGCCCTTCATGACGAAGTCGACGTCGGCCAGCGCGGACACATCGGCCAGGGGATCACGCCGCACAGCGACGAGGTCGGCGAAGCAGCCCGCGGCCGCGCAGCCGAGCACGCCCTGGCGTCCGAGGACCTCGGCCGCGCTCGACGTCGCCGCACGGATCGCCTCGAGGGGCGGCATCCCACCCTCGACCATGTAGACGAACTCCTTCGCGTTGTCGCCGTGGGGCGACACACCGGCGTCCGTTCCGAACGCGATCTTGACCCGCGCGCGCCGGGCCTTGGCGAACGTCTCGCGGATCTGGCGGCCGACCTTCTCGGCCTTGGGCCGCACGACGTCCGGGTAGTACCCGTCGATCTTCGCCTTCTCGCCGACGAAGATGCCCGCCGAGATCGTCGGCACGTACCACGTGCCGCGCTGCTTCATCAGGTCGATCACTTCGTCATCCATGAACGTGCCGTGCTCGATGCTGGTCACGCCGGCGCGGATCGCGCGCTTCATCCCCTCGGCGCCGTGCGCATGGGCCGCAACGTGGAAACCGTAGTCGCGCGCCGCGCGGATCACGGCCTCGAGCTCGGCGTCGAAGAACTGCGGTGCGTCGGGGCTGCGGGCGAGCGACAGCACGCCGCCCGTGGCCGTGATCTTGATGAAGTCGGCGCCTTCCTTGTACCGCTGCCGCACGGCCTGGGCCGCGTCGGCGGGCCCGTTGAGCACGCCTTCCTTCGGGCCGGGATCGCCCTCGATCCGGTCCGCCCAGCCGTTCGTCGGATCGGCGTGCCCGCCGGTCGTGGCCAGGCTCTTGCCCGCCGTGAACACGCGCGGGCCGACGACCCAGCCCTTGGCGATCGCCTCGCGCAGCGCCAGCGTCTCCCCCGCCCGGTCGCCCGGGTTGCGCACGGTCGTGAAGCCGGCCTCGAGCGTCCGTCGCGCGTGGTACGCGGCGCGCAGCGCGAGGTCGGCCGGGTTCATCGTGAACTGCTCGAGGTACGAGGTCGGCGACGACTCGCTCCCGAGGTGGACATGCAGGTCGATGAGCCCCGGCAGGACCCAAGCGTCCGCGAGGTCGAGGACCCGCTCCCCCGCCCCGGCGGAGCGAAAGCCCGAGACCACCTCGGCGATCGCTTCCCCGCGCACGACGAGCGTGACCTCCCTGCGCGGCGGCGCCCCCGTGCCGTCGATCAGGCGGCCGGCGTGGATCAGGGTGACGGGCTCGGCGGCGAAGGCGCTCGAAAGGGCCGCGATCGACACGGCCCAGGCGAGGCAGGTTTGCGGCGGCATGGAGACTCCTCCGGGATCGGCGCTGCGATCTTAGCGGATCCGATTGCGCACCGGTACCCGGAGCCGTAATCCGCGCCGGTGGAGCATCCAGAGTGGTAGCATCTCGAGGTGCCGAGCGAGAAGAGCCCGCGTGACGGCCGCCGAGTCCTGCTGCTGATCGTGATGTTGGGGATCATCGATCCGCTTCCTGCCGCGATCACCCTTCCCGAGCCGCTGGCGATCGAGCTCCCCGTGGACGGGCAGGTCACGATCGATGCCGACACCTCGCCGTTGAGAGGCGGCGCGTTCCTTCGGCAGTAGCTGATCGACGCCGACGTGGACGAAGTGGACGTAGTCGGGGCCCTCGAAGTCCACGGTCAACGGCCGCGCCGAGAGGTCCATGAACGTCGACCAGGTCTGGCCCGCGAGCACGCGGCCGAATTCGCCATAGGCATGGCGCAGACGCAACGTGTTTCCGTCGCCGAAGAAGTCGACCTCGATGAAGGCCCGGAACTTGGGCTTTGCGCTCGTCCGGAAGTCGATGTTGAATCGGCTCTCCCGAGCGTGGATCGTGGTCTCGCCGCCCTGGTCAGCCGCCGCCGTTCCGTCGATCGGGATCGAGTTGGTCTTGAACTCGTAGCGATTGCCGATCCCGTCGAAGTCCTCGATGAAGTCGACTTTGACGTAGCCCCCGAACCCGACCGAAACGCTCGTGCCCGGGATCGGAATGGACTTCGGAAAGAGCCCCTTCTCGGTGCCCTTCTGGCTCGCGTCGTGCTCCGCCGGGTGGGACGCCGCGTCTTTCTTCGGTGGCGCGTCGCCTGTGGTATCGGCGGCCAGGCTTCCCGCCCCCACCAACAGGATCACGACGCCAAACAACGTGTGGACATATTTAGAACTCATTCCCTCGACTCCTCCGCCTCTTCGTTTGGAATAGGTTCGCCACCATGCCACATCGGATGTGGCCGGGCCAACCAGGCGCTCGCCAGCCGGATGGGCGCGCGCGGCGGGAGGAACGTCAGATCGTGATCGGCGTGCCGTCGAAGAGGGTCAGCGTGAACCCGCCGAAGTCCTCCTTGAACGTCTCGCGGTGGTCGCGGAGCATGGCGAGCGCCACGGCCTCGCCCAACTTCAGGGATTCGACGCCGTCCGAGCGCCAGTGGATCCCGGCCATGTTCCGTCCGGTGGCCACGTTCGAGGCGACCTTGTTCAGCTCCCCTCCGACCGTCAGGCGTTCCGCATCGGGCCCCGTGTAGGGCTCGAGCGCCAGACCGTCGGGTGTGGGCACGACGGGGTTCGGGATCGAGTACGACTCGTCGAACAGCGCCTTCAGCATCGTGACGCACGCGCCCGCGACCGTAGCGTGACCCGCGCCGTACGAGGGGTGGAGCGGGGATCCCTCGGGGAAGGCCTGCGGCAGGAGATACGACCCGGTGCGATCGAAGACGCGCGCCAGCGCCTGCGACCCCAAGACGTCGGCATGGAGTGGGTAGCTCGCCGCGCCGGTCCGGTGATTGTGCACGCGCCCGCCGTAGACTTCCGGCCGCAGTCTTCGGTGCACGTGCCACTTCTGGAACCAGACCGCCTTGAGCGCGCGCGTCGCGGGCTCGCAGGCGATCGTCGCCGCGTGCGGCCCGCCGAACGTCCCAAAGCCCTCCTGGGTCGGCGAGTCCTTGTACGGGTTCGCCGGCGACAGCGGCGCTCCCATGCCCAGCAGGATCAAGAGGGCGCTGAAGTACGCCTGGAACAGCACGTCGATGTGGACCCATTGCGCGAGATCGCGCCCGTTGCGGATGTAGCGCCGGGCCGGGTCGAACGCCTCGGGCTGGGACGGCCGGCATCCGTTCTGGACGGACAGCCATTCGGAGTAGCTCGTCAGGCAATCGGTGTCGGGCAGGAGCGTCCGCATGCGCCGCTCGACGAACTCCGCGCCGAACGGCGTATCGAGCCACAGGAATTGCGAGAGATACGGCCCGACCAGGGCCCCGGGCAGGTCGTCGCGAAAGAGCGTGGCCGTCGTCACGGCGCCGCCGGCGCGAGGTCCGCGGAAGTCGGACAGATTCGACAGCTCCGCCGCCGCGGAGTGCGCGACGCTCTGCGTATCGTAGTCGAGGAACGGCACATCGCGCAGAAGCGCCATCCAGTACAGCTCGACCGCCTCCCCCGCCGCCTCGGCGCTGGCGAGGGCCGGAGCCGGCCGCATCGCGAGCTGGTGCGAGTCGACCCCCTGAATGTCGAACGCCACTCCCGCCATCGGGTTCACCAGCTTGCGCTGCTCGCTCGCGACGGGGCAGCCCAGAGTGAGTTGCTCGAGGTCCCCGTGCCGTCCCGTGGACAGCGCGTCGATCATCTGCTGATAGGCGATCGGATCGACGTGCCCCAGAGCATCGTGCGGCAGGCCCTTCGAGTAGTTCCCGATCCGATTCTCGTACAGGGCCTCGTCGCCGTTGACCGGATGGTCCACCATCGCGAGCTTCTTGTTACGCATCTCCGCGCTGTGGCGAACCGCGGCGGCCTGCGCGCGTCGGACCGCGGCTTCGCTCTCGGCGCCCTGGCTCCCGTCGCCCCCGCGAGTTGGACGCGGATCGGCGTGGGCGGCCCGGAAACCGAGCCCGGCGGTCGCAGCGGCGGCGAGGGCGCCGGCCGTACCGAGGAATCGCCGGCGCTCCGGGATCTCGGGCTCTTGAGGGTCGTCCTGGTTGGTGGCCTCGTCAGGCGATCCATCCTTGCTCATGAAGAATCTCCGACCCCGCTCGGGTGTGATGCCTGCCGACTTGCCTTTGAATCTACGGCGCCAACTGGCTGGCGACCACCCGGGCGGAGGTGTGGCGTGGGCGGCCGGAGTCGGGGCCCGGCGGTCGGGTACAGGGGTCCGAGCGGCCGAACGGGGCGTTCTTCTAGATCCGCCAAGAGCCGGTGGGCTCAGGGCTCCGTGACCACAGGCAGCTCGATGAAGCTCGCCTGGCCCGGGGCGTGGTAGACGCGCTGCACGGCTTTGCGGTAATCCTCCGGTTTGGCCCAGAAGATGTTGGGGACGAAGCTCTGCGGATTGCGGTCGTAGAGCGGGAACCAGCTCGATTGGATCTGCACCATGATCCGGTGGCCCCGCAGGAACACATGGTTCGCCGTGGGCAGGGCGAACTCGTACGGCGAGGGCTGATTCGGTGTAACGGGCCGGGCCGTCTCGAGGCTCTCGCGATAGCGGCCGCGGAAGACGTCGGCTGCGACCATCAGCTGGTAGCCACCCATGTTCGGCTGGTCGGCCATCTGGTCCGGATAGAGGTCGATCAGCTTGACGACCCAATCGGAATCGGTGCCGCTCGTCGAGGCCACCAGATGGACGATCGGCAGGCCGCTGATCTTCAGGGGCGCGGTCAAGACGTCCGAGACGAACGCGACCACATCCGGACGTCCGGAGGCCTCCCGCTGGTCGTCCACGAGCCAACGTGACCAGGAGCCGGTGTCGATGGGCCGCGCGCGGTACGGCACCGGCTTCGCGGGATCCGAGACGTACTCCTCGAACGCAGCGTCGCCGGATGCGGGCGGCTCGAACCCGAGCCCGAGTCCCGCCTGGAGATACAGCGGCGTCGGCCGGAGCGTGCACCCACTCGTACAACCGGCCGGCCAAGCGGACAAGCGTCGCCACGTGTTCGTGCCGGTCTCGAACGCGGCCACCGGCGGAATGTCGGCCTCGGGTGCGCCCTCCTTCAGATACTGATCGAGGAACGGCCGGAGGATCTGCTGGCGGAAGTAGAGCGCCGTGTCGCTCCCGAACGTCAGCGCGCCGAGCGAGCTGCCGTCCCGGATCGCCTGGCCGTGGCACCACGGACCCAGCACGAGGAACACCCGGTCGTTGCGGGTGTCCTTCGGCTCGATCGCGTCGTAGACGGCGATGTCGCCGTAGATGTCCTCCTGATCCCACAGGCTGTGGACCAGCATCACCGGCACCTGAAGCGGCTTCCCGGCCAGGATCTTGTCCACCGCCTGGTCACGCCAGAACGCGTCGTAGCCGGGATGCTCGAGGAGCTTGCGCCAGAAGCCGACCTGCTCGAGGCCGCGTCGCCGACCCAGCTTGCCGGCCGATCCGGCCTGCATGTGCATGTCGTACTCGTCGAAGTGGCTCTTCCACCACTCGATCTCGTTGTCACGCGTCGCCTGCTGGTCGTAGATGTAGCTCATGTTGACCAGCCGGAACGCGCCGTTGTGAAACCAGTCGTCGCCGATCCACCCGTCGACCATCGGGTTCATCGGCACGGATACCTTTAGCGCTGGGTGCGGATCCACGAGCGCCATCAGCGGCAGGAAGCCGTCGTACGAGATGCCGAGGATCCCGACCCGGCCGTTGCTCTCCGGGACGTTCTTCACCAGCCAGTCGATCGTGTCGTAGGTGTCGGTCGCATGATCGACCAGCGTCGTGTTCTGCGGTCCGCGCAGCGGGCGGTTCATCACGTAGTCGCCCTCGGAGCCGTACTTGCCACGGACGTCCTGGACCGCCCGGATGTAGCCGCCCTCGACGATCACGTCTGTGGCGTTGTCGTAGCCATAGAGGGTCCGGCCGAGGTCGGAGCTCTTTCCGCGGTTCGTGAGCTCCGCGGCGCTGTAGGGCGTCCGCGTGAGGAGGATCGGCGCACCCTTGGCTCCCGTCGGAACGAGAATGACGGTGAACAGCTTGATGCCGTCGCGCATCGGGATCATCGCTTCGCGCCGGATGTGGTCGAAGCCGTGATTCGTCGGCACGAACTTCGCGGGGATCTCGCTCGGCAGGCCGGGCGCCTGGTCCTGAGCGAGCATGCGGCCGCTCAGCAGGATGGAACCAGCGACCAAGAGAGCCGGGACGAGCTGTCCTCGCGTCATGTCGTTCCTCCAACGGGTCCTGCGCCGCGACGCATCATAGCCGGAGAGCATTGCTCGAGGAGCTTCCGGCTAGAATGCCCAACCGCCCATGAACGAACCGTCCGAGCCGCACCGACCCCTCGAGCCCTCACCGGCCGAGCTTCGTCAGTGGATCGATCGCTGCGCGGAGTTCGTCGTCGAGCACCTCGGCTCGCTCGCCGAGCAACCCTCGTGGGACGTCGAAGGCGCGGGCGCGCTCGCCGAGAGCTTCAGCGGTCCGCCACCCGAGACGGGCGCGCCGATCGAAGGGATCCTCGCGCGGCTCGGGCCCGCCGTCGGCAAGTCGTTCAACACCGCGGGGCCGGGCTACCTGGCCTTCATCCCCGGCGGCGGGATTCCCGCTGCGGCGCTGGCCGATTTCATGGCCTGTGCCGTGAACCGCTACGTCGGCGTGACGGCAGCAGCGCCCGTGCTCGCGCGGATCGAGTCGGTCGCCGTCGACTGGCTCGCGCGGATGATGGGCTGTCCCGCGACAACAGGCGGCGTGCTGACCACCGGCGGGTCGCTCTCGAACCTGATCGCCGTGGTCACGGCACGCGTGGCCAAGCTGCCCGAACGCTTCCTCGACGGAACGCTCTACGTGTCCGAGGAGTGCCACGTCTCTGTGAGCAAGGCCGCGCGCATCGCCGGCTTCCCCGCGCGCGCGATCCGCAGCGTCGCCGTCGATGAGCGCTTTCGCCTGGTACCCGCGGCGCTCGAGGCTGCGATCGAGGAAGACCGGCGCTGCGGGCTGCGCCCGTTCCTCGTCGTGCCGAGCGTCGGGACGACGAACACCGGAGCGATCGATCCGTTGCCGGCGATCCTCGACATCGCGCAACGTCACGATCTGTGGGTCCACGCCGACGCAGCGTATGGCGGCTTCTTCCGCCTGGCGCCCGGCGGCGAGGCCCGGATGCCGGGGCTCGAGCGCTGCGACTCGATCACGCTCGACCCGCACAAGGGGCTGTTCCTGCCCTACGGCACGGGCTGCCTGCTCGTGCGCGAGCCGCACACTCTGCTCGCGGCGCATCGCGGGGATGCCGGCTACCTGCAGGACGTCGCGCCGGCAGAGGGGCGTGTGAACTTCAGCGATCTCTCGCCCGAGCTGTCGCGGGACTTCCGCGGCCTGCGGCTCTGGATGCCGATCGTGCTCCACGGGCTCGGTGCGTTCCGCGAGCAGCTCGAGGAGAAGCTCGAGCTGACACGCTGGGCCTACGACCAGCTGCGAGCCGACCCTCATCTGACGCTGCTCGACGAGCCGCAGCTCTCGATCGTCGCCTTTTCCTGGCGCGAGGGCCCTGGCGCGGACGGGAATCGCCTCGGCGCCGAGCTGCTGCGCCGCGTCAACGCCCGCCGCCGTGTGTTCCTGTCGAGCACGACGATCGGTGGACGCTTCGTGCTGCGCATCTGCGTGCTCAGCTTCCGCACGCATCACGACCGGGTCGAGCAGGCCGTGGAGGCGATCCGCCAGGAAGCGGCCGCCCTCGCCGGACTCACGAGTTGCTGATAGTGTTCCGACTCCGAGTCGGAGCCGCTCTCGCGGCGGAGCCAATCTCCTTGATTCCGCAGAAGCGCCCGGCGAGACTCCTTGTTCGTGAACGACCCGGTAGAAAAATGAGCTCCCAGATTCAAAAAATCGCGTTCCTGGGCGATTACTTGCCGCGAAAGTGCGGCATCGCGACGTTCACGTCGGACCTGCTCGTGGCCGTGGCAGAGGAGCATCCCCGAAGCCAGTGTTTCGCCGTGCCGGTCAACGACATCGAGGGCGGCTACGACTATCCGGACGTCGTTCGCTTCGAGATCGAGGAACAGGACCTCACGTCCTACCAGCGGGCGGCGGACTTCCTCAACATCGGCAACGTGGACATCGTCTGCGTGCAGCACGAGTTCGGAATCTTCGGCGGACCCGCCGGCCGCCACCTGCTGGCGCTGTTGCGCGAGTTGAGAATGCCCGTCGTCACGACGCTCCATACGATCCTGCGCGAGCCGAACGCCGACCACAGGCGCGTGATGCAGGAGCTGATCACGCGCTCGACCCGCCTCGTGGTCATGGCCGAGCGCGGACGGCTGATGTTGCAGGAGGTGTACCGGGCGCCCTCGGCCAAGATCGATCTCATCCCGCACGGCATTCCGGACATACCGTTCGTCGATCCGAACTACTACAAGGACCAGTTCGGCGTGGAAGGCAGGACGGTGCTGCTCACGTTCGGGCTGCTCTCTCCAAACAAGGGGATCGAGCACGTCCTGAACGCGCTGCCGGCCATTCTCGCGGAGTTCCCCGAGGTGGTCTACATCGTCGTGGGGGCCACTCATCCGAACGAGCTCCGCGAGCAGGGCGAAGCCTATCGTCTCAGCCTCGAGCGCCTCGCGAAGAAGAACCGGGTCGACAGCGCCGTGATTTTCTACAACCGCTTCGTGGAGCCCGGCGAGTTGACAGAATTCATCGGCGCGGCGGACCTCTACATCACGCCGTATCTGAACGAGGCGCAGATCACCTCGGGGACGCTGGCGTACGCTTTCGGCGCGGGGAAGGCCGTGATTTCGACGCCATACTGGCACGCTGCGGAGTTGCTGGCGGACGACCGCGGAGTGCTCGTGCCGTTCGGCGATTCCAATGCCATGGCGCGGGCCGTGAACGGATTGCTGCGCGACGACGCCCGCCGGCACGCCATGCGCAAGAACGCCTTCAAGCTCGGCCGCGATATGGTCTGGAGCAACACGGCGCGGCTCTACTGGCGCTCCTTCGAGCTGGCGCGACTGGAGGGAGCAGCGCTGTCCCGCAAGTCGTTCGCGACGAAAACGCTCGACCAGCAGCCGCGCGATTTGCCGGAGATCAAGCTGGAACATCTCTTGCGGATGACCGATTCGACGGGCATGTTCCAGCACGCGATCCTCACCGTGCCGAATTTTTCCGAGGGCTACTGCACGGACGACAACGCTCGGGCCTTCATCCTCGCGGTGCTGCTCGACGAGCTGGAAGAGGATCAGGAGCGAGCGAGGACTCTGGCCACCACCTATGCGGCATTCTTGAATCACGCTTTCGATCCCGCCACGGGGCGCTTCCACAATCACCTGAGCTTCGATCGCCGCTGGCTGGATCCACAGGGCTCGGAAGATTGCCACGGTCGGGCGCTCTGGGCCCTGGGAATGGGAGCCGGACGCTCGCCCTACCGGAGCTTCCAGATCATGGCCGGCCAGCTCTTCGTGCAGGCGCTGCCGGCAGTGACCGAGTTCACCTCGCCCCGGGCGTGGGCGTTCGGCCTGCTCGGCATTCACGAGTACCTGGGTCGGATGAGCGGAGACCGCCAAGTCCACCAGTGTCGCGAAGCGCTCACCGCACGGCTGATGGATCTTTTCGACCGGTCCACACAGCCGGACTGGCCCTGGTTCGAAGAAGATCTGACCTACGACAACGCCAAGCTCGCGCACGCCCTGCTCGTCAGCGGACACGCCAGCGGCCAGCAGGCGGTGTTCGCGCGGGGCCTTGACACGCTTCGATGGCTGGCGGAGGTCCAGACCTCGGAGAACGGCCATTTTCGGCCGATCGGAAGCAACGGATTCTACCGGCGGGGCGGCCCGCGCGCCCGCTTCGATCAGCAACCGATCGAGGCGCACGCGATGGTGTCGGCCTGCCTCGAAGCGTACCGCGACACGTCGGACCCGTGGTGGTACGAGCAGGCCCACCGAGCCTTCGACTGGTTCCTCGGCTGGAACGATCTCGGTTTGGAGCTTTACGCTCCCGGCACGGGCGGCTGCCGCGACGCGTTGCACGTAGACCGCGCCAACGGGAATCAGGGCGCCGAATCGACGCTGGCCTTCCTGCTCTCGCTGGCCGAGATGCGCATCATGCAGAACGCCGTGACCGTCTTCAACGCGCCGGCTGCTTGACGACACCCACGCGATGAGCTCCGTTCCCGTCAGACGTAGCGACCTCGTACTTCATCCGGATCGCACCCGGGTGCTGGCTCGGCCGCTCCATATCGCGAGCCGGACTCGCGCCGGCAGGATCTGTGCCCAGATCATGGCCCTGCCCGACAGCCAGGTCCGAACGCTGCTCGAACAGGTCGAGGCCGAGTTCGGGGACCGGCACATGAAGATCCGGGAGTTCCTGAGGCGGCGTTTCGAGGCGGTGCAACCCTGGCTGCGCGCGGCCCGCGAGCTCTCCGATGAACGGCAGTTGCTGCTCGGCGCCTACTTCTCCCACGAGTACTCGCTCGAAGCGGTGGCGCTGTTCAATCCCTCGATCGTGCCGCACCCGGACCAGTCGGATCTCCCGCCCGGTTCCCTGCGTTTCATCCTGAGCCTGCGGGCGACGGGCGAGGGGCACATCTCGTCGATCACGTTTCGCACGGGATACCTGGACGACCAGGGAGCAATCACCGTCAACGCGCCCACCCGGTACAGCCTGGAGCCCGCGCAGGTTCCCAATGCGTCGTTCGAGAAGAAGCTGTTCGCACGGAAGCTAGAAGAACTCGGTCTCGTAGGCGACTTCACCCGACAGCTTCTGGCGGGGGTGGGGGACGCGTTCACGCTGGACGAGCTGCGGGCCGCCATCCGTCTTGCGTCGGAGCAGCTCGGAGCACGCGACCAGGAAAGCGCCGCGGTCGCCAGAAAGACCCTGGCACTGGCCCAATCGAACTACGAGGTGCAGTTCGAGCTGGAGTCGCGCTTGTCCGAGCGTGTGTTGTTCCCCGTCACGCCATCGCAGAGCAACGGCATCGAGGATGCGCGCTTCGTGCAGTTCCTGAACGAAGACGGCACGCGGACCTATTACGCCACGTACACCGCCTACGACGGCAAGCTGATCCTCCCGCAGTTCATCGAGACGCCCGACTTCTGCCACTTCAAGTTCATCACGCTCAACGGTCCGGCCGTACGGAACAAGGGCATGGCCCTGTTTCCGCGGAAGATCAACGGCCTCTACGCGATGCTGAGCCGGCAGGATTACGAGAGCATCTACGTGATGTTCTCCGACCATCTGCATTTCTGGTACACCGCGGAGCTCGTCGTGAAGCCGACGTTTCCGTGGGAGTTCGTCCAGGTGGGCAACTGCGGCTCACCGATCGAGACCGAAGCCGGGTGGCTCGTGCTCAGCCACGGCGTCGGGCCGATGAGGAAGTACTGCATCGGCGCGTTCCTGCTCGATCGCGACGACCCGACCCGGGTCGTCGGCCGCCTGCGCGAGCCTCTCATCCAGCCGAGCGAGAAGGAGCGCGAGGGCTACGTGCCCAACGTCGTCTATTCGTGCGGCAGTTTCCTGCACGGCCGGCAGCTCGTCATCCCCTACGCGATGTCCGACTACGCGACGACGTTCGCGACGGTGCCGGTCGACGACCTGCTGGCGGCGATGGAGTAGTCCTGCGAGTCGTCCGGTCGGGCCTTCGCAGGGCCGGGCCGCGACTCCAGCGTCGCTGACCACCGCATGGCAAACACCGGACCTCGACGGCGACGGATGGGTCCGGGTCCCTCCCTACTGGGCGGCCGGCGTCGATGGCCAAGCGGTTGCCGCAAGTCCGTAGTAGCGCAGGCCGCTGAAGTTCATCGTGTACCCCTCGCGGCGTGTGAGGCCGCGGCGTTCGAGCCAATCGAAACCGTGCTGCACCTCGCACGGCGGGCGGCCGAGGAAGCGGGCGGCCTGACCGGTTTCCACGGGGTCGGGCTGGGATCGGTAGAGATGGCGCGAGAGATCGAGCGTCGCTCTTCGCTCGCCGTCGGGACTCGCGCCGACGACGAGGTCACCGATCCAGCCGGCGGCGAGCTTCACGGTCAAGAATGCGACGACGTCGTCCGGACTCTCCACGAACACGTCGAACCGAGTGCGCGACCCCCAGAGAGCTGCGGTGGCGCCGGAAATCGTGGGTGCCTCCGTGATGTAGGCGATGGTGTCGATCAACACGTGCTCGTAGAGATGCGCCAACGCGAGAGGCGCCTCGACAGACGCCCGCTGCGCTTCGCCGGATGGCGCCGCTGCATCGACACTCCTCAGAATGTGGTACTCCTCCCGTCCCCGGCAGCGGTGCTGGCGAAGACTGGGGCAAAGCTGCTCGAGTCGGTGTTCGAGCGCCGCCAACTCCACGATCGTGTCCTCGGGCTCCCAGCGGATGTCCATGAGCAGCTTGAGGATCGGGATATCGCTGCGGAAGGAGCTGTTCAACGCGATCGCTTCGGGATGGTGCCCGACCTCGGCGCCTCGGATGTACATCGTCGGCTCGCGGCTCATCGGACCCCTCGGAACAACGAGCGGGCGTGGCTACGAACCTGGCTGCCACGCCCGCTCAAACGTGTGCCGGCGATGGCCTTGGCGACCCGCCGAGCGCGCTTACGCGGGCAGCGCCGCTCGGGCCTCGATCGGGCTCACGGCAACTCGAACTTCGTGTCCTCCTTGTCCAGCGTGCCCTCCAGCACGACGCGATACTCCCACGTCTCGGGGTTCACCGAGGCGATCTTGGCGCGAAACGCCGTGCTGTTGACGATCATCTCGCCGAGCTTGGAGCGGAGCGCGCCCGGACTCGTCGGCGCGTTCTCGAGCGTGCTGATGTCCTGGATTCGGAAACGGGGCATCTCTCGACCTCCTTTTTTGGCTTGGGCGGGTCGCTGGCGGCACACCCTGCCGCCGGCGCGTACGGCGGACCGGAACTCCGAGCCGTCAATCGAACTTCGTGTCCTCCTTGTCCAAGGTGCCCTGCAGGATGATCCGATACTCTCCGGTCTCCGGGTTCAGGTTCTCCACCTTCGCCCGGCAGACCGTGCTGCTCAGGATCATCTCGTTGACCTTGGACCGTATCGCCCCTGGACTCGAGGGCGAGGCCTCCAAGGCCTTCATGTCATGGACGCGAAAACGGGGCATGCTTGCACCTCCTCTTGGGACCGTGCCCGCGGTGATGACGCGAAATGCGCCGCCCCCGCCGGCACGGTGATTTGCCTTGGAGCGAACCTGTTCGTCGTGTCCCTCGCCGCGACGGCCCGCGGTTCAATCGGGGACTCGCCGCATGCTGCACTTGAGGACCACGCGGTAAGGCGACGCGTCCGGCGAAGACTCCAAGCCCGTGAGCTGCCCCGCCGGCCGGCACAGCTCTCTCTCGGTGGGCACCTTCGCCGTCGCGGAGCCCATGTCGGCCGCCGCGACCGCGGCGGCTCTCCTCTGCTCCTGCTCGCGGCTTTCGGGATCCGTCATCATCCGAACCTCCAAAACGACTGCGATCGCAAATCCTGCTCGTCGCACGCGGCCTCGCCCGTCAGCGTCCGCGTCTCGGCTTGGCTGACGCCGTGACCGGACTCCAGCGCCCGGGTCGCCGGGTTCGTGCGCGTCCTGCTGGGCACGGCCAGGAGCGCAGGCCGCCCGTACCGAGGGCCGCGCTTGCTCGCCGGGCTCAGCACCCGTTTCGCGGCGCGCATCAGACGGCGGGCCTCCGAGGCCGACAATTCGGCCTTGGCCCGGATCTCGTCCGCGTCGGCACTCGCGATCTCGTGGGCCCGGCGGAAACCGGCGGTCCGCAGGCGGCGCACGGTTTCGGGTTCGCCCCCCGCCAACTGCACCAGCATGGTCAACTCGTCCATCCTTCACCTCCGGAGGCCATCGCGGCCCGCGCATTCGCCTCGGGGAGCAGAATTCGATGCAGCTCGATGGCCAACTCCGTGTAACGCTGACATCCCTGGGATCGCGGACGGTAGTCGGTGATCGGCCGTCCGTGGCTCGCCGCTTCCCGGAGGCTCACGTTCACCGTGATGACCGTGTCGAGGAGATTGGTTCCGAAATGGTCCCGCAGCTGCTTGAGCACGTCGCGCGCATGGGCCGTCCGGCGATCGAACAGCGTCAGCAGCACGGCATAGGGGAGCGCCCGGCCCCGGCGCGACTCCTCCTCTTCGACGAGCCGCAGCATCCTGCCGACGCCGAAGAGCGCGAAGTAGCTCGTCTCGACGGGAAGCAGCAGGAAGTCGCACGCGGCGAGCGCGGTCCGGGTCAGGGCTCCCGTGTTCGGTGGACAGTCGATGAGCAAGTAATCGTAGCTCGGAGCCACGCCGGCCAGCGCGTTCTGCAGCCGCGGTGGCGCGGTCCGGTTGGCGTCCCACCTCCGCTCCAGCGAGTCGAGATCCAGCGATGAGCCGAGCAGGTCCACACCGCGCGCCACGGGTCGCACCGCGCTCTGCGCGGCGATCTGCCCCGCGAGAACCGCCGCAGCTCCCGGGCGGTCCAGCTCCGCCGGGTCGCTGAGCGCGATCGTGGCGTGGGATTGCGGGTCGAGGTCCACGAGCAGGACGCGATGACCCAGGACGCCGAGGCATGCGCCGAGGTTGACCGCCGTCGTCGTCTTCCCGCATCCCCCCTTCTGATTGGCGACCGCTACAGAGCGCATGACGACTTCGTGGACCGCTCGCGCGGCACGAGCAGGACTCTGGCCGTGGAGAAGAAGGCGCCGAGCGTGCCGCGGGCCGGCACGAGATCGTGCGTCAAACGCCGGCTGATCGACCGTAGCGCGGCCGCCGCCGCCGACTGGGGACTGTCCAGCACCACCGGGCACTGGCGCTGCACGGAGAGGATCATCGCCTCGTCCTCGGGAACCCACCCCAAGTAGCGCAGGCCGCGAGCGAGGAAGCGCTCGGTGGTGGCGAGCATGCGCCGGGCGCATTCGTCGGCCACCGTCGCGTCCCGCGTTCGATTCATGACCAGATAGATCTCTCCCTCGTGGCGGGATTCGGTCAGCCACTTGATCACGCCGTAGGCATCGAGCATCGCGCTCGGCTCCGGATTGGCGACGACGACGATCTCCTGCGCGGCCTGCAGGAACAGCCGCGTGGACGGCGAGATCCCGGACGAGAGGTCGATGAGCACCAACTCGGCTTCCGCGAGGTGCGGCTCGAGACGTTGGATGAGGCGCCGAAGCTCGCCGCGGTTGAGGCCCGCCAGGCGCGCCACTCCCGCGGCCCCGGGGAGAAGCACGACACCGGCCGGCCCGCGCCGGGGCAGGGCCGAGGCAAGGTGCTCGGCGGACCAGCCGGGCTCGAGGAGGCTGAGTAGGTTCGCTTGCGGTTCGACGTTCAACAGCAGGTGCAGGTTCGCCAGGCCGAGGTCCCCGTCCACGAGGACGACGCGCCGCCCAGCGAGGGCTGCGAGCACGCCCAGGTTCGCGGTGAGGAGCGACTTCCCGGTCCCCCCCTTCCCGCCCCCGACGACGATCAGACGGCACGATTCGACTCCCGAGCACTGACCCGCCCGAATGGCGCTGGCCACGTCCCTCGGCGGCGGTACAGCCGGCCGCGGGCCGAACGGAATCACGT
>Ga0247727_10004958_pt1 | contig 27594 bp, 21 predicted proteins | sample WisWelCaveWW1625_FD_202498 | JGI IMG/M metagenome (GOLD analysis project Ga0247727, IMG submission 202498) | Biofilm microbial communities from Wishing Well Cave, Virginia, United States - WW16-25 | ecosystem: Environmental > Aquatic > Deep subsurface > Groundwater > Cave microbial mat | place...
CGCAAGCCGCCTTCCAAACCGTGCGCCCCGCTCCGGCATCTCAAGGGTCGGAGAGTCGTGATGGAGGGGCTCGCGGGGGCGGCGATCGGAGACACGCGAATCCCGATGCGTGAGGACGAGGACCGCCGGGCCGCCGAGAGGCGGCTCGTCCGGGAGGCGCAGCAAGGCGACCTCCTGGCCTTCGAGCGCCTCTATCGCGACAACGCGCGAAAGGTGTTTGGCTTGTGTTTCAGGATGTCGTCCGACCCCGCGCTGGCCGAGGAGCTGACGCAGGAGGTCTTCGTGCGCGCCTGGCGCAAGCTCGGGAGCTTCCGCGGCGACAGCGCCTTTTCCTCCTGGCTCTACCCGTTGACCGTCAACGTGGCGCTCTCCGAGCGCCGCTCGCGACGCCGCCGCGATGCCCGGATCGTGGCCACGGAAGACCCGGCGAGCCTGGAGCGGGCGCCACGCGCTCCCGCGCCGGAGACCGGCTTCGATCTCGAGAAGGCGATGGCGGCGCTGCCGCCCGGGGCACGCGCCGTGTTCGTCCTCCACGACGTCGAGGGCCGCACGCACGTGGAGATCGCTCGGCTGCTGGGGCTCGCGACGGGGACCTCGAAGGCCCAGCTCTTCCGGGCCCGGCGGCTGCTCAGGGAGGCACTCGCACCATGACCTGCCACGAGCTCGACGAACGTCTCGACGACTGGGTGGACGGCGCGCTGACCGGATCCGAAGCGCGCGAGGTCGAGTCGCACCTCGCGTCCTGCGCGTCGTGCCGTGAGCGCGAGCAGGGGCTTCGCCGGCTGCTCGCCCATGCCGCGGCGCTGCCGCGCGGGGTGGCGCCACCCCGCGATCTGTGGCCGGAGATCGCCGGGCGGATCGAGAGCGGCTGGTCCTGGGCCGCGCTAGGCACTTTCTGGCAACCCATGGCACTCGCCACAGCGGCGGCGGTCGTCGTCGGGGCCGCTGCGCTTCTCTTCACAAAGCAGGGCCCCACGGCTGTGCAGACGGTGGCGATTCCGAGCGCCAGCCCGTCGGCCACATTCGTGGCGGGGGATCACGTCGCCGATCCGGTGCTCGCGGCGGCCGAGCGGGAGTACGAAGAGGCCGCGAGGACGCTGCTGGAAGCGCTGCAGCGGCGGCGCGCCGTGCTGCCTCCGGAGGATCTGGCCCGCGTCGAGGCCAACCTCCAGGTGATCGATCGTGCGCTCGCGGAAGTGCGCCAGGCGCTCGTGAAGGACCCGGAGAGTCCCGAGCTCAGCCGCATGCTGGTCGCGACCCACCGCAAGAAGCTCGACGTCCTGCGTCGAGTGGTCCGCCTCTCGACGGCACTTTGAAGACGAACAGGAGCAAGACCATGAAGCGCGCAGCGCTCGTCCTCGCCACGGTCCTCGCCGCCCCGGCGTGGCTCGCCGCACAGACGACGGTGGACCAGAAGCGGCCCGCGTCCCCCGACGGGGCCGTCAGCATCGAGAACATGGCCGGCTCGGTCAAGGTGACTGGCTGGGACAAGGCCGAGGTGCAGGTCAAGGGGAGCATCGGCGGCGGCGGCGAGCTCCGCTTCGACGTGAGCGGAAAGCGCACCCACATCGAGATCGAGTCCGACCACAACCCGATGGGACTCAAGAGCGACCTCGAGGTGTTTGTGCCGGCCGGCAGCTCGGTCGACATCGAGGGTTTCCAGGCCACGATCAGCGTGACCGGGGTGACCGGCTCGGTCCGGGCCGAGACCGTCAACGGGTCGATCACGCAGGCGGGCGCCGCGAAGCACGTCGAGCTCCAGAGCGTCAACGGGGAGATCGAGGTGGCGAAGGCCGCGGGCCGCATCAAGGCCGAGGCCGTCAACGGCACCGTCACGGTCCGCGACGCTTCCGGCGAGCTCGAGGCTTCGACGGTGCACGGCAAGCTGCACGTGAGCGGCGGGTCGTACGAGCGCGCGGAGATCGAGTCCGTCGCCGGCACGGTGCGCTTCGAGGCTGCGCTCGACGCCCGCGCCACGCTGTCGATCGAGACGGTGAGCGGCTCCGTGGAGCTGCTGCTTCCCGCGGGCATCTCGGCCGAGTTCTCCGTGTCGAGCTTCAGCGGCCGCATCACCAACGAGCTTGGGCCCGCCGCCGCAAAGCCCAACAAATGGACGCCGCAGACGGAGCTCAGCTTCACGACCGGCTCGGGCGGCGCGCGCATCACGGTCGAGACGCTCTCGGGCGCCATCGGCATCCGCAAGCGGCCGTGAGCACGGCGTAGGGGTCACTGAGGAAAACGGGAGAAGAGACATGAAGCGAGCGACGATCCTGGCGGCATTCGTAGTGGCGGCGGCCCCGGTCCTGGCCGCGGCGGCGCAGGAGGAGTTCCGCTGGTCGGGCAAGGTTGCTGCCGGCCAGGTGATCGAGATCAAGGGCGTGAACGGCGGCATCACGGCAACCGGCTCGGCAGGTGGCAACGTCGAGGTGACCGCCGTCAAGAAGGGCCGCAAGAGCGATCCGGCCGACGTCAAGGTCGAGGTGGTGGAGCACGCGGGCGGTGTCACGATCTGCGCGGTCTACCCGAGTGACGGCGCGGCGAACGAGTGCACGCCCGGCAAGGGCGGACGCATGCGCGTGCGCGACAACGACGTCAACGTCGAGTTCCGCGTGAGCGTTCCCGCGGGCGTGCGCTTCGCGGGCCGCACCGTCAACGGCGGGATCGAGGCGAGCGGGATCGAGGCCGACGCCGAGGCCGAGACCGTCAACGGCGGCGTCGAGCTCGACTCGACGGGTACCGCACGCGCCGAGACGGTCAACGGCGGGATCACGGCGCGGCTCGGGCGCGCCGACTGGGTCGGCACGCTGAAGCTCGAGACCGTCAACGGCGGGATCGACGTGACGCTGCCCGACGGCCTGAGCGCCGACGTACGCGCCTCGACCGTGAACGGCGACATCTCGACCGACTTCCCGCTCGCGGTCACGGGCAAGATCGCGCGCCGCAAGCTCGAGGGCACGATCGGCTCGGGCGGGCGCCTGCTCGAGATGAAGACCGTCAACGGCGGCATCGAGCTCAAGAAGGCCAGCAAGAGCTGAGGGCAGACTGTCGTAGCATCCGGTCACCCACGAGGTGACCGAGATGTCGAACCGACCGAGCGGGGCGTCCGGCATCGCGCTGATGCGGGGCGTCCCGCCCACGCTCGCCCGTTGCGAGCTCACCTTCCGCGAGCGGGAGCCGATCGACCTCGAGCGGGCGGTTGCTCAGCACGCCGCGTATGCCGCGCTGCTGCGCTCGCTCGGGCTGGAGCTCGTCGAGCTTCCGGCCGAGCCGGGATTTCCCGACTGCTGCTTCGTCGAGGACACGGCCGTGGTCCTCGACGAGGTCGCGCTCCTCACGATGCCGGGCGCCGTTTCGCGCCGCGGCGAGCTCCCGGCGATCGAGGCGGCCCTCGCCCGCTATCGCCCGATCGAAACCACGCCACAGCCGGCGACACTCGAGGGCGGCGACGTGCTGCGCGTCGGCCATACGCTGTACGTCGGGCGCTCGACCCGCACCAACGAGGCAGGCATCGCCCGGCTCGCGGCCGTGGCCGAGCCCCTCGGCTACCGCGTCGTGTCGGTGGCTGTGACCGGCTGTCTGCACCTCAAGAGCGCGGTGACCGCGCTCGACCAGGAACGCGTGCTCATGAACCGCGCGTGGCTCGACCCGGCACCGCTGCGGGGCCTGGACCTGGTCGACGTCGCACCCGAGGAACCCGGCGCGGCCAACGTGCTCCGCGTCGAGGGGCTCGTCATCGCCCACGCAGGCTTCCCGCGGACGCTCGAGCGCATTGCGGCGCTGGGCTACGCGTTGCGCGCTCTCGACATCTCCGAGTTCCTGAAGGCGGAAGCCGCCCTCACCTGCAAGAGCCTGCTGTTCGCGTGGCCTGAGCTACGGCAGCGGATTGCCGGCGTCGATCTTGCCGATCCCGCTCCCGTAGATGAGGGCAATGCGGTCGCGGGAGATAGCGCTGCACAAACGTTGACGGCCCTCAGGGGGCCTGCTCATGAAGAATGAAGCCGGCTCCCCTGATTAACCGTCAGCTCAACCTGAGCGACGAATCGTTGCGATCGCACCTGAGGTGCCGTCACCCCCTACGCCCATCACAAACGACACAGGGCCAACCTCGCTGCAACGGCCGGTCCATGCGCAAAGCTCGGGCGACGCGTTCCGAATGTTCGTCAATGCCACAAGATGCTCCTCCGCTACGTTCCGCGTGACGAGCTCGTGCCCTTCTCGGTGGACCGAGCTGCGCCCGTCGAGCGTGCAAGCGCAACACCAGTCACTTCCCTGCCATCATCTGCAATTCCTCTGCCTGAACTTCTGGATGCGGTGGTTGAGACTATCAGCAACATAGATGATGTTGCCTCGCAGATTCACTGCGACTCCACCAGGGCTATTGAACTGTCCAGCCCCAGAACCAAGGCTGCCAAACTTCAGCAGGAAGTTGCCCCTCGAGTCGAACTTTTGGATGCGGTTGTTACCGTAGTCGGCAACATAGATGCTGCTGCGCAAATCAACCGCCGGTGCAAAAGGCTCCATGAACTGACCATCCCCAGTGCCAGGGCCACCAAACTTGAGAAGAAAGTTTCCAAGGTTGTCTAGCTTCTGGATGCGGTTGTGACCCGCATCCGCAACATGAATATTGCCTCGCACATCCACGGCTACTCCGAGAGGACTGATGAACTGTCCATCTCCAAAACCAAGGCCGCCAATCCCAAGTAGGAAATTGCCCTCCGAATCGAATTTCTGGATACGGTGATTATCGGAATCAGCAACGTATATCTTGCCTCGGCTCACCGCTATTCCGTGAGGACGATTGAACTGTCCATCTCCAGAGCCAAAGCTGCCAAACGTCAGTAGAAAGTTGCCGTCCGAGTTGAACTTCTGGATGCGGTGGTTACCCAATTCAGCAACATAGATGTTGCCCTGCACATCCACCGCTACTTCAACAGGACTATCGAACTGTCCATCCCCATTGCCAAAGCCACCAAACTTCAAGAGAAAGTTCCCATCTTTGTCGAACTTCTGGATGCGGTGGTTACCAAAATCAGCGACATAGAGGTCGCCTCGCACATCGACTTCTATTCCAATGGGATTACGCAGCTGTCCATCCCCATTGCCGTTGCCGCCAAACTCGAGCAGGACCTGGACACAGCTATCCTGGGAACGTGCTGGAACGGCAAGAGTGAGGAGGACCAGCAGAGGCAGGAACAAACGGGCGACTGAGGACGTCGCGAGGGTCGTGTTCATGAGTGTCTCCCTTTCGAGGGTCTCTTACGAGTGGTCGCGGAAATGCTGACGCTTGTCGAACGCAGATTCCGTGAGTCGCGCCTGTGTCGTGAGCTCTGCCAAGACCCGCGTACATCCTGTAACCGGCATTGCCGAGGTTGGGCTTGGCTCGAAGAGGGCGGGGCACCCGACCGAGAGGCTCGACTGCGGCTTGTGCGGCAGGTCCCGCAGGGCCAAGGAACCGGCGCCGCGACACCATTCGAACCTGACCTGAGCAACGTCACACTCGATTGCGATACCCCTCCCCGACAGCCGGTTCGACAAACCCCTTTCATCGCACCCTTCGCCTGCTTGTTTGCCCGATACTAGGGCCCCAGGACTCGGCGACGCAAGGCCCCCGGGGATTCGCCCTCAGACGCCAGTAGGGGGCCTGCGCTACATGTCGTGTCGCTCGGTGTCGGTTCGCTCGGGTGGCCGCGCCTTCAGACCGCGCTGCACACCCCCAACCCTTTGAGTACGATTTCACCCCGATCTTCACGACTAACGACACCATGACTGGAGAGGCGCCGATGGCCCCGAGGCCTGCTCTCCCGCAAGGGGGAGCCGAGCGCCTCGATTCCTGGGGGGAGATGGCCTCCTGCGTCGAAGCGTGCGGGCCGTTCGAAGGCGGGAGGCCGAAGCCGCCCTCACCTGCAAGAGCCTGCTGTTCGCGGGCCTCCGTCACACGCTCCAGTCCTGACAGCGCAGGCCAGGGATCCGCTTGAACTCCTTGGTGTTGTTCGTGATCAGCGTAGACCGAAGCGCCACCGCCTGAGACGCGATCATCAGGTCGAGGGGGCCGATGGGCGTGCCCGCCGCCTCGAGCTGCGCCCGGATCCGCCCGTAGACGCGGGCCACCTCGGAGGTCAGCGGCACGACGGTGATGCCCGCGAGGAACTCCTCCACGAGCGGCGCAATCCGGAGACGGGGGTTGCGGGCCAGTCCGTAGCGTAGCTCCATCTCGGTGACGACGCTCAGCCCGACCCGCGCCGCGGGCGTTCGTCGCAGCCGCCGCTCCAGCGCAGCCGACGACCGCCGGATGTAGAAGCTGACCGTGTTGGTGTCGAGGAGGAAGGCGACGGCCATCAACGCCCGCGCGGCCGGCCGAGCACGTCGCCGCGCTCGTGCCCTCGGCCCCGATCGCCGAGATCGAAGTCCGGCGCGGACCCGGCCAGCTCCCAGAAGGCCCGCGGCCACCCCATCTCGTCCGTCTCCAGCTCGATAGGCTCGAGCACGAGGTTGGATCCATGCTTCCGGACCTTGACCTCGGCGGTCGAGACGCGGAAGGCCCGCGGGATGCGGATCGCCTGGCTGCGGCCCGTCCAGAAGACCTTGCCCCGCCCCTCGGTCGCTGGGTCGCCAGGGGTGGCTTGCCGCGGGGCGCCGGATCGGCGTGAACGTGCCATATACCAGTAGTATATATCACGCCCAGGTTCCGTGTGGCCGGTCACGCGGGTGTGCCGGGCGGACTTGCTAAGGGACCAACGTGCCGGCGTCGATCTTGCCGATCCCGCTCTCGTAGATCAGCTTGTTGAGAGCGGGGACGTCCGTCTGCTGCAGGGCCTTGATCGCGGCGGCCACCTCGTCCACCGAGCTCGCCGTCCGCTCGATCACCATCTTCTGCTGCGGTGTCGGCGCTCCGGCGAAGGCGGCGAGGCCGAAGCCCAGCGATCGCGCCCGCGGCAGGAGCGGCTCGGGATCCTCTGCGAGCGGCGCGCCGGCGAAGCCGGTCGGGGTGTCGCGCGTCAGCCGCTTCGCGAGCGGTTCGACTTTGTCGAGCAGTCCCTGCACGCCCTTCGTGACCGCCTCCGGCGTGTCCTTCTTCTTCTCGAAGCCGGCCTTCAGCTCGTCGAGCTGCTTCTTGAGCGACTTGACGGCCTTGTCGGCGGCGTCGGCCTTTGCCCAGACCCTGCCGGCCTGCATCTGCGCCTCGTACCATTCGCGCCGCTCGGCGTCCGTTACCGCGATCCGCGGGTCGTCTTCGACGACGACCGTCTGGGTGGCCTCCTTGCCGGCCGCGGCGACCTTGACCGTATAAGTTCCCGGTAGCACGAGCGGCCCGCGCGGCGGTCCTCCGAAACCACGCTCGGCGCCCTCCTCGGGCTTCACCGGGGCCTCGTGACGCAGGTCCCAGTTCGCGCGGTTGAGCCCGAGCGACGGCTTCGGCCCCTTGATCTCGCGCACCAGAGCACCCGCGGCATCCGTCAGCGTGATCTTGACCTCGTCCTTCTCCCCCGGCTTCGCGCCGAGCCAGTAGGTCAGCAGCGCGCCCTCCGGCGGGTTCGGAGCGAGGAAGAGCTTGTGCCCGGTGTTGGCCTTGTGGTCGTAGAGCCGCCACTGCGTGGCCGTGCGGATCGGAAAGACGTGCAAGTCCTGGCCGAGGGCCGCTTTCAGCCCGACGAGTGGCGCCGCGTCGTCGAGGATCCACACGCCGCGGCCATGCGTGCCGAGCACGAGGTCGCCCTCGCGCGGGTGGACCTGGATGTCGTCGACCGGCACCGTCGGAAGGTTCTTGCCCCGCACGGCCGTCCACGCGGCTCCGCGATCCCAACTCACCCACAGGCCGCGCTCGGTCCCGGCGAAGAGCACGTCCGCGCTCCTCGGGTGCTCGCGGATCACGCTGAGCGTGCCGCCCGCCGGGATGTTCGAGGAGACGCTCTTCCAGGTCTTGCCGTAGTCCGAGGTGGAGAACAGGTAGGCGGAGAAGTCGTTCGAGCGGTGGCCGTCGAAGGCGACGTACGCGGCGCCCTCGCCGGTGCGGCTCGCCTCGACACGGCTCACGTAGGTGCCCTTCGGCACGCCCGGCACGTTCGCGGCGACGTTCGTCCAGGTCGCCCCAGAGTCGCGTGACAGCTGCAGGTTGCCGTCGTCGGTGCCGGCCCAAAGCACACCGGCGCGCAGCGGCGACTCGGCGAGTGTCGTGATCGTGCCGACGTGGACGACGCCGTCGTTGCGCGACAGCAGCTCCTTCGCGGGCTTGCCAAAGATCGGCGTCTGGTCGCGTTTGACGTTGTCCGTGCTCGTGAGGTCCGGCGAGACCAGCGTCCAGCTGTCGCCGCGGTCGCGCGATCCGAACAGCTTGTTGCCGCCGTAGTAGATCGTCTTCGGGTCGTGGGGCGAGACCAGGATCGGGGAGTTCCAGTTGAAGCGGTATTTCTCGCCCGCTGGAGGCTCGGGCCGGATGATCCGGCGCTGCCCGCTCGCGCGGTGGAGGCGCTGGACGTTGCCGTCCTGGCTCTCCACGTAGACGATGTCGGAGTCACTCGGGTCGGGTACGGTGTAGAAGCCGTCGCCGCCGCCGACCCGCACCCACTCGTCGTTCGAGATCCCCTGGCGGAAGAGCGTGCGCGAGGGCGCGGCCCAACTGCCGTTGTCCTGCAGCCCGCCGTACACGTGATACGGATGCCTGTTGTCGAGCGCCACCTCGTAGAACTGCGCGAGCGGGACGGTGTTCACGAAGTCCCAGCTCCGCCCGCGGTCGTAGCTCAGGTGGATCCCGCCGTCGCTGCCCACGATCATGTGGTCCGAGCTCGCGGGGTTGATCCACATCGCGTGGTAGTCGCCGTGGATCTTCTCGACCACGTCGGTCTTGAACGTCTTGCCGCCGTCTTCCGAGGTGTACATCTGCGCGCCCAGCACCCAGATGCGCCGGTCGCTGTTCGGGTCGATCCGGATCTTGCTGTAGTACGACGGGCGGGGATTGGTCGACGACATCTTGGTGAACGTCTCGCCGCGGTCCTCGGAGCGGTAGACGCCGCCTTCCTTGGCGTGCTCGACGAGCGCGTAGACGATGTGCGGCTCGCGCAGGTAGACCCCGAGGCCGATGCGTCCGATCTCGCCCTCGGGAAACCCTTTCGTGAGCTTGGTCCAGCTCGCTCCGCCGTCGATCGTCTTCCAGACAGCGCTGCCGGGCCCGCCGCCGTTGTAGCCGAGCGGCGTTCGCCGCCGCTGGTACGAGGCGGCGTAGAGCGTGTCGGGGCTCTCTGGGTCCATCGCCACGTCCACGAAACCGGTGTCCTCGTCGACGAACTTCGTGTTCGTCCAGCTGCGGCCCCCGTCGGTCGTCTTGTAGAGGCCGCGCTCCTTGTTCGGGCCCCACAGCCGACCGAGGGCCGCGACGTAGACGACGTCGGGATTGCCGGGGTGGACGAGAACGCGGCCGATGTGGTGGGTCTCCGCGAGGCCTGCCTGCTGCCAGGTCTTGCCGCCGTCGAGCGTCTTGTAGACGCCGTGGCCCCACGAGGACGACTGGCGGTTGTTCGGCTCGCCGGTCCCCGCGTAGAGGATCTGCGGGTCGGACGGGGCGATCGCGAGGTCGCCGATCGAGGACACGAGCTGGTCGTCGAATACCGGCTCGAAGCTGGTCCCGTTGTTCGTGGTCTTCAGGATGCCGCCGGAAGCGGTGCCGACGTAGAACGTCTTTGGGTTGGACTCGACCACGGCGAAGTCGTCGATGCGGCCGCCCATGATCGCCGGACCGATGTTCCGCAGCTCCAGGCCCTTCAGGTGGTCGGGCGTAAGGGCGGGCACGGCGGGCGCCGCGGCAGTAGGCGCCGGCCTCGCGGACTTTGCAGCGGCTTTCGACTGCGCCGCGGCCGCAGAGCCGAGACCGACGAGGGCAAGGACCAGGAAAGCGACGCTACGGCGGAAGCAGATGGACATGGGAGTCTCCTCGAGCTTGAAGCGCGGACGCGCGGCGGGGATCTTACCCCGGCCGGACCGCGGCGCGGGAGCGTCGGGCCACGCGATCCGTCGGAGTGCGCATCGGCTATGCTTGGAGCTTCCCGCTTCCCGTCAGGGCTCTCTAGAAGGAGATCCGCCGCAATGGCCAAAGTCACGCACAAGGGCAACCCGATCGACATCGCCGGCACGTTCCCCGCGGTGGGCCAGACCGCACCGGCCTTCACGCTCGTCGGCAAGGACCTGGGCGACGTCTCGCTCGGGGACTTCGCCGGCAAGCGCAAGCTGCTCGACATCGTCGTGAGCCTCGACACCGGGATCTGCGCGGCGTCGGCGCGAAAGTTCAACGAGACGGCCGGGACCCTGCCGAACACGGTGGTGCTCGTGATCTCGGGAGACCTGCCGTTCGCGAGCAGCCGCTTCTGCACGGCAGAGGGCCTCGCGAACGTCGTCACGCTCTCGACCCTGCGCGGCCAGCGGTTCCTGCGCGACTACGGCGTCGCGATCACGAGCGGCAAGCTCGTCGGCCTGGCCGCGCGCGCGGTGGTCGTGCTGGACGAGAAGGACAAGGTGCTCCACGCCGAGCTCGTGCCCGAGATCGCGCAGGACCCGAACTACGACGCGGCGCTCGCCGCGCTCAAGTAGGCCCGCCCGGTCGTCAGCGTCAGGCCCGGCGTCAGGCCCGGCGCTTGCCGCAACGGCCTGACTCGCCTAGTCTCACCCGCACCTGGCCGTCGGCGTCGGCCTCGACCACCCGCGTATGAGCCAAGAGAGCCGGAGCGACGAGCCCGCGCAGCCCGCGTCACGCCTCGCCGATCGTGCTCTCGCCATTCTCGACGCCCTGATTGCGGTTTACGCCAGCGTCGGGCTGCTCTACCTCGCGACCAGCGGCTTCGACCTCGGCATCGTGAGCGTGCGCCGGTTCTCGAAGCCGTTCCTGGTGCTGCTGGTGCTCGCCGCCTTGCGCGCGGCAATCTTGCGGCCGTCTTGGCTCACACGCCGGCTCCGCGACGGCGCCGCCCGCGTGGCCGCGGCGCGTGTGAGGCTGGAGGCGCGAACCGCCTGGGCGCCCGCCGCGTTCGACGCGCTCACGGCGGTGCTGAGCGTGCACGTGCTCACCAAGGGCACCGCCTTCCTGGCCAACCTGCTGTTCACTCCCGCGCGACCGCGTCCGTTCCCGATGCCGTTCGAGTCGCTGCGCTTCGCAGAGACCTTCGCCGCCTGGGACTCGGGCTGGTACTTCGACATCGCGCAACGCGGCTACTACTGGAACGACAGCGGCCAGAGCAGCCTCGCCTTCTTCCCGCTCTACCCGCTGCTGATGCGCGCGCTCGCGTGGCCGTTCGGCGGCGGCGACCGCGCCCTCTGGGTCGCGGGCATAGCAATCGCGTACGGGTGCCTGTTTCTCGGCCTCACCGTTCTCCACCGTCTCACCGAGACGCATTTCGGTGGACGCGAGGCCGCGCGCCGGACCGTGCTCTACGTGGCCGTGTTCCCGTTCGCCTACTTCTTCACTCAGGTGTACACCGAGTCGCTGTTCCTGCTGACGAGCGTGTCGGCGGTGGCCGCCGCGGCCACGTCACGCTGGGGCTGGGCGGGCGCCTTCGGCGCGCTTGCGGCCCTCACGCGGCCGAACGGACTCCTGATCGCCGTGCCGCTCGGTTTGCTCGCTCTCGCCGGGCGGCCGCGCCTCGGCGAGCTCGCGCGACGTTCGGCCGCGCTCGCACCCGTGCCGCTCGCGTTCCTGGCCTTCTGCACATTCGCCTACCGCCTCTCGGGCGACCCGCTGGGCTGGCTGCGCGCGCAGGCGCAGTGGGGCTACAGCGTCGGCAACCAGCCCTGGGTGGAGCTGATGCGGCTCATCGACGGGATCGAGCGGAGCGGGCTCTACGGCTACTTCTTCTCGGATCCGCTCGCCGCCTACTACTTCCTGCACGGCGTGGTGGCGCTCACGTTCATTGCGCTCGCCCCCAGCGTCTTCACGCGGCTCGGGCCCGCGCTCGGCGCCTACGTCGCCGTCAGCCTCTACGTCCCACTCAGCGGCAACGCGCTCGAAGGCATCGGCCGCTACGCGGCGACGCTGTTCCCGGTGTTCATGCTGCTCGGAAGCATCGTCACCTCGCGGCGTGTACACGAGGCGCTGCTGGTGAGCGGCGCCCTGCTACTCTCGCTCCTGAGCGCGCTCTTCGCGACCTGGCGACCCATTTATTAGGGGGGACGCTGCGTCGCGTCCCCCCTCTCACTCCCCCGCTCCGCTCGCGCGAGTGAATCGCGCTCGCTCCGCAGCCCGTCGCCTCGTACAGGGCTGCCATCCGCTACGGGTGGGGGCCTGTGGTGAGCGGGCGGCCTGTCGCCTGGAAGCCGCGCAGGCCGTCCGCCAGCACGCGCGCGTCGATGCCCTTGGCCTGAAGCGCGAGCACCGCCCGGGCGCTCGTGGCCTCGTTGGGTCAGCCGCAGTAGAGGATCGGCAGGCGGCCGAGGCGCCGGATCTCGGCGGCGCGGGCCTCGATCTCGAGCGCGTCGATGTGCAGGGCGCCCGGGATGTGACCTGCCGCGTAGGCAGCGCGCGCACGCACGTCGATGATCACGGCCTGGCCCTTGTCGCACATCGAGAGGGCTTCCGCGGCGGCCACGGGCCCCGCCCCGGGACCGGATCCGGCGGGCCAAACGACGCAAGCCGCGGTCGCGGGTACGATCAGAGCCAGGGTCAGGCGGCGCTTCATTCGAGCATCCTAGCATCCGACGGCACCGTGGCGGCCGCACTGCGGTATGCTCGTCGCTCGGAGATCCCCATGCTCGACATGCGAAAAGTCCGCGAGCAGTTCCCGATCACGCGCCAGCGCTTCCAGGTGCTCGGCCAGTCCGAGCCGAAGCCGCTCATCTACATGGACCACGGGGCGAGCACGCACCCTCCCACCTCGGTGCTCCAGACCTACAAGGACTTCCTCGAGTGCTCGTACGCCAACGTCCACCGCGGCCGGCACTATCTCTCCGAGATGGCGACCGACCGCTTCGAGCACGTCTCGGAGGACATCTTCCGCTTCATCAAGGGCCACACCACCGGCAACACCGTGATCCTGTGCAGCAACACCACCCAGGCCCTGGACCTCGCCGCGCACGTGATGGCGCACCGCAAGGGCGTCACGCTCGTCTCGCTGATGGAGCATCACTCCAACGACCTGCCGCACCGCTCGCGTGGGAAAGTAGTGCACTTCGGCGTCAAGCACGACGGCACGCTCGACTACGACGATCTCGACGTGAAGCTCCGCGCGCACGAGGTGAAGCTGGTGGCGCTCACCGGCGCCTCCAACGTGACCGGCTACCTGACCGACATCCATCGCATCGCGCGGATGGCGCACGCGCACGGCGCGAAAATCCTGATCGACGGCGCCCAGCTCCTCGCGCACGCGCCGGTCGACGTGCTCCCGAACGACCATCCCGGCCACCTGGATTTCTTCGCGGGTGCCGGGCACAAGGCGTACGCGCCCTTCGGCTCGTCGTTCCTGTTCGGCCCGATCGAGCTCTTCGACGCGGCGTCGCCCTACATCCCCGCGGGCGGAACGGTCGTCTACGTCACCGAGGACGAGGCCTACTACAAGAAATCCCCCGATCGGCACCAGGGCGGCACCCCGAACATCGCGGGCGCCGTGGCGCTCGCGGCGGCGCTGCGCTTCCTCGAGGAAGCCGGCATGGACGAGGTGCGCGCCCACGAGCGCGTGCTGGTCGCGCAGGCGATGGACGCGCTCGCGAAGCTCGACGGCGTGCGGGTGCTCGGCGATCCCGAGCCCGACAACCGGATCGGTGCGCTCTCGATGACGATCGAGGGCATCCCCCACGAGCTCGCCGCCAGCATCCTCAACCGCGAGGCGGCGATCGCCGTCCGCAACGGCTGCTTCTGCGCCCACCCCTACCTGCACCGCCTGCTCGGGCTCACCGACACGAGCGAGCTCCGGCGGCGGCTGATGGCCGGCGAGGAAGTCGACCTGCCGGGCGCCGTGCGCCCGAGCTTCGGCATCTTCAACGACGAGGCGGAGGTCGAGGAGCTCGTGCGCATGATCCGCGTGATCCGCGACCGGGCCTGGCAGGGCGACTACGTCGACGTCCCCGGCGCCGCGGCCTGCAAGGAGCTGTAGGACCCGGTTCGATCAGTGGCGGAGGTCCCGCGCCCGGACCTCGGGGAGCGTCGCCAGGAGCGGCACCGGCAGAATGTCGTCCAGGTCCTCGGGCCCCTTGACGCTGCGGTCGCGGTGCTCGGCCACCACCGCGGCGAAAAGGCCGAGCAGCAGGCCCAGGAGGGCCCCAGCCAAGCCGAACAGAACCGGGTCTGGCGATTCAGGCGCCGCTGGCACACTAGCCGGCGTCAGCAGCTCGAAGCGCACGATCGGGGCGCGGGTCGGGCGCGCCGCCGCTTTCGTCGCCCGCCATTCCCTGTCCGTCTCCTCGACGAGCAACCTGGCCAGCCGGTTCGGCACCAGCGAGGCCTTCACGGGATCGCGGTGCTCGAACTCGACGACGAAAAAGCTCGCCGCCATCGGCCGCACCCGCAGGTCGGAACGCAGTCGCTCGACCTGCGCGGCGAGCGCGGCAGAGGCGCCGCCCCCAGCCGCGTAGGGAGTCGTCTCCTCGAGCGTGCGCTCCAGCAGGGCCCTTTCGGTGACCCGCTGCCGCACGGCCTGGCTCCGTCGGTCCGCCAAGTCGAGACCCTGCTGGCGAAGCAGCGCTGCGTCGCCGACTTCCCATTCCGTCCGCACGAGAGCCGCGGCGCGATAGCGTGCTGGCAGCAGAAAAGCGAGGGTGGCGGCCGCGAGCGACACGAGGACCGTGGGCGCGACCACCAGCCTGCGGCGCCTGAGCGGCGCCTCGAGGAAGTACCTGACCCTCCGCCTCGAAGAGCGATCGCGTGACATCGTTTCGCAGCAGCTTGCCACAAGCCAGGGCCTCTGGTCGTGTGTCGGTCGACGGTCGGGCGGTTGGCGAGAGGGCGGCGCGTCGGTTAGCCTTCTCGCCCGAACGGGAGAAAGACAGGCATGAGCCGCTTCGAGCAGGTCAAGGACGAGCTCAGGGCGCGGCCCCGTCGCTGGCTCGTAACCGGTGTCGCGGGCTTCATCGGCTCCTCGCTGCTCGAGGCATTGCTCGAGCTCGACCAGTCGGTCACCGGCCTCGACAACTTCGCGACCGGTCGGCGGGTCAACCTCGACGAGGTACGCACGGTCGTCGGCCCCGAACGCTGGTCACGCTTCCGCCTGATCGAGGGCGACGTCGCTGCTCGCGAGGTCTGCCGTGAGGCGGTCGCCGGTGTCGACGTGGTGCTCCACCAGGCCGCGCTCGGCTCGGTGCCACGCTCGGTCGAGGAGCCGCTCGAGTCCAACGCGGCGAACGTGACGGGCCAGCTGGCGCTGCTCGAGGCCGCGCGGCGGGCGGGTGTCTGCCGCTTCGTCTATGCATCGAGCAGCTCGGTCTACGGCGACAGCCCCACGCTGCCGAAGCTCGAGGCGGACCTCGGCCGGCCGCTCTCACCCTACGCTGTCACCAAGCTGGCGGACGAGCTCTACGCGGGTGTCTACGGCTCGCTTCACGGGATGGAGACGGCCGGGCTTCGCTACTTCAACGTCTTCGGCCCGCGGCAGGACCCGGAGGGCGCCTATGCCGCCGTGATCCCGAAGTGGGTCGCGGCGATGATCCGGGGCAACGCGGTCGTCATCCACGGCACCGGCGAGACGAGCCGTGATTTCTGCCACGTGGCGAACGTGGTCCAGGCAAACCTGCTCGCGGCGACCGCCACGGCGCCGGAGGCGTTCAACCAGGCGTACAACGTCGCCGCCGGCAGGCGCACCACGCTCACCGAGCTGTTCGAGCTGTTGCGCGAGCGCCTGGCCGTCCGGCATCCGCGGCTGTGCGAGCTCGTGCCGGAGCGGGAGCCGTTCCGAGCGGGCGATGTGCTGCACTCGCTCGCCGACATCGGTAAGGCGCGCAGGCTCCTGGGCTACGAGCCCACCCACTCGATCGAGCGCGGCCTCGACGAATCACTCGACTGGTACGAGCGCAACCTGCACTAATCAGAAGGACAATCCGAAGCGAACGTCCACCCGCGTGTCGCCTTTCTCCTGGAAGCCGTGCGCTACCGAGAGCTCGGCCCGCAGCGGCAGCGCGAAGCCGATCGCCGAGTCGAGGCCGAGCGAAGCGCCGGCCGCCGTCTTCAGGTCCGCGACCCGGAACGCGCCCGACCACGCGTTCGCCGCGTCGAAGAAGACGCTGCCGCGAAAATGGCGCAGGAACAGCGGCAGCGAGCGAAAGCCGCGCTGCGGCGAGACGAGCGGGAAGCGGTACTCGGCGTTGAAGGCCGCGTAGCGCCGGCCCGTGAACGCGTTGTCCGGGTAGCCGCGCAGCACCGCCGCGTTGGTGCGCACGATGTCGAACAAGCTCGCGTCCGGATAGCCGCCGACGGCGAAAGAGCGCTCGAACTGCGGCTCACCCCAGGTCGTCCCGCTCTCCGCGCGGAGCGCCAGCACGTCGCGCGCGCCGAAGATCCGCTGGTATACCCTCGCATCGGCGGTCAGCTTGTCGAGCGAGACATCGCTGCCCAGCCACTCCGCCTCGCGCAGCCAGGCGACGCGCAGCCGCGTGCCTTCGCTCGGCGAGATCGACATCGGGTACGAGCGGGCGCTCGCGAGCGTCCACGCGGCTTGCAGGCCGCCCAGGTCGCGCCGGTCCTGGGGGTCGCGGCTGCCCAGAGCCTCTTCGCGTTCCCGGCGCCAGGCGAGCGACAGCGCCTGGATCGAGCGGATGCTGCGGCGTAGCGGCAGCGCCGTCTGCAAGGTGAGCTCGCGCGTGCGGAGGCGCCCCTCGCGGAATAGGCTGGTCGTGTCCTGGCCGCTCACGATCAGCGTGGGCCGGAAGCGATCGTAGAGGTAGAAGCCGTTCAGGTTGATCCGCTCGGTGCCGGTGCCGTAGGTGGCTCGCGCGCCCCAGCCGTGCCGGAACAGCGCGTCCGAACCCCCCGTCGCGAGGCCGATCCGGCTGTCGTCCTGGTCGAGCTGGAGCCAGGGCGTCCAGAAGCGGGGCAAGAGCATCGACCAGGCGCGGTACGGCTCGACCGGCGCCTCGCTCCGAGCGGGGTCGGCCTGCGGCGCCGGATACTCGTCGACGAACGCCGTGGCGGCGGGCGCGGCGGCGAGATCGAGCGGCGCGATCCGCACGTCGTAGCCGAGCGAGGAGTAGTCGGCATAGGCGACTGCGCGTCCGTCGGGGCTCACCGAGGGCTGGAACGCGCCCCCGAGGACGTTCGTCACCCGGACGACCCTGTGGTCGCTGAGGCGAAGCGCATGCAGGTTCGACACGCCGTCGCGGTCGGAGCGGAACACGACGGCCTGCCCGTCAGGTGTCCAGGTCGGCTCCACGTCCTTCGCCCGATCCTGCGTGAGCTGAAAGGCCGCGCCGGTTACCGGGTCGACACGCACGAGATCGAGCCACCCCCCCGGCAGCAGCCGCGCGGCCACGATCGAATCGCCCGCAGGGCTGAAGCGAGGGCCGCTCCATTCGACGCCCTTTGCCGACTGGGTGAGCGTCCGCAGGCCGACGCCGTCGATGCCGACGAGGCCGAGCTCGGAACGATCGCCCAGCTTGCGGGCGAACACGATCGTCCGCCCGTCCGGCGCGACGTCGGGGTCGTAGGCCCGCGCGCCCCGCGTGAGGCGCTGCACCTTCCCGCTCGCGACCGTCACCCGGCTCAGATCACCGAACACGGAGTAGGTCTCGTGCACCTGGAGCTCGGCGTGAACGAGGGCCTGGCCGTCCGGCGTCCACGCGAGGCCGGAGCCGCCGTTGCGGAGCGCCACGCGCCGGTCCTGGCTGCCATCCACGCGCGCCAGCCGGATCTCGGGAAAGCGTGTGAGGGTCTGGCTGGCGTACGCGACGGAGAGGCCGTCGGGGCTGAAGCGGGGCGTCGTCTGCCGGATTCCACGCGCCGTGAGCGCACGCGACTCGGTGAGGCCGTCCGCCTTGCGCTCTTCCGCCTCGCGCGCGAACTCCGCCTTGGCGGCGTCGGCCCAGCTCGACCACTGCGCGTGGAGCCCGGACCCCGTGACCTTGCTGACCGCGCGCCCGTCGAGCCACGGTGGAAACTGCACCGCGTGCTGCCGGGCCAGACGGGGTAACGCGTCGTCTCCCGACTGCTCGCTCAGCCGGCGCAGGAACGCCTCGCCGAACAGATACGGCGTCTGCCCGCTGGGCCAGGCGTCGAGCGCGTAGATCGCCTGGTCCTCCTTCGGGAAGCGTCCCTCGAGCGCCGCCATGCGCAGCACCATCCGGGAGTCGGGATTTCGGCCGCGCCCGAAGGCCGTGAGCTCGGTCTCCTCGTAGGTCGCGAGCCCCTCGATCATCCACGACATGGCGAACGTGTTCGGGAACAGGAACGGCGCGCGGCCGAACAGCTTGCGACCGACGCTCCAGAGACCCCGCGCCTCTTCGAGGTGCACGGTGTGGGCGAGCTCGTGCGCCAGTACCAGGCGCAGCCAGCCTTCGTGGTTTCCAAATCCGTCGGTCCCGTCGGGAGCGACGGCATGCACGTTCACGAGCGGGAACGGCAGTGGCGAGGCGAAGCCGTTCGGCAGGTCGTCGACGTCGACCAGCACGAGCTGAACGCGGCCGACTCGCCGGCCGTAGCGCTGCTCGTGGCGCAGCAGGATCTCCGTGGCGAGCGAGGCAGCCTCGCGCGCCATCGTCTCGAGCGGGTCGTGAAAGTGCACCGACACGCGGTCGGTCGACAGCGTGCGGAAGTGGTACCGCGGGGGATACGTGGCCGCCGCGAGCGGGGGAGGCGTCGCGAGCGCTGCGAGAGGGAGAACCGCCGCCAGGATGCGGATCCGGCGGGCCGCGGAACGGGGCATCTGGCGGCAGGTTAGCACGGCCGCTCGCCCGCGTGAGACGATCCGCGCCATGAAGCTCGAGCCGCCCACACTCCCTCGCCGCCTCGTGCTCCAGCTCTCCGGCGCCTCGGCGATCGCCGCGCTCGACCCGACCGCCGCCTCGGCCCAGGCGCCGGCGGGCGACGACCTGCCGGCTCCGATCCGCGCGCTGCAGCCGATGACGGATGGGGTGGCGGCGATCAGCCTCGACGAGCACCGCGCGCGTCTCGCGCGGGCCCAGGACCAGGTCGCCGCGAGCGGACTCGACGCGATCGTGGTGGGCCCGGGCTCGGGCCTGCGCTACTTCACGGGCGCCGAGTGGGGTCTCTCGGAGCGCTTCTTCGGCTTCGTGCTCGCTCGCCGCGGCGACCCCGCCTGGATCGTGCCCGCCTTCGAGCGCGACCGCGCGCTCGAGCAGATCCGCCTGGGCACGGACGTGCGCGCGTGGGAGGAGGACGAGTCGCCCTACGTCGCGGTGGCACGGGCTCTCAGCGACCGCGGGGCGGCGGAACGGGTCGGCGTCGAGGAGACGTTGCCCTTTGCCTTCTCGGACGGGATCGCGCAGGCGGCCCCCGCACTGCGCCTCGTGGGCGCGACTCCGGTGACGGCGGGGTGCCGGATGGTCAAGGACGCCCACGAGCTCGCTCTCATGCGCCGCGCGAGCGAGATCACCGTGCGGGCCCACCGCGCGGTCTTCGAGTCGCTGAAGGAGGGCGTCACGGTGGCCCAGGTGTCGAGCTGGAGCGTAGCCGCTCATCGCCGGCTCGGCGTCCGCGGCGGCGCGCTCGTGCTGTTCGGTCCCGACGCGGCGTTCCCGCACGGCACCGAGAAGCCGCGGCCGCTGCGCGCGGGGGACGTCGTGCTGATCGACGGCGGCGGGCGGCTCCACGGGTACGCGAGCGACATCACGCGCACCGCCGTGTTCGGCGCACCCCCGAGCGAGCGCCAGCGGCGGATCTGGGACCTCGTGCGCAAGGCCCAGCAGGCGGCGTTCGCGGCGGCCCGCCCCGGCGTCGAGTGTCAAGCGATCGACGCCGCCGCGCGCCGAGTGATCGAGGAGGGCGGCTTCGGCCCGGGTTACAAATACCTCACGCATCGGCTCGGCCACGGCATCGGCCTGGACGGCCACGAGTGGCCGTACATGGTCCGCGGAAATGCGACGAAGCTAGCAGCCGGGATGACCTTCACCGACGAGCCCGGCATCTACATCCCGGGCGAGTTAGGCATCCGCCACGAGGACACGGTTGCCGTCACCGAGAGCGGCTGCGAGAACCTCGCACCGAAGTGGTCGGGGACGCCCGAGGAGCCGGCGGTGATGTGAACTCGGGTCGCAGAGGGAGCCCCGAAGAGTCCACGCCCCCTATTCCGTGCCTGATCGCAACTTCTGCAGTTCCTCGAACCAGTTCAAGACCACGTGGATTGGAGACACAGAGGACTCCACCTGCTCTTCCAGCTGGACCATGTAGAACCTCCGGCCATCGCGAGACACGTCGTAGTTGGGTGGTCCCACTCGTGTCTTGCCAAAGGCGTTCTTGAAGACGAGCTGCGCCTCTCCAAGGAGGATCTCGGGAGAGAGCCGAAGGACGGGGACGGCAACAAGCTCATCTCCCCGTCGATAGAAGAGCTCGTTGCTCCCGGCACACCAGATCGGCTCGGTTCCCCCACCGGTAGACACGAGTTCCTTCCGACCGGGGCCCGGAAAGGGCCGGACGTAGACCTCGTTCACGCCGGATTCGTCGGAGGCGTAGAGGAGATAGCGACCGTCCGGAGAGAAGACCGGCGCCCGCTCGTCAAACGGGCTTTGCGCGAAGGGCGAGGGCGGACTTCTGTCGCGTGGCACGATCCAGATGTCGCCCCGAGTCTTGGGCTCGATCCGGGTGACGGCCAACAACCTGCCGTCCGGCGACCAGCCGCCCGGGTGCTGGTACCCGTCGGACAAACGGTCCTCGGATCCCGCGCCGTCGAGCCCCTTCCAGTAGAGCCCGGTGCCGGCGTGATCGGAGAGGTAGACGAGCGCATCGCCCTCGGACGCCCAGCCGGAGAGGAACTGGTTTCCGGCGAACGTGAAGCGGATCGAACGGCTTCGCTTCAAGTCGAGAAGCCAGAGATCCCGACCCTCGTGCTGTTGAGAGACGGCGAGCGTCGTTCCGTCAGGAGACAGCCTGGGGTAGAGATAGTCGTTCTTGGCTTCGGTGAGGCGGCGCACCCTGCCACCGCGATCGACCTCGACGAGGCGAGAGTCGCTCGTTTCGAGGTCACCGCCTGGAAGGTAGATCAGGGCCCCATCGGCCGAGATCGAGTACTGATAGATGCTCACCGTGCCCCATCGGTAGCCGAGCACTCCCCGGAGGACCGGAAAGGGCTCGCCCGAGGGCTCCAGAGTGTCGATGTTGAAGGGCTGAGCGAAGAGCGTGCTCCCTCGCATGGAGAGGATGTGCCCGGGTGCAATGTAGCGGGGGTTCGAGCCGGCGAAGAGAACGCGGTGCTCGCCCGACTGGAGGGAGGCAATCGCGATCCACGGCTCATCGTTCGTCTCGACCGTGAAGAGCACGTTCTTCCCGTCCGGAAGAACATCGGGAAGGCTGTGGCCGATTTCGCCGCGCTCCGGTTGGGTCCGCGTCAGCGCCCGGATCTCGCCTCCGTCGGCGGCCATCCGGAGCAGCCCTTCCGACTTCCCGCCGAGCACGATGTCTCCTCCGCTCCCCCAGCTGGCTCCCGCCGCAAGGTAGGCATTGCCGACCCGCATCGGCTCCCCGCCGTCGATCCGGACCTTGTACAGGGCTTCCTTGGCCACGAAGCCCAGCCACCGGCTGTCGGGTGAGAAGAACAGGCTCGACGCGCCGATCGAGTCGGGAACCAGCCGGCCCTCGAGATGGTCCATCGGGCGCAGCTCGATTCCGTCCCGCGTAGGGATGGCTAGGGTTCTGCCGTCTGGGGCGATGGCGGGAGCGGATCCCGGACCCTTGCGCTCGATGGTGAAGCGGACGACCGAAGGGTGGGGCTCACGCGACCAGGAGAAGTGGGGCCGGATCAGCCAGGCGCCAAGGGCGGTCCCCGCCACCGCAGCCAGGGTTACCCAAAAGCGGAGGCGGTCACCCGATGACGGGACCGGAGGCGGCTCGTCGTCCGGCGCGGCCGTCGCATGGGCGAGCGCGATGCGTGCGTCGCCGATGTCGCGAAGCCGGTTCCGCACGTCCTTCTGAAGGCACTGCTCGACCAGTTCCCGCACCTTCCTCGGCGCCACGTGCTCGAGGACGTCCCAGGCCGGCTCTCGCTGCACGATCGCCGCCAGGATGTCGGTCGCAGTGTCCCCGGCAAACGGCTTCTGGCCCGACAGTGCCTCGAAGAGGCAGACGCCGAAGGCCCAGATGTCGGCCCGCTTGTCGACCGGCTTGCCCCGGGCCTGCTCCGGAGACATGTAGGCCGCGGTCCCGAGGATCACGCCCACCTGCGTCGCGCGTGCCGTCAGCGTCGGCGAGCGGGAGACGTCCGAATCGCTCGCCTCGGGCTCGCAGGCCTTTGCCAGCCCGAAGTCCAGAACCTTCACCGTGCCGTCGGGCTTCACCTTGACGTTGGCGGGTTTCAGGTCGCGGTGGATGACACCCTGCTCATGGGCGGCCTCGAGTGCCTCGGCGATCTGCATCGCCATCCGAAGGGCCTCGTCGGGCGGGATGGGACCCTGGGTGATGCGATCGGCCAGCGTCGGGCCCTCGACCAGCTCGAGCACGAGCGCTCTCTGGCCGTCGGCCTCTTCCAGCCCGTAGATGTGGCCAATGTGGGGATGGTTGAGGGAGGCGAGGACCTTCGCTTCGCGCTCGAAGCGAGCCAGGCGGTCGGGGTCGGCCGTGAACGCCTCCGGCAGCACCTTGAGCGCCACGTCTCGCCCGAGCTTCGTGTCCCGGGCCAGGTAGACTTCTCCCATCCCCCCGGCGCCGAGGAGGGAGACGACCTCGTACGGTCCGAGCCTGGCTCCGGCCGAGAGCACGGTCCACCGCCTGAGCTTGAAGGGCCTGCGGGATTGTAGCGCGGGCTCGATCAGCTGAAGAGAAAGCGATGAACCGACACCGTCGCCTTCACCGAGAGCGGCTGCGAGAACCTCGCCCCCAAGTGGTCGGGAACCCCCGAGGAGCCGGCGGTGGTGTGACGTCGCTGCGCTAAGCGGTCGCGGGTCCGCGACTACTCCTCGTCTTCGGCTTCCTCGCGTGTCCGGCGTCCGAGAGCCAAGAGGAGATCCTGGCTGGTGTGCAACACCCGCATGATCCAGACCGCGTCAGGCTGCACCTCGTACAGCACCCGATATCGACCGACGAGAACCTGCCGAACCGCGGGATCGCCGAGGTCCGGGACGACTCGCCCTCGTTCGGAGAACGTGGACAACGACCGGGTGGCCTGGAAGACCTGACTCAAGAAGGCCTTCGCACTCTCCGGCGAGTCCTTGCGAATGTACTCGACAGCCAGTCGCAGATCAGATTTCGCCCGGCCGGCCCACTCTACGGCTCGAGCCACCGGGCAGCTTCCCGTTCAACCTCTTCCTGCGTGAAGATGTGTCCCTCGCGGAAGTCCTCCCGAGCTTCTTCGACGAGCTGCCGAAGGTAGAGGCGGTAGGCCGCGTCCTTGAGTGTACAATCGTCGGGGAGAGCCCCGACGATCTCGAGCGCGACCTGCTTGGCCGTCGCCATTTCACGCCTCCTCCTCGGCCATTCTACACCCCCACCCCGCAGTGAGAGTCCCGATCGGTGCCCCGGTGCCCCGGCCTGTCGCGCGACGGGGTACGAGGAAGGGGGAGGTCGCGGCCCTGGGCCCCGCCCTCGCGCGAGCACATGGCCGAGCGGGAGGGCGCCTGATACCTATGGCGAGCTGGGGATCCGGCACGAGGACACCGTCGTCGTGACGGCCGACGGCTGCGAGAACCTGACGAAGTGGTCGGGAACGCCGGAGGAGCCGGCGGTGTCTTGAGAGCGGGCTGCCTCGGCAACGAGCCCTCGCATCCTCCAGGGCGAGTGAGGACGGGCGACGCTAGGGTTCGAGCGTGAGTGAGCCGGTCATCGACGTGTCGGAGCTGACGCGCCGATTCGGAGCCACGACGGCTCTGGCCTCGGTGAACCTGTCCATGCCGCGAGGAGCGGTCTATGGCCTCGTCGGCGCGAATGGAGCGGGCAAGACGACGCTGATCAAGCACCTTCTGGGCCTGCTGCGAGCGGAAGCCGGCTCGGTGCGCGTCTTCGGCCTCGATCCCGTCGCCGACCCGAAAGGCGTCCTGTCGCGGATCGGCTATCTGTCCGAGGAGAACGATCTCCCGGGCTGGATGCGCATGGGCGAGCTCGTTCGCTACTCACGCGCGTTCTATCCGGCCTGGGACGATGCCTACGCGGAGGAGCTGCGGCAGGCGTTCGCCCTCGATCCCGCGGCGAAGATTGGCAGCCTCTCCCGGGGCCAGAAGGCGCGCGCCGGACTGCTCGTCGCGCTGGCACATCGTCCCGAGCTGCTGCTGCTGGATGAGCCGTCGTCCGGCCTCGATCCCGTCGTTCGCCGCGACATCCTCGAAGCCATCATGCGCACGATCGCCCACGAAGGCCGCACGGTGCTCTTCTCGTCGCACCTGCTGGAGGAAGTGGAGCGCGTCGCCGACCACGTCACGATGATCAGCCACGGCCGGATCGCTCTCAGCGCGCCGCTCGACGCTATCAAGGAATCGCATCGGCACGTGACCTTGCGCCTTGCGCAGTCGCGGCCGGAGCCCCCGAGAGTGGCCGGCGTCCTGCGCTGGGATGGTGGAGGCGAGGAGTGGACGGCGGTCTACTGCGGCGATCCGGCCGAGCTGCAGGCCGCCGTCGCCGGCTGGGGAGCGCGCATCGTCGCGAGCCGCGTCCCGTCTCTCGACGAGATCTTCGTCGCCCACGTCGGGACGTCCGTGTCAGCCCCGGACGCGTGAACCATGCACTCCCCGGCTCTCGCCATCGCCTGGGAGTTTCGCCAGCGGCATCGCTTGGCGCTCGTCGCGCTCGCCAGCTACGCGCTGGCCTTCGTGGCCGTCCGGCTCCTGATCCTCGGGCCCGGGGAGCCCGTCACGCTGGATCCCCCGAACGGCATTGCGGGCGCGGTGATCGTGCCCTTTACGACGGCGTTCATGTACTTCCTCGCGGTGTTCAGCTTCGGCCTGGGCGGCGACATGGCCGCACGCCAGTCGCCCTTTCCCGCCCGCATGTTCACGCTGCCGGTGACGACCAGGGCGCTCGTGGGCTGGCCCATGCTCTTCGGCAGGGCGGCGGTGGCGAGCCTGTGGCTGGTCACGGCGCCTTTCGTGCGGTGGTCGCGGGGACTCGAGCTGCCCTTGATCTGGCCGGCGCTGCTGGGCGCGGTGTACCTCGCCTGGACGCAGGTGCTGACGTGGACGGCGTACGGCCTGCCCGGGCTGCGCATCCTGGTCGCCGTGCTGTGGCTGTTGGTGCTCGACGTCGTCGTCATCCTGGCGGTCCAGTTGAAAGTTCCCGAGGCGTGGCTGGTCGCCATGCTGGCGCCGCAGCTTCCCCTCGCGTATCTCGCCGCCTGCCTCGTCGTAGCGCGCGCGCGCCGTGGCGACGTCCCTGATTGGCGGGGAGCCTTCGCTCGCCTCGAACGCATCGCGCGTGTCCTGTCGCCTCGGCAGGACCCGTTTCCTTCGCCTTTCCGCGCTCAAGTGTGGCTCGAATGGCGGCAGCAGGGGCGGGTCTTGCCGGCCCTCGTCGGCATCCTGCTGCCGTTCGAGCTGGGCCTGCTCTACCTCGCCCGCCACGAGCCGCCCGTGCTCGTCGAGCTCACGCTCGTCGGCGTGCTGCTCACCCCGCCCTTGATGGCCGGCTTCGTCACCGCGACCGCCGGCAGGCCGGGTCAGGGCGGGGCCGATTCCTCCGGCGTGACGCTCACGGCGACGCGGCCGCTCTCGAGCGCCGCGCTCGTCGCCGCCAAGCTGCAGGCGGCGACGTGGAGCACGCTCTTCGCCTGGCTGCTGGTCCTCGTGGCGGTTCCGCTCGCTCTCGCTCTGACGAGCACCTGGCCGGTGGTCGCCGATGGGGTCAACGAGGTCGTCGAAGTCATCGGAAGGCCGCGCGCGATCGTGATCGCACTCCTGGGATTCACGGGACTGCTGGCTTCGACCTGGAAGCAGCTGGTGCAGAGCCTCTGCATCGGTCTCTCCGGCCGCGCCTGGGTCGTCAGGACCAGCGTGCTGGTTCGCCTGTCGCTGCTCATCATCGTCTGGCCCGTCGGCGATTGGGCGATCCGGAACTGGAAGGTCGTGCTCGGGGCGCTGTGGGACGCCTGGCCCTGGGTCCTGGTCATGCTGGTCTGCTTCAAGCTGTCCGTCGCCGCCTGCGTGGCTTCACGCCTCCATCGGAGCCGGCTGCTGAGCGACCGGAGGCTGGTGGCCGGAGCCGCTTCGTGGCTGGCCGTCGTGCTCGCGCTCTACGGTGTCCTCGTGTGGCTCGTCGCGACGCCGTTCATCCCGCGCTACCTTTCCGCGCTCGTCGCGATCCTCGCCGTTCCCCTGGCACGACTCTCCGCCGCGCCGCTCGCCCTCGCATGGAGCCGGCATCGGAGCGCGCCAGGTCGCGCGGACCTGGAGTCGAGGACGACCCTGAAGGACAGCCCGATGGTCATGCGCGCCGTAAGCGTACTCCTCGGCTTGCCGCTGGTGTTGGTCCTGGTCGAGGCGGTGTCCTACGAGGCCCGGAACCGAACGAACGGCACCCTCGTCTCCTCAGGCCAGCAGCGCGAATACCTGCTGCATGTCCCAAAGAGCTACGACCCCGCGAAGCCGACGCCGCTCGTCATCAGCATGCACGGCGGGGCGGGGTGGCCGGCCATGCAGAAGGAGACAAGTCGGTGGAACACCCTCGCCGACAGTCAGGGGTTCATCGTGGTCTACCCGTCCGGGACCAGCGGCCGAGGTCCCAGGGCCTGGCGCATGAGCCCCTCCGGTCGCGCGAGAGACGCAAGGTTCATCTCGGACCTGATCGACAGCTTGAAAGCGGCCTACAACATCGACGGGGCGAGGATCTACGCGGACGGGCTTTCCAATGGCGGAGGCATGGCTTTCGTGCTGTCGTGCACGCTGTCCGACCGGATCGCGGCCGTCGGGATGGTGGCGTCCGCCCAGTTCCTGCCGTTCGACTGGTGCACGGACCAACGAGCGGTTCCGATGATCGCGTTTCACGGGACAGCCGATCGGTCCGTTCCATACCACGGTGGCAAGTCGTGGGTGGCCCCCGTGGCGTTTCCGGACATGCCGACATGGGCGGCCGACTGGGCTAGAAGAAACCAGTGCCGCCCCAACCCGGTCGAATCGGCGGCGGCGGCTGCCGTCACTCGTCTCGAATACACGGGCTGTGCCGACGACGCGGCGGTGGTGCTCTACACCGTGACGGGAGGAGGCCATTCCTGGCCGGGCGGCGGGCCGCTTCCAGAGTGGCTGGTCGGACCCACGAACCGCAGCATTGACGCTACGAGTCAGATGTGGGCCTTCTTTCGTGAGCACCGGCTCGTGAGGGAACGGCGGGAACCAGCCGCTCCCGCATCGCGCTCGAACAGCGATTGATCGTCAACCCGACGCACCCCTGGCGTGTGCCAACGCGCGGCAGTGAGCGCGCAGGTGATACCTCTAGTCGGAAGTTCCTCGGCCCGGTAGTCCGTAAGTAACTGCATTCTCGTGAGATAGCAGGAACTTCCACTGGATTGAGTAGTCATGTGCTATTCAGATTACCCTTGATATAGAAGGATTGAGATG
>Ga0247727_10004959_pt1 | contig 27593 bp, 25 predicted proteins | sample WisWelCaveWW1625_FD_202498 | JGI IMG/M metagenome (GOLD analysis project Ga0247727, IMG submission 202498) | Biofilm microbial communities from Wishing Well Cave, Virginia, United States - WW16-25 | ecosystem: Environmental > Aquatic > Deep subsurface > Groundwater > Cave microbial mat | place...
TTTTACGGATTCGGCTTATCGCGTCGAAACGGAAAAAGACCTCTCCGTCAAGCAGCAGCGTTTGGATGTGTTAATCATCGAGCAGGAAGCGGAGCGGCCGCTGCTCGATCCTCCCGACGGGCTGGAGAATTTGGCGCGTCACAATTTGATGACGTATAAATCGCTGCGCCAACCGTTGGATGCCTGGGCGCTGGATGAGTTGGTCGGCCACTACGTCAACTATCGGAAGCTGATCAGCCCCTCGTGGGAGCAACTGCTGCCGGTTGAAGACTTCCAGCTTTATGCCGCCTGCACGCGCCACCCCGAGAAGCTGGCGACGATAGCAGCGTTGGAGTTGATCAAGCAAGGCGTGTACGAAGTGTCGTGGGGCAGCCGCCGAATACGAATCATCGTTTTGAGCGAAGTTCCGCAAAACGAACGCAACGCCGTTTGGCAAATGTTCAGCGCCATTCCAGAAAAAGTTCAATACGGCGCTGCACAATACCAGTGGCGACGACCGGATCACAGCAAAGCCATTAACAAATTATTTGAACATTATCTTGTCGAGGGTATCGCTATGCCTTATACCTGGGAAGACTTTGAAAAGGATATCAAAGAAGAAGTTTTGGCCAAGCTGACACCGGAAGAACGGCTTGAAGGCTTGCCCCTGGAAGAATTGCTTAAACGCGTGTCACCGGAAGAACGCTTAAAAGGGCTGCCGCCGGAAGAATTTCTGAAACGGCTGACCAAAGAGGAAATCGAAGCTTATTTAAAAAAGTTATCGACTTCCAATTGACGGCCACAAAACGCACCGCGAATTCACCGGTGTGACCGGCCCGGCTTTGTGATCTTTTCGGCCAAATTCGCCGCGGTCGAAGCCGTGTTGTCATCTGCTCTAAAACATGCAATGCAGAGCTTCCAACGGACGCATTTGCCATGTCGTTTATGCTTTGCGTGTTTCTTCTCTTAAAAAACTCTTCATGTCCTTCCCCTTTGCCGAAATCCACTTCGCCCTGCCCCTTTCTCGCGGCTACACGTATCGCGTGCCCGAAAGCCTCGAGGCCATCGCGCAAATCGGCTGTCGCGCGCTCGTGCCGTTGGGCAAGCGCGTGGCCACCGGCTTCATCGTGCGACGCACGGATAAAATTGATTTCAATCCGGAAAAGCTGCGCGAGGTTTTGGATGTGCTCGACACCGCGCCGTTGTTTGATGCATCGCGCCTGAAATTGGCGGAATGGATTGCGGATTATTACCTTTGCAGTCTCGGCGAAGTGTTGCGCACGATGTTGCCACCCGGCTTGGAAAAAGAGAGCCATCAATACGTGCGGCTCACGCGCGAGCCTTCGGCGGAAGAGATGGCGCGTTTGGAGAATCGCGCGCCGCGACAGGCGGAAATCGTGCGCGCGTTGATCGGCAAAGAAGGTTACAAAGTTCGCTATCTCGTCAAGCATCTGCGTTATGAAGGCGTGCGCAGCAGCTTGCACAGCTTAATGGCGGCCGAGCTTGTCGAAGCGAGCCAACAGATGCAGGAAGCGAATGCGCGCGCGCAAAAAAGAGTATTCGTGCAACTCACACCGGCGGGGCAAAAATTTCTGGAGGCCGGACCGGGTGAAATTAAAAAAGATAAAAAGATAAAAGGCGAAAAAGATTTATTCGTTACAAAAGAGAATAACCGCAACTTGACGGCAAAGCAACGGGAAGGCTTGCAACTGCTGGCCAAGCGCGGGGAAATGCTGCGAGCTTTCTTTCTGAAACGCAGCGGCCTCGGCGGACCGTCGCTGCAATCACTGGCACAACGCGGATTGGTGCAATTGGTTGAACGCGAGATCGAGCGCAGTCCGTATTTTATTTCTTCCAGCAGCCAACCGGCGCCGGTGATCAAAACCGAAATTCCCTCTATTATTTTAAATTTGGAACAGGCCAATGCGGTGCAATGCGTGACGGAAGCGGTGCAGCAAAATCGCTTCGAAGTTTTTTTGCTGCACGGCATCACCGGCAGCGGCAAGACGCAGGTTTATATCGACGCGATTCGCAACGCACTGGCGCAGGGCAAAGACGCGATCATGCTGGTGCCGGAGATTTCACTCACGCCGCAGGCAGTGGCGCGGTTTCAGGCGAACTTTGGCAATCTCATCGCGGTGTTGCACAGCCACATGAGCACGGGCGAGCGTTACGATGCGTGGCGACGCGTGCATCGCGGCGAGGCGCGCGTCGTGATCGGCGCGCGTTCTGCCGTGTTTGCGCCGGTGAAAAATCTCGGCCTCATTGTTGTCGATGAAGAGCACGAAGGCAGCTACAAACAGGACAAAGCGCCGCGTTATCACGCCCGCGACGTCTCTATTGTGCGCGCGAAAATGAGTCAAGCCGTGGTGTTGCTCGGCTCGGCGACGCCGTCGATCGAGTCTTACACCAATGCGCAACGCGGCAAATACACGCTGCTCGAATTGCCGAATCGCATCGACAACGTGCCGCTGCCGGAGGTGCGCATTCTCGATATGATCCGCTGGCGGCAATCCGCGCCGGATCACGAAGGCATTTTCTCGCGGATTCTTTTTGAAAAAATCAACGAGAAGCTGGAAAAAAAAGAGCAGATCATTCTGCTGCAAAATCGCCGCGGCTTCGCGCCGATGATTCGCTGCGTCAGTTGCGGCTTCGTGCGTTTGTGCGACGCTTGCAATATGGCGATGACGTTTCACAAACGCGGCAATTTGTTGCGCTGTCATTATTGCAACGCCTACGAGCGTGCACCGGATGCGTGCCCGCAGTGCAAAAGCCTGGATATCATTTATAAAGGCATCGGCACGCAGAAAGTGGAGCAAGCGCTGCACGAGCTTTTGCCGCAGGCGCGCGTGGTGCGCATGGATCTTGACACGACGCGCGGCAAGTTGGCGCACGACCGCATTCTGCGCGAGTTTGGCGAGCATAAATTTGATATTTTGCTCGGCACGCAGATGATCGCAAAGGGATTGGATTTTCACAAAGTGACGCTCGTCGGCGTGGTCTCGGCGGACACCGGTTTGTTGCGTCCGGATTTTCGCGCCGGCGAGCGCACGTTTCAATTGCTCACGCAGGTGGCCGGCCGGGCCGGTCGCCGCAATTTACCGGGCGAGGTCATCATTCAAACTTATTCTCCCGACGATATCTGCATGGCGTGCGCGCGCGAGCATAATTTCAAAAAGTTTTACGCGTATGAAGTGCGCCAGCGCGAGGCCCTGCATTTTCCGCCGTTCAGCCGCCTGGCGCTGGTGCTCTTCCGGCATCGCGACAACGAGCGCATTCGCGGCGTGGCGCAGGACTTCACGGCGCTGCTGAAAAAAATCGGCGGGCCGTTTCGCGTCTTCGGCCCCAGTCCGTCGCCGCTGGAACGCATCGAGCACGAATTTCGCTGGCAAGTACTCATCAAAAACGACATGGCCAATGATCCCTCGGCGCACCAAACGCGCGCCGTGTTGAATCGCGTCGTGCAGTTTTTTCACAAAGCCAATCGCAATCAACGCCTGCGGCTGCTTGTTGATATCGATCCGGTGAGCATGATGTGAGCAAAGGTGAGGCGTCAAACGTAAATTTACGCCTCGCGTTTGACGTTTTAAATCTTGGGCCGCGATTGTTGCAATATTGCAAAATTTTTATCAACCGCCATTTTCGCTAAAAATTAAGCTTGCAAACGTTGCGGCGAAGTGTTATATTTACAAAAATTTTGCGCGTAACTTTGGTTCCGCCCAAGTTTGACGAAATATTCATTATTAGCGAGATCGTTTCGCAGCCATGCGCTATGGTTTAATTTCTGATATTCACGCCAATCTCGAAGCGCTGCAAGAGGTGCTGGCGGCGCTGCGCACAGAAGCGGTCGATGAGATCATCTGTCTCGGCGATGTGATTGGCTACGGCCCGAATCCCAATGAGTGCGCCAAGCTCGTGCAGGAAAGTGCCGCCGTTTGCCTCGTCGGCAATCACGATGAAGCGTCGTTGGGCCGCGTCGATTTGGATTTGTTCAATTATATGGCGCGCCAAGCGATTGAATGGACGACCGGCCAGCTTGACGAGGCGTCGATCCAGTTTTTAAAATCGCTGCCTTATACCGGAACTTACGGCGAGTTCATGATCGTGCACGCGTCGCCGGATGATCCGCGGCGCTGGAATTACGTTCTCAATCTCGAAGACGCCGAGCGCGGTTTTAGGGCCTTCACGGAAAAAATTTGCTTTGTCGGGCATTCGCATACGCCGTGGGTGATTCCGCTGCCGCCGGACGGCCGCATGAGAGTTTTGCATGATTATCCCCTCGCAATTAAGGATGATTGCCGGTATTTGATCAACATCGGGAGCGTGGGCCAACCGCGTGATCGCAATCCGGATGCGGCTTTCGGCATTTTGGATACGGCGCCGTTGGGTTATACTTTAAAACGCGTGCCATACGACATCGCGACCACCCAGAAGAAAATTCACGCCACCGGCGTATTGCCGGCGTTTTTAGCCGACCGGCTGGCAACCGGCCAGTAGCCAATTTTGACAACCAACCAGCAGAGCGCCAACATTTGTCTTTCCTCTTCGCCAATATGACGAGCCGCAACTTCGCGTAGGGATGCGAACCGGTAGGTGCAAAGGATTGAAGCTTAGGAGATTTTATGATGCAGTTAGCGGAAAAAACGGCCGAACAGTTCATGCTGTCAACGGAAACGTTCAACCAGGTTAACGAAATTTTGCGGGAGTTGCTGGCCAGCACGCGCGCGGATTTCGCGCTGTTCTGCGACACCAACGGCAATCCGATTACCCATCACGGCAAGCAGCACGTCGTCAATCTTTCCGGCATGTCGGCGCTGGCGGCGGGCAATTTTGCCGCGACTTCGGAGATGGCGCGGGTGATCGGCGAAAAGGAAGGTTTTAAATTTATTTTTCAGGAAGGCGAGCGGCGCAATTTTTATCTGTGCAATGTCAGCTATAATTTTTTGCTGGCCCTCATCTTTGAGAAAACCGTCGCGCTCGGGCTCGTGCGCATTTTTGCGAACAAGGCCGTGGAAAACTTGAAAGGCGTGCTCGACAAAGCGGCGAAGGCGGAGCAAAAAGCCTCGGATTTTATCGACTCCGAGTTCGGTTTGTTGCTGGGCAAAGAGTTCGATAAATCTTTTAGCCTGTAACGGCGTAAATCCAGACCGGCGGTCTGGGTTACGAAATGACTTGTGGAAAACGGAATCGCTATTTCGGACAGGACGCGGCACCTATGTTTGTCAACTGGGCTTTACAGGAAGTGAATCTCAAGATCGTCTATTACGGGCCGGGCCTCAGCGGCAAGACGACCAATCTCGAATATATTTATCGCAAGATCGATCCCTCTCTGCGCGGCGATTTGATCACGCTGAAGACGCGCGAGGAGCGCACGCTGTATTTCGATTTTTTGCAGCTCGAGGTCGGGCGCATCAAAGGCATGAAGCCGAAATTCAACCTGTACACGATTCCGGGGCAGGTTTATTATTCGCACAGCCGCAAGATCATTTTGCGCGGCGTGGACGGCATCGTCTTTGTCGCGGATTCGCAGGCCGACCGCATGACCGAGAATCTCGACTCGCTGATGGATCTCGAGCAGAATTTGATCGAGAACGGCCACTCGCTCCAAACGTTTCCGTGGGTGCTGCAATACAATAAGCGCGACTTGCCGCGCGTGATACCGGTGAGCGAATTGAATGCCAAGCTGAATTTTCACGGCATTCCGACGATTGAAGCCGTGGCCGCGCGCGGCACCGGCGTGCTGGAAACGCTCAAGATGGCCATTCAGGGCGTCGTCGGACAAGTGCAAAAAGTGATTTGAAAATTAAAAAATAATTCGTAGTCCCGCCCCCTTGCCCCGCTTCTTTTTTATTTTGAAGGAAAAGCGGGGCTTGTGGGGCGCTTTTGTAAACCAAAAATTTTGATAACAACAGCAGCCCACAAGGGCTGGGACTACCTGAAATTTTTAGCGTTAATACCGAGGAAGAATATGTATTCTGAAGACGATATAGCAACCGGGAATGGCGCGATGACGGAAGTCGCGATGAAATCGCCGCAAGAGTTGATAGAAAATAAAATGGCCGACATTCTCGGCAACGGCGCCTACGAAGCGGCTTATTTGTTTAGCGATGAAGGCTTGCCGATTGCGCAAGCTTCCAACGCCGAAGGCCAGCAGGTGGATCGCGACCGTATTGCGGAGTTGTCGATTTTGTTTCACGACGTCCGGCGCATGGCCGCCGTGATGGGTGGCATTTCGCAATTGCGCGAAGTTATTATTGAAGGCGAGAATCATCGCAAAATCGTTTTTCGTTTTTTCAATGCGTTTGGCCAGCAGGTTATTCTCGCCGTGGTGGTGCCGCCGAAAAAATCTTACAAGCAGCGGACGAATGAACTGGAAAAACTGGTCGTCGGCGAGTCGTTCTAAAAAAATCCGGCAACGGCGAGATAGCGCAAAAAGCGCAACAACGCCGCCACGCTAAAAAATAAATAAAAATTCATGCGCAGCGCGCCGGCAAGATAAGTGAGCGGATCGCCGATTACCGGCAGCCATGACAACGCGAGCGACCACTTTCCCCACCGCTGCATCATGTTATAAGCGCGAGCCAGCGGTTTCTTCTGCAAATGTTGGTGCAGCAACTGCTCTTCGACTTTCGTTCCCACCCAGTAATTGAACATGATGCCGGCGCAATTGCCGGCGGTGGCAAACGCCAGCGCCGGTAGCATCGGCATTTTGAGCGCCAGTGCCGCGGCCAGTGCCGCTTCGGAGCTCACCGGCAAAACCGTGGCGGCGAAAAAGCAGAATAACAGGAGGCCGAGATAACCGAAGTTCGCGATCAAGTTTGTCATACGAATATAATGGAAAACGGCTCGATCAATCCTTCCCAATAAAACCTGGCGTTTTTTTGGGCTATTGACATTCACTCGCTTTTTTGTTAACTTCCTTCGTGACCGTGCAGGAGGAAGGAAATGAAAATTGCCAGTGATGTTTTCAGCGAATTGGGCAAAGCCCTGTTGGGTGTCGGACAGGCAATTCTGATCGCCACAGTGGTCGCCAAATTCTTTACCCAGGAACAAATCTCGTGGTGGATGTTCATTGCCGGCCTGTTGTTGAGCCTTATTCCGACCGGCGGCGGCCTTTTATAGATTCAGAAAGCTTATAATCTCAAAAAAGTCGAGGAAAGTAGCCATGATTAATTTTAATGACTTTCTTATTATGGCGGCTATTATCGCTGTACTCTCCACAATAATTGGCGCATTTTTGTTGTATCATGCCGATAAACAATTGAAAGAGTATAAAAAGCGTGCCGGCCAAAAGTAACATCGCTTGAATGGGCGGACGCGAACAATCAAATTCGGAATGGTTATCCGCGTTCGTCTATTTCATCTGCGGCTCATCCCTCCTTCATCCACCCCGCCATCTTCGACATTTCCAGCGTTCCTTTTTTCAACGCGTATTCCTTCATATAACTGAATAAAACCGGCGTCACCACCAGCACGTGAATGGTTGACGTAATCAGGCCGCCGATCATCGGCGCGGCGAGGGGCTGCATAACGTCGGCGCCGACGCCGGTGCTCCACATGATGGGAATGAGGCCGATGAGGCTCGTGCCGACGGTCATGATTTTCGGGCGGAGCCGCATGACGGAGCCTTCGATGGTGGCCTCGGTGATATCCTGCATGGTGATCGCGCCGCGTTTACCCTGCTCGTGCGCGTGGAGTCTGCGATCGAGCGCCTCGTGCAGATACACCACCATCACGACGCCGGTTTCAACTGCAAGCCCGTAGAGCGCGATGAAGCCCACCCACACCGCGACGCTGAAGTTGTAGCCGAGAAAATAAATCAAATACACCCCGCCAATCAGCGCGAACGGCACCGAAAGCATCACCACGAAGGCTTCTAAAAAATCTTTTGTGGTGAAATAGAGCATCACGAAGATGATCAGAAAAACCATCGGCATCATAATCTGCAAACGCGCTTTGGCGCGAATTTGATTTTCCCACTGCCCACTCCATTGCACCGTGTAACCCTGCGGCAGTTTCAATTCACGGTTCAAAACTTTTTTGGCCTCTTCAACGAAGCCGCCCATGTCGCGACCGCGCACGTTCAAAAACACGATCGAGCGCAGTTGCGCGTTTTCGCTGGAAATCATCGGCGGGCCGGGGACGATTTCGATTTCCGCCAATTGGGCGAGCGGGATATAACTGCGCGTGAAGCCCGAGGAGCGAGGATTGAGGATCGAGGATTGAGCGTCGCTATTTGAAGAAGTCATGCTCGCTTCCATAGTCGGAGCCTCTTCGCGCCTCTCGCCATCTCCTCGATCTTCCATCTTCAATCCTCCATTCAGCGAACCAACCGGCACCAGCAGGTTTTTCAACGCTTCGATATTGTCCCGCCACTCGCGTTCGTAGCGCACGCGAATCGGATAGCGCTCGCGGCCGGCGATCACGACGCCGAGATTCTGTCCGCCCACGGCGGTCTCAATCAAATCCTGCACGTCGCCGATATTGATGCCGTAGCGCGCGACCGCCTCGCGATTGATTTTGATGTCGAGAAACAAACCGCCTTGCGTGCGCTCGGCGTAAAGGTCGGCCGCGCCGGGCACGGTTCGGAGAATGCGTTCCGATTGGATGGCCAGGCGCTCCAACGTGTCGAGGTTCGCGCCAAAAATTTTCACGCCTAAATCCGTGCGCACGCCGGTGGCGAGCATGTTGATGCGATTGATGATCGGCTGCGTCCAGCCGTTGCGCACGCCGGGGATTTGCAGCTTCGCATCCATCTCGGCGATGAGATCATTTTTGGTGAGGCCGGGCCGCCATTGTTCCTTCGGCTTCAACAACACGATCGTCTCGATCATGCTCACCGGCGCGGGATCAGTCGAAGTTTCAGCTTTGCCGAGCTTGCCCAACACTTGATCGACTTCCGGAATGGATTTGAGCACCGCGTCTTGCATTTGCAAAATGCGATTGACTTCCGTGATCGAAGCGGAGGGCAGCGTCACCGGCATGAACAACAAGCTGCCTTCGTCGAGCGGCGGCATGAATTCCGAGCCCATGCTCATCATCATCGGAATCGTGATGAGCAGCGCAATGATATTAAATGCGATGGTGAGCTTGCGATATTTCAGAACCCAGCGAATGACCGGCGCGTAGAGCCAGTTCAAAAAACGCGTGATCGGATTTTTGTTTTCGCTGCGAAACTTGCCGCGGGTGAGCATCGTCATTAGCATCGGCACGAGCGTGATCGCGATAATCGCCGAGCCTGCAAGCACGAAAGTTTTGGTGAAGGCCAGCGGGCGAAAGAGCTTGCCTTCCTGCCCTTCCAGCAAAAACACCGGCAGAAACGAAACCACCATGATGGCAACCGAATAAAAAATCGCCGGGCCGACTTGCTTTGCGGAGAGAATGGAAATTTCGATGAAATCCTGTTTGGTTAATTCGCCTTTTTCTTCCTGCGCGCGCGCCACATTGCGATAGGCATTTTCCACCAACACGATCGAAGCGTCGACGATGACGCCGATGGCGATGGCGATGCCGCCGAGCGACATGATATTGGACGTGATGCCAAAATGTTTCATGCCGATAAAAGCGATCAACACCGCGACGGGAATTTCGATGATGACGCGCAACACACTGCGCACGTGCAGCAAGAAGATCAACACCATCAAGCTAACGACAATGGCTTCTTCAACCAGGGCGCGTTTCAGCGTGTCAATCGCGGCCATGATCAAATCGCTGCGATCATACGCCGTTTTAATCTCGACGCCTACCGGCAAGCCGGGAGCGATCTCGACGATTCTTTGTTTGACGCGATCGATGACGGCTTTGGCGTTTTCGCCGTAGCGCATGACGACGATGCCGCCGACCACCTGGCCTTTGCCATCTTTCTCCAACGCCCCGCGGCGTTGATCGCCGCCCATTTGCACGGCGCCGATATTTTTAATAAACACGGGCGTGCCGTTGGGGCCGGCGCCAACCATGATGTTCTCAACGTCCCGCAGCGATTGAATATAACCTTGCCCGCGCACGAAATATTCGGCGTCGGAGATTTCGAGAATTTTTCCGCCGACGTCATTGTTGGAACGCATCACCGCGTCGCGCACGTCGTTGAGCGTGATGTTATAGCCCTTCATTTTATTCGGATCGACGTCGACTTGATATTGCCGCACGTAACCGCCGACCGACGCGACTTCCGCGACACCGGGTACGCCCTGCAAATACAACTTCACGTACCAATCTTGAATGGCGCGGAGCGTGCCCAAATCATGTTTGCCTTCGACGGTGTACCAGAAGACGTGGCCGACGCCGGTGCCGTCCGGGCCGAGCTGCATCTTCGCGCCAGGCGGCAGCATCGTCTGCACCGTCGAAAGTTTTTCCAAAACGCGGCTGCGCGCCCAATACAATTCCGTGGTCTCTTCAAAAATGATATAGATAAACGACATGCCGAACATCGACTGCGCGCGAATGGCATGCACTTGCGGCACGCCTTGCAGCGCCGTCACCAGCGGAAAGGTGATTTGATCTTCCACCAACTGCGGCGAGCGCCCCATCCACTCGGTGAAAACGATGACCTGATTTTCCGAGAGGTCGGGAATCGCATCGAGCGGCGTGTTCTGCACGGCCCAAATGCCCCAGCCCACAATGACCGCATAAAACAAAATGACGATGAATTTATTGCGGGCGCAATAGTCGATGATTTTTTCGATCATATAAAATCCCTACAGGATTAAGATGTAAACTATATTCTTTGAAAAAAATTCTTGTTTTGGTTCACAAAAAAACTTACTTTTATAATCGAAAGTCAACTTTGAAATTAACCCGAGCTCGCGCATGAAACTTGCCCTCACGGTTGTTATCGCGCCTGAAAAGCGGCGTGACTATGTTCTCAATCCTTCTCATGCCGAAGGCGAATCAAAGGCACGCTTTCTGAATGAGATGGGTTATGAACAAGCCAATTGGCAAGTTCTCGAAGCTGATTTACGAGCACAACATTTGCCTGTCGATGTTATTCCGGGGAAAAAATCCATTTTTGGAAACAAATATGAAATCGTCGCACCGCTCATCGGGCCGAATGGCGAAAAGCGCTGGATTCGGTCCATTTGGATAATTCGCCGGCGCGAATCGGTTGCTCGTTTTGTCACATTAATTCCGGAGCCAAAACAATGAATTTCTCACTCTTTTCCCGTGTCATTCTCACGCAAGATCTACTCGATGAAAATCTCGTTGTCGGCGATATGGGAGTCGTCGTCGAGCATCATCCAGCGACGGAGGATTATCCCGAAGGTTACGAGGTTGAATTCTTTGCCGGCAATGGCGAAACCGTTTCTGTCGTTTCCGTTCCGGCGACGGCGTTGCGCTCGGCCACACGAACGGATATTTTGCACGCGCGACAACAGTTTGCTTTCGCCACTTAAACCGCTCGTTCATTGTTGCATCGCCTGTTGCAACTAACTCTCCGAAGAAGTAGTCCCTGCCCCTTGTGGGCAGATGTCGCTGGCAACAATTCCGGATTTTCATAGTGCCCCACAAGGGGGCAGGATTACGGATTTATTGTTGAATGGCCTGCCGCAACTGGCTCTCCGAATCGAGCAGAAAGCCGCCAGTGACTACGATCTTTTCCCCGCCTTGCAAGCCTTGCAACACTTCGCAATACTCCTCCGTTTGCGCGCCGACCACGACTTCGCGCGGTTCAAACATGTTTTCCTGAACTTCGATCCACACCACGGTGCGCTTGCCGGTCGTGAGCACGGCGGAAGTTGGAATCACGAGCGCCTTATTGATCGAAATCATGATTTGCGCCTTCACATACAATCCGAGCCGGAGCTTGCCGGCGGGGTTGGCAAACTCCGCGCGCACGCGCACGGTGCGCGTCTCGTTGTTGATCACTGGATCGATGAAGGTCACTTTGCCGGTGAAAATTTCATTCGGATAAGCCTCGCTCGTCATGCGCACCGGCTGGCCCATTTTGACGAAGCGAATATCTTTCTCGTAAACTTCCAAATACATCCACACGATGGAAAGGTCGGCCACGTCATACATGTCCTCGCCGGTCATGATGTACTGTTGTGGATCGACGCTTTTCTTCAGTACCGTGCCGCGAATGAGCGAGTAGATCGTCACTATCTCGCGGGCTTTGCGCGTCTGCGCCAATTCCGGGATGAGCCGCTCCAAACCTAAGAGCGCGAGCTTTTGTTGGGCTTGTTCGAGCATTTCTTTTGAAGTGTTCGCGATCGTTGCCGTCGCCGTTTTGCTGATTTCCTGCGATTGCAGCGCCAGCAAAAACTCCTGCTGCGCCGAGATGGCCTCCGGGCTATAAATCTCGGCAACTGGATCGCCGGCTTTCACCTGTTGCCCCGTGTACGAAAGATAAAGTTTCTCCAAACGTCCGGGGAAGCGCGAGCTGAGGCGTTTAAAATTCGGCTCCGCCACTTCCACCACACCGACGGCGTTGATTTCTTTGTTCAGCATGCGTCGCTCGACGGTGGCCGTGACCACATTCGCCATCACGCGCTGCGTGGAAGAAAGCCGCACCGCTTCGAGGGAAGCCATATCGCCATCCGACATTTCCTGCGCTGCCGTTTTCTTCACCAGCGCCATGTTGCACACCGGACACGCGCCGGGTTTGTCGCTGCGCACCGAAGGATGCATCGGGCACGTGTAATATTCTTCCGCGTGGTCGGCGGGCGCTCCATCCGCATATTCTTTTGCCGGAAAAAATTTCGGATAGAGCAATATTGCTGTAACGGCACAAGCTGCCAATCCGGCAAGCCAGAGAATAAGTCGTCTGTTCACTGTTGCATTCCTTTCTTAAAAGGCTGTTTGCTTGATCAACCTTGCGGAGGGCCCGGGGAAACGCGTCACGCCATTTGGCATGACGTTAGTTGAGTTTTTGCCGCCGCAACCGCAGGGCGTTGCTAATCACCGAAACCGAGCTGAAGCTCATCGCCGCGCCCGCGATCATCGGACTGAGCAACACACCGAAGAACGGATAGAGCGCGCCCGCCGCGACCGGAATACCGAGCGCATTATAAATGAAGGCGAAGAAAAGATTCTGGCGAATGTTGCGCATCATCGCGCGGCTCAAAGAGATTGCATTGGTGATGCCGCGCAAATCGCCTTTGACCAGCGTGATGCCCGCGCTTTCCATCGCCACATCCGTGCCCGTGCCCATCGCAATGCCCACGTGCGCTGCGGCCAATGCCGGCGCATCATTGATGCCGTCGCCCGCCATCGCCACGATGCGGCCTTGCTGCCGCAATTGTTTGATGCGCTCGTGTTTGTGCTGCGGCTCGACGCCGGCTTCCACTTCGTCAAGGCCGAGCTTCTTCGCCACCATTTCCGCAGTCCGCTGATTGTCGCCCGTGAGCATAATGATTTTCAAACCGAGCCGGTGCAATTCTTTGATAGCCTCCGGTGTTGAAGCTTTGAGCGGATCGGCGACGGCGAGAACGCCTGCAGCTTTGCCGTTGATCGCGACGACAATGACGGTATTGCCTTCGGATTGCAGTTGTGCCGCGCGTGATTCGAGCGCCGTTGTGTTGATCACGCCCCGCTGTTGTAAGAAAGCGAGCTTGCCTGCAACAACTTCTCGCTCATTGAGTTTGCCCGTCACACCGCCGCCAGTTATCGAAGTAAAATCGACGATTGCTTGTAACTTCACGCCGCGTTTTTTTGCTCCCGCAACTATCGCCGCGGCCAATGGATGCTCGCTGCTTTGTTCAACCGCGGCCGCTGCCAAGAGCAATTCATTCTCATTAAAATCTTCTGCGGTCAACACCGTCACCAGATGCGGTTTGCCTTCCGTGAGCGTGCCGGTTTTATCGACCACCAGCGTATCGACCTTTTCCATCATTTCAATGGCTTCGGCGTTGCGAATGAGCACGCCGGCTTGCGCGCCGCGACCAACGCCGACCATCACCGACATCGGCGTAGCCAAACCCAACGCGCATGGACAAGCGATAATCAGCACCGCGACCGCGTTGACGATGGCATAAGCCAGACGCGGTTCCGGGCCAAAGAAATACCACACCAGAGAAGTTGCAATAGCAATCGCGACGACGGCAGGAACAAAGTAACTCGAAACTTTGTCCGCCAAACCTTGAATCGGCGCGCGGCTGCGTTGCGCTTGCGCGACCATGTCCACGATTTGCGCGAGCAAGGTGGCGCTGCCAACGCGCTGCGCTTGCATCACAAAACTGCCGGCGCCGTTGACCGTGCCGCCGGTGATTTTATCGCCGATATTTTTTTCCACCGGAATCGGCTCGCCGGTAATCATCGCTTCATCAACACTGCTGCGACCTTCAATCACAATGCCATCAACCGGAATTTTTTCGCCGGGCCGCACGCGCAAACGGTCGCCCACTTTCACGGTTTCCAAAGGCACTTCGCGCTCTTCGTCGCCGTGAATGAGGTGAGCCGTTGGTGGCGCGAGATTGAGCAAAGCACGGATGGCGTTGCCGGTGCGGCTGCGCGCGCGCAATTCCAGCGCTTGTCCGAGCAGCGCGAGCACAACGATCATCGCCGCGGCTTCGAAGTAAATATCAACGCCGCCGTTGTGCCGCATCGAATGAGGAAACAAGCTTGGAAACAACATCGCCACCGCGCTGTAAACGTAAGCCGTGCTCACACCAATGGCGATAAGCGTGAACATGTTCAACTGCATCGTTTTAATCGAGCGCCAGCCGCGTTTGAAGAACGGCCAGCCGGCCCACATAACCACCGGCGTGCTGAGAATGAATTGCAGCCATCGGGAAATATTTTCCGGCGCCATATTCAGCGCCGGAATCACATGCACCATCGCCAGCAGAAAAACCGGCAACGTGAACGCCGCGCCAATCCAGAAGCGGCGCGACATGTCGCGCAATTCCGCATTTTCTTCTTCGCGATCAGCCGCCCCGCAAAGCGGGGTTTTGGGTTCGAGCGCCATGCCGCACTTGGGGCACTCGCCGGGATGATCCTGCTCGATTTCCGGGTGCATCGGGCAAGTGTAGATCACTTGGCGCTGCGGTTTCCACGCCGGATTTTTTTCCAACGCCATGCCGCATTTCGGGCAATCGCCGGGCTTGTCGCTCGCAACGCCCGCGCACATTGGGCAAAAGTATTTTGCCGAGGGCGAAGAGACCTCGCTTATTGAATGTAGCGCCTCGCCTTTCGGGGCAGACAAGATGTCTGCGCTACGATGAGACGTTACTGAGGGCGAGTGCTCCACTTCGGTTGCGGCGCCGTTTGCGCAACAGGATTTCGCGCCGTGTAGATGAGCTTCGTGTTTGGAATGCTCGGCAGCCGCGGGTTCCTCTTCCATACGATGACGCTTTTGAATGGTGCTCACTTGCGGCGCGGGCTGAGCAAGAAATTTTTGCCGGCAATGTTCGCTGCAAAAATAGAATGTTTGTCCGTCGCGTTCGGCGCGGAGACTCGCCGCTTCATCGACCGTCATGCCGCAAATGGGATCTTTAGCCATAAACAAAAACACCTGATAAAAATTCAGCAAGATGAAGCGGAGTGCGAAACTTTAGCTTCGCGCCGTTGAGAGCCGGGCACTCCGGCTTCATATCGTTAAATCGATGCCTTCGAGTTTAATTGCTATCGTGGCCACCGTTCACTTTACAGCACGCATCGAGCGCGGCATAAGCCGTGGAATCGCTTTTGGTCTCGTTGGCGTCATAGCCCGCGAGCGCGATGGCTTTTTCCAGCGCCACCAAACTGGTTTTGGCGGGATCAAAGCTGGCCTGCGCGATTTTTGTGCCGAGGTCAATCTTGACGGTGCTCACACCGTCGACGGCCGTTAGCACGTCTTCGACGTTCCCGACGCAACTGTTGCATTGAATCGTCGGCACTTTGATGTCGACCTGCTGCGCATTGGCGGCTGCAATTTGTGTTGCGCCGTCATCGGTTTTGGCCGTCTCGTTTTCCGATTTATTGCAGGCCACGAGAGCCAAACCGAGAGCGAGCGTCAAGAAAATGGATTTCATGTTTCATACTCCTTGGGTTAATGGGTTTTTAAAATTTAAGTTTGTGTTTTGAAAATCTTACTTTAATTCTTTGCCAACGGCACGTTCCAGCTCCGCGAGGTTCATTTCATACTTTGCTTCCGCTTCGTAATATTCCATTTTGGACATCTGCAACATGCGATAGCTGTCCAGCAACATCAGAAAATCGGTTTGCCGGGTTTGATAATTGGCGAGCGTGGCTTGCAAAGATTGCTCGGCTTGTGGCAAAACCGTGGTGCGATACAGTTCCAGCATCCGCTGCGCGCTTTGCACCTTGGTCAGTCCGTCTTTCACGGCGAAGAGAATCATGTTTTTCGTATTGTTCAACATGGCTTCTTTCATCCGAGTCTCGGCGGCGGTTTCCTCGACTCTGCCGCGCTGTTTTTTGATCGACCACAACGAGAACGGCAAGCTCACGCCGGCCATCGCCGTAAAGCCGCGAAAGCCGTCAAACGGCGAGGTGACGTACATGAGTGACAAATCGAAATCCGGCCAGTACTGGCGGCGCGCGAGGCTATTCGCGACGCGACTCTGCGCCACGCTCAACGAATCATGATGAATCATCGGACGATGGGCGAGCGCGTGACGTTGCAGCGCTTCAAGATCGAATGATAACGGGCGTCTTTCCGGCAAAACGGCTTGTCCGAGCGGCGTTTGCGGCGCGCGATTGCGCAGCACATTTAGCATCGCTTTGACGGTTTCTTCCTGTTGCTGCCAGGTGATCTGCGCGTTCGCCAACCTCGCTAGCTCGACGTTGGCTTTCAGCACGTCTTGATTCATGACCTGGCCGACGGTGTAGCGAATTTTGGCAATGTTCACGAACTGCGTCATCAGATTGATATTTTCCCGATTGATCTCGAGGCCGCGTTGAATCATGTAAAGCTCGAAGTACGCGGCTTTGACGCCGGCGATGACGTCGAGCGCTTTCTCGGCATAATCATGATATGCATGCTCGGCGTCGATCTCGGCAATTTTTTGGGCTTTCGCCAGCTTGCCGGGAAACGGCAGCATCTGGCTGATCCCGAAATTCACGTATTTCCATTCCGAGGTTTTGAGCGGCGCGGCGCCGGGCGCTTCTTCAATTTCGATATCGAAGCGCGGATCATCCAAGGCGCTCATTTGCGGAATGCGCGCCACTGCCGCGTGATGGCCGGCTTCGAATGCGCGCAGTTCTGGATTGTTTTGCAACGCTTCTTGAATCAGCTCGTCGAGCGTGATCGCGGGCGAATTGCTTTGAGCCCAAAGCGGGGCGAAGCCGAGAAAAACAATCACCAGCAATAAAGATGATTTCATGTTCACACCTGAAGCAAACGATTGAGACGTGCCAATGCCGAATATGATAAAAATCGGCGTCGTACTTTCAGGGCAAAAGATAATGCCTGAAGGCATCACGACGAAATTTTGAAAATGAAATTGCGAATTGGGCGCACTACGCCCTTGCGAGTGGGATTAAATCAGAAAGACGGCCAGGAACTTATAAAGTTGATTGCCGGAGAAATGCGTATTAAAAGAGGAAAGAGTATAATCAGGTTTTGTGGTCCATTTCAATTCGTCGCCGGCATCGGCAAGCGACATGGGCGCGGCGAGATCGAAGTAGAGTCGCTGCGGAATGGCGGGCGCTGCCGGAGCCGGTTCGGTGCGGACGGGCGAGGCTTGCACTTCACAGCAATCCATGCGGGGGGAAGTTTCAGGTTGACAACAGGGCGCAATCTTGCACGTTTCCGCGGGTATGTCTTCACACGGTAGGGCAAAAGCCAGATTGAACATGGGGACAAAAAGCTGCGCCAAGCATAGGAGAAGAGGCGAAATTTTTTTGAAAGGATAACGCACGTCTTTTTGTTCTTTCTGAAATTGCCAATAGGAGTATTTAAGAAATTTTCTCGTCTTATGCAACAACAAATTTTATGAGTTTATTCCGGCAGCGGTCAACCATGCAACTGGCAAAAGTCAGGCCGAAGAGGGGGGGACAGAATATTAGTATTTTATGTCAAATTGCAAACGCCGCTTTATTGATTCTTTTCTTGGTTTTAAGAAAAAATGATTGCCGCTTGTCAATTTTGCTAAAAATAAAAACTGAAAGCCGGGCAAAATTACTCAACCGCTTCGGCACCGTTCCCGGCGCTGTTGCTGAAAAGCGAAATGCCAGCCAAGCTGCCGTGAAATATATTCCAGAATAATATGCCCGCGCACGCTGCCGCCTTTGGCATTGACGCGCGGGCTGCACGCGGCAATGCCGGCGCAACCAGTGGCAACGGCGACGATCAGCCCGGACACGCCGCTTTTGGCGGGCAGGCCGGTGCGCAAGAGATGCGTGCCGGATTCATCGTACAAGCCGCTGGTGGCCATCACCGCAACAATATTCGCGACGGTGCGCTCCGACAAAACCGTTGCGCCAGCCGCGGATTTTCCACCGTTGGTGAGAAGCATTCCCATGTGTGCGGCCTGCGCAATATCCGCTTCCAGCGAGCACAAATAAAAATACGTTTCCAGAATTTCTTCGATCTCCCCACGAATGACGCCGTTGCTCTTCATTAAATACGCAAGCGCGCGATTGCGGTCGCCGGTGGCCAATTCGGAGCAAAACACGTTTTGATTGGCCGTGACTTTGGAACCCAACAATTTTTCCGCCCACCGTTCGAGCCAGGCAATGCGCGCGCCGCGATCTCCGGAAATATTGCTGCACAGCAAAATCGCGCCGGCATTGATCAACGGGTTCGCCGGCGTCGGCCCGAAAATATCCAGTTGCGTTGCCGAGGAAAACGGCAGTCCGGAAGGCTCGGCGTTGATCCACGAAAAAACTCGTCGCTCGCCGGCCTCTTCGAGAAAACCGGCGAGCAAAATCACTTTCGCCACGCTTTGCATGGTGAAGCGGTGCTGCGTGTGATCGCCGGCGACGAGCCGCTCGCCGTTGCACAACATGATGGCGGCGCTGGTGAGTTCCGGCGACACAGCGGCAAGCTCGGGAATATAGGACGCCAATTTACCGTCACTGTTGGCGCGGGCGAGCTGTACGGCCTCATCGAGAACGATTTGGATGCGAGGAATATTTGACGCGGCGATCATTTGAGCTTCTTTTAATCATTTTCTGTGGGCGAAAAACTTTCAGACTGCGTCCGAGGAATTTTATTCCGCGTTTGAGTCCGTTAACAAATATTAAACTCCAAGATGCGCAGCCTTCCTGCCAAAGTCAAGCGCAGCGCGGCTTATTCTTTTCATAAAGTGCAACACTTCGGCTTGACAACTGTAGCAGCCAATCGACACCTGGTTTAATTTCATGCTGCGATGCAGTTTGCCGGTATTCCTTGTCTCGCTTCCAATTGATACAGTGTCCGTGCGAGTGACAAATTTTGTGCGGCGTTGTACAGGTCAAAGTGTAACACGCACGTTTGTAAATTGCTGAAAACGTATCGTCTAAATTGCTCGTGTGGTTGCGAGACTTCGCCTGGCACGGTCGTTGCTTTAATGATTGGCAGTTGTCCGGACGTAGTACTTCAAATCAATGCAGTGGAGCAAAACTGTGAGCGGAACAGAGCAGGAAGCTAACCAACATCAAGGAGATGCAGCTATGAAAACGCGGACAATCTTTCGACATGCAGTGATCAGCGGTTGTGTTGTCGCGGCCGCGCAACTATTCTCCTTTCAAACGGCGACCGCCGTGCAAAAAGAAGAAGGCGCGCCGGCCAACACCTCAAACATGACGTTGCTCGCAGCGAATCTCAACGTGGCGGCCCCGGCAAAAGAAACCGGCGCGGCGAAGCCCGAGATTCCGCTGACCAAACCGGTGGATCGGATTCCCGCGGTCAGCCTGAAGAAAATGGCAACCGACAAGATCACCTCGTTTTTTGTGCGCGCCAATGACAGCAAGCGCATCCAGCTTTCGATGCTGGTGGTTTACAAAGCCGAGCTGGCCATCGCGATTCAAAAAATGTACGGCCAGAAAGTGACGCCGCTGGTGTTCTCGGTCTCGACGTTTCCGAATCGGCAGATGAATTTTGATCCGGCAAAACTTCGCTTCGAGCAGGGCGGCCGGACCTGGACGCCCGAGAGCGCTAAAACCGCCGTCACTATTTTGCCGCTCGACGACAACGCGAAGTTCGGCGGCACGGTGACCGACGGCGAAGTGCACCAGGGCATCGTGCTCCTGCCGGCGTGGATAAATCCGCAGGAGCCAATCACGCTGCGCTACAATGATTTTCATTACCTCGCGACCTTTGCCGAGGCGCAAGCCGCGAACACCAAATAAGTTGACTCGACATCCCTCCTCCCTCTAATAGCGCTTCTTCAGGCCGGTTTCGTGCAGACGGGGCGGCCGGAAGAAGACTCCAATGCAGGCATCCCCTCGGTTTTGTGCTTCGGCGCAGAGCAGAGGGGGTTTTTATTTTCCATACCTTTTCAGCATAAAACAGATCCCGCTCCTCCTTAAATTCAGAGCGGGATTTCGAAATTCTTCTTGCTTACGCGGCGAAAAAATGCTAATTTTCTTCTGCATCAGACGAAGATAAGACCCAATAAGGAGCACGAATGAAAACGTTGACCATATCAAAAAAGAAGAGCGTGGCCAAGCCGCGATTAAACAATTCAAAAATTGACGCTTTGTTAAAAGCGCGGTTGTTTATGAACGCCGAAGCGGCGCAGCAACAAGCGCAGTTGCTTTGGCATGCCGTCGACCCGAAGTTGCGTTTGGAAGCAGCGCTGGAACTGGTTCGGGCGGACGAGGTGAGCTTGGAGCGCGCCGCCGAGATCGCCGGCTTGAATCGCTGGGTGTTTGATGAGATTCGTATCAAGCGCGGCATCAAGATCATAATCGAGGCGGATCCGGCGGAAGAATTAGATAAAGCTGTTGCAGCCATTCGGAAACATGCGCAATGATAAGCGGGCAAAAAATTATTGTCAAGAGCATGGAATAGAAGTATATGATCTGGTGCGACTGTTACGCGCGCTTTGGAAAGAAAATATTGTGTCACGAAAAAGAGTGCACCAGATCTTGTCGAGTATTGAACAACTGGAACAGATTGTAATCAAAAACAAAAATGAGATTTTTAAAACTAACTGATGCCGAAGTGTTATCACTAAATTCTCCGAGGGCCGGATGAAACGAATTTTTTTCGCAAGCTTGAGCTTCGCGCTAGCCGCGCTGTTGCTCTTTTCCCAACTCAGAAATAGCACTGCCGGCGCGTCGAAATATCCCGAGCGTGCGAAACGCGGCATGGTGGTGTCATCGCATTATCTGGCGTCGCAAGTCGGCGTGGAGATCATGAAAAAAGGCGGCAACGCGGTTGATGCGGCGATTGCCGTCGGTTTCGCGCTGGCGGTGACGCATCCTTCGGCCGGCAATATCGGCGGCGGCGGTTTCATGATTGTCCATACGAACGACGGCCGCGTCACGGCGTTCGATTTCCGCGAGAAAGCGCCGGCCGCGGCGCATGAGCGCATGTACCTTGACGCGAACGGGAACTACATTGGCGACTTGAACCACGAAGGCTATCTCGCCGTCGGCGTTCCGGGCACGGTGGCGGGATTTTCGCTGGCGCATGAAAAGCTCGGCAGCAAACCGATGGCGGAGCTGATGGCGCCGGCGATTCAACTGGCCGAAAAAGGTTTTACGCTGTCGTGGGATTTAGCTGAAGATTTTCAAGACCTCGCACCGGCGTTTAAACGATATCCCGGCAGCATCAAAGCTTTTTTCAAACGTGATACGGTGTTCTATGAGCCTGGGGAGATTTGGCGGCAACCCGATCTCGCGAAGACGCTGCGCCGCATTCAAAAAAGCGGTCGCGACGGCTTCTATAAAGGAGAGACCGCGCGTTTGCTCGCGGCAGATATGCGTAAAAACGGCGGCTTAATCACCGAGGAAGATCTCGCCAACTATCAAGCCAAAGAACGCCAGCCGATTCACGGGAGGTATCGCGGTTATGAGGTGTATTCGATGTGCCCGCCCAGTTCCGGCGGCACAGCGGTGGTGGAAATGCTGAATATTCTCGAAGGGTTCAATCTGCGGGAATACGGCCACAGTTCGGCGCAGCACATTCACTTGCTCGCGGAAGCGATGCGCCGCGCCTTTGCCGATCGCGCGCGTTATCTCGGCGATCCAGATTTCAATCCTGATTTGCCTATCACCAAACTGACGTCGAAATCCTACGCCGAGCAACTGCGCCGCGGCATCAGCTTAAATCGCGTTTCGCCGAGTGATGCGGCGGCGATCAACGAAACTCATGAAAGCTCCGAGACGACGCATTATTCCGTGGTCGATCCGGCGGGCAACGCCGTCGTCGTCACTTATACTTTGGAAAACAGTTACGGCTCGCGTATCGTCGCCGAGGGGACGGGCTTTTTATTGAATAATGAAATGGGCGATTTCAACCCGTGGCCGGGGCATACGGATTCCACCGGCATGATCGGCACCGCGCCGAATCTCGTCAAGCCGGGCAAGCGGATGCTTTCGTCGATGACGCCGACGATTGTCGCAAAGGACGGCAAGCCGTATTTGCTCATCGGCTCACCGGGCGGCCGCACGATTATTAACACGGTTTTGCAAGTGGTCGTGAACGTGATTGATTTCGACATGGACATTGCCGACGCCATCGCCGCGCCGCGCATTCATCATCAATGGCTGCCGAATGTGCTGCGCATCGAAAAATTCGGCACGACGAAAGACACGCAACGGCTTTTGGAAATGATGGGTCATCGCGTACAGTTCGGTTTTTCCTCACGCGGGCAAGGCAGCGCGATGGGAATTATCATCAATCCCAAAACCGGCTTGCGCCTGGGCGCCGCCGATCCGCGCGCGCCGGATGGGGCGGCAGCGGGATTTTGAAATTTGCTCCCTTCGTTTTTAATCATTTTTAAAGACTCTCAAACTGATTGTCGAGAGTCAGGAGAATTGAGAAATGATCATCTTGCAAGTTCCTGCTGGGATGCCCGAGCACAATAGGTTTGCCAACAAGATCGGCAACTATCTGGAGCAGCATCTCAGCAATGATTTGACGGTGCTTTATGATACTTACTGCTATGTATCTCATGAAATGCTGGAGAAGCTTGGACATTTTAAGAATGGCGATCCACACGAATACATGCAAAAGCGTTTGCTCGAATTGGGCGCCGGGCCAGGCTTCATTGCGGAAACAATTGCCCGACGTCTGAAAGAAGGCATCATGACTTCCACTTATGCGCCGGACGTTTGTGTCGTGCATGAGGTCGATTTAGATAATCGCTTCCGCATACCGCTCTGGATTGGTGAGATTATCTCGCAAGACTCGCGCGAGTATGATTTGTATTTCAAAGCCTATCTCTACGAGCGGCTCGGTGTGAAAGAGTATTTTGTTTTTGAGACCGGACGGCGCTCCGGGAAACTGCTGCGCGCTTACGAATTGAAATCGGAAACGGGAACGTTTTCTCATTTCGAAGACATGCGTTTTGGGGGCGCATCGGCGCATTCGCAATTGTTGAATATCGAAATACCGGTCGAGTGGAAAGTTTAATTCGGTGGAATGACTTAAAATGACATTGCCAGCCAACCGCGCCGGCCTTATTGCAGACGGTCAAGAAAACGCAGCGAGGTTTTTATGATGACAACCGCCATTCACCAAACCCAACTCGTCCTCATTAACGGCGACCTCACCGAACAAACCACCGATGCCATCGTCAATCCGGCCAATTCTGAATTGCTCCTCGGCGGCGGTGTGGCGGGCGCGATTCGCCGCAAAGGCGGGCCGAAAATTCAGGAAGAATGTGGCCGCATCGGCGGCACACCGGTGGGAACGGCGGTCATCACGACGGGTGGAAATCTCAAAGCCAAACACGTGATTCACGCCGTCGGCCCAATGATGGGCGAGGGCGACGAAGATCGCAAACTGCACGACGCCACGCTCAATTCCCTTCGACTCGCTGATCAACATCAACTGAAGAGCATCGCGTTTCCGGCGATTTCAACGGGCATTTTTGGCTATCCGATCGAACGTTGCGCGCCAATCATGCTGGCGACCACGGTTGAATATTTGCGCGGCAAAACCGGCCTGCAACAGGCCGTGTTTTGTTTGTGGGGCGAAGAGGCGTATCGAGTTTTTGAGCAGGCGCTCAAGTTAACGGTCGAGAAAAAAACGGAATAATTTTTTGTGGAACAAACGGCGTCTGCCGTTTAAGTACGACGTTAGATTGTTCACAAATCCGTCGTTATGAATCCCAACACCAACGTCAAAATCATTGACTACGATGATAAGTACGCTCGTGACACCGTCAGGATGTGGCGAGAGAGCAAAGAAAAAGCGCTGGGCGTAAAAGACGTTCACGATTTTGACGACCATCTCAATCGAAATCAATAAGAACGCGCAAGCATTTTACGAAAAGCACGGTTTTGCCATCATCGGTCGCGGTTATGAGAATGAAGAACATCTGCCGGATCTCAGGTATGAGTGGGTTAAGAACTAACACAAATTCTTACTCTATTCTTATGTGAATTGCCGACGCGCCCAAACAAACGCCGCGCTCAACTCACCCGCTTATGAAACTTTAGCGCGCTGGCCGTGAAAATGAGCACGCCGAACGCGGCCAGCGGCAAGATCTCGCGCCAGAGATATTGGAGCGGCGTCGCTTTCAGAAAAATCTCGCGCAGGAGATTCACGTAATAGCGCAGCGGATTCAGGTACGTCACGTTTTGCCATGCTTCCGGCATGTTCGCAATCGGCGTCAGAAAGCCGGACATTAGCATGAGAAAAATCATGAAGAACCACGCAATAAACATCGCCTGCTGCTGCGTCTCCGCCAGCGTCGAAATGAAAATGCCCAGCCCCAGCGTCGTGAGAAAATAAAGCAGCGACACGCCGAGAAAAAGAAAATAACTCCCCGCCAGCTTCAGCTTGAAAATTAGAAACGCTGCGACCATCATCACATTGATTTCCACCAGACCGATCAGCACGAACGGCAGAACCTTGCCGATCATCAGCTCGGCGGAGCGAATCGGCGTCACCATCAATTGCTCCAGCGTGCCGCTTTCTTTTTCCCGCACCAGCCCCATCGACGTCAGAAACATCGTCACCGTCGTGGCGAGCAGCCCGATGAGGCCGGGGGCCATGTAATGCTTGCTTTTGAGAACCAAGTTTTAGCATTGCGCGTTTGTTAGCAAATGAAAACTGAATTGGCAATTATTTCAAGGCTTTAGCAACGTTTCGACTAAATACAGCTTCACACTTATGAATCTATTAGATGATCCGTTTCTGCAACTTGTCTGCTGTGGAAAATTTCCGGTACCCAAATAAACATTTGAGTAAGGCAGATGAAAGTCCCAATTGTCAAAATAAGAATGTAAACCGGAAATTTCCAGTTCAGCCATGCACCTTTCCAAGTTACTCCAAATGCACAAAGACAAAGCGATAAAATGAACAATACAATATCATAGCCAAGCCACCTTTTTTTCAACTCGCTAATTCTTAATTCTCTACCATTGCCACCTCGATTGACAAATGAAAGCTCGGTTGAAGCAGCGATAATCTTTTTATACATAATTAAATCCCAGAATAGAAGCGTCCCAAAAGTAGCTGCATAATACCATTCAAGTGGACCACCCACGATTGTAGATTTACCAGTAGCTATTTTGCTATATGCATTTGGAAGGTAGCTAATTAAAGTGACCCATATGCCTCGTAATATCCATTCCAGAAAAAGAAGAAAATTAAAATTGACCCCAGCTTTTTTTGTTTGAGGTCTGCGCAAAAATGGAGCTTCATCTATGGCCCATGCATGTGCATATAATCGAGCAGCGATCACTGTATGAAATATCGTAATTGGAATCCACATTAATGGAAGTTCAAACTGAGCCTCTATGCCTTTAACCCTTACAGGGAATGAAATAGTTTGAGCAAGTAACGGGACACTTTCAATTGTTTCTATCAAGTAGACAAGACATGATGCCACTGCAAAAACAGAGAGTCCTAATAAACTAAATTTTTTATCGTTCATTTTATTGACTCCTACGCAGCCTTTCTTGCGATATGAGAATATGTTAATCTTTCATATTCCCATTGCTGTAGTCTTTCCAACCAACCTTCTGCAGAATAATAGTGCCCTAATCGCCGATGCCTGAATATAATTGCGTTACTTATCTCGTTTTTTGTCATAAACAATCTCGAGTCAAGTTCGTCCATGCTCACTTGCCCTAGAAGTAACCCTGTTAAGAGCCACCATTTGATTTCTTCGTCTAAACTGCAATCATATATAATGTTATAATTAGCCAAAACAGAGCGAATCGCCATTCGAATAGTTTTTGATATCAAATGATTTCGAAGACCAATTTCTTCTAAATTGAGGCCCATAGCATTAGCGGCCTCAACCAATCGGAATGCATAGTGACCTGCTGAAAGATAATATCGCGAAAGCGAAGAAAACGGAATAGAATCCTGAAGTACATAATTTAGCACACACGCTGAACGACGCAATAACTCGATAATCTCTCTGTACATCTGCGCCAAGACACTAGGAAACCAAAAAGCTGTTGTCCTAATTGTTGTCACTGTAACCATCGGATCTTCCCTCGGAGGCATCTGCGAAGAGTCTGGTCCAAAAAACACCGACAGTGCAATCGATGTATCACATGGCAAAAAAACATCGACACCTACACCTCGACAACTAAATAGTGATTGACGTAATTCTTTCTCCCAAAAAACAGAATCCGGGAGACGCAGCGACTCATTCCACGCAACACAAACATCTTGTCGTCCTTTAAGTAAAAACAAAAAATCTAAAGCCTTACTAGTGTCATCCCAGTCTAATGGGAAATAAATTTCTTTAATAGACGGCTTTCGTTCCCAGCCCCATACTTGATACCCTTTATACTGCCGGCTTTCTTCCAATAGCCGCTGGCATGATCTACTCAACTCAGGATAAACCCATGTCTCAATTCTGCCTGATCTTGCAAGAGCCTCCCCTAAATAACATTCAAGCCCTCTATTTGAGGAATACCCCAGAAACTGGTAGCTATCGCCTTGTTTGTAGAAACGTGTCGTTTTTGCGTTCACGGTCATTGTTCTATTCTCATCTTTTTTAATCATAACGATTGCTCCTAAATGATGGTTGCCATAAAATAGCTGATTCCCGTCAACATGCATAGTATGAAACGTAAACGCACTGGTCCAATCAATGAAGTATCTTCCGTTCGAAATCTGCACACATAGGTAGCAGTTAAGAGGTTGGCACTTAAAAGAGGCATTCTAAAAATAAGCGCTAGCGTTATTAGTTTGAGAGTCTCAAATTTTCTACTAAATCCATTTTTCCACTGTTTGGGAACATAGCGTAACCCAAACAAAAATTCTTTAGTAACCTCAGGTAGTCCGTTCCGGTGAAGAATCAATCCTTCACACAGTCCAGGCCACGTTTTATGTATGCGACTAAATATGCGCAGCATTGCATCTAAAATTCCTGGAACAACTAAAGTTATGGAGAGAAGTCCCCAACAAATTAGACGCGCGAGCGCAGTTGTAAATTCAATGGCAAAAGTTAAACTTAAAATAACTAATAAAAAAACAGCGAGTGAACTAATTTAGAAACCTAAAATTTAATCGTAGTTCTTTTTATCTCAACAAACTTTAAACTTTTTAATCGGAATATTTATATAAATTCAATTAATGCGCTTCTGGAATTTCATCGTGCTTGCCGAAATAA
>Ga0247727_10004960_pt1 | contig 27593 bp, 25 predicted proteins | sample WisWelCaveWW1625_FD_202498 | JGI IMG/M metagenome (GOLD analysis project Ga0247727, IMG submission 202498) | Biofilm microbial communities from Wishing Well Cave, Virginia, United States - WW16-25 | ecosystem: Environmental > Aquatic > Deep subsurface > Groundwater > Cave microbial mat | place...
CCTCGCGCGGGAGGTAGGTACCGCTCGACGCTGTCGGCGAACGTCGCCACGTCGATCGGCTTCGTGAGGTAGCCGTCGAAGCCAGCACCAAGCGCGCGCTCGCGGTCGCCCGACATGGCATGGGCCGTCAGCGCCACCACCGGCGGCAGATTCTCGCCGCTCGCCCTGAGGCCGGCCAGCACCTGGAAGCCGTCTTCGCCCGGCAGCTGAATGTCGAGCAACACCACCGCCGGACGATGCCCGCGCACCGCCTCCAGCACACCGGTCGAGCCCGTGAGGCTCACCACCACGTGCCCGCGGGCATTGAGCAGCGCCGTGAACAGCTTGAGGCTGTCGGGATTGTCCTCGACGAGGAGGATCGTCGGCATTACGCCCGGGCGCCGACGCGCCGGAGCACGGCCCGCACGCGGGCCACGAGCGTGGTGGGATGAATGGGCTTGGTGATGAAATCCTCGGCCCCCAGCTCGATGCAGCGCGTCTCCGTCGCCGGATCGTCGCGGGCCGTCACGACGATGATCGGCACCGCGCGCCCGGACAGCGATTGCCGCAAGGCGCCCATCACGCCGAACCCGTCCAGCGACGGCATGTCCATGTCGAGCAGCATGAGGTCCGGTCGCAGGCGCTGCGCCTCGACCAGTGCCGCAATGCCGTTCTCGGCCTCGGCGATCCGGAAACCCTCGGCCTTGAGCACGCCCCCCTCGAGCACCCGGTTGGTCGGGTCGTCGTCCACGACCAGCACGAGTGGCGGCACGTTGCTGGCCGCCGCGGCCGAGGCGGGCGGCGCGGCGGGCTCGAGCGCCGCCGCCGGCATCGCCACCAGCTGGGACGGACGGGCGCGGGTTCCCGGCTCGCCGATCACGCGCACCACCTCGTCGTACCCGGTCTCCCCGGCCCACACGCGGCGCAGCCCTGCCTCCCACAGGGTCCGCATGCCGTTGCGGCGCCCCACCTCGGCGATGCGGTCGGCGGTCCCGTTCGCCGCGATGACCTCTGCGACCTCTCCTTGGACCGGCAGGATCTCCTCGATCGCGAACCGCCCGCGGTACCCCGAGAACAGGCACTTCTCGCACCCCTTCGGGCCGAGCAGCCGCACCGGTCGCGTGAACGCGGCATTGGGCCGTGCCACCGCCGGTAGCGTCTCGACGGCGACAGGCTCCGCGCAGTGCGGGCAGAGACGCCGGACCAGCCGTTGCGCGATGATGCCCTTGAGCGCCGCCGAGATTTTGAACGCCTCCACGCCGATATCCACCAGCCGCATCACCGTCGTGGCCGCGTCGTTCGTATGGATGGTCGACAGCACGAAGTGACCCGACAGCGCCGCCTGCCACGCGGTCTGCGCCGCTTCCAAGTCGCGAATCTCGCCCAGCAGCACGACGTCCGGATCCTGGCGCAGCACCGACCGCAGGACGCTGGCGAACGTGAGCCCCTGCTTCTCGTTCACCTGGATCTGGTTCACGCCCGCGAGCCGGTACTCGACCGGGTCCTCGACCGTCACCACGTTGATCGCCTTGGTGCGGACGCGGTCGAGCGCCGCGTACAGCGTAGAGGTCTTGCCGCTCCCGGTGGGTCCGGTCACCAGCACGATGCCCTCGCGGTGCACCAGCAGTCCCTCGATCTCGGCGCGCTCGTCGTCCCACAGCCCCATCGCCTCCAGCTTGAGGTTCGTGGCGTTGGGGTCCAGCAGGCGGATCACTACTTTCTCGCCGAGGCGGGCCACCGGTACGCTCGAGACCCGCATGTCCCACTCCTTCCCGTCCACCCGGGCCATGGCGCGGCCGTCGTGCGGCCGCAGCGGGTCGGAGATGTCCATCTTCCCCATCACCTTGAGGCGGCGGGTGATCGCGCCCGCGGCGGCGCGCGGCACCTTCATCACCTCGCGCAACACGCCGTCCACGCGGTAGCGCACGATCAGGCCCTCGTCCATCGGCTCGAAGTGCACGTCGCTGGCCCGCTCCCGCACCGCGTCGGCGATCGTGGCGTCCACCAGCCGGGACGCGGGCGCCTCGGGCGCCAGCGGCATCTCCTGCGGCGCGACTTCGTCGATCGTCTCGACCGTCGAAGCCCCTCCACCCAGGCCGCTCACCAGGCGTTCCAGCTGCCGCTCGGGCCTGTACACCTCTTCGATCCGCTGCGCCAGGCGGCTTGGCAGCGCGTACTCGAAGTGGATTTCGCGGCTGGTCGCGAACGCCAGGGCCCGCTCGGCGTCCAGATCGAGCGGATCGGCGGAGGCCAGGCGGATCATCCGGCTGGTGGCCGAGAGCGGGAGCACGTGATGCAGCCGCGCCACGGGCTCCGGCACGAATTGAACGGCCGGATGCTCGACCATGGCCACGTTGGCCACCGGCACCCGGGCCGTGGTGGCCAGGATGCGCACGACTGCCTCAGCCTCGGCCAGGCCGCGCTCGATCACCACCGTCGCCGCCCACTCGGGCTGCTCGGTGCGGATGTTCTCCGCGTCCGCGGGCGCCACGGCGCCCGCCTGCTCGAGCGCGTCCAGGCCCCAGGCGTCGCGGGGCAGGCGGCGGGTCACGCCGGGTCGGCGGGGCTGCATCAACCTAAAGTCGCGGCCCGTGCCGCGAGCGTCAAACGCCGTTACCTTGCCCGGCGTGATCGCGCGCGGCACCGTCACCGTCCCCGGCGACAAGTCCATCACGCACCGGGCGCTGATGGTGGCCGCGCTGACCGGGGGCGGGTGCGAGCTGCGCGGGCCCTTGCGGGCGCGCGACACCCAGGCCACTGCCAGCTGCCTGCGCGCGCTCGGGGTCCACGTCGGGCCCCTCGGCCGCGCCGTGCGGGTCACCGGGGGCGGCCTGCGCCCCTTTCAGGCCCCGTCCGGGGCCCTGAACTGCCGCAACTCCGGCACCACGGCCCGGCTCCTCATGGGTCTCCTGGCTGCGCATCCGTTCCGCTCCACGCTGACCGGCGACCGTTCACTGAGGCGCCGCCCCATGGCCCGCGTCGCCGAGCCGCTGACCGCGATGGGGGCGCGCATCGCGACGACGGGCGGCTGCCTGCCGGCCACGGTCGAGGGCGGCGCGCTGCGGCCGCTGGACTACACCAGCCCCGTGGCGAGCGCGCAGGTCAAGACCGCCTTGCTGCTGGCCGGTCTTTCGGGTGGCGTGCGTGTCAGCGTGGTCGAGCCCGTTGCGTCGCGCGATCATACGGAGCGGCTGCTCCGACTGCTCGAGGCGCCGCTCACCGTCGAGGACACCCGCGTGACCCTCGAGCCGGTGCAGGCCCTGCCGCCCTTCGGCGGCGACGTGCCCGGGGACTTCTCTTCGGCGGCGTATCTGCTCGCGGCGGGACTGCTGGCCGAGCGCGGAGAGCTGACGGTCCGCGGGGTGGGCGTCAATCCGACCCGCACCGGGTTCCTCGACGCGGTGGCGCGGATGGGCGCCACGGTCGAGCTGACTGAGCGGTGGCTCAGCCTGGGCGAGCCGGGAGCCACCCTCGTGGCGCGGCCGGCACGGCTCGGCGCCGTCGACGTGCGGGCCGACGAAGTGCCGCGGATGGTGGACGAGATCCCGCTGCTCGCCTGCCTCGCGGCGCGGGCCGAGGGCACCAGCGTGTTCCGGGGCGTTGGCGAGCTGCGCGTGAAGGAGAGCGACCGGCTAACGCTGGTGGCGAAGAACCTCGTGGCGATCGGCGCCCGCGCCTGGTGTGAGGGCGATACGCTGTGGGTCGAGGGCGGGGACGCCCCGCTCACCGGGCGGATCGAGACCGCGGGCGACCATCGGCTGGCGATGGCGTTCGCCGTGCTGAACGTGGTGCCCAGCGCACGGGTCGAGATTGACGACATGGACTGCGTGGCGGTTTCGTATCCGGGCTTCGTCACGGACCTCCTGGAGGTCGTCCATGACACGTAGACGGCCGATCATCGCCATCGACGGCCCGGCCGGAAGCGGGAAATCCACGACCGCGCGCGCCGCGGCCGAACGCCTGGGCTACGCCCACCTCGATTCCGGCGCGGTCTACCGCGCCGTGACGCTCGCCGCGCTCGAGGCCATCGGCGACGACCCGGCGGCTTGGACGCCGGACCGCGTGATCGCCGAGGCCCTGGCGCGCGCGATCTCGGTGGGCGCGCAAGGCGGGGTGTTCCGGGTGGCGCTGGGTGGGCGCGACGCGGAGCCCGCGATCCGCAGCGAGGCTGTTACGCGGCACGTGTCGCACGTGGCCGCCATGCCCGAGGTGCGCGAGTTCGTCACCGTCCTGCTGCGGGCGGCGGGGCGGGACGGCGGGGTAGTCATGGACGGGCGCGACATCGGTACCGTGGTGTTTCCGGACGCCGAGGTGAAGGTATTCCTCATCGCGGACGCTGAAGAACGGGCCCGGCGGCGGCTGGCCGAGCGGGGGCGCGCGTCGACCGACAGCCTTGTGAAGGCCGAGGCCGGGGCGCTGCTGTCGCGTGACCGGCGCGACTCCACCCGTGCCGTCGCGCCCCTGATGCGCGCCGATGGGGCCGTGGAGATCGATACTACCCACCTCAGCTTCGAGGAACAGGTCACCCGCGTGGTGGAGCTGGCGCGCCGGGCAACTGCCTCCCGGGCTTGACCTTAGCGCTTGACCCCAGTTGCCTCCCCGGGTACGTTACACGGCTACGCGATGCCGGCACCAAGCCGGCCGCATTCACCCTTTTTCCGCTTTTCGGCGCACCGCGCCGAGTTGAGCAGAGGTCCTGTCGTCGGCATGTCCACCCCAACCCCCACCCAGGACGAGCCCGCCGTTCGTGTGCCGTCCGTCACCAAGCTGAACGTCCGCCCAGATCTTTTCGACGAGTCGTATTCGCCGGAGCAATACGAACAGATGATGGCGATGTACGAGGGCACCCTCCAGCACATCGAAGAGGGTGAAATCGTCAAGTCGCGCGTGCTGCGCGTGACCGAGAACGCCGTCATGCTCGACGTCGGGTTCAAGTCCGAAGGCGCCGTCCCCATCGAGGAATTCAAGGACGCCAAGTCGCTCAAAGAGGGCGACGAGGTCGAAGTGTTCCTCGAGCACCTCGAGGACAACGAGGGCGCGGTCGTCCTGTCGAAGAAGAAGGCCGACTTCATGCGCGTCTGGGAGCGCATCCGGATCGCCTACGAGAACGACGAGCCCGTCGAGGGCATGCTCCAGAAGAAGATCAAGGGCGGCGTGGTGGTGGATCTGATGGGCGTGGACGCGTTCCTGCCGGGCTCGCAGATCGCCCTGCGGCGCGTGCCCAACATCGACGAGCTGCTCGGCCAGTCGTACCAGTTCAAGATCATCAAGCTCAACAAGCGGCGCCGCAACATCGTGGTCAGCCGCCGCGTGATCCTCGAGGCCGAGCGCGCCACCAAGCGCGAGAAGCTGATGAAGGAGCTCGAGGTCGGGCAGGTGCGCAAGGGCGTGGTCAAGAACATCACCGACTTCGGCGCGTTCATCGACCTGGGCGGCGTGGACGGCCTGCTGCACATCACCGACATGAGCTACGGCCGCGTCTCGCACCCCTCCGAGCTGGTCAAGCTCGGCCAGGAGCTCGAGGTCAAGATCCTCGACATCGACTGGGAGCGCGAGCGCATCAGCCTCGGGCTCAAGCAGCTCCAGGCCTATCCCTGGCAGAACGTGGCCGCCAAGTACCCGGTCGGCACGCGGGTGCAGGGCAAGGTCGTGAGCATCACCAACTACGGCGCGTTCATCGAGCTGGAGCCGGGCATCGAAGGCCTGGTGCACATCAGCGAGATGAGCTGGACCCGCAACGTGCGCCACCCGTCGAAGATCGTCTCCATCGGCGAGACCATCGAGGCCGTCGTGCTCAAGGTGGACGAGGGCGAGGAGAAGATCTCGCTCGGCATGAAGCAGACCGAGCAGGACCCCTGGATGGTGCTGCCGCTCAAGTTCCCGATCGGCACGCGCATCACCGGGAAGGTCCGCAACCTCACGAGCTTCGGTGCGTTCGTCGAGATCGAGCCGGGCATCGACGGCCTGATCCACATCTCCGACATGAGCTGGACCAAGCGGGTGCAGCACCCCTCGGAGGTCGTGAAGAAGGGCGACACGGTGGACGTCGTGATCCTCAACATCGACGCCGACAACAAGCGCATCTCGCTCGGCCTGAAGCAGGCCGAGGAAGATCCGTGGCTCGCCATCGGCGAGCGCTACCCCGTGGGCAAGGAAGTGAAGGGCCACGTGGTGCGGCTGATGGACAAGGGCGTCGTGGTGGACATCGGCAACGACATCGAGGGGTTCGTGCCGATCAGCCAGCTCGGCATTCCGGACCTGCAGAATCCGGCCGACAAGGTGAAGATCGGCCAGGTAGCGGTGCTGAAGGTGCTCGAGGTGGATCCGATCCATCATCGCATCGTCCTGGCCGCGATGGAATGGCCGGACGAGCCGCTCAAGGACGTGCCGCAGATCCCGCCGCCGGGCTCGGACGACGGCGACGCGGAGCCGCCGAAGGAAGGCTGAGCGAACCGGGGGCCGCGTCGAGCGGCCCTCGCTGCTTCTAGAGGTGTTGCTGCAGCAGCACCATCCCCACCAGCGACAGGCTGACCAGCAGCGCGACCACGCGAGGCTGCGTCTGGCCGTAGGCCTCCGGCAGCAGCTCCACCAGCACCATGAAGACCATCGCGCCGGCGGCGAACCCCAGGCCCCAGGGCAGCACGGGCCGGAACGCCTCCACGAACAGGAACGCGGGCAGCGCCATCACCGGCTGGGGGAGCGAGGAGACTACGCTCCACAGCATGCATCCCAGGACCGTGACGCCCTGCGGGCGCAGCACGGCGCTGATGGCGAGTCCTTCCGGCACGTTGTGGACAGCGATGGCCAGCGTGATGGCGGTCGCGAGGCTGGCGCCGCCGCCGAACGACACACCCACGGCCACGCCCTCGGAGAACGAGTGCGCCGTCATGACGGCCACCATGAGCAGCATGCGCCGCGCACCCGCCCCGCGGGCGCGGCCGAACGGCACGTCGTAGTGCCGCAACCAGCGATCCATCACCAGGATGAACACGACGCCAAGTCCCGCGCCGGCGAGCGTAGCCGCGGTGCCGATCTCGGAACCCGCGGCCACCAGGCCGAAGCTGGCGCCGAGCATCAGGCCCGACGCGAGGGCGTTGGCCCACGCCACGGCTTCCGGCCGCACGGCACGCGTAAAGGAGAAGGGGAGAGCCCCCAGCCCGGTGGCGACCGCGGTCAGGAGCGCGGCGACGAAGACGGTGAGGGCGCCGTTCACGGCACCAGGTTCCTGAGCAGGGTGACGGCCCCCATCGCCGCGATGGTGACGAGGGCGATGCTGGTCCGACCCGCCTCGCGGTAGGAAGCGGGGAGGAGCTCGACCAGCACGAGGTGGGTAAGCGCGCCCACGGCGAATCCCGCGGCCCAGGGTTGCAGCGCGGGCCACGCGGTCGTGAGCGCGAGCGTGACCACCGCGAACAGCACCTGGTTCGCATCGGCCACGACGGCGAGCCCGGCGGCGACCGCGAGCCGGGCGCCGCGCGCGTGGAGGCCCGCCACCAGCTCAGCCGACTCCGGCACGTTGTGGACGGCAATGGCGAGGGCGGTGAACGCGCCGAACCGCCAGTCGGCGGCCAGCGCGGCCCCGATGGCGACCCCCTCGTGCGCCGCGTGCAGAGAGCTGCCCAGTAGCTCGCGGTAGGCGGCGCCGGGTTCACCGCTGTCGGTCGCCGAGCCGGACACGCGGTCCGTGAGCCCGACGAACAGAATCCCGATCAGCGCGGCGGCGGCGAGCGGCGCCTGGGGCCCGCGCAGCCCGCTCAGGAGCAGCGCGTACGCCAAGCCGAGCATGAGGCCGCCCGCCAGTGCGTTGGCCCACCCGAGCCAGCGTACGGGAAGCGGATCGCGCACCGCGAACGGCAGGGCGGCCAAGGCCGAGGCGCCCGCCGCCAGGGCGGTGAGGGCGAGGGCGGTGAGGAGCGGGTTCACGGGTGCTCAAGGCTCGCGGCCCCGGCGAACGGGCGCAAGCGTTGGCGTTTCGCGCCCGAGGTACTAGCCGCCTGGGCGGCCTCCGGGTTTGATTTCGCGGTCGGAGGGCCTGGGATGAGCATGCAGGAGAAGCTGAACCGGCTCGAGCAACTCTCGGCCGAGGCGCGGCTCGGCGGCGGGCCGAAGCGTCTCGAGGACCAGCGCCGCAAGGGCAAGCTCACGGCTCGTGAGCGGCTCGATTTGCTGCTCGACCCGGGCAGCTTCGTCGAGCTGGACCGCTTCGTGGTCCACCGCTCCGACGATTTCGGGCTCGACGGGCAGCGCGTACTCGGCGACGGCGTCGTGACGGGCTACGGCACCGTCGAAGGTCGCACGATCTTCGTGTTCTCCCAGGACTTCACCGTGTTCGGCGGCTCGCTCAGCGAGGCGCACGCCGAGAAGATCTGCAAGGTGATGGACCTGGCACTGAAGACCGGCGCGCCGGTGGTCGGCCTGAACGACTCGGGGGGCGCGCGGATCCAGGAGGGCGTCGCCTCGCTCGGCGGCTACGCCGAGATCTTCCTGCGCAACACGCTTGCATCGGGAGTGGTACCACAGCTGTCGGTCATCCTCGGGCCGTGCGCGGGCGGCGCGGTGTACAGCCCCGCCATCACGGACTTCGTGCTGATGGTCGAGGGCACCAGCCACATGTTCGTGACGGGCCCCAACGTCGTGAAGACCGTGACGCACGAGGAGGTCACGTTCGAGCAGCTCGGCGGCGCGCGGGTGCACGCGAGCACGTCCGGCGTGGCGCACGTGGTCCGGCCGAGCGAAGCCGAGACCCTGGTCGCCGCGCGCGAGCTGCTGTCGTACCTGCCGTCGAACAACCTCGACGGGCCCCCGGTCCGCCCGTGCGACGATCCCTCGGACCGGCGCGACGAGGACCTGCTCACCCTGGTGCCGGACGAGTCGAACAAGCCCTACGACATGCACGAGCTAATCCGCCGCGTCGTGGACGACGGGCGGTTCTTCGAGATCCACGCCGACTACGCCGGGAACATCCTCTGCGGGTTCGCGCGGCTCGGCGGCCGCAGCGTGGGCGTCGTGGCCAACCAGCCGGCGGTGCTCGCCGGCGTCCTCGACATCGGCGCGTCGCTCAAGGCGGCGCGGTTCGTGCGCTGCTGCGACGCGTTCAACGTGCCGCTGGTCACGTTCGAGGACGTGCCGGGGTTCCTGCCCGGGCTCGCGCAGGAGCACGGCGGCATCATCAAGCACGGCGCCAAGCTGCTCTACGCCTACTGCGAGGCGACCGTCCCGAAGCTCACGGTCATCACGCGCAAGGCGTACGGCGGGGCCTACGACGTGATGAGCAGCAAGCACATCCGCGGCGATTTCAACGTGGCCTGGCCCACGGCCGAGGTCGCCGTGATGGGCCCCAAGGGCGCGGTCGAGATCCTGTTCAAAAAGGAGATCGCCCAATCGGAGGATCCCGAGGCGGCGCTCGCGGCCCGGCAGGCGGACTACGTCGAGAAGTTCGCCAACCCCTACGTGGCCGCGGGCCGCGGTTACGTGGACGACGTCATCGATCCGCGCGACACGCGGCCGCGGCTGATCGGCGCGCTCGAGATGTTGCGGACCAAGCGCGACAAGAACCCCCCGAAGAAACATGGCAACATTCCACTGTAGCCCGCCGCCGTGAAGCGCGTTCTTGTCGCCAACCGCGGCGAGATCGCGCTGCGGATCATCCACGGCTGCTTCGAGGAAGACCTCGAGACGGTCGCGGTCTACTCGGACGCGGACCGCGGCGCGCCGCACGTGCTCGCCGCCGACCAGGCGGTGCACATCGGCGAGAGCGCGCCCGCCGAGTCGTACCTCCGGATCGACCGCCTGCTGGAGGCGGCGGCGCAGAGCGGGGCCGACGCGGTGCACCCGGGGTACGGGTTCCTCTCCGAGCGCGCCGAGTTCGCCGACGCCGTTACGCGCGCGGGGCTCACCTGGATCGGACCGCCGGCCAGGGCCATCGCCGCCATGGGCGACAAGACGGCGGCGCGCAAGAAGATGCGCGACGTGGGTGTGCCGGTGGTGCCGGGCACCGTGGAGTCGGTCCGCACGGTGGACGCGGCCGCCAAGGCGGCGCGCACCATCGGCTATCCGATGCTGGTGAAGGCGGCGGCGGGCGGCGGCGGCCGCGGGATGCGCGTCGTGCGCGCCGAGACGGAGCTGGCCGGCGCGTTCGAGGCGGCGCAGGGGGAGGCGCAGAAGGCGTTCGGCGACGGCCGCGTCTACCTGGAGCGGTACCTCGAAGGCCCGCGCCACGTCGAGATCCAGATCCTGGCCGATCAGCACGGCCGCGTCATCTCGCTCGGCGAGCGGGAATGCTCGGTCCAGCGCCGGCATCAGAAGCTCATCGAGGAAGCCCCGTCAGTTGCGGTCACCCCGGCCATCCGGCGCGCGATGAGCGAGGCCGCCGTTCGGGCCGCGCAGTCCGTCGGCTACGTCTCGGCCGGCACCTGTGAGTTCCTGCTGCAGCCCAACGGCGACTTCTTCTTCCTCGAGATGAACACGCGGCTCCAGGTCGAGCACCCGGTCACCGAGCAGGTGTACGGGGTGGACCTCGTGCGGATGCAGCTCAAGGTGGCGATGGGCCACCACCTGAGCCTGCCGGAACGGGCGCTGGTGCCGCGGGGCTGGTCGCTGGAGTGCCGCATCACGAGCGAGGATCCGTTCGACGACTTCCTGCCGGCGGGAGGCACGATCAGCGAGGTGCGCATTCCCCACGGGACCGGCGTGCGCTGGGACGGATGGGTTGAGCGGGGCAGCGAGGTGCCGCTGTTCTACGATTCCCTGCTGGGCAAGCTCATCGTGTGGGCCGAATCGCGCGATCGGGCGATCAAGCGCATGCGCCGCGCGCTGCGCGACCTCGTCATCGTCGGCGTGCCCACCTCGCGTGAGTTCCACCTGCGCGTCATGCGGGAACCCGCCTTCTGCCGGGGCGAGATCGACATCGGGTATTGGGACCGGGTCGGCCGTGCCCTGATGACCGCGGCTCCCGAGGCGGCGCTGGTGGAGGACGCCGCGGTCGCGGCCGCGCTGCTCGAGGACGAGCGCCGGGCCGCCGCGCGGCCGCCCGCCGCCCCGGCGGGCGGGGGCTCCGACTGGCTCGGTGCGGCGCGCAGGGACGGCCTCCGGGAATGAGCGCCGCGGGATCCCCCAGGACCCGGAGGGCGCCCGGCCTCAAGGCCGCGCTGGCCGTCTCGACCGGCCTTCCGCGCCGGTGACCGACGCCGAGGGCGAGGTGGTGGCGATCACCTCGCTCGCGGCGGGCGGCGCCGGTGTCGCCAGGCTGGCCGACGGGATGACGGTGTTCGTGCCGCGCACGGCGCCGGGGGATCGGGTGCGACTGGCCGTGGTCCGCCGCCACCGCCGCCACGCGGTGGCGCGCATGGGCGAGCTGCTCGAGCCGGGGCCTGACCGGGTGGAGCCGCGCTGCGCGCATTTCACCCGCGACAATTGCGGCGGGTGCCAGTGGCAGCACCTCTCGCACACTGCCCAGGCGGCGGCCAAACGGCGCATCGTGGGCGACGCGTTGCGCCGCATCGGCAAACTCGATGTTCCCGACCCCGACTTGGTGGAGAGCCCGCACGCCTTCGGATACCGCCGCACCATCACGCTCACCGTGCGCCGCGTCGGCCCGCGCGTGGTGGCGGGATTCCACGACGCCGACGACCCGAACCGCGTGTTCCTGCTGGACGATTGCGCGATCGCGCGGCCCGAGCTGAACGCCTTGTGGACCGCGCTGCGCGGATCGCTCGATGCGCTGCCGACCGGGGACGACGTGCGCCTCAAGCTCCGCGTCATGCCGGCCGGTGACGTGCACGTCGTGGTCGGCGGTGGCGACGGGGCGTGGACGGGCGGCGCGCACCTGGCGCGGGCGGCGGCGGCCGCGGGTTTCGTGGTGACGGTCTGGTGGGAGCCGACCGGCGGTGCGGCCCGCCGCGTGGCGGGCGGCGCCGGCGGCCCCGCCGACGTCGCGTTCGCGCAGGTCAACCTGGAGGTCGCCGAGCGCCTGCAGGCCGACGTCGTGCGCGCCGCCGGCGCTCCCCTGGAGCCCGCGCTCGATGGGTTGGTCGACCCGCCGCCGCAGCGGATCCTCGACCTGTACGCCGGGGCAGGAGATACCGCCCTCCCGCTCGCGATGTTCTGCCCCGACATGGTGCTGGTGGAGCGCGACGAACGGGCCGTGCGGCGGGCCGAGGAGGAGGCCCGAGGCGCGCGCCTCGCATTGCGGTGCATCGCGGGGAGGGTCGAGGATCACCTCGAGCAGCTCCTGCCGGCGGACGTGGTCATCGTGAACCCGCCGCGCGCGGGCCTCTCGGAACCCGTGACTCGGCAGCTGGCGCGCCGCACGTGGCGCCGGCTCCTGTACGTCTCCTGCGATCCGGCCACGCTCGCGCGCGACCTGACGCGCCTTGGAGCGACGGCGGCGTGGCTCGTTACGGTGCGCGCCTACGACATGTTCCCGCAGACCAGTCACGTGGAAACCCTCGCTGTGCTGCAACCCGCGTGAAATACACCGTCGAGGTGGCCGGCCGCTCGGTCGTGGTCGAGCTCGAGGACGGAACCGTCCGGGTGGACGGCCGGCCCGTGGACGCCCGGCTCGAGGGCACGGGGGCGCTGCGCCGCCTGGTCCGCGACCGGACCTCGCGAGCGCTGGTCACAGCCCGCGGCCCGGAGGGCTGGTGCCTGCTGTCCGATGGGTACCGGCTCGAGGCTGCGGCGTTCGACGCCCGTGAGCTCGCCGTCAGGGCCATGGGACGCGGCGAGGCCGGCGCGCTCGTGGCCGCCACGCTCGCGGCGCCGATGCCGGGCCTGGTGGTGCGCGTACTGGTCAAGGAGGGTGATGCGGTGCGGGCCGGGCAGGGGCTCATCGTGCTCGAAGCCATGAAGATGGAGAACGAGCTCAAGGCCGCTGGAGGAGGGACGGTGGCGCGGGTGCACGTGACGGCGGGGGACAAGGTCGAGCGGGGGGCGTCGCTCGTCACGCTGGGGTAACTCCCTCCGATTGACCGAGGGGGTCGCCGTGGCTATTCTTCTAAGCTACGCCCACTTAGGGCCTCTTTGGGCGCCCCGCGGGACGGGGTGCGGGGAGCAGTGCAGGAGCGATGAAAACGTTTTCCGTAACGCCGAACGACATCGAACACCGCTGGTACGTGGTGGACGCGGCCGGCGTGCCGCTGGGCCGCCTCGCCTCGCGCGTCGCGCAGGTCATGCGCGGCAAGCACAAGCCGACCTACACACCCCACCTGGACACCGGGGACGGCGTAATCGTCGTCAACGCGGCGAAGGTGCGGTTGACCGGCCGGAAGCTCGAGCAGAAGGGGTATTTCAGTCACAGCGGCTACATGGGCCACGACCGGATCACTCCGGTCCGTACGGTGCTCGCCGGCAAGCCGGAGCGCGTGATCGAGCGGGCCGTGTTCGGGATGTTGCCCAAGACGTCGCTGGCCAAGCAGGTGCTGCGCCACAAGCTGCGCGTGTACGCGGGCCAGACGCACCCGCACGAAGCGCAGCAGCCGGCGCCGCTGCCGTTCCTCGCGCCGCGCAAGCGCGCGCCGAAGTCGACGAAGGGGTCGTGATGATCGACGTACCGACGAAGTTCCACGCGGTGGGCCGGCGCAAGACGAGCGTCGCCCGCGTGTACCTGAAGCCGGGCAGCGGCAAGTGGGAAGTCAACGGGCGCACGCTCGGCGACTTCTTCCCGCGCTCCTCGCTGGTTCAGCTGATCCAGCAGCCGTTCACCGCCACCGACACGCTCGGCGCGTTCGACGTGAAGGCGACCGTGGGTGGCGGCGGCGTCAGCGGCCAGGCCGGCGCGCTGCGACTCGGCATCGCCCGGGCGCTCGTGCTGGTGGACGAGCAGCACCGGCCGAAGCTCCGCTCGCAGGGCCTGCTGACGCGCGATGCCCGCGCGGTCGAGCGCAAGAAGCCCGGCCAGCCCGGTGCCCGCAAGCGGTTCCAGTTCAGCAAGCGATAGGCGGCAGCACACCACTCACATCGCGGGAGGCTGCCGGGGGTGTCCGGCGACGGATTCCGGCAGCCGACGAACGCGATGGACGCATAACCCGGGGAGATGCGGTTCACGATGGCTTTGCCCGAGATTCAGACGCTGCTCGAAGCAGGGGTCCACTTCGGCCACCAGACGCGCCGGTGGAACCCCAAGATGCGCCGGTTCATCTTCGCCGAACGCAACGGCATCTACATCATCGACCTCGAGAAGACGCTCAAGCAGCTGCGCCGCGCGCAGGAGCTGTTGCACGAGGTCGTGATGAAGGGCGACAACGTCCTGTTCGTCTGCACCAAGAAGCAGCTCAAGGGGATCCTCCGGGCCGAGGCGGAGCGGTGCGGCGCGTTCTGGGTGACCGAGCGCTGGCTCGGCGGCACCCTGACGAACTTCGGCACCATGAAGAAGCAGATCCGGCGGCTCAAGGAGCTCGAGCAGGGGCAGGAAGAGGGCACCTTCGAGTTCTACACCAAGAAGGAGCAGCTGCAGCTGGACCGCGAGCGGGTGAAGCTGGAGCGGAACCTGGCGGGCATCAAGCAGATGAGCCGGCTGCCGGGCGCGCTGTTCGTGGTGGACGCGAAGAAGGAACGCATCGCGGTCGCCGAGGCGAACAAGCTCCGGATCCCGATCGTCGCCATCGTGGACACCAACGCCGATCCCGACGTCATCACCGTGCCGATCGCCGGCAACGACGACGCGATCCGCTCGGTGTCGCTCATCGCGGCGGCCCTGGGCGACGCGATCGCCGAGGCGCGCGCGTCGCGGCCCCAGCGGGAAGAGGTCGAGGAGCCGGACTTCGCGACCTACTCGACCGACGGCGGCGCGGTCGAGGGGGGCGAGGACGCCGAGAAGCGCCGCCGGCGGCCGCGCCGCAAGCGGCGGCCCAAGCCGGAGGCCATCGTGGCCCGCATGAAGGAGCACGAGGCGGGCGGCGCGGAGCAGCCGGCTGCGGCGGAGGACGCGGGCGCCTAGCTCTGCGCGTGCGTTTCGACGGACCCGCCGCCTGTGCCCGACCCGGGCGGGCGGCGGATTTGTAACGGATAGCTGACAGCTGTCGGCCGACAGCTGTCCGAGGACACACACCTGGAGCATCGAGGATTCTCGACGGATGTCAGCGGTGACCATTTCGGCGAAGGACGTCGGCGAGCTGCGCAAGCGCACGGGTGCCGGCATGATGGATTGCAAGAAAGCGCTCGAGGAAAACGGCGGCGACATGGCCAAGGCGGCCGAGTGGCTGCGGGCCCGGGGGATCGCGAAGGCCGAGAAGCGGGAGGGCCGCGAGGCGAAGGAAGGGCGCATCGAGGTCTACCAGCACCACAACGGCAAGATCGCCGTGCTGGTGGAAGTGAGCTGCGAGACCGACTTTGTGGCGCGCACCGACGCCTTCATCGCGCTGTGCAAGAACCTGGCGATGCACGTCGCGTCCGCGGCGCCGCTGGCGGTGCGCATCGAGGACCTCAACCCCGAGGTCGTCGAGCGCGAGCGCCGCATCTACACCGAGCAGGTGGCGCAGGAGGGCAAGCCCGAGGCGGTGCGCGGCAGGATCGTCGAGGGCAAGCTCAAGAAGTTCTACGCCGAATCGGTGCTGCTCGAGCAGCCGTTCGTGAAGGACGACAAGCAGACCGTGGGCGAGCTGGTGAAGGCCGCCTCCGGCAAGACGGGCGAGAACATCCAGGTGCGTCGCTTCGTCCGCTTCCGGCTCGGCGAGGCGGTGTGACGCTGGTCTATCGCCGGGCGCTGTTGAAGCTCTCGGGTGAGGCGCTGGCGGGCGACAAGGGCGTCGGGCTGGACTTCGGCGTCGTCGAGCGGCTCACCGGGGAGGTGCGCTCGGTGCGGGAGCAGGGTGCCGACCTGGGGATCGTGATCGGCGGTGGCAACATCATCCGCGGCACCGCCGCGAGCCGCCAGGGCATGGACCGCGTCTCCGCGGACTACATGGGGATGCTGGCCACGATCATCAACGCGCTGGCGCTGCAGGACATTCTGGAAAAGCAGGGCGTGGACACGCGCGTCATGACCGCGATCCGCATGGAGGCGCTCGCCGAGCCGTACATTCGCCGGCGGGCGCTGCGGCACCTCGAGAAGGGTCGCGTGGTGATCTTCGCGGGCGGCACGGGCAACCCGTATTTCTCGACCGACACGGCCGCGGTGCTGCGGGCGCTCGAGATCGAGGCCCAGATCCTGCTGAAGGCGACCAACGTGGACGGCGTGTACTCGGCGGACCCGAGGAAGGACAAGGGCGCGGAGTTCCTGCCGGAGGTTTCCTTCCAGGAAGCCATCGTCCGGGGCCTGGGCGTGATGGACGCCAACGCGTTCGGGTTGTGCAAGGACAACGCGCTCCCCATCAGTGTCTTCAACATCAACCAGCCCGGCGCGATCGCCCGCATCCTGCAGGGCGAGCGCATCGGCACGACGGTGCGATGAGCGTCCCGACCCTCCCCGACATCGTCCGGAACGCCAAGGCGGCGATGGACAAGGCGATGGAGAACACGCGCCGCGAGTTCGCCGCGATCCGGACCGGAAAGGCCACCACGGCGCTGCTGGACCTCGTGAGGGTCCAGGCCTACGGCGCCGAGGTGCCCATTAACCAGGTGGGCGCGCTGTCCGCGCCGGAGCCGCGGCTGTTGACGGTGACCGTGTGGGACAAGGGTCTCGTCACCGCCGTGGAGAAGGCCATCCGCGACAGCGACCTCGGCCTCAACCCGCAGTCGCAGGGCACGCTGGTGCGGATCCCGATCCCCGCGCTCAACGAGGAGCGGCGGCGCGACCTCGTGAAGGTCATGCACAAGCTCGCCGAGGAGGGGCGTGTGGCGGTGCGGCACGCGCGGCACGAGGCGCTGGGCGCGATCAAGAAGCTCGCGCATGTCTCGGAGGACGACACGAAGCACGGCGAGAAGGACGTGCAGAAGGTGACCGACGAGCACATCAAGCGGATCGAGGAGATGGTCAAGGCGAAAGAGCAGGAGATCATGGAGGTGTGAGCACGTCGCTTCTCGACCAGATCCGGGCGCAGGGGGAGGGGGGGGGCGCGATCCCGCGGCACGTGGCCGTCATCATGGACGGCAACGGCCGCTGGGCCCGGGAGCGCCGCCTGCCGCGCACGCTCGGCCACCGCGAGGGGATGAAGGCGGTGCGCGAGGCGGTGGAAGGCTGCATCGAGGTGGGCATCCAGGTGCTCACGCTCTACGCCTTCTCCGAGGAGAACTGGAACCGGCCCGCGATCGAGATCGGCGCGCTGATGGGGCTGCTCGAGGAGTACATCGCGCACGAGACGGCCGAGCTCCGGCGCAACGGGGTCGAGGTCCACGTGATCGGCGACCTGTCGCGCCTGCCGCCGGCCAAGCGCGAGGCCGTGGACCAGCTGGTGATGGGCACACGGGGCGGCACCAGGCTGCAGCTCAATCTGGCCATCAGCTATTCGAGCCGCGCCGAGATCGCGCGGGCCGCGCGGCGGCTCGCCGACGACGTGGTGCAGGGCCGGCTCGCGCTCGAGGACGTGGACGAGGAAGCGCTCGCGCTGCGGCTCTACACGGCGGGGCTGCCCGACCCGGACCTGCTCATCCGGACCTCCGGCGAGCTCCGGATCTCCAACTTCCTGTTGTGGCAGGTCGCGTACACCGAGTTGTACATCACGCCGGTGCTGTGGCCGGACTTCACCCGCGACCACCTGTATGAGGCGGTTCTCGACTTCCAGGGGCGCGAGCGCCGCTTCGGGCGCGTCACCGCCTAGCCGGTCCGTGGCCTCCAACATGGCGAAGCGCGTCGCGTTCGCCGCCGTCGCGATGCCGGCGGTGCTCGGCCTCGCGTATCTCGGGGGCTGGTACCTCGCGGGGCTGCTGGCTGTCTTCGGCGCCCTCGGGGCGCGCGAGGTGTTCGGGTTGGCTCGGGCGCAGGGCGTCGCGCCGCTCGAACCCCTCGGGATGCTCGGTGCCGCACTGGCGCCCCTCGTCGTCGCGTGGCCGCGGCTCGAGTCCACCCCTCCGGCCCGCTACGGGCCGGTGATCTGGCTGCTCGCCGTCATCGGGACGGCGGTGTGGCGGCGCGGCCCGTCGGCGCGCCCGCTTACGGCCGTGGCGGTCACCGTGTTCGGCGCGCTGTACGCCGGGTGGCTGCTGTCGTTTGCCCTGCTGCTGCGGCACCCCGCGCCGGTCGGCGTCGTCAACGACGCGTCGGTCGGTCTGCCGCTGCTGGGCTATCCCCTGGTCCTGACCTGGGCGGGAGACACCGCGGCGATGTTCGGCGGCAAGGCGTTCGGCGGGCCCAGGATGGCCCCGGTGCTCTCGCCCAACAAGACTTGGGCAGGCGGCATCTCGGGCCTGTTCGCCACGGTCGCGGTGAGCGTGATCTACGCCGCCACCATCCTCCAGCGCGGCGGCATCGCCCTGTCGGTCGTCGAAGCGCTGATCGCCGGTGTGGTCATCAGCGCCGCCGGCCAGCTCGGCGACGTGGCCGAGTCGCTGTTCAAGCGGGAAGTGGGCGCGAAGGACAGCTCCACGCTCCTGCCGGGGCACGGCGGCGTTCTCGACCGGCTGGATTCGCTCTACTTCGCGCTGCCCGTCACGGCGCTGCTGTTCCTCGCGTTCGGGGTGGTTGGATGAAGGGCGTCGCGGTCCTCGGCTCCACCGGCTCCATCGGCACGAGCGCGCTCTCCGTCCTCGGCCGGCACCGCGACCGGTTCCGCGTGGTGGCGCTCACCGCGTTCGGGAGCCGCGACCTGCTCGAAACACAGGCCAGGGCGTTCGCGCCGGACTACGTCGGCCTGGTCGGTTGCGAAGCCAACGGCTGGGCCACGGGCCCGGCGTGCCTGGTCGAGGCGGCGACCCACCCGGACGCCGAGATCGTCATCAACGGCGTGGTCGGCGCCGCGGGACTCGAAGCCACGCTGGCCGCGCTGCGCGCCGGCAAGCGGGTCGCGCTCGCCAACAAGGAAACGCTCGTCACCGCCGGCGAGCTGGTGCAGTGCGCGGCGCGCGAGGGCGGCGGGGAGCTGGTCCCGGTGGACTCCGAGCACTCGGCCGTGCTCCAGTGCGTCACCGGCCGGTCGGGGGCGGCGATCAGCCGCATCATCCTGACCGCGTCCGGGGGCCCGTTCCACACCTGGGAGGCCGAGCGGGTCCGCCGCGCGACCGTGGAAGAGGCGCTCAACCACCCGACCTGGCGGATGGGGAAGAAGATCACGGTGGACAGCGCGACCCTGGCCAACAAGGCGCTCGAGGTCATCGAGGCGCACTTCCTGTTCGGCGTGGGGTACGACCAAGTCACGGCCGTGGTGCACCCGCAGTCCATCATCCACTCGTTCGTCGAGTTCGTAGACGGGTCGGTGCTCGCCCAGCTGGGGTTCCCCGACATGGAGCTGCCGGTCCTCTACGCCCTGACCCATCCCGAGCGCGTGCGCGATACCGGCGTGACCCGGTTCGACCCGGTCGCGGCCGGAGCGCTCACCTTCGAGCCGGTGCGCGCCGACGTGTTCCCGGCGTTCGCTCTCGGCGTGCGCGCGGGGCGCACCGGCGGCACCGCCCCCGCGGTGTTCAACGCCAGCAACGAGGTCGCGGTCGCCGGGTTCCTGGACGGTCGCATTCCGTTCGGGCGCATCGCCGAGGTCATCGACCGGGTGCTGTCGGCCCACACCACCCGGGCGGCCGACAGCCTGGACGCTGTGCGCGAGGCCGACGCGTGGGCCCGCCGCCGGGCGGAGACGGTGCTGGCCCAATGATCTACGTTGGCGGCCTCGTCGTCGTGCTCGGCGTGCTCATCTTCGTGCACGAGCTGGGGCATTTCCTCGCCGCGAAGTCCGTCGGCATCGCGGTCCACCGGTTCTCGCTCGGCCTCGGCCCCATCACGCCGCTGCGGTTCCGGCGCGGCGAGACCGAGTACTGCGTGTCGTGGATCCCGTTCGGCGGCTACGTGAAGATGGCCGGCCTCGAGGAGGAAGGCGCCGCCGGCTCGCTGGAGGGACCGCGCGAGGGGGCCGAGACCCCGCCGGAGCGGACCTTCGACGCCAAGCCGCTGTGGGCGCGCGTGTGGGTCATCAGCGCCGGGGTGCTGATGAACGGCCTGTTCGCGGTGCTGGTCTACACCTTCATCGCCGGCGTGTACGGCGTGGCGGACGATGCCACCACCACCGTCGGCGAGGTGCGGGCCGCCGACCTGCCGATGGGCGCGGCGCCCCTCACCTCGCTGCGGCCGGGCGATCGCATCATCCGGATCAACGGCGACACGGTGCGGGGCTGGCGCGACATCATTGACCGGCTGTTCACGACCGTGGAAACGCCGATTCGTCTCGAGGTGATCGGCCGCGCCGAGCCGGTGCTGATCGACGTCCCGCTCCGGGAGCAGGAAAACCGCAGCAAGGTCATCCAGGCGCTGATCCCGTGGCACGAGCCGGTGCTGGGCGAAGTGGTCGCCGGCTGGCCGGCCGCGGCGGCCGGGCTGCGGCCGGGCGACCGGGTCCTGCGCGTGGCGGGCGACACGGTTGCGGCCTGGGAGGTGTTCCACAGTCGCCTGCAGGCGTCCGCCCGGGAGACGCTGACCGTCGACGTCGCCCGCGGCGACTCGATTCTGTCGCTGGTTGTGGTGCCGCGGGCGGTACGGGTCGCGGCCCCGGGCGGGCGGACGCGCGAGATCGGGCAGATCGGGATCCGGCAGTTCCGGCAGGTCACACATCCGGGGCCGTTCGGCGCGGTGCGCGAGGGCCTGCGCGAGACGGCCGGCGCCACGGGTCTCGTGCTGTTCACGCTGAAGGGCCTGGTCCTGGGCCAGCTGTCGCCGCGCGACCTGGGCGGTCCGATCCTGATCGGGCAGCTGGCGGGCGAGGCGGCTCGGCTGGGCACGGTCGCGTTCCTGAACGTGCTGGCGCTGATCTCCGTGAACCTGGCGGTGCTCAACCTCCTGCCGATCCCGGTGCTGGACGGCGGGCACCTGATGTTCCTGGCGATCGAGGGGGTCCGGCGGCGCCCCCTGTCGGTGGCGGTGCGCCAGCGGCTGACGGCCGTGGGCTTCTGGCTGCTGATCGCGATCATGGTGTTCGCGATCCGCAACGACCTGCTGCGCGTGTTCGGCCGCTTCCTCGACTAGGTTTTCCGTCCGAACAGGTTTTTCACGGCGCGAACGGCGTGCTCGGCCGTGGTCCGCGAGGCCGGGTGCTCCAGGAGCTCGTCGAGCTCGGCGGCGAGGGCGCCCGCGTCCGGGTGGCGTTGTTCGCGGTCCTTCTCCATCAGCTTCAGCACGATCTGCTCGAAGGCCCTGGACAGCTCCTCGTTGCGCTTGCGGGGCGGTTCGGGCGGCTCCTCGACGTGCAGCCGCGCCAGCTCGTACCAGTCGGACGATCGGAACGGCAGGTCGCCGGTCGCGGCGCGGTACATCGTGACGCCCAGGGCGTAGAGGTCGGTGCGGCCGTCGAGCGCGAGCCCGCGCGCCTGCTCAGGGCTGATGTAATGGGGCGTACCCAGGACCAGCTGCTTGCCGGTCATCGAGGCGTAGCCAGCCACCGCCCGCGCGATGCCGAAATCGGTCAGCACCGCGGCGCCGTCCTCCTTGAAGAGGATGTTCTGTGGCTTGATGTCGCGGTGGATCACGCCGGTCTCGTGGGCGAACGCGAGGGCGCGGGCGATGTCGCGGGCGGTGCGCACGATATCGGCCTCGGGCAGCCGGCCCCCGTTCTCAATCGCATCGTCGAGCGATGCCGGAAGGCGGGGCATCGCGAAGTACACGTTCTCGTCCTGCTGCCCCACGTCGAGGATACGGATGATATTGGGGTGGCGCAGCTGGCCCGCCGTTTCCGCCTCCTTGAGGAACCGGGCGGTGAACTGGTTGTCGCCGGCGTATTTGGGCTTCAGGACCTTGAGGGCGACTTCCTGGCCGTCGGGCTCCCGCCGGGCGGCCATGACCCAGGCGAACCCCCCACCCCCGATATAGGCCCGGGTGGTGTAAGGACCGATCCGCAGATTGGGCAGCGTGTCGGGTTCGAGCGCCAAGACGGGCCCTCTTGAGCGGGGGGCGAACCGGGGTTAAGTTACCATGCTACGGTCAATTACGAAACGCTTCGCCCCGGGCGGTCCGGGGCCACAAAAGACGGCAAGGACGATGGGTTACGACACCGCGGCTGCGGCCGCCAAGTATCAGCAGAGCCCGAACGACTTCGGCTCGACCAAAGTGCAGATCGCGCTGCTCAGCGCGCGCATCAACTCACTCACCGACCACTTCCGCACGCACGCCAAGGATCACCACAGCCGCCAGGGCCTGCTCAAGATGGTGGGCCGACGGCGGCGCCTGCTGGAGTACCTGAAGCGCACTGATCTGGCCGGCTACCGCCAGATCGTCGACGAACTCGGGCTGAGACACTAACGGCGAGTCGAGAGTCGAGGGGTCGAGAGTCGAGAGGGCCGAGAGCCGCTTTCGACTCTGGACGCTCGACTCTCGACTCTTGACGCCTCCGACTCCAAAGGATCCCCACGACATGATGCATCGTATCGAGCGCACGTTCGCCGGCCGCACGTTCCGCCTCGAGTGCGGGCGCCTAGCGAAGCAGGCCGCCGGCAGCGCCCTGGTCCAGTTCGGCGAAACGGTGGTGCTGGCCGCGGCCTCGGTGGCCGACACTCAGAGCACCCTGCCGTTCTTCCCCCTGCTGGTCGAGTACCGCGAAAAATTCTACGCCGCCGGCAAGATCCCGGGCGGGTTCCTGAAGCGCGAGGCCCGGCCGCACGACGAAGAAATCCTCAGCGCGCGCATCATCGATCGCACGATTCGGCCGCTGTTCCCCGAAGGCTTCCGCAACGAAGTGCAGGTCTACGTGTACGTGCTGTCGGCCGACCAGGAGAACGACGCCGACGTGCTCGGCCTGGTGGCGGCGAGCTTCGCGCTGGCGAGCTCGAAGATCCCGTTCAACGGGCCGGTGGCAGCGGCGCGGGTGGGCCGGGTGGACGGCAAGTGGATCCTGAACCCCACGTTCCAGCAGCTCGAGTTCAGCGACTTCGACGTGGTCGTGTCGGGATCCAAGGACTCGATCGTGATGGTCGAGGGCGGGGCGGCCGAGGCCGGCGAGCAGGACGTGCTCGCGGCGCTGAAGGTGGCCCAGAAGGGCATCCAGGAGCTCGTCGCGATGCAGGAGGAGCTGCTCGCGAAGCACAGCGTGCCCAAGATGGAGTGGACTAAGTTCGAGCCGCCGGCCGACCTCGCGAAGCGCGTGAAGGAAGTGGCCGGCCCGCGTGTGGCGGAGGCGATGAACCTGCCCAGGAAGGAGGAGCGGGCGCAGGCGCTCGCCGCCCTCTCGGCGACGGTGAAGGCGCAGATCGAGGCGGAGTTCCCGGAGCAGGGCCGCGTCATCAGCGATCTGCTGGAGGAAATGCAGTACCACACGATGCGGGCGCAGGTACTGGACCGCAACGAGCGGATCGACGGGCGCGATACGGAGGCGGTGCGGCCGATCTCGTGCGAGGTCGGGGTGCTGCCGCGCACGCACGGATCGGCGTTGTTCACCCGGGGCCAGACCCAGGCACTGGTGACGGCGACGCTCGGCAGCGTGGACGACGAGCAGCGCATCGACAACATCGACGTGCCGCGCGAGACCACCAAGTCCTTCATGCTGCATTACAACTTCCCGCCGTTCTCGACCGGTGAGGTGCGACCGATGCGTGGCACCAGCCGGCGCGAGATCGGCCACGGCGCGCTGGCCGAGCGGGCGATCATCCCGTTGCTGCCGCCGTACCAGGAGTTTCCCTACACGATCCGCGTGGTATCGGAGACGCTGGAATCCAACGGGTCCAGCTCGATGGCCAGCGTGTGTGGCTCGTCGCTGTCGCTGATGGACGCGGGCGTCCCCCTCAAGTCCGCCTGCGCCGGCGTGGCGATGGGGCTCGTCAAGGAGGGAGCCAAGATCGCCATCCTGACCGACATCCTCGGCACCGAGGACGCGCTCGGCGACATGGACTTCAAGGTCGCCGGCACCGAGCAGGGGATCACGTCCATCCAGATGGACATCAAGATCCAGGGTCTCTCGCTCGACATCATGGCGAAGGCACTGGACCAGGCGAAGCGGGCCCGGCTGCACATCCTCCAGCAGATGAACAAGACGCTGACCCGGCACCGCACGGAGATGTCGCCGTGGGCGCCGCGGATCATCACGATCCAGGTCAAGCCGAAGGAAATCGGCAAGATCATCGGGCCCAAGGGCGCCACCATCCGCGATATCGAGGAACAGTCGGGCGCCAAGGTCAGCATCGACGACGACGGCGTGGTGACGATCGCGGCCGTGGGCGGCGAGGCCGGCGCCAAGGCCCGGGAAATGGTCGAGGCGCTGGTGCAGGAGCCCGAGATCGGGAAGACCTATACCGGCAAGGTGAAGACGACGACGGCGTTCGGCGCCTTCGTGGAGATCATGCCGGGCGTCGAGGGGTTGGTGCACATCTCGGAGCTCCAGCACGGCCGTACCGAGAGGACGGAGGACGTGCTCAAGAAGGGCGACACGGTCTCCGTCAAGCTGCTCGAGGTCGATGAGCGCGGAAAGATGCGGCTGTCGCGCAAGGCGCTCCTGCCGAAGGAGTAGTGCGCACCGAGCGGCTCGACGGCGGCGTGGTTCGCACGGACGCGCCGAACGGGCTCACGGTCCTGACGGAGTCGATGCCCGCCATGCGGTCGGCCGCGGCCGGCTTCTGGGTGCGGACTGCCAGCGCGCACGAAACGCCCGACAAGATGGGCGTTTCGCACCTCCTCGAGCACATGGTGTTCAAGGGGACCGAGCGGCGCACCGCGCGGGAGATCGCGCTCGCGCTCGAGTCCCGCGGCGGCGCGCTCGACGCCTACACCGGACGCGATCACACCACCTTCCAGGCCCGCATCCTCGACGCCGACCTGCGGCTCGCCTTCGACGTCCTCAACGACCTGGTTCGCCACCCGGTGCTGCGCGACGACGATCTCACGCGCGAGCGCCAGGTGGTCATCGAGGAGATCGCGATGGTCGAGGACGCGCCCGACGACCTCGTGTTCGACCTGCACGCGGGCGCGCTGTGGCCGGAGCACGCGTACGGCTACCGGATTCTCGGGACCCGCGACACGGTTGGCGCGCTCGAGGCGGCGGACCTGACGCACCTGCACCGCTCGGCCTATCACCCGCGCCACATCGTCTTCGCGGCGGCGGGGAACGTGGCGCACGAGCAGGTGCTGGCGATGCTCAAGGACGCCGGCTGGTTCGACCTCGACGCGGGCCCGGCGTGGCGCAGCGTGCCGGAACCCGGCGCCGCGTGGCGCGGCGAGCGCCGCATCGCGCGCGACAGCAGCCAGGTTCACCTGGTGCTGGGGACCCAGACCTTCCGGTACGGCGACCGGCGGCGCCACGCGCTCTCGCTGCTCACGACGGTGTTCGGCGGCGGAATGAGCTCGCGGCTGTTCCAGCGGGTGCGCGAAGAGCTCGGGCTGTGCTACTCGATCTACGCGTTCAACTCGTTCCACCAGGTGTCGGGCGTGTGCGGCACCTACGTCGGCACCCAGCCCGGCACGGCGGAGCAGGCCCTCGAGGTGCTGCGCGCCGAATACGCCCGTCTGGCCACGGCGGCGCTCTCGGCCGAAGAGCTGGCCTCGGCCAAGCAGCAGGTGAAAGGCCAGCTGGTGCTGGCCCTGGAGAGTCCGCTGTCGCGGATGTACCGGCTCGCCGGCCTCGCGCTGTACGGCGAGCGCTACCGGACCATCGACGAGGTCCTGGGCGAGATCGACGCGGTCACGGTGGACGACGCGGCCGCCGTGGCGGCGGAGTTCTTCGATCCCGCGCGCCAGACCGTGGTCTGGCTCGGCCCGAGCTGAAAGGGCAGTCGGGACTCGGAAGTCGGGAGTTGGAAAACGGGTGCCTGGCGGTCTTCCGACGCTCCACTTCGGACTTCAGACTTCAAACTTCCGACGGTACGAGGGTGCGATGGTCATCGGCGTCCCGAAAGAGATCAAGACGAACGAAAACCGCGTGGCGGTGGTCCCGGCGGGCGTCGAGACGCTGGTGGCGCACGGCCACACGGTTCTGGTGGAACGGGACGCGGGTGTCGGCTCGGGCTTCCCCGACGAGACGTACGTGAAGGCGGGAGCCCGGATCGCCCTGAAGGCGGCGGAGATCTGGGGCCCGGCCGAGATGATCTGCAAGGTGAAGGAGCCGATCGCGCCCGAGTGGCCGCTGATGCGGAAGGGCCAGACGATCTTCACGTATTTCCATTTCGCGGCCGACGAGGCGCTGACCCGGGCCCACATGGCCTCGGGTGCCACCTGCGTCGCGTACGAGACCGTGCAGCTCGACTCGGGCGAGTTGCCGCTGCTGACGCCGATGTCGGAGGTGGCCGGGCGCATGGCGGTGCAGGAAGGCGCCAGGTACCTCGAGAGGCTGCACGGCGGCCGGGGCGTGTTGCTGGGCGGCGTGCCAGGCGTTCCACCGGCCGAGGTGGTCATTCTCGGCGGCGGCGTCGTGGGCACGAACGCGGCGCGCATGGCCGCCGGCCTTGGCGCGCGCGTGACGATCATGGACGTAAACCTCGACCGCCTGCGGTATCTCGCGGACGTGATGCCGGCCAACGTCGAGCTCGTGTACTCGAACCGGTACACGATCCTCGAGAAGATCGCGCTGGCGGACCTGGTGATCGGCGCCGTGCTCATCGTGGGCGGGAAGGCGCCCAAACTGCTGCGCCGCGAGGACCTGAAGCGCATGAAGCCGGGCTCCGTGGTGGTGGACGTCGCCGTGGACCAGGGCGGCTGCATCGAGACCATCAAGCCGACGACGCACGAGGACCCGACCTACATCGTGGACGAGGTCGTCCACTACGGCGTGGCGAACATGCCCGGCGGCGTGCCGCGCACCTCCACGCTCGCGCTGACCAACGCGACCTTCCCGTACGCGAAGCGGCTGGCCGACAAGGGCTGGCAGGCGGCCTGCCGGGACGACGCGGCTCTGCGCAGGGGGGTCAACATGGTGGCGGGGCAGGTCACCTACCCGGGGGTGGCCGAAGCGTTCGGGCTGCCGCTGGTGGACGTGGGCAAGTTCCTGTAGGCGGCTAGGCGGCTAGGCGGCCAGGCGGCTGGAGGCGTCGGACGGGTGCCATTTCCACCCATTCTGTGCTATCACAAGGTCGATACGCGGCTCGAGCTGGGCTTCACCCGGATCGGGCCGCGCACCTTTCGTCGCCAGGTCGGCGCGCTGGCGCGCGAGGGCTGGCACGCGTTCACCGCGGCGGACCTGCTGGAGCATGCGGCCGTACCGTCCACGGTGTACGCGTTCAAGGCCGTGGTGCTCAGCTTCGACGACGGCTACGAGGCCCTCGCGGCGCACGCGTTTCCGGCGCTGGCCGAGCACGGCTATCGGGCGCTCGTGTTCGTCATCACGGACTATGTGGGGAAGGACAACGCGTGGGACGTCCGGTACGGCGGCCTGCGGTTCCGGCACCTCGACTGGGACGCGCTGGGTCGCTGGCAGGAGCGGGGCGTCATCGAGGTGCAATCGCACGGCGCCAGCCACGCGCGCCTGACATGGCTGCCGGACGACGCGGTGGCCGAGGAGCTTTCGCGCTCGCGCGAGGTCATGGCGCAGCGGCTCGGCCGCGCGCCGGAGGGCATCTGCTACCCGTTCGGCGCGGTGGATGAGCGGGTGGTACGGGCGGCCCGCGCCGCCGGGTATACGCTCGGCTTCGCC
>Ga0247727_10004961_pt1 | contig 27590 bp, 29 predicted proteins | sample WisWelCaveWW1625_FD_202498 | JGI IMG/M metagenome (GOLD analysis project Ga0247727, IMG submission 202498) | Biofilm microbial communities from Wishing Well Cave, Virginia, United States - WW16-25 | ecosystem: Environmental > Aquatic > Deep subsurface > Groundwater > Cave microbial mat | place...
ACCTTCCCTGAAAAAGTTCTCGCCGCCGAGTACATCAACAGTCTCCGCCAGAAGGGAGGCTGGGAGGGCCTCCAGCCCCCGGCCCCAACCGAACCGGCGCAGCTTCCCGCTCAGCCGGCCCCGCAGCCTGAGCCCGTGGATGCCGGTTCCCGGGAACACCTGCTTGCGGAGAGCCCGCAATGATGTGTAGCCTCTCCAGTTTCCTCGCCCAGCCGGGCGGTGCGCCCTTGCGGTCTTCGCCGGCCTCGAACGCCCCGGCCGTCCATTTCCCCCCACAGGCTGCTCTGCTTTCCGATTACAATGTCTCGGTCGGCTTCGGAGATGCTGTTCCGAGTATCTTCCCGTGCAGTCCCATGACCGCTTCTCAGCCATCAGTGGTAATTGTCGGCCGGCCTAACGTCGGCAAATCCGCACTCTTCAACCGTCTGACCGGCACCCGCCGCTCCATTGTCACCGACGAGCCGGGCATCACCCGCGACCGCATCTACGGCTCCGTATCCTGGAACGGCCATTCCTTTCAGCTTGTGGATACCGGAGGCATCGTCCCCGATGACCGCGCCGCCATCCCCCGCGAAATCCTCCGCCAGGCGCGAGTCGCCATCGACGCCGCCAGCATCCTCTTGCTGGTCGTGGACTCCCGCGCAGGACTCACTCCCCTCGACTCCGAGCTCGCTCGCCTTCTCCGCCGCTCCGGCAAGCCGCTCTACCTGGTGGCCAACAAGGTGGACACGCCCCAGTGGCTCTCTCTGGCTGCCCCGTTCCACCAGCTCGGGACCCATGTTTTTCCCGTCTCTTGCGAGCACGGCCTGGGTATCGCAGAAATGCTCGACGCCCTCCTGACTGCGTTGTCAAAATCTGGGTCTCTCCCCCCTCCCCAGGAGCCTCTGCCTGCCGATGCCTCTGCCTCTGTTCGCATCGCCATCGTCGGCCGCCCCAACGTCGGAAAATCCACGCTTCTCAACGCCCTCGCCGGTGAAGAACGTTCCATCGTTTCGGAGCAGCCCGGCACCACCCGCGACGCCGTGGACACCACCGTCCGCCGCGCTTCTCACTCCTACACCTTCATTGATACGGCGGGGATCCGCCGCAAGGGCAAAACCAAGCTCGTCGCCGAAAAACTCAGCGTCGTAATGGCTCGCCGCCACCTCGAGCGCGCCGACATCGCCCTCATGGTGGTGGACGCCGAGCAGGGCGTCACTTCCTCCGACGCCACCATCGCCTCCTACACCCAGCAGTCCGGCCGCAGCGTCATCATCGTCATGAACAAGTTCGACCTGGCACTCCAGCATGCCTCCGCTGCCGCCTCCCGGCCTGCCCCCCAGCGTCGTGCTTCCTTTCCCGTTAGAACCTCCGGCAGGGGGAAAATCGGCCGGCGGAACAAGCTGAAGTCACCCCCGCAGGCGGCCCGGTCTGCCTCTTCTGCTTCTTTTGGTTCTCCTATTTCAAATTTCGAATTTCAAATTTCGAATTCCCGCTCCTCCCGCGTGGATCCCGGCCGCCTGATGGCCGATTACGAAAAAATCGTCCGCGCCAAGCTCAAATTCCTCGACTATGCTCCCGTCGTCTTCCTCTCCGCCAAATCCGCACAGCGCGTCGAGAAGCTGTTCCCCCTGATCGACAGCGTCGCTGCCGCCCGCCGCCACCGCATCTCCACCGGCGAGCTCAACCGCTGGCTCAAGGAAGTGGACCTTGATCGCGGCTCCTCCCCGTCTTCTCGCAAAGTCAAAATTTATTACCTTACCCAGGCCACCTCCGCCCCTCCCACTTTCGTTCTTTTCACCAACCAGCTCCAGCCTCTGCATTTCTCGTATCAGCGTTTTCTCGAAAATCAGCTCCGCGCTCGCTTCGATTTCCTGGGAACCCCCATCCACTTCACCCAGCGCCTCAAAAAACGATGACGGTGCTGGCCCCCGCATGAAGCGCTTGTAAGGTTCGGCAATCTGTATAATCTGTGGATTCCCATGGCTGAATCACAAAAGTTCTACCGCATCGGCCAGGTCAGCCGTCTAACCGGCACCAAGTCCTTCGTCCTTCGCTACTGGGAGACCGAGTTCCCCACGCTCCAGCCCGGCAAGACTCCGAGTGGCCATCGTCTCTACCGCCCTCAGGATGTCGAGCTGGTCCTGGAAATCCGCCGCCTGCTCTACGACGAAGGGTTCACCATTGCGGGAGCCCGCAGGCACTTGCGCAGCTCGGCCGGCAACGGTTCGTCCCCGGGCCCGCCTGCGGCCTCCTCGCCATCCGCCGCGCCGCAGGGGTCCGCCGCCTCTGCCCGCGCCCGCAAGCTGCTGCTTCAGCTCCGCGACGATCTCCGCGACATCTTGACCCTCCTCGAACGCGGGTGATATTCTTGTTTTGTTGCACAGGCGCTTGTCCGGTGCCACGAAACATCGGTTTTTCGCCAGTGGCCGGCTCTTCGTCACGAATCACTGGCCACTGGTGGCTCGGTCGGGACGTGGCGCAGCCTGGTAGCGCGCACGCTTGGGGTGCGTGAGGTCGCTGGTTCAAATCCAGTCGTCCCGACCATTTTCTCCTCCTGACAGATGCCTCGAATTCTGATTACCAACGACGACGGCATCCACGCCGCCGGCCTTCGCGCCCTGGTGGCCTCCTTGGCCGGTCTCGGCGAACTCTCCATCGTCGCCCCCAGCCACGAGCGCAGCGCCGCAGCGCAGTCCCTCACGCTCCGTCAGCCCATTTACGTGGAAAAAATCGCGGAGTCCGAGTGGTCCGTCGAAGGCACGCCCGCTGATTCCGTCATTCTCGCGCTCAACCAGCTTCTTCCCGCGGCCCCTGACCTGGTCATCTCCGGCATCAACCGCGGCGGCAATCTCGGTGAGAACGTCTTCTACTCCGGCACCATCGGCGCGGCCATGGAAGCGTGCATCAACGGCATCCCGGCTATCGCGATGTCTCTGGCCCATCGCGGCAAGCACTATGATTACGCGGACTCCGCCGCGTTTTCCCGCCGTCTGGTGGAGCTGGTCTTGCAGGAAGGCCTGCCGCAGCACGTAATGCTCAGCGTCAACGTCCCGCAGTGCTGGACCGGCAGCGTCCGTTTCACCCGTCAGTCTGAGAAACTCACCCGCACTCTGCTTCAGCCTGGAACGGACCCTCGCGGCCGCACTTATTACTGGCTGCACGAGCAGCCGGTCAGCGATGAGGCCGAACCGGACACCGACTACGCCGCCGTGCTATCCGGCGCCATTTCCATCACTCCGCTCGAGCTTGACCGCACCCACCCGACTTCCCTGAATCACCTTTCCCACTGGGCTCCTCGTCTCTCCCGCAAGCCCTGACAGGATGCTAGAAACCCTAAACGTTGTCATTCCAAGGCCCGACCGATTTTGTCGCGCCGAGGAATCTGCTTCTGTTTTCGGCTATTTCCATTCAGATACAAACCCACCCGTTCGCTCGGGATGACAGACTCTCAGCTTTTTCAGCATTCTGCTAGGGGGTCACTCTTCACTGATTCAGGCGGACAGATCTCTTCACCGCACCATCTACGCTGCCAGTATGATTCCCACGGCCATACTGCCCGCCCCAGCTGCCAGCCGCATCCGGTTCAGCCACTCCGTTCTCCCGATGGCCTTCTCTACCGGCCACCCCATCGCCGCCCCGAACACGGCCATCCCCGCCATCGCTCCGATGCTGAAGACCAGCAGATAGAGGATTCCCAGCAGCCGTGACTCTATCGTGCCTGCAATCAGCAGCGTGATTCCCGCGGTTCCTGCCAGCCCATGCGCGGCACCGATCAGCAGCGGCTGCCTGACCCGTACCGCTTGCGCATTATGTTCGTGTTGCTCATCTGTGGCCGGGTGAAAATGCAGGTGCGCGTGAACGTGTCCCCGGTTCTCGGGCCGGTGGAAGTGGTACCGCCCGCGGAAGCATTCCCGGATCGTGTTTGCTCCCAGCGCCAGCAGCATCCCCGCCACGCCCAGTTCTAGCGCTCTATCCAGCCCGGCGGGGATGTGCCCACGCAGTAAGACGATGCTCCCGCCGCACGCCAGAATGGTCAGCAGGTGCCCGGCGCCCCACCACGCGCCCAGTTGCGCGTTTGCCCACGAAGTGCCGCGAATCACTGTCTCTTCAGAATGTATTCCGTTTTCTCGGAGACCGGCCTGTGCCACCAGCGTGCTCACCGCTGCCAGGTGGTCCGCATCGGCAGAATGGCGCAACCCCAGCCCGAACGCCGCCAGCACCATCATTGTGCTCAATTCCATTGCGCCGGAGTATAGCCGACCCTGGTGGGCCCTCGGCCTGGAATTTTGTGTTCCCGTGAACCCTTTCTCATGCTTCCAACATCCAATTGCCGGCAACGGCTGTTTGATTTCAGCTTTTTGTTTGCCGATTTCAATGTTCAACCCTATGCTTCTCGACCTCGACAAACTGCAAGGCTCCGAAATACCCGCGGCAGAAGGTTTGCCTGCCGACGTCATCGTTAGTCCAGACACGCGCCGACCCAACCGGGTTCCCCCACGTCAGGCGCGCACTCGCAAATGGCCCGTGCTGGACGCTTTCGGCGCGCCCGCTGTGGTCCTGAGAGCCTGGCGACTGCAAATCTTCGGCCTAGTAGAGCAGCCGCTCACGCTCGACTGGGAGCAGTTCCGCTCCTTGCCTCGCGTGCGTGTTTTTTCCGATTTTCATTGCGTCACGCGTTGGACACGCCTGGGAAATCTCTGGGAAGGTGTTGCCGCCGCGGAGATCCTCCGCCGCGCTCGGCCGCTTCCGCAGGCCCATTTCGTTGTGGCCCATGGTTACGATTCCGGATGGACCACCAATCTGCCCATCTCCTATTTTCACCAGCCCGATGTGCTCCTGGCCGATACCCACGACTCTCAGCCGATCTCCGCTGCCCACGGCGGGCCGTTGCGCCTAGTTGTCCCGCGCCTCTACGCTTGGAAAAGTGCCAAATGGCTTCGAGCCATTGAGTTTGTTTCCGATGACCGCCCCGGTTTCTGGGAGGAGGGCGGCTACCACAACGTCGGAAACCCGTGGCTGGAACAGCGCTTCCGCGGTAACCAGTGAAAAGCAGGGCCCCTCTTGTAACAGGTTGGCTATAAGTCCGTTACCGAACGTGCGGATTTTCTTTTTCTGAATCCTTCTCGTCCTCTATGTCATCGAATGTTAGTGCGTTTTTTGGGGCGCCGATGGGTTTTCCGCGCCCCAGCGGGATTGCGGGACGGTCCATGCCGGTTCACCTGGAGAATGAGACCCAATTGATTGCCGACGCTCGGCGCGGCGGCGCAGAGTCCTTCTCCACGCTAATCCGCCAGTACGACCGGCACATTTATCGGCTCGCCTTCCACATCACCGGCAATCGTGAAGACGCGGAAGATGTCCTCCAGTTAGCTTTCTTGAAAGCCTTCCGGAACATCGAGAGATTCCAGGGCAAATCGCGGTTCTACACCTGGTTGGTCCGCATCGCGGTGAATGAAGCCCTGATGAAGCTGCGCCGCCGCCGCACGTCCAGGGAAGTCTCGCTCGACGCGCCTGTGGAGAATGAAGACGACGTGCCGGTGCCGCGCGAGTTGCAGGACTGGGGCGAAAGCCCGGAGGACCATTATGCCGCGGAAGAGCTTCGCGGCATTCTTTCCGGCGCGGTCGCGCGCCTCGAACCCCACCAGCGTGTAGTTTTTGTTCTCCGTGATATCGAGCTGATGTCCATCGAGGACACGGCCCAGTTGCTGGGGGTATCTGTTCCAGCAGTGAAGTCCCGGCTCCTTCGCGCTCGTCTCAAATTGCGCGAGTTGCTGACGCCATTTTTTGGCAGGGGAGTTCGAAATGAAGTGTCGTGAGTTCCTCGACCGGCTTTGCGAATGCCTCGAGGATGCACTCTGCGAGAAGGAAACCGGGTAGATCCGGGCCCACCTTCAGTCCGGCGCGGATTGCCTGCTGCTGGTCGAATCCGCGCGCAACACATTTCAATTGACGGGGAGAGCCGAATCGTGAGCTGCAAAGAGATTGTACGTCGTCTGTCGGATCTGCTGGAGGGCGCTCTCGAACCGGCCGTGTTCGACCGCCTCAGCCGTCATCTGGAATACTGCGAACACTGCCGCGCCATTGTGGACACCACGCGCCACACCATCCGCTTCTATTGCGACACAGAGCCTCTTCCGCTTCCCGACGATGTCCAGGGCAGTCTCGACCGCGCCCTAGCTGATAAACTTACGCACCGCTAACTTTTTTCGTAGCATGTCGCGGCGATCTTCACCTCGCCCCGTTGCCCAGGCAACTGCTTGATCCCTTCTCCGCCTCCGTGAGCTCTGTGTCCCTATGGCAAATCCTCCGCTATTCTTGATGGGAGAGAACTTCTTGTCGGTCTAGCGGGCGCTTTCCGGCCCTGCAAGTCTCACTCGGATCGCCGAAGCTCGCCTCGCTCCATTCTCGGGCGCGACGCGGGCCGGATTGCCCATCGGGAATACCTTTAGTGCCCCCCCGGTGCACTAGCCCTTTTTCTTCCCGCCCTTCACCTTGGTCGCAACTCCTGCGCCCATTCCCTCCAACGCCGAAAGGGCGGCCCTGGCGTCGTTGGCAAATCGGCCGCTCGGGGCCAGTTCGAGGTATTTCTGATAAGCCTCCACCGTGCCGGGCTGCACGACGAAATTGATTTTGTCTCCCACCTGCTTGCTTTCCATCGTGGCCAGCATCGACGCCCCTAGCAGATACCACCCATCCGGGTTATTCGGGTCCATCGTGGTGGCTTTCTTCAGTGGATCCACGGCGTCCTTCACCCGGTTCGCCGTGTACAGGACGATTCCGAAATTCCTCCACGCCTGCGCCGCATTGGGGGGGTCCAGTTCCGCCGATTTCGCGTACGCTGCTCCCGCCTCCGGGATTTTTCCCGTCTTGGCCAGGACGTTTCCCAGGTTGTTGTAGTACCCCGCCTCCGTCGGCTTCAGCGTGATGGCCCTCTGGTAGGCTTCGACCGCTTCCTCGTATTTCTTCGCGGCGTCGTATGCTTCACCCAGGTTGTAAATCACCACCGCCAGGTTGGGTTCCTTTTCTTCTGCTGCTGCCAGGGACGCCTGGAATTCGGTGATGGCCGTCTGCTGGAGCGCTCCCGCCTGCTCCAGCAGGGCCGTCTTCTGCTGCGGCGGCGCATTGTCCGCCTCTGCCTTCAGCGCCTTGGCTTGGTCCAGCGCGGCGCGTCCCGCGTCGAAGTGCCCCTTCATCCCCTCAAATTTCTTGGCCTCTTCTTCTTGCTTCCTCCGCGCCTCTTTGGTGGCCGCGTCTTCTTTAGCGTTCAGTTCCTTGAAATTGACCACCACTTTCTTTTCTTCACCCATGCTCATTCTCAGCTTTTCCTGAAAAATCTGCTGAAATTGCCCCTCGTTGTTCTTCACCCGATACGTCAGCGTGTGGATCCCCGACCGCAACCCGGCCACCGACCATCGGCCCTTCTCGTCCGTCTTGGACTCCAGGGACATCCCCGAGTCGTCGTTCTTGATCGACACGTACACTTCCGGGAAGGGCTTGCCATTCAGATCGATTACCTCGCCGTCAATCCGGGAGATTGACTGCGCCGCGGCGATTCCCGTCACCGCTATCACTGCCGCAAGCGCCAACGTCATCCATCTTCCTGCCTTCATCCTCTTCCTCCTCACACTGTCCTCCTGGACCGCTTCTCCGCCCAGGGGATCGCATTATCTCGCAACCCGGGTCTGATAGGCGATGGGGTCGGCCACGCCGGCCTCGGCGAACCCGCGCAACCGCAACTGGCAGCTATCGCACGCCCCGCACGCCTCATCTTCGGATTGGTAGCACGACCATGTTAGATGCAGCGGCGCGCCCCGTTCGATGCCCCGCCGCACGATCTCCCCTTTGCCCATCCCGATCACCGGTGTGCGGATCTCAATTCGCGTCTCTGGCCGTGTTCCCGCTTTCACCAGCTCGCCAAACACCCGGTAGTATTCCGGCCGGCAATCCGGGTACCCCGAACTATCCTCATAGACTGCGCCAATGAAGATCGCGGACGCTCCAATCACTTCCGCCCAGCTCACCGCCACCGACAGAAAATGTGCATTGCGGAACGGCACATAGGTCGCCGGGATTCCTGCGGCTTCTCCCCCGCCGGGGTGACTGTTTTCCGGCACCGAAATCCTATGGTCCGTCAGCGCCGACCCGCCGATCTGCGCGAAGTGTTCCAGCCGCACAGCAAGGCGCCTGGATGCAGGCACTCCGTAAAACTCCGCTATCTCCTCGAAGGCCTGACGCTCGCGCCGCTCGGTCCGTTGCCCGTATCCCGCGTGAAGCAACGCCAGCTCGTGCGTCTGGCTGGCGATGGCGGCCGTCACGCACGAATCCATCCCCCCGCTGACCAGCACCACTCCGATGGCCTGCGCCCTCATCCCCTGACCCTTCCCTACACTCCCCGCGTCGCCGCATCCCAAATGAACTTGTGTAACTGCATCCCCATCCGCACCGGCAGCCTGTCTTGCAGTATCCATTCGGCCAGCGCCTGCCGGTCCATTCCCGGCCATTTTCCTTCCGGGTCGGCCATGACCGGCGAAAAGATGACCTGCCGCACGCGTTCCGCCAGCCGCTCGCGTTCCGTGAATTCTTTCGCAAATTCGTAGTCTCGTCGCGTCGCAATCACGAACTTGATCTCATCCTTGCTGTCCACGGCTTCGAGGTTTGCGCGGTCAAACGTGTCTGCCTCGCCCGAGTCCGGACATTTCACGTCCACGATCTTGATCACCTCGCGCGGCAGCCGGCTCACGGGTCGTTCCCCGCTGGTCTCGACCAGTACTCGGTAGCCATCGGCCTGCAGCCCCTCCGCCAGTGGGTACATGTCATCCTGCAACAGCGGTTCACCGCCCGTGATCTCCACCAGGGTAATTCGCGCGGGGTTCGTCTTTCCGTCCTGTTCGCTGCCGCCAGACAGTTCCCGCACCCGCCGCAGCACATCCTCAACGCTCATCTTCGTGCCGCCGTGAAACGCGTAGGCTGTATCACACCAGGTGCAGCGGAGGTTGCAGCCCGTCAGCCGCACGAAAATGCACGGCAGTCCCGCATAGGTGCTCTCCCCCTGAATGGACTTGAATATTTCCGTGATGACCATTGCCAGTTTTTCCTCTGTGGACTCGCGCCTCTGCGACCTCTGTGTTATGCCTTTTTCCTATTCCGTTGGCTCACCCAGAACGCCGCCGCAAGAAACACGGCCAGCGCTAGCCCCGCCCGTGCCGACGGCCGGTAGCCCATCCCCAGGTAGATGAGCGCCACGGCTAGCGGCGGCCCGAAAATCACAAAGTACGCCCGGTTCATTTTTCCTCACGGCCGGTACACGGCTGCGCTGGTGTCTGTTTCCCAAATTTTGATTTCGGCGATTCGCGCTCCATCGGGGGTCTCTTTCATCTGCTTGGCAGCTTCTTCGTAAAAATATTTGGCGATGTTTTCCGCCGACGGGTTGATGGTATCGAAGGGGGGATAATCGTTCAGGAATTTATGATCCAGCGACCCGATCACTCTCCGCATGATTTCTTTCAGGTGCACGAAGTCGTACAGGAGCCCAATCGGGTCCAATTTCGGCCCGGCCAGCGTGACTCGCACGCGGTAGTTGTGTCCGTGCACGTTTTCGCATTTCCCCTTGTAGCCCCGGAGCGCGTGCCCCGCTGCAAATGTTTCTTCCACGGTGACTTCGAACATCTTCAGCTCCCCGGTACCTGGGATTGCCTCATGAACCGTTCGACCTGTGCAATGTCGGAGGTAAGCGTGTACTCGGGCAGTGACGCGAGAAAAATCTTACCATACGCCATCCGCGTGATCCGGTTGTCCAGCAGCGCCAGCATCCCCCGGTCCGTTTTCGACCGGATGAGCCTCCCAAACCCCTGTTTGAGTGCCAGCACCGCTTCCGGCACCTGGTATTCGTGGAACGCGTCCCGCCCTTCGTCTTTCAGCGCTTGTACTCGCGCCGCCACCACCGGGTCGCTGGGCACCGCGAAAGGCAGCTTGTCCACGATCACGCACGAGAGCTGCTCGCCTCGCACGTCCACGCCCTGCCAGAAACTGGCCGTCGCAAACAGTACGGCATGAGCAGTGTTCCTGAATTTCTCCAGCAGGATGGGGCGCGGCGCAGTCCCCTGCACCAGCACGGGGTAGTCCACCCGCCCGCGCACGCGTTCTACCACGTCGTTCATCTGCGCGTAACTCGTGAACAAGCAGAATGCCCGCCCCTGGCTGATTTTCAGCAGCCGCGTGATTTCCTCTCCCGCCGCCACGCTGAATCCCGCCTGTCTCACGTCCGGCACATCTTTCGGCACGTACAGCACGCACTGGCGCTTGAAATCGAACTCCGGCGGCAGCGCCTTCTCCCGCGGGGACTCCATTCCCAGCCTCTGCCGCAGGAATTCGAATTTCCCTCCCACCGCCAGTGTCGCGCTGGTCAGCACCACCGTGTCAAACTTGTCGAACAGCTTCTCTCGCAGGATCGGCCCCACATCGATGGGTGTCGCCGCCACGAAGACGCCTTTCCCCCGCCGCTCATACCAGTACACCTGCGCTTTCTCGTTGCTCTCCAGGAGGAATTCCATTTCCTTCCGCAGCTCGTACCCTCGCCGCGCCACGGCCTGCACTTCGTCCGGCTTCTGCGGCAACGCCGACAGGCTGCTCTCCAGCTTCTTCACCGCATCGGCCAGCCCGTCGCACGCCTCGCGGTTCCGCTCCAGAAAGCTCGTTCGTTCCGCCGCGGGAAACGGGAACCGCCCTTCCTTCTGCGGGAACAATTCGAACAGGCTCCGCGTTTTCTCTTTCACCCGTGCGCACCGCTTGAGCGCGCCGGGCGCCGCCAGCCCTTTCAGCCGCAGCACTTGTTCTGCGTCCCGCGCCAGCTCCTCGAACCGGTAATTGGAAATCTGCCGGCCGAAATACTCGCTGGCCACCTCCTCGATCTCATGCGCCTCGTCGAAGATGACCGCTGAATACTCCGGCAGGATGCTCCCGAAGTCGTCTTTGCGGATGGCCAGGTCCGCAAAGAACAGGTGGTGGTTCACGATCAGGATCTCCGCCTCCTGCGCCCGCTGGTGCATCCAGGTGATGAAGCAGCGCTCGAAGTCTGGACACTTCTGTCCCGTGCATGTTTCCCGGCGCGCGTCCAGCCGGGGCCACAGGTCCGCGCCGTCGGGCAGGAACGTCAGCTCTGCCCGGTCGCCCGTTTCTGTCACCTGCGACCAGTCCTTGATCTGGTTGAACCAGTCAATGTCGTCCAACCCTTTCAGCACCGGCTGCCCGTCCAGTAGCGTCACCTTGTGCCGGCACAGGAAATTCGCCCGCCCCTTCATCACCGCCACTTTCAGGTTGGGCGCAAAATACCTCTTTAGGAATGGGATGTCTTTCTGGAACAACTGCTCTTGCAGCGATTTCGTCGCCGTCGAGATCACCACCGTGCGCCCACTGCGGATCGCCGGCAGCAGGTACGCCAGAGTCTTCCCCGTCCCAGTTCCGGCCTCCACCATCGTGTGCTGCTTCTTCGTAAACGCCTCTTCGACCAGCTCCGCCATCTCCAGTTGCGACCCCCGGTACTCATACCCCGCGTGACACTTCGCCAGCAGCCCTTTCGGCCCGAAGATCTCCCTCATCGTCGGCTGCGCCTTACCGCCTTTCGTGTCGCCAATCCCCTCACCCTCTTTCACTTCCTGGGCCGGGTCCGAAAAGACTTGGCGGCCTGGAGAAGGATTCCGCTGCTCTGCCCTCGACACACCTGTCCGAACAATCTCCGCATGGCCCGGGTTCACCCCCGTCGCATTTTCAAGGGACTCGTGCATCCACTCCACTGCGCCCTCGCGTGGCTCTCTCTTGTCTTCCTTTTTTCTCATCAATGCTGGTTTCCTGATTTGTCCTGCTGATTTGATCTTTTCAAACTCTGAATTCTACATCCAATGTCTTTCTCTGGCTCACCCCTTCCTGGACTCCCTGCCTCCTTACCTCTCTTCTTCTCTGCTACACTCCCGCCGTGCCCCCATCACCGAAGTCTCTCTTTCTTCTTGACGCCATGGGCCTGGTTTTCCGCGCCTACTACGCCCAGATGCCCATGCGCTTCGAATCCAAGTCCGGGACTCCCACCAAGGTCCCCTACTTGTTCGCTACCATGCTCCGCCGCCTTCTCGCCGAGCACCAGCCGGCCTGGCTGGCGGTCGTCTTCGATGTCGTCGGCCCCACCTTCCGGGATCATCTTTTCGAGCAGTATAAGGCCCAGCGGCCTCCGATGCCCGACGACCTCGCCGTGCAGCTCCCGCTGGTGCGCCGCTTGTGCGACGCCATGCGGCTCCCCGTGGTCACCCTCCAGGGCTACGAAGCCGACGACCTCATCGGCGCGCTGGCGGAGCAGGCCGCCGGGCAATCTCTCGACGTGCTCATCGTGACCAATGACAAGGATATGCTTCAGCTTGTCCGCACGTCCCGGACTGGAACCATCCGCGTCCTCCGCCCGGCTTCCGGTGCCAAAGAAGACCGCCTGGTGGACGAAGCCGCCGTCGAAGAGATTCTTGGCGTCGCGCCTTCCAAGGTCGCTGACGTGATGGCCTTGATGGGCGACGCGATTGACAACATCCCCGGCGCTAAGGGCATTGGCGAGAAGGGCGCCCGCGAGCTTATCCTCCAGTTCGGCAGCGCTGAGGCCGCGCTCGACCGCGCCTCCGAAGTCAAATCCAAGCGCTACCGCGAAGCCCTCCAGAATTCCCGCGATGCGGTTCTGCTCTCCAAGAAACTCGCCACCATCGCCTCCGACGCACCCATTTCTCTAGACCTCTCCGCCCTCGCCCGCCGCGACCCTGATCTCGATGCGCTCCGTTCTCTCTACATCGAGCTCAATTTTTCCTCTCTCCTCAAAGACCTGCCCGCTCCATCACCCGTTGACCTCTCCTTATCCTCTGCCTGCCCTTCTTCACCCCTGTACGCAGAACTCACTTCCCCGGCAGACCTCGCTTCCTTCCTTAACTCCCTTTCCTCCACCGCTCCCGTCTCGCTATGGCTTACCCTGGCCCCGGACGACTCGGAATCGGAAGGCTTCCATTCGCGCATTGCCGCCGTTGAAATCTCTCTGGGTCTGGGCGCGGCGCGTTTTTTCCTTCTGGATTCCCCGGGCAGCCTCCTTGCTGCCCATTCCGCCGGCTCCGCAGAGCGATTCGAAATTTTCTGCTCTTGGCTGGCCTCTTCCCCTCAACCCAAGATTGTCCACGACCCCAAACTGGTGACGCTGCTGGCCGGCCCGCTTTCCAATCTCCAGCATGCGACCATTCTCTACTCGTATCTTCTGCGGCCCACAACTTCCAAACACGACCTCGCAGACGTCCTTCTGCGCCATCGCAGCCTCACTCTCACTGGTGCAAGCGGCGAGCGCGCCGAATCCTTGCACTCCCTCGCCTCAGCCCTCCGCGCAGAGGTCGAAGCCCAGGGGCTCTCCAACCTTTACGCTTCGATGGATCTTGCTCTTGCCCCGGTCCTGGCCCGCATGGAGCGCCACGGTGTCCGCGTGGATCCATCTTCGCTTTCTCTGCTTTCGGCTTCTCTCGAATCTGAGATCCGCAGCTGCGAGACTCGCATTTACGAAATCGCCGGCCAGTCCTTCAACATTAATTCCCCTAAGCAACTGGCCGAAATTCTTTTCGACAAGTTGAATCTCCAGGCGCCGGGCCGTCGCGGCGCCGGCAAGGAGCGCAGCACCGCCGCCGGGGTGCTCGAAGAGCTCGCCCTGGTCCATCCCCTCCCCGGCGAAATCATTGAATACCGCGAAATCGCCAAGCTGAAATCCACCTACGCCGACGCTTTGCCCCGCCTGATCCACCCGGCCACCGGCCGCATCCACACATCCCTGTCCCAGACCGCCACCGCCACCGGCCGCCTTTCCTCCTCGAACCCCAATCTCCAGAACATCCCTGTCCGCACGGAACAGGGCCGCCAGATTCGCGCGGCCTTCGTCCCCGAGCCCGGCTGGGTCTTTCTTTCCGCCGATTACTCTCAGATCGAGCTCCGGCTGCTCGCCCATTTCAGCGAAGACTCTGCCCTTCTCGAAGCCTTCCACCGCGGCCAGGACATCCATGCCCGCACCGCCGAGGAAGTCTTCGACGTCGGCCCATTGATGCAGGCGCCCGAACACCGTCGCGCCGCCAAGGCCATCAATTTCGGTATCGTCTATGGCCAGACGCCTTTCGGTCTGGCACGCCAACTCGGTGTGGAACAGAAAGAGGCTGCCCGCTTCATCGCCGCTTATTTCGCGCGCTATGCCGGGGTCAAAAAATGGCTCGACGCCCAGATCGCGGCCACGCGCCGCGACGGCTTCACCCGCACCCTCCACGGCCGCACGCGCCCCGTCCCGGAGCTCAATGCCCCGCAGCCCGCGATGCGCAACTTCGCGGAACGCACTGCCGTCAACACTCCCCTCCAGGGCACCGCCGCAGACCTCATCAAGCTGGCGATGATTGAAATCGACCGCCTCCTCGCTCCGCCTGTTTCCGGCTCTCCCGCGGCGGTCTCCCCCGGTCTCTCGCCGCCACCCCTTCGCGCCCGGATGATTCTCCAGGTGCACGACGAGCTTCTATTCGAATGCCCTCCCGGCGAACTCGGCCCGCTCTCCGCCCTGGTCAAGCCGGCGATGGAAAATGTTTGCCCTCTCAGAGTCCCCCTCGTTGTGGACCTCAAGTCCGGCCCCAACTGGCGCGACCTGAAATGACCTCCCTGCTGTTTCCTCCCGGAGATTTGTTGAATGTTGCCCTTCGGTGCAGACGGGGGTTGCTGGTGGGTGGTCACACCTAGAAAGTCCTTTCATGTATATCCTAGAATTGGGATAATCTGATGACGCGAACCAAGGCGGTTCCGGGCGAGAAACCCGTGTTCTGGGTGGGGTCAGCCAAGCACGATTTGTTGAGGTTCCCGGAGGCGGTGAAGGATCACATTGGGATTGTGCTGAGCGTCGCGCAGTTTGGCGGTAAGCACCCCAGCGCCAAGCCGTGGAAGGGAGAAGGGCCCGGGGTTTTTGAGGTTGTGTCGGACTATAGGAGCGACACCTATCGGGCGGTCTTTACCGTGAGGTTTGAGCGCGCTGTCTATGTGCTCCACGCATTTCAGAAGAAATCGCCAACGGGCATAAGGACGGCTAAGAGCGACGTGGAACTGGTCGCGCAGCGGCTTCGTTCGGCGCGTGAAGATTACGAGGTGCGATATGGCAAAGGCCAAGACTAATGGGACTGTGACTCCGAGCTCAGGGAACGTTTTTGCCGATCTCGGCCTGCCTCGCGCAGAAGAAAAACAGACACAGGTACGCCTTGCGGTTGCCATCAACCAAATCATCAAAGAGCGCCGTCTCTCGCAAACCGATGCGGCAGACCTGCTGGAGATCCATCAGCCGAAGATTTCGGCCCTGGCGAATTATCAGCTAGAGGGTTTTTCCGTGGAGCGGTTGATGCGCTTCCTGAATGCGCTTGGCCGTGACGTGGAAATCGTTGTCCGCAGAACATCCAGGTCCCGCAAGCCTGGCAGAATCCTTGTAACCGCCGCCTGATTCCTTGAGAGTCGAGGGATTCATCTGCGGTCATGTTCCTCTTCCCCGATCTGCGAAAGCTGTGTAATCTGTGGATTCTTCTCCCCCGCGAGGTGACGCGATGCAGCACGCTCCCGGCTTCCTGAAAATCGTCAATGACGCTAGGTCTCGCGTCAAGGAAACCGACGTCCACAACACCAGGCGCTGGCTTGACGCCGGTGAGAAATTCCATCTCGTGGACGTCCGCGAAGACAGCGAATGGGCCCGCGGCCATCTCCCCGGCGCGATCCATCTCGGCAAAGGCATCATCGAGCGCGACGTCGAAGCCGCCATCCCCGACAAGTCCGCCAAGATCGTTCTCTACTGCGGCGGCGGCTTCCGCTCTGCATTGGCCGCCGACAATCTTCAGAAAATGGGCTACACCAATGTCCTTTCCATGGACGGCGGCTGGCGCGGCTGGAACGAAGCCGGTTTCCCGGTCGAAAAATAGACCCGCCGAGGAGCGCCCCTGATGATCGGATCCCGCTGTGTTCTTCTCCTTGAACCTCTGCGTCCTCTGTGTCTTGGCGTCATTGTTTTCTTCCTGTTTGCTTGCGTCCCTGCCACGGCCCAGATCCCTCCGCAGCAGGACCCGCTCGCCCAGATGCAGGCCCGCGCCGCCGGCGCTCAGACGTGCGCCGTGGACCGCCTCTCCTGCGAGGAAAACGCCGCCAAAGTCATTGCGGCCGTGATGGGACCTTCGCCACTCGCGGAAAGCCTCCGCAAGCTAACCGATGAAATCGGCGGCCGCGTGCCAGGCACGGAAGCCAACCGGCGCGGCGTGGCCTGGGCCGTCGATGCCTTCCGCCAGGCCGGCGCGGACAAAGTGTGGACCGAGAAATTCACGATGCCCGCGTCATGGAGCGAGGGCGCCACGCGGCTGGAGGTCAAATCCGCCGCGCCCTTCGCCGCCCGCGCAGTTTCCATCACCTGGGCTCCGGCCACTCCCGTGGGCGGCATGGAAGCACCCGTAGTGGACATCGGGGATGGAAGCGAGGCGGCGTTTGCGCGGGCGGGACGCCACACGCGCGGCGCCCTCTTGCTGGTGCACAGCGGCGTTCTGCGCACCTGGGCGGACCTTTTCACCGAGTACGCGAACGCGCCGCCCATCATCGAGCGCGCGCTGAAAGCCGGCGCCGCAGCCATTCTCTGGACGTCCACGCGCGAGCAGGGACTGCTCTACCGCCATCAGAACAGCTTTGACGGCACGATTGACCGCATCCCGCAGGCGCTGGTGGCGCGCGAAGATGCCCTCAAGATTGCTCGCGCTATCGCCTCCCAGTCTGCGGCAGGCCAACCCCTTCGCGCGACGCTGGAGCTCCCTAACCGCATCGGCGGCCCTTTCGAAGTGGAAAACGTCTTTGCCGAAATTCGGGGCTCCGACAAGGCCGCCGAAATCGTGATGCTCGGCGCGCACCTCGACTCCTGGGAGCTGGGCACGGGAGCCCTCGACAATGGCTGCAACTCCGCTCTTGTTGTCGAGGCCGCCCGGGCCATCCGCGCCAGCGGCGTCAAAACGCGCCGCACCTTGCGCTTTGCGCTGTGGAACGGCGAAGAGCAGGGCCTGCTGGGCTCGTGGGCCTACGCCCGCGCGCATCGCGCTGAGCTCGACCACCACGTCGCTTACGTCAACTTCGACGGCGGCATCGGCCGCGTCACCGGTTATTCTCTGGGCGGCCGGCCGGAGATCGAAGACGCCGTGCGCGAAGTGCTGCGCCCGATTGAAGTCTGGGGGATGAACCGTCACACGCTCGACGTCAGCGGCGGCACCGACCACATAGATTTTCTTCTCGAAGGCGTGCCCACGCTCTCCGCCAATCAGAACGAGGGCAATTACATCGTCAACTACCACGCCAGCTCCGACACCTTCGACAAAGTGGACATCCGCGAGCTGAAGCTGCACACCGCCTATGCCGCCGTCACCCTGGTCGGCATCGCCAACCGCGACCTGCCGCTGGGCAAGCGCCAGTCCCGTGCGGAGGTCGAAGCCCTGCTCCGCGACACCGGCTTCGAAAAGATGATGCGCGACTTCGGGATGTGGACGCAGTGGTCCCGCGGCGAGCGCGGTCGCCTGCCGTAGCCTCTCCCGCGGCCTCGGTTGAATTCTCCCTCCGAATCGAATACGCTGGCGCGTCGTATCTGACGCCACGTGGAAACCACTCTGCCGCTCTTCAAACCCGACGCCGCTCAGACGCTGGCCTTTGCCGCATTTGTCCTTCTCCTCGGTTTTCTCCTCAAGCGCAGGATCCGCATCGTGGACCGGCTGAACATTCCAGCTCCGGTCGTCGGCGGGCTGGTTATCGCCGTGCTCATTCTCCTGTTTCGCAAGACGGAGCTGGCCGCATTTGAATTCGACAATTCCGTCCGCCCCATCCTCGAGCTGGCCTTCTTTACCACTATCGGGATGGGTGCCAGCGCCGGTCTGCTCCGCAAGGGCGGCATTCAGGTCGCCATTTTCCTTGCTCTCTCTTCCTTCCTGTGCCTCGCCCAGAATTTCCTCGGCATGGCCATCGCCCGGGCCTTTGGCATCCACCCCCTGATCGGCGTGATGGCCGGCTCGGTCACCCTGGTTGGCGGCCCCGCCACAGGCGCTGCGTTCGCCAAAGAATTCGAGGCCCTTGGAGTCATTGCTGCCGATTCTTTGGCCATCGCCGCCGCCACTTTCGGAATTGTCTGCGGAGGCCTGCTGGGCGGTCCCGTGGGAACCTGGCTGATTGAGAAGAAAGTTGGCAGGAACTTTTCGACAGAGGCCGCCGGAGGCGCGGATCCATCCGCGGAAGGATCTGACTCCGGCATCACCATTGAAGCTGACCGCGAAGATACGCCCCTGCTGCGCAACCTGATGACCTTGTGTATGGCCATGGGCGCGGGCGTCGTGGTCAGCGGGTTTCTGAAGGGGCTTTCCTTCACTCTCTACGACCGCGAAATCAAGTTCACTCTCCCGGCATACATCGGCGCGATGATCGTTGCTGCTGTCCTGCGCAACTACGACGATTTTTCCGGTCGCTTGCGCATCTCGCCTTCCCTGATGGACCTGATTGGCAGCCTTTCCTTGCTGGTGTACCTGGCCATCACGCTCCTGCGCCTCGAACTCTGGAAAATCGCGCACCTCGCCGTGCCCCTGGTGGTCATTCTGGCCGCGCAGGTGGCCCTGATGGCCGTTTTTGCCATCGCCGTCTCTTTCCGCGTGATGGGACGCGACTATGAGGCCGGGGTCATGTCCGCTGGTCTGGTGGGCTTCGCGCTCGGCACCACCGCCAATGCCCTGACCAATATGCGCGCGCTGGTTTCGCGCTATGGGCCGGCGCCGCGTTCCTTCCTTGTCGTTCCCCTTGTCGGCGCGGGGATGATTGATTTTGTGAACAGCATCTTTGTGACCATCTTTATGAACACCGTCGGCCGGTGATGTCCGCTCCTGGCGCGCCGCCCCGCGCATCCACGCTGAGTCGCGTTATATAATTCCAGCAGATGTCACCCGCTTCGCTATCCTCCGATTCGCGCGCCGTGCGCGGCCGCATTCTGGCCATTGACTACGGCCGGCGGCGCATCGGCCTGGCCCTCAGCGACGAGCTGCACTTGACGGCGCAGCCCCTGGCCACGCTGCAGCGCACCAACCGCCGCGACGATTTGCGCCGTTTGCGCGAATTTGTCCGTCTCCACGGCGTCCGCCAGATTATTGTCGGACACCCGCTGCATCTCGATGGCGCCCGAGGTGAGATGGCCGCCGAAGCGGCGCGCTTTGCGACTCGCCTCAAAAAGCACCTCGGGCTGCCGGTCGAACTGGTGGATGAGCGCCTGACAACCTGGGAAGCGGAACAAATATTTTCACCCGCTCGCGCTGCCGCGGGCTCCGCCGGCGGACGCCGCTCCGCCGGCACGCGCCGCGGGAGCTCTTCCGGACGCAGCCGTACAGCCAGCGCGGACCACTTGGCGGCTGCCGTTCTGCTCCGCGACTATCTCGAAAGCCTCCGCTTGCGCGCGGCCGGGCAGAAGTGAGATGCGCCGCGCCCTCTACATCCTCGCCTCCCTTCTGGCCCTGGGCGTCATTTTTGCCGCCTGGCTGGCCCATTCCCTGTGGACTCCCTATCGGGGCTTCTCCCGCGACGGCGTCTTCGTTGAAATCCCCCGCGGTGCTTCCACGCGCGTGATTTCCCGCCTGCTCGAAGAGCGGGGCGTGGTCCGCAGCCGCTGGGCCTTTGAGCTCCTCGGCCGCGCCTGGCTGAAGCGGCGGCTGCAAGCCGGCGAATACTTCTTTGAGCGCTCCGCCAGCTCCTTCGCCGTGCTGGAGGCTCTGGCCGAGGGTCGCGTCTATACGCGCAGCGTCAGCATCCCCGAAGGCCTGGCCATGACGGAAATCGCGGACCTGCTGGAGAAGGAAAAACTCTGCCACCGCGAAGATTTTCTGGCTGCGGCCCGCGATCCCGCCCCCATCCGCGACCTGGCTCCCCGCGCACGCAATCTCGAGGGCTTCCTCTTCCCCGCCACCTACGAGTTCCCCCGGCGCGTCACCGCTCACGAAATTGTCGCCGCTATGGTAAGGCGGTTCCGCACCGTCTGGGAAGGCCTGCCGGCCGACGGTCGCGTCGCTGGATATACCCCCGCGGAAATCATCACACTGGCTTCGCTGGTCGAGGAGGAAACCGGCGCCTCCGGCGAGCGCCCGGTCATCGCCGGTGTCTTCTACAATCGCTTGCGCAAGAAGGTAGCCCTCCAGTGCGACCCAACAGTGATTTACGCCCTGCGCTTGAATGGACGCTTCGACGGCGCTCTCCATACGCGCCAGCTTCGCTTTAATTCCCCTTATAACACTTACCGTTACCTTGGACTCCCGCCCGGACCCATCACCAATCCGGGCCAGGCTGCACTTCGCGCCGCGCTGTTTCCTCCCCGCGTCGAATATTTCTATTTCGTTGCCGACACCAAAGGCGGCCACTTCTTCAGCCGCACCCTGGCGGAGCACAACGCCAACGTAACCCGCTACCGCCGCCTGCTGGCCGAAGCGTCCCGCGAGATTCTTCTCCGATGAAACGCAAATCACCCGCTGCCGCTCGAACACCCCCTGCGCCCCGCGTGCCGGTTTCTCGTCCCTCCAAGAAATCACGCATCCTTGCGGAAGCTGCTGCCTTCGGCTTCTCCAGATTTGGTCCGGCTGACATTTCGGAAATCCGCAGGCGGTTGGCCGCGGACTCGACGATTGCCTCCGAGGAGTCGATCGCCGCCGTGCTCGAAGACGCAGGACATTCCCTGGCGCGCTCCGCCCGTTCCGATACGGGCGGCCGCTTCGACGATGAATTCCGCCACCTCCTCCGCTTCGCCACTCTCGCCGAGGCGGAGCGGTGTCTGGCCCGGCTGGGTATCCTGCTGGGCCGCTTCCGCTCCGCCGGCGAGCACGCAGCGGTCGAGCGCGTCATTGAAACCGCGCGCCTCGGCCGCCAGCGCGCGGAACGCATCGCCCGCAATCTAAGCGTCGCCGCCCCCAAGCGAGCCGAAAAAACGGAAATCGCCCAGTGGTTCCGCGTGTGGCTGGAGTTGCCCGAAGCCTTTGCCGGCTGGCTCGAGCTTCGCAAAGAGTCGGCAGAATTCAGGGAAAGATTTGAAACCACCGAGGACCGCAGATAATCACGGACAGAGCGGTTCCCAGGGGGTTTTCCATGTATCGGCTGGAAATCTCCACGCTGGATCTCGGGGCTGACGTCAAGGCCGTCAGCCTGGAACTTTCCGACCCGGAACTCGGCGCACCGGCGACCGGCCCGGAAGCCGCGGTCATCTGGGCCAATGTGCTGCCCGCCCTGGCCGGGGCGGAGCCCTGGGCGCTCGATTTCTTCAGCCATATCGAGCGCGTCCACGATTTTTGCGCTCGACACGCTCTGACTTTTCGAGGTGCAACGCCGCGCTCTCTGGTCATCCCGGCGCTGGATCACGTTTCTCTCACGGCGCTCTTGGAAAGGTTTGAAGGCGAGACGTTTGGCGCCCGCGCCGGGGGCGCGCTCGCCGGTAGCGCCTCTCCCACCCCGGACGCAGCCCTGGAAGCCGACCTTGCCCGCCGCGGACTGGATGCGTATCACCAGGCTTGGACAAACTATTCCTTTTGCGCCATCTGCGATTTCTCCGATGGCTCGCTGCTGCTCCTTACCAACCGCCTCTGGCCCGCGGAAATCGTCCGCAGGCTAGGCTCACTCCTCGGTGAGCAGGTGCAGATCTCCATTCCCTCGCGCTGAGATCCGTTCTGAGGCGCAATTTGACAGCCCTGGAAGTGGCTGTCAGAATGCTCTATTTGTCTGTGTGTGGAGGCCTTCACTGCGGATAGGTGCGTCATTCTGGAGCGTCTTGCTGGCAGGCGTGCTGGCTTTTCCCAGCGGATGTGCCGTTAGCAAGAAGACGGTAGTTCCCCACTCCGCAGTGCGCCCCGCGCTCGACGCCACGCGCGAAGCCCTCATCGCCCGGTTCCATCGGCAGGCGGACTCGATCCGCAGCATCAACGCCGCTGTGGAGCTCAACCCTGTGGCCGGCTCGGCCTACACCGGCGTCATCGAGGACTACCGCGACATCCGCGGCTTCATCCTGGCGCAACGCCCCGCGCACATCCGTATGATCGGCCAGGCGCCCGTGGTGGCCAAAAATATATTCGATATGGTCAGCGACGGCGAATCGTTCCGCATCTTCATCCCCCCCAAGAACAAATTCGTCGTTGGCCCCGCTCATTTTGAGCGCAGGACCGAGAAGCCCATCGAAAACCTCCGCCCGCAGCATCTTGTGGACGCCCTTTTCTGGTCCGAAATTCCCGCTACCGCACTGCTGCTCTTCGAAGAGTTCGACGCCTCTCCGGACCGCTTCTATATCCTCACGGAGCTACGGCCCGGCGCAACGCCCGAGATTGCCCGCAAGGTCTGGTTTGACCGCGCCGACTTTGCCATCGCCCGCGTTCAGCTCTTCGCTGCCGGCGGGCGGGTGGAGACGGACGTGTTCTACTCCGGCTGGCGCGCGGCCGCGGGTCTGGACTTTGCGCGTCACATCACCGTCCGCAGGCCTCGCGAGGACTACTCCCTCCAAATTCGCATTACCAAACTCACTCTGAACGAAGAGATTTCTGCCGATCGTTTCCGCCTCGAGCAGCCGCCGGGCACAGAGCTGGTACGCGTGGAACCTTCGAAAAGTGATGGCCCGGCAACGCCGCGCTCCCAGGAGTTCCTGCGATGATCGGCCGGATGATCATCAACAACGCGCTCCACCGCCCCGTCCGCACCCTGGTCAGCGTGATTGCCGTCGGCGTCGAAGTCATGATGGTTGTTGTTGTTGTCGGACTGACCAGCGGTCTGGTCCAGGAAACGGCCAAGCGCATCGAGGGCGTGGGCGCGGACATCATGCTCCAGCCTCCCTCCGCCTCTGTCTGGATGGCCTTCAGCGGCGCGCCCATGCCCATCCGCATCCGCGAGAAAATCAGGGAAATCCGCCACGTCCAGAGCGTAGCGCCCGTCTTGCTCCAGTTCAATTCCTCGGGCGGGCTGGACATCATCTACGGCATCGAGAAAGACTCCTTTTATGCCGTCTCCGGCGGCTTCGTTTTCCACCAGGGCCGCGACCTGGTGGAGCCCGACGACATCTTGGTGGACGACTGGTACGCCAGGGCCAAAAACGTCAAAGCCGGCCAGACGTTGCGGCTGCTGGACCACGATTTCCACGTCGCCGGCATTGTCGAGCACGGCAAGGGCGCCCGCCTCTTTGTCCATATGCAGACGCTTCAGGAGTTATCCGGCTCGCGCGACAAAGCCTCCGTTTTTTTCGTCAAGTGCACTCGCCCGGAGCACACGACCGTGGTCACCGAGGCCATCCGCAAGCTCTTCCCGCGCCACGAAATCCGCGCCCTCAAAGACTATCTCTCCCTGATGACTTCCTCGAACCTGCCCGGCCTCGACGCCTTCATCAACACCATGATTTCGATTGCTGTCATCATCGGCTTCCTGGTGATTTTCCTCTCGATGTACACCACGATTATGGAGCGCACCCGCGAGATCGGCGTCCTCAAGTCGCTGGGCGCCTCCAAGGCCTACATCGTCCGGGCCATCCTCAGCGAGAGCACGCTCATCTGCTTCCTGGGCATTCTCGTCGGTATTGGGATGAGTTTCGCCGTCCGCAAGTTCTTTATCACCACGTTTCCCACGCTCAGCATCCTCATAACTGCCGAGTGGGTTCTCAACGCTTCGGCCATTGCCATCTTCGGCGGCCTGAGCGGCGCCGCCTATCCCGCCTGGATCGCCAGTCGCAAAGATCCTATCGAGGCGCTGGCCTACGAATAGGCGCTTATGTTCTGGCGTTTCTATTTCTTCGAGTCCCCGAGCCCCGCTTTTTCGAGGATCGCCTGGAATCGCGGGGGCTGGGGCCGCCTGCTGGTACGCTCCTTCCGGCATTCTCATCCGGCATTTTCTCTGGGCATCCGCTCAAATCGCGGCTAGAATGGAGGTTCGCAGCCCCAGCGGCGTTTTCCTCAGGAGCGGGACGCTTGGAGCCGATCCTCAAGACCGAAGGTTTGTGGAAAATATATCGCGCTGGCAAGGTCGAAGTCGCGGCCCTGCGCGGCGTGGATTTCGAAGTGTCTCCGGGGGAGTTCGTGGCCGTGATGGGCCCCTCCGGTTGCGGCAAGTCCACCCTGCTCTACATTCTGGGCGGCCTCGCCTCGGCCACCCGTGGCCGCGTGCTGGTGGACGGCAACGACCTACTGGAGATGAGCGACGCCGAGCGCACCAAACTCCGCCGCCACAAGGTCGGCTTTGTCTTCCAGCGATTCAACCTGCTGCCCACCCTCGATGCCCACGCGAACATCGCCATTGCCCAGCACATCCATGGCAACGGTTTTGATCCCCATCGCTTCGAGGTTGCCACGCGGATGCTGGGCCTCAGCGGCCGCTTGCATCACCGCCCCTCGGAGCTCTCCGGGGGCGAACAGCAGCGCGTGGCCATCGCTCGCGCGATTATCAACGAGCCGAAGATCGTCCTTGCCGACGAACCTACCGGCAACCTCGATTCGGAAAACTCCGAGCTGGTTCTGGGGATGCTCCGCCAGTTGAACAAGGAACTGGGCCAGACCATTGTAATGATCACCCACAACCCTGAAGCCGCCGGCTACGCCGACCGCAGGGTGCAGATGCGCGACGGCCACATCGTCGAGGCTCCGGTGCACTGAGATGCGCTCGCTCTGGCAGAGCTTCGTGAAGATCGCCTTCTGGGAATTCGAGCGCGGAACTCTGCCCTACGACATCCTGGTGACCGCCATCGTGGCCTTTGTCTTTCTCACGCCACGGACGTGGTTCAACGACCAGCCGCAGACCGGCCCGGCGCCCCATACGCAGCACCTCGAGCTGGTGGCCGAGTCCGGCAGCGCACAGGTCTATCGGGTGGACGCCCATTCGCTGGCGACTCCCATCCGCAACCCGCAGCTTGAACGCGAGGCTCACGACCTGCTCGGCAAGAGCGTAGATTCGCTGCGCAAGCGGTCGTTCCAGATTCTGCGCATCGAACCAGTGCTGGGGGCCGATGGTTCCGTCCGCTCCTATGACGTCCACGTGAAGCCCTGAACCCCTGTCGCTGGAAGCCAATCCCGGCAACTCCCCCGTTGTCCACCGCACCTAAATCCCTGTGGCGCGCGGGGCGCCGTTTGTGCCATCCTTCGGCCCCCGGAGGTGTCTTGCGCTTCTCGCGGAAACACGGCTCCGTTCTGGCTGGCTCGGCAACTCTTGCCGGCCTCCTCCTGCTGGCGGCAGGAGCTGGGGGCGCGGCGCAAAAGCCTGCTCCGTGGACGCTAGACGCCGTGCTCAAGCAGCTCGACACCGAGGCCGAGACCTTCCGCGGACTGACCACGAGCCTCGAACGTACCAAGGTCACCGTGGTGATCAATGACCGCTCTGTCGAATCCGGCACGCTCACCGTACGAAAAGACGACAAAATGCGCATTGAGCTGACCCACCCGGATGCCCGGACTATTTTGCGCAACGGCGACCGCCTCTACATCTATCACCCGCGCATCAAACGCGTGGAAGAATACGACCTGGGCAAACACCGCAGCCTGGTGGATCAGTTTCTGCTGCTCGGCTTTGGGACGTCGGGTGACGACCTGAAGAAGAGTTATCTGGTAACTTTGCAGGGCGAGCTGACCCTGGACAAGCGCAAGGTTTTGCTTCTCGAGCTGACACCCAAATCCGAAAAAGTCCGCAATAACATCGGGAAGATTCACATCTGGATTGATCAAGCTACCTGGCTACCGGTCCAGCAGAAGTTCTTCGAGACCGGTTCCCAGGACTATTTCGAAATCAAATACACGAACCTGATCCGCAATCCCAAAATCCCCGACTCGCAGTTTCGGGCGCGCTGGCCCAAAGACGTCACCCGCATCAAACCTCACGTGTGACCGCGCTCGCGGCCGAACGGCAGCCGTTCACTCGCCACTGATCCCGCACCGCCCAGTTGAGCCTCGGCTTCGGCGACCGTAGGAGCGATCACAAACAGGGATTCCACCCGGGTGACTTCCAGCACCGAGCGGACGCGGGAATTGGGGTTTACCAGCGCAAGCCTGCGAGACTCATTTCGCATCCCCACCAGGCTTTGCACCAGGGCCCCCACCCCGGCGGAATCCAAGTAGGTGACTCCGGAAAAATCAAGGATCAGGGCGGGCGCTTTTTCAGCGCGGACCACCTTCAGAAAAACAGGAACGTTTTCCATTTCCAGCGGCCCGCTCAGCCGCAGCACCGCGAAGCCGGGCCGCGCTCCGGCCACGTGTTCCGCGAGGATGCCTTCCCGGTCCATCGGGGCGGATTCTAGCACCGAATGCGCAAGCGGCAGCAATCGGATGCCCGGGGCCTGGTGCGGGCCACCTATTTCCGCCCGTTGGCGCATCTTCGGTGCTAATCTTCCGTGTTTCCATCGCTTTGCCGCGGCTGTGCGGGCCGCAGAAATCTCTTTCGCAGGAACCGGGGGATGAACCTGCTGGTCACAGGGGGGCTGGGATACGTGGGCAGCGCAGTCGCTGCGGATTTGTTGCGCGCCGGCCACGGCGTGACCCTTCTTGATAACCTGAGCCGCGGGCATCGCGGGGCGCTGGCCCCGGGCGCACAACTTGTGGCGGGCGAAATCGCCGACCGGGCCGCGTTGGACCGCGTGTTCTCCGGCGGCGCGTTTGACGCCGTGCTGCATTTCGCCGCGCTGATCGAGGCCGGCGAATCCATGCAGAAGCCGGAGATCTATTTCCGCAACAACACGGCCACCACGCTCACGCTGCTGGAAGCGATGCTGGCGCATGGCGTCATGAATTTCGTTTTTTCCTCGACGGCGGCGCTCTACGGGAATCCCCTGCGGACTCCCATCGAGGAAAACGACCCACTGCGACCCACCAATGCCTACGGCGAATCCAAGCTGCTGGTCGAGCAGATGCTGGCGTGGTTCCACCAGATCCACGGCCTGCGCTATGCCAGCCTGCGCTATTTCAACGCCGCCGGCGCGGTGGGAACTCTGGGCGAGGACCATCAGCCCGAAACGCATCTGATCCCGCTGGTGCTGCGCGTGGCGCTGGGCCAGCGCGATTCCATTTCCATCTTTGGCGCCGACTACCCCACCCCGGACGGCACCTGCGTCCGCGACTACATCCACATCGCCGACCTGTCGCAGGCGCATCTGCTGGCGCTGGACGCCTTGACCCGCGGCCACGGCGGCGGCAGCTTGATCTACAATATCGGCAACGGCCGCGGCTTCAGCGTCCGCGAGGTGATCGAAGCCGCGCGCCGCGTGACCGGCCACCCCATCCCGGCGAAGGATTCTCCGCGGCGGCCCGGCGACGCGGCGATACTGGTGGCCAGCTCAGAAAAAATCCGGCGCGAGCTGGGCTGGAAACCGCAGCATCCGGACCTCGAAGAAATCATCCGCAGCGCATGGCAGTGGCATCAGGCGCATCCCAGCGGCTACGAGCGATAACCTCGCTACCCCCCGTCGCCCTCCCCAGAAGCCTCCAGTAATGTTCGGGAATCACCATACTCGAAATTTCTGGGATCAAAGTCTGTAAGGCATTCAAAGTCATACATTTAGATCGGTTGTTACG
>Ga0247727_10004962_pt1 | contig 27589 bp, 14 predicted proteins | sample WisWelCaveWW1625_FD_202498 | JGI IMG/M metagenome (GOLD analysis project Ga0247727, IMG submission 202498) | Biofilm microbial communities from Wishing Well Cave, Virginia, United States - WW16-25 | ecosystem: Environmental > Aquatic > Deep subsurface > Groundwater > Cave microbial mat | place...
CCTTCAACTCACCTAAAGCAATGTATTTTGCATTGTCATAAATGATTGATTTCTTGCCGCCCTTTAAGTCGGCGATACTACCCTCCAATATTGATAAATCCACGTTCTTTTTTACCACAGGTACCGTCAGGTTCATAATCATAAGTCGGTCCTTACCACCTTTTGACCAGAATAATCCTTTGATGCGTTTTTCAATTTCAGAATCATCCTTTGAGTTGCCGAGCCAGGTGTTGGTATCAGCATCTCTCCACTGATAATCAATGCCTGATATGTTTAAGACAGACAGCAAAGAACGCAGAAATTTTCTTTCGCCCAATACGCCAGCCAAATTTCTTGCTTTACCACCCAATGCGTCTCCCTTTGTCAGCAAATAACGGTAAATAAGCTCGTCAATAAAATTCTCTCCAGCAGGTTCAAGAAATTTTTCAATCAAGCCTTTGATGGCGAGAGTTTTGTCATCATCAGTCAAATAATTAAGCGATTTATCAGAAAGTCCAGATGCGGTAAGTAGGCCGACTCTCAAGTCTTGAAGCTGCAGGAGGTCTTTAGGGCTTCTAACCTCCCTTGCTAACGCCTTCAGAGCTTTCGCCTCTTCAACGTATGGAACAGCCAAATAATTTTTCTCTAAAGCGAGTGAAACAAAGCCAGCTCTTGTTTTCTCTTTTGTAGTAATTAAATCTTTGGCAATTTTAATTGAATGCGTTGACTTTAGTTTTTTTGCCATAAATAAACACATTTACGAACTTCGGTTCTTCCATAGTTCCCCATTTGCTGACTACTATTTCCTTTGCCCTTCGGTAATACAAAAATTTTGTTGATACTATACCCAAAGTTTTCGGCAAACTCCGACAAAATTAAATCAACCGGAATTTCTTCGCCACCGTATCGAACATTGTCATTGACCATCACACAATATCCGCCCCGTTTTGTGATCCTTGCCATTTCGGAGATTACGCAACACATTTCTAGAAAATAGTTCTTTACCATCCTTGGAATATTGGTGTTGTTTAGTTCTTCCAATTTGTTCAGTTTGTCAAGCATTAAATTAACCTCAGCCATTGCAGAGGATTTGTTGTAAACAGCTAAAACCTTCTCGAAGGTTTCTGGCCGGCCGATAGAATTGTAGAACTGATGTAAGTAATCAATCTTCTCTTTATTCTCTACAGTGCAGGAAAGCATCGCTTGTCGCAAGTTGCGAACTTGTTCACTATCATAACCGAGGTAAACCAACTCCAGTGCATAGGTTCTCGTATAGTCGTAACGGTTACAGTATGGCGGCGATGTAATTATGAAATCAAAAACATTGCCTTCAATTTTTGGCAACTCTTCAAGGCATGAACCTTCCACTATTTTGACTTGTCCTTCCTTTTGTACTTTGTTTTCGAAAGTTTCAAACAGAGAGTAATTTGTGCTGGATGAGAGGTCAATGAGGATCTGTTTTAGTTTTTGGTTCATAGCTTCTTCAAAAGACAGAATTTTACCTTTATCAAAAACTTTTCCTGAAAGTTCTCTCTTGGAACGAGAGTCCCAGCGTAAGTATTGTCCATCTTTTCGAGTATAACTGATTTCTTCCAAGACTGAAAAAGCCGCGAATTTTAAAACAATTTGAATTTTTTTGTCAGTAATTTTTGAACAATAATCGAGATACTTATTCAGATACTCTTCCGTCTCGACTGGGTATGCGTCCTTTGTAATGGAGATGTGCTTTATATGATTGGTGTAACCCTTAGTCTCAGCAAGATCAGACCAAATATTTCTTGTTACATACTTTAGACTTTCCAAGTCAATTTCATCAAGAGCTTCCCGTACCTGCATTACAAAAACACCAACGGGCAGAAGTTCAACTCCATACGCGTCCCAACCAAGTTCCTTTCCGGCAAAAAGTGTTGTACCAACTCCAGCAAAGGGATCCAAAACCTTTCCTGGGTTTCCTGAGTACTCTGTCAGAAAATACTTAACAAGACCTGATGAAAAGCCTTCTTTGTATTTGAACCATCGATAGACAGGCTTATCTTTATTTGCTTGAAAGCTCACTACTTTACGATTCAGATTGTAGGCAGTCTCCAATTTGTCAGAAAGCTGATCATATAGTTTCTGGCGTTCCGTAAGAAATAATTCTACTATTTGACTCATCCCACCTGCCCTTTCATTTTTGTAAATACTACAACAAGATAGAATACAAATTTAGTTTGTCAAGACTGCATCGCCTCAAAACACAAATGGCAACTGCGCCACACAAAAATACCCGAACACGAGAAACGCGAGAAACAGTCCCGCCGCGAAAATCCAGTGCGGGCGGAGAAGTTCCCTTTTTTGGAGGTTTCAGGCACTGTTTGAAACAGTGTCTGAACGGCGACACACCATTTCGGCCCAACCTTGACATCCCTCTCAATCCCCCTTCAAAGGGGGAAGCTAATCTCTTAATCCCTTTGGAAGTGGGAAGTCAAAAGACCGCTCAGTCTCTCAATAAACGCCGGCGCGGGTCGATCGAAATAGATACCGGTGTTGCCGTTGGTAGACAAACCGCGCAAGAAAATGTAGTAAACGCCGCCAAAGTGTTTTTCGTAAAGATAGTCCGGATAGCGCAGCCGCAGGAAACGATCGAGCGCGACTGTGTAAAGATCGTACTGTAAAAAGTAGAGGCTGTCGGCCATGGCGTTCACTAACACTTCGGCGCGATAGTCAGCCTTGGCATCACCGAGGTAATTGCTTTTCCAATCGACGATATAAAATCGGTTGTCGTGCTCGAACACCATGTCGATGAATCCCTTCATGAAACCGCTGAGTCGGGCGAAACTCACTTCGGCGAGTCGGCTGGTGAAACTGCCGCGATAGCTCATATCAAATTCATCGTAGATTTTGCGCAACTGGCTGGCGTTCAAACTCTGCACTGGAAAGTAAAACTCTAGCTCATTCAGCCGTTTTGATTTCGCCACTTTCGAAAGCGTGAACTTTGAAATTTCCCCCTTTGAAGGGGGGCCAGGGGGGATGTCACCCAACGGAATTTGCCGCACTGCATTCAGCAGATTTTTCACACCGGGCAGCCACTCGGCCTCAAATCCATATCGCTGCATTTTTGATTCAACTAATTCCTGCAAAAGCTGCTGATTGGTTTCGGTGAAATCCATTTCTTCGAGGATGCTGTGAATGAATGTACCGGTTCGCGTGCCGCGCGGAAAATTAACGAAACTATTTTCAATCGTTTCGACGACTTCCTCTGCTGCCTCGGGTGACGGCTCATCAATTTCATCATAGTCCGGCAACTCCGAGCTGTGCTCTAATCCGGCAATCAGCGAGGAATAGCTGGCGATGCGAAAGCTCGTGTCGATAGTCGCCGCAAATGAGCGGCAGGTCAGACTCTGAGGATCAACAAATTCCGGCTGTACGCGTTGTCCGGTATCACTGGGCAAATCGCCGATGGCGATGGTGCCAGCCGAGCCGGCGGCCAGCTCCTCCATTACGCGGCGGATTTTTTGATCCGAAATTCCATTATAGTGAGTCTCGGTTGGCGGCACGGGATTGCAGCGCTCGTCGCATTTGGGTGTGTGCAGCAGATAGGCCGGCGCCGAACGTTTCGCTGAAGTTCGGCCAAACGAATTGAATCGTCCCCACGCAAAATAGCAGAGGTTACGCGCGCGGGTCATGGCAACATACAAAAGCCGCACGTCTTCGGCGAGTTGCTCCATTTGCATCTTGAGCTGATTTTCCTGTTTCTGCAGCGAGCCGAGATCGAGGGTCAATCGCCACGCCTGCCCTTCATCGTGAAAAAGAATTTCGCGATCATCTTCGTTATAAGTGTACCACGAAAATGGTGCGAACACCACGGGAAACTGCAAGCCTTTGCTGATGTGCATCGTTAGAATTTTCACCGCGTTTTCATCGCTCTCCAGCCGGAGCTGATGTTCCTCGATGCGCTTGTTGCGCACCTTCTGACGATTTTGAAACCATTTGAGCAAACTGTTCATGCTCAGGTTTTGCTGGCTTATAGCGTGGGTGATCAACTCAGCGAGATGCATCAAATTGGTGATGCGCCGTTCACCGTCTTCGTACTCAATGACGTGCTGCGGAATGCGTTCGTCGCGCAGCAGTTGCGCAAACATGCGAGTGAAGCCGGCGTCGCGCCAGAGCCGGTGATACTCGCTGAAGCGGTCGTAGATGGTTTCCCATTTGCCTTCATCTATGCTCAGTTCGAGAATCTCCTGAGCATTCATGCCGATCAAGTTGGTGGCAAGCGCCGATTTCAGCAGTCCGCCATCTTTCGGATTCGTGATGGCAGTGAGCAGGCAGAGCAGCTCTTTGGCCTCATTCGACTCGAAGACGCTGGCCGCCGTGTTCATCACGGCGTAGATGCCGAGCCGAAACAGCGCCTGCTGCACCATCGTTCCTTCGAACTTGCTGCGCACCAGCACGGCGATATCGCCTTCGCTCAAATTTGCTTTTCCCAACCGTGCGGTTTCGCTTCGACCGAGCTGCAGCAGTCGAGCAATTTCTGCGGCCACGGCAGTGGAGATCCAATTGCGCGCTTTACCGGCACTGAAGCGTCTGCCTTCGTTGAGGCGAGAGGAATCCAATAACCAAACTTGCAGCGGCGCCTTTGAAGTGTGGCCGAAAAGTCCTGACTCCGATCCACTTATGGTTCGACTCCGCTCACCATGAAGGGAGGTGGCTTCATCCTGAGCGGAGTCGAAGGATGAGCCTATAACTAACTCGTCCCGTTCCGGGTTGTCGCCGGAGTGCGACGGCAAAAACGGGATGTCGTCATAGACGAACGGCTGAAACGGCGTCATGTCGCGGCCAAACACTGTATTGATGGCGGTAACCAAGCCGGGCGTTGATCGGTAGTTGGTGCGCAGCGTATAGACGCGGCCCGCGTCCTTTTTGGCTTTGATGTAAGAAAAGATGTCAGCGCCGCGGAAGCGATAGATCGCCTGCTTGGGATCACCGATGAGAAAAACGACGGTCGAGCTGTTGAAAAAAACCTGCTTGAAAATCAGGTACTGCTCCATGTCGGTGTCCTGAAACTCATCGATAAGCGCGGCGCGATATTTCGAGCGCAGAGCCGCGGCGAGCTGACTGCCCGGTTGCCGCAGCGCATCATTCAGTCGAATCAGCAGGTCATCGAAGAAATAGACGTTGCGATCATCTTTGCGGCTCTCCAGTTCTGTTCGAACATATTCCAGCAGTTTTGCTTTCAGCGCCACCAGCCGGTTCTTAAAATCTGAATCGAGTTGAATATGTGCCTGCAGCAGTTTTTGCGCGGACTCAAAAAGCGCAGCGGGTTGCCGCTTTGCAGGAGAGGTTTTTTCGAGCAGAGTAGACAACGCCGATGGCAATTCCGGGAACGCTTCGCGACTCTGACAAAACGCATCGATGCTAGCGTGGATCTGCTCCGGCGTTTGCCGCAGCTTTGGCGCGACGGCAGTGATGGCCTCTGCGGCGGCATCGCGGGAATTCTGCCACTGCCGTGCGAAATCTTCTCGCGCCCGGCGGTAGTTTTCTTCGACCGTAGTTGTTGTGGAAAGAGAAGTGTCCGGTAGAATCCGCAGATCGCTGTAAAGCAGTTTGTTGAAGACGTAGTCAAAGAGTTTTTCGAGTTCGAGATGCTCGACGGCGAACGCCACGAATTCCGGCGAGCCGGTGTAGAGATGCTGGCGCAGAAAATCCGCGACGATCTCGTAAACGATGTCGGAATGATCCTGAATCAGCTCAGTGTCGAACAGCCGCCCACCTTCGAAGGCATGATCCTGCAGCGCTTTGCGGCAAAATCCGTGGATGGTATCGATGGCGACTTTGTCGAATTCTGAAATCGCGGTTTCGATTTTTCGGATCGCCGCGGGGTTTTCTTTGAATTTCATCAAATAGACGACGAGATCGAAATCACCGAGTTTATCACCCTGCTCAACGACATTATCGGTTGCACCCAATTCAGTCAGCGCTTGACGGAACTGTTCAAGCTTTTGTCGGATGCGGCGCCGCAGTTCTGCGGTGGCGGCGGTGGTGTAGGTCACTACCAGAATTTGATCGACGGTGAGATCGCTTTCCAGCACGAGGCGCACGAACAGCGTGGAGATGGCGTAGGTTTTGCCGGTGCCGGCGCTGGCCTCGATGAGATTGGTGCCGGTGAGATCGGCGTCGTAGTGTTTGAATTCTTGCATGGGCATCATGTTTTATTCCCTCTTCCAAAGGGGTCAGGGGGTTGTGCTTTTTTCTCAGAATCTACTTGGACAACCCCCTGTGGTCCCCCTTTTTTAAGGGGGACGTTTTTGTATCCCCTTTGCTAAGGGGAACTTTTGCCGCGTCATCACTCCAATTCCTCTCGGTGATCGAAAAGCGGATTAAGAATTTCCATTGCTAATTGACAGAAATCTTCGGTCAGCGAGTTTTCTTCATGGCCGAAACAAAGCTGCCAGTAGGGGTCTTCTTTTTCAGCGAATCCGTAGGCTTCCCATGTTTCCTTCGTTTTTTTTAGCGCGTCCTCTTTGATCTGGGCTGCGGTCTTTTTCTTGTCAGGATTTCTTATGTGCGAAACAAACTCCCACGACGATCGTGGAAAAAATCGCAGCGGTTCGGTGACGCCGCGCCAGTAGAGATTGAGCAGTTTTTCCAAATGCTCTTGGCTATTTGGAAGCGACCGGAAGCGATGCCCCCGCCACTCGCCTTTCTTGGCCGAATTTACCGCAAAAAGATAGCTGTCTTTGCCAACTTCTGAATCCACGGAATTGTGCACTAAATGTTCGAGCCAAACCCGCAGCGAGCGTTTAACGTCAGCGGTGGCATATTCATAAAGAACGATGCCCTGTTCGGTCAGCAATTCGAGCCGGCCGGTGATGCGAAAGTCGCCAATCGGCAAATCCACCGCCAGTCGATGTGGGGCGATGGATTTGAGATAGTGGCTCGTCCGATTGACGAACTCATCGACTTTTTCCTCCAAAGAAACATATTGATGATCGCCGAGGATGCCGTGGGGCAGCGCGCCTAATTGGTCTTCGACCGCCTTCAATCGCCGGCGATCCATTTTTTCGAGCAGCGCGCTTTTGAGGCGCTGGGCGACGTCATAGCGCTCGAGGTCTTCGAGTTTGAAAGGCTCGTCATCTTCGAGCACCGTCTCTTCATCCGAAATGTAAATGCCAAGTCGCTTGTTGAACAAGAAGCGAACCGGATGCCGTAGAAAACGATAGAGATCGGCGACACTGACGGTTCTCAATTTATCTTCCGGTTCCGGCAAAGGCACATCGATAAACGGTTTGCCGGCCGACCGCGTTTGCACAAAGCTCCGAGCGATGGCGAGATTTTCCTGCGAGTAGGTAAACAGACCGCGGTCTTCTCCCAGAAAATATTTGCGACTGAACCCCTGCAAGCGGTGGCAGGTGACGAATTCATCGCGGCATTCTTTTTCTGATAAAGCAAAACGATGCGTGAGGTAGTCCAGCAACTCGACGACTACTACCGACGGCGGAATCTCGCTGTTGTCCTTGATGCTCTGTCCGACGTAGCTGATGTAAAACGCGTTGCGCGCCGAGAGCAGGGATTCGAGAAACAGGTAGCGGTCGTCGGCGCGGCGGGAGCGATCGCCTTTGTGCTTGTTGGCGAGCATGAGATCGAAGCCGAGCTGCGGACTACTGCGTGGATAAGCGTCGCTGTTCATGCCAATGAGGCACACCACTTTGAATGGAATGCTACGCATCGGCAGCATGGAGCAGAACGTCATGCCGCCGCTGAGGTATCCGACGCCATAGCCGCGCTGCTGGAATTGGCCGCTGAGATAATACAGAAGAGATCGGATGTCGATGTGCTCATCGAATTGCGCGTGGATTTGCAGGTCGGTCAGATTCAGCACGACGCGGCGGATGAGATAAAGCGTCCGCTGCGCTTCTGCACTACGTGCCACGCACTTTTGAAGTGCGTGGCACGTTCCGTGTACGTCGAAAAATGTGTCGAGCGTCCACAAGAGAAACTCTCGCCACTCATTGAGCGTGCGCGTGCGCTCGAGTTGGCCGACGAGATGAAAGAGATGGTTGGTGAATTCGAGCACCCTGCCGAGAACCTCGGCTTGATCGCCTTCGATGTCATCGTAAGGAACGATGCCGTCGCCGTACAGCACGCGCTGCTCCGCGGGCAGGGCATATCCGAGCAGCAGGCGATCGAGGCCGGCGCGCCACGTATTTTGTTGGAAGCCGGGGAGTCCGAGTTTTTTGCGGTAATCGGCGTCAGCGCCCCAACGAATGCGCGTTTTGCGAACCCAGTGCTGAATCAACTGCAAGTCATCTTCGGAGAGGCCGTAGCGCTGACTCACGATCGGCGTTCCCAAAATGTTGAGCACTTCGTTAGCCGTGAGCCGGCTTTTCCCGAGTCCCAGTAACGTGAGAAACATCGATATCATTTCGTCCTCAGCCGAGTAGTTGCGGTCGCTGAGACTGTAGGGCAAACGGCGCGGATCATCTTCCGGCAGATCGAAAACGCTTTGAATGAACGGGCCGTACTTTTCGATATCCGGCGCCATCACCACCACGTCTCGCAGTTGTAAATCCGGATGCGATTCAAACTGAGCGAGTAGATGATCCTGCAATACCTCGATTTCCCGTCGCTCATTGTGGCAAGAATGAAACTGCACGCTGCGATCATCAGGGTTCGAAGATTTTAAGCCCCCGTTTGAGAGGGGATTCAGGGGGATGAAGTCCCCCTTTGAAGGGGGATTTAGGGGGATGTTATCTTCGCACGGCTCCTCGAGATTCAGAATATCTCGCTGGATTGCCGTCAAACAGCAATCGGTGGAGGGTTCGAAAAATTCATCAATAATTTCGGCGTCAAAATTTTCCAAAATCAAATCGAAAAAATCCCGGCCCTGCTCACCCATGGATGCCAGCAACCGGTTTCCTTCCTCCAAATACTCGGCCTCGAAATTTAACGCGAGTTGGGGGTTGTTCCTCTGCTTGCTTGCGCTGCGTCGCTGCGATCGTGCAATCTCCCGTCGCGAGCGAATTTCTCCCCAATATTCTTTGCAGGGATTCATCAAAAAAAGATTGACTTCGACGTGAGCGGCCAATGCGTCCAGCACTGAGAGATAAAACGGCGGCAAAGTGGATATTCCAAACACAGAAACCCGTTGGGGCAAGTTATGCTGACCGGGAGAAGAGCGCTGCAGCGTCGCGATGATTTGGCTACCAATCTCTGCGCGATGCGGTTGATCACACTCCGCCGCCAGCTTGCGCCACAGTTCAGCCTGCCAGCGCTCATCTTTTGAGTTGCCATTGGCGCCATTTTCCCAAACGGCAATCATCTCGGGGCGGAACACCAGATATTGATCGAACAAATCTGCGATGCGAGCAGAGAGTTGGATGCGTTTCAAATCGCTCGCGCCGTTTTCTAAATAGCGTTTGGGCGCGGCGAACTCCGGTTCATCTAAACATTGGGGAAGAATGCGCATGATTCGCCACAGCAGATTCTCTGGAGCGAAAAGATCGGGCTCGCCATTCGTCGTGACCACACCGATGCTCTGTCCGACTTCTGTGAGAAAAGTATTAGGAAATGGGAATCGAACGTTGACGCAAATACCCAACTTTTCCGCGAGTTGCAAAGAGAGCCAGCGTTCCATGCCTTTGCTCTGCACCACGATGATCTCCGGCCGCAGGGGAGAGGTAAGCGGCTGGCTGAGAACGTCTGCCAGTTTTTCCGCGAGGTTTTCGAGACGATTGCTGGTGATGAGTTTGAAGGGCATTAGAAAAAAATATGTTAGGAAATTCATGGGTAATATAGAACAATCGAAGGGTACTCGCAACCAAAATCACGGTAGCTTTCAGCTATCAGCGTTCAGCTTCTCGTTTCACGTCTGCAATTTGTCGTATCACGTTGAATGTTCGCATGCGTACAGCGACTGTACTGTCAGCGGATAGTCCTCTACTGGAAACCACACCTGTTTCTGGCTTAACATTAACATGGCATATATTTTGAGAAAGCTTTCAGCGGTTAGTTATCAGCGTTCATCTAAGCAACTTTTGCGTTTCACGTTTGCCGTCTGCCGTTTCACTTTTCATAGGCGCGCTCAGGTGCAGAATAGAAAAAGCCTTTTCAGTGTCTTCGCCATCTTACTTTCTTTGGCGCTGATAAAATTCGTCCTGCCATTTCTCATCCACGATCAGTTCGAGCTTCATCGTGATGAATTTCTGTACCTCGCCATGTCGGATCATCTTGATTGGGGTTACCTCGAAGTGCCGCCGTTCATCGCTGTGGTTGCGAAATTCGCTCGATTTCTTTTTGGAGATTCCGAGCTTACAGCGCGATTTTTTCCGGCGCTGACCGGCGCACTGTCTGTTTTATTGACAGGCCTCATAGCCCGCGAGCTGGGCGGCGGACGATTTGCGCAAATATTGGCTGCCGTCGTGTTTATCATGGCGCCGGCTTACTTGCGCACCAACGTGCTGTTTCAGCCAGTGGGATTCGACCAGTTGTTTTTCATGTTGGCCGCTTACCTGGCGATCCGATTGCTGAAGCGCGGTAGTGGGAGTGACAAACTTAAGCTTGTCACTCCGGAATGGATTCTTCTCGGATTTGTGGTTGGCCTCGGACTGCTGAACAAATATACGATGCTTTTGTTTCCCATCGGATTTTTAGTCGGGCTTCTATTAACCCCACAAAAAAAATTGCTGGCTTCGAAATGGCCGTGGCTGGCCGCAGGTTTGGCGCTGTTGATCGTGTCACCAAACTTGATCTGGCAATACTTGCACGGCTGGCCAATCTTCGAGCATCTCGCCACCCTCAGCCGAAATCAGTTAATCAACGTTGAGCCAGTCGGCTTCCTATTGATGCAACTGCTGATGTCCTTTATGGCGTTTCCAGTTTGGATCATCGGACTCTATTTTTTCCTCCTTTCTTCCAACGGCAAACCCTTTCGAGCCATTGGCTGGATGTATCTCGCCATTCTGATCCTGCTACTTTTGCTCAGCGGAAAAGCCTATTACCTGCTGCCTGCCTATCCGATGTTATTCGCCGGCGGTGCAGTTGCCATCGAAAAATACGCTGGACATCCCGACGCGTCGGGATGGCTGCGGCCTGCCCTGATTGGCTTCCTGATTATTGCCAATATCGGCACCGTCCCGTACGGCGTCCCGATGTTGTCGATCCAAAACTTTGAAATCTATGCCCAGTTTTTGGTCAAACACTTCGGATTGGCTGAGCCGCTGCGTTGGGATGATGGCCGGCTGCACCGCATTCCCCAGGATTATTCCGACATGTTAGGTTGGGAAAATCAGGCAGCGACCGTGGCGCAAGTCTATCATCGACTTTTGCCGGCGGAGCAAGCGAAATGCGCGATCCTCGCGTCCAATTACGGAGAAGCGGGCGCGATCGATTTTTACGCCAACAAATACCGACTGCCAGCCGCCATCGCATATAACGGCAGCTACTATTTGTGGGGACCGGGCGATGCCGGCAGCGATATTCTGATCACGCTCGGCATCGACCGCGAAGATTTGCTGCCGTATTTCACAAGCGTCGAGACGGCCGCAGTGAGCACTCATGAGTATGCCCGCGAGACCGGCGTGCCGGTGAATGTGTGTCGCCAGTCGAATATTACGCTGTCGGCGGTTTGGCCGAGACTGGCGGGGGAGCGGTACTGATGTGAGACGGCAGAAGGCAAACGGCAGACGTGAAAGCAGAGCGAATAAAGCTGTCAGCATTCAGCCGTCAGCTTTCAGCTAAAAACAAACATTGGTTTTTCAATTTACGTCTTTTGAAACGCTATGCTCTTTGCTCTGCGCAACTGCTGACCGCTGAAAGCTGAGAGCCACTGACAACTAACAACGGACAATCTCATGATCAAAAATTACCTCAAAATCGCCTTCCGAAATATTTGGAAGAACAAAGCCTATTCGTTTATCAATATTTCCGGGCTGGCCATCGGCATGGCGTGCTGCATGTTGATTTTGCTTTATGTTCGCGACGAGCTGAATTTCGATGCTTTTCATAAACAGGCGGATCGCATTTTTCGAATCGTCGATGTGCGCAAATCTCCGGACAAAGGCGAGCGGCAGATTCCGCAGGTCATGGGGCCGGTGGGACCAGCGCTTGCGAAAGACTTTCCGGAGATAGAAAAATCTGTGCGGATGATGAGCCGTTTCACCACCGGCCGCTTCGTTGTCGAGAACGGCCTGCCCGCCGATCGGCAGGCGGGCGCTGCGCGCTTTTATGAAGGCGATCATCTGTTTGTCGAAACTAATTTTCTCGATGTCTTCGATTTTGAATTGCTGCGCGGCGATCGCGCTTCCGCGTTGAGAGAACCGAATTCAGTTGTGCTGACCGCGACCTCCGCGAAAAAATATTTCGGCGACGATGATGCCTTCGGCCAGACTATCAAAGTTGAGCGCTTCGGGGATTTTAAAGTCACCGGCGTGCTCAAAGATCCGCCGCCCAACTCCCATTTGAATTTCAGTATGTTATTTTCTTTTGCAACTTTGCAAGCCAGGGAGGGCTGGCGGAGTTTCAGCGAGCGCTGGGATTCTGATGGTTTCATCACCTATTTGGTTTTAAACGACCCCGTTTCCGCGCCGGCTTTCGAAGCCAAGCTGGCGGATTTCAATCGCCAGTATCGCGGCGAAGCGGCCAACGACAGCCGCTTCTATTTGCAGCCGCTGCACGATATTCATTTTAATTCCAATCACATTGAATTCGACCGCAATGAAAACAAGGGCGACATCGCTTACATTTATATTTTCTCCGCGATCGCGTTGTTCATCGTTTTGATTGCGTGCATCAACTATATGAATTTGGCCACCGCGCGTTCGGTCAGCCGCGCCCGCGAAGTCGGGATGCGCAAAGTAGTGGGTGCGTATCGTTTGCAGCTCGTCGGACAATTCTTGAGCGAATCGCTGGTGTTCGCGGTCGTCGCGTTCGTGATCGCTTGCGGCGTCGTTGAGCTTCTCTTGCCAGGCTTTAACCGGTTCACCGGAAAACAACTCGCGCTCGATTTCGCCAATTTGGATTGGCTGCCGATGGCGCTGTTGGGCATGGCGCTGTTGGTCGGTTTGATTTCCGGAAGCTACCCGGCGTTTTTTCTTTCGCGGTTGCGTCCCGCGTTCATTCTCAAGGGCGGCGCGAGTACGAGTTCATCGTGGTTTCGGCAGGGATTGGTGGTGACACAGTTTGCCCTCTCGATTATTATGATCGTGGCGACGGTGGTGGTGCACAATCAGATGAATTACATCCGCACCAAGCGCCTCGGATTCAATCAAGATCAATTGGTCGTTGTTGATATCAACAACCGGGCGGCTCGCACTAATTTTCAGGCGATCAAAACTGAGATGGGACGCAGCCCGGCGGTGCGCGGCGTGTCGGTCAGTTCGCGCGTTCCGGGCGATTGGAAGAACATCGCGGAAGTGGGAGTGGTACCGGAGAGCGCGCCGGAAACTGAGATTCACACGTTAAACTTCATCGGTATCGACGAAGACTTTATGAATGTATTTGAAGTCGAGATGGCCGAAGGCCGAAATTTTTCTCCGGAATTTCCAACCGACACCAGCGCTGTTTTGTTGAATGAGACCGCAGCGAAAGAATTCGGTTGGGATTCGCCGATTGGCAAAACCATTCGCGTGCCGGAAGAGAATTTTGATGCGCGCGTGATTGGCGTGGTGAAGGATTTTCACTTCCGGTCACTGCACGAGAAAATCGGCCCATTGGTGATCGCAAATTGGAATAATCGCATCGACCAGATCGATTATTTCACGGCGCGCATCAGTGGGCAGGACATTCCGGCCACGATCAAATATCTGCAGGGCGTCCACGAAAAATTCGATCAAGTTACGCCCTTCGAATACAATTTTCTCGATCAGCGTTTGGCTGATTTTTATCACAACGATCAGCGCGTGGGCAGATTGTTCGGCATAGCGGCGGGGCTGGCGATCTTCGTGGCCTGTCTCGGCCTGTTTGGGATGGCGGCGTATTCCACTGAGCAGCGCCGCAAAGAAATCGGTGTGCGCAAAGTTTTGGGCGCGTCCGTGCCAAACGTGATCTTGTTGCTCTCAAAAGATTTCACCAAGTTGGTCGCGCTGGCGCAGATCTTAGCGTCGCCCGTGGCTTACTATTTCATGAATCGCTGGCTGCAAGATTTTGCCTATCGCGTGGACATCAATGTCGGCATGTTTTTGCTGGCAGGAGTTTTGGCGCTTGCAATCGCGTGGCTTACAGTCGGCTATCAGGCCATCAAAGCGGCGCTGGCGAATCCGGTGGAAAGTTTGCGTTATGAATAACCGGTAGTCGCGACCTTCAGGTTGCGGCGTCGTTGCACCTACCGCAGGCTAAAGCCCGCGGCTACCAAACGGACAACTAACAACGGACCAATTCTATGTTTAAAAACTATCTGAAAATTGCCTGGCGGAATCTTCAAAAAAATAAAGTCTATGCCTCGATCAACATCTGTGGATTGGCGATCGGGATTGCCTGTTGTTTTTTCATCCTTCTGTATGTCCAGGATGAACTGAGCTACGATCGCTATCACAAAAACAATGATCGTATTTACCGTCTCGCCAATGATTTCAATTACCAGGGCGAGTTCAGCAGTTCGCCCATTATTAATGCACCCTGGGGCAGCGCCATTCGTGAGGCATTTCCAGAGGTGGAGGAAGTGGTCCGCTTCAACCGACCGTGGACGCCGCGGTTGGTGCGTTATCAGGATAAACAATTTTATGAGGAAAAATTTTTGTGGGTGGATGCGGCGGTATTGAAGGTGTTTAGTTGGGAATTACAGCAAGGGGATCCACTGACGGCCTGGCGCGATCCCTTCTCGGTGGTTCTATCCGCGGAATCTGCCCGGCGCTACTTTGGCGATGAGAACCCGCTGGGGAAGACCATCAATCTTCACAATCAGCAGGATTACAAAGTCACCGGCGTTTTGAAACCAATCCCACCGCAATCGCATTTTCAATTTCAGTTTTTGGCTTCGTGGAGCAGCTTGAGCGAGGCGCAGGTCAATCAAAGCTGGGTGTACACATATTTTCTGCTGCACCCGGATATCTCTGCGGCGGAACTGACCGCAAAACTGCCGGCTTTTCTGGAATCACGATTTCGCGACCCCAACGCATTGCAAAGCTTCACGCCTATCTTGCAGCCGTTGACCGACATCCACCTCCATTCTCATCTGCTTTATGAAATGGAAGCCAACAGCGACTTAGTTTATGTTTACATTTTTTCGGTGATTGCCGTGATGATTTTGGCGATTGCGTGTTTCAACTTCATGAACCTTTCCACGGCGCGCTCCGCGAATCGCGCCAAGGAAGTCGGCGTGCGAAAAGTTCTGGGAGCGTATCGCCCGCAGCTGATTCAACAGTTTTTAGGCGAATCTATTCTGGTCGCGCTGCTCGCCTTATTTTTGGCGCTTGCGCTCGTGGAAACGCTCATGCCGGCATTCAATACTCTAACCGGCAAGTTGATTGATACCATCTATCTCGGCAATGTTCCGATTTTGCTGGGACTCGCCGCCATTATGCTTGTGGTCGGCGTTGCGGCCGGCGGTTACCCGGCTTTCTTTTTGTCGCGATTCCGCCCGATTGGAGTGTTGAAGGGAGGCGCTTCTGCAAAGGCCGGCAGCCGATCGTCACGTCTGCGCCAATGGCTGTTGGTGCTGCAATTCAGCATTTCTATCGCGCTGATTGCCGGCACGCTGGTGGTGAGCGAGCAGCTGGATTATATCCACAATGCGCGACTGGGTTTTGAAGAGGAGCATATCGTCGTTGTGCCGACGCGCAATCTTGCGGTGCGGCGGCAACACCAGACGATTCGCAGCGAGCTGCTGCAAAATCCCAGTATCACCCAGGTTACATTTGCAACCAATTTTCCCGGGGAAATTCCTTCCATGCCGATCATGCAAATCGTTCCCGAAGGCACACGGCGCGAGGAAGCCAAATTGATGAGCGTGTTTGCCGTCGATCGCGATTTCATCGGGACGCTCGGTATCGAGTTGGTTGCCGGCCGCAGTTTCTCCGCAGAATTTGCGAGTGACAGCTCGGCTTTCATTTTGAACGAAGCCGCAGCGGCGGCGCTTGGACTCAACGAGCCGCTTGGAAAGACAGTGGAAATAGCCGGTTTCAATCGCCGTGGCCAGGTTGTTGGCATTGCGAAAGATTTCAATTTCAACTCGCTTCACAACAAGATCGAGCCGGTTGCCATTCACGTTGGGCCGCCGGACTGGTTTGCAGCGTTCGCCCTGAAAATTCGCTCTGAAAATATATCCCAAACCCTTTCGTTTGTTGCTGAGAAATGGCAGGGCTTTGCCCCGGATTTGCCGTTCACGTATTCTTTCCTGCGGGATGATCTGAATAAGCATTATCAAACGGAAGAAAAAATCGCGCAGATGTTCAACTATTTCACAGTGCTCGCCATTTTTGTCAGTTGCCTGGGACTGTTTGGCCTGATATCTTTCACTGCTGAGCAGCGCACCAAAGAAATCGGCATTCGCAAGGTGTTGGGGGCGACGGTGGCGGGCGTCGTACTTTGGCTCTCCAAAGATTTTGTTAAGCTGGTGCTGGCTGCAAATTTAATCGCCGGGCCGCTCGCCTGGTTTGCCATGAATCGTTGGCTGGAGAATTTTGCTTATCGTATTGAAATCGGTTGGAGCGTGTTTTTGATGGCAGGCGGGTTGGCTCTGCTGATTGCAGCGCTGACGGTGTTTTCGCAGGCTATCAAAGCGGCGCTGACGAATCCGGTGGAGTCGTTGCGGTACGAATAGAAGCTGTCAGCACACTCAGCTTTTAGTAGATAGCTAACCGCTGAAAGCTACTGACAACCGACAAATTGACAAATTCCCAAAGGAGAATACCATGAGCCTGAAAGAAATCTTGCAGAAAATAGTCGATAGCGGCGACGCGATCACTTTGAGCGACAGCGAGAAAGATTGGAAAGCCAGCGATCTGTTGAGCCGGCTGTCCGAGCGCATGCTGAAAACCCGCGCCCATCACCAGCAGGGAATGTATATTGCCGAAATCAATGAGGGCGGATACCTCGGGCGGGTGATGTTTAAGGTGAAGCGGTAGGTAAGCTGTCAGCTTTCAGCATTCAGCGCTTTGTCATCTGTAAGAACCTTCCCCGTCGGTTAGTTTAGTTGGTTGCCGGGAATCAAGCTTTGACCTATTTCGTGGAAGGCTTTTTTGCATGAGTGATATGGAGGTTGTCTCATTCCATGGACGAAATTGATGTAGCTGACACCTAGCGCGGACGAGCCGCAACTAAAAGAAGAGTGCACGCAGACGCAAGGATACCGCACAGATTTTTTTTGCGATGGCTTCGCGCCTTGGCGGCTTTGCGTGAGAGTTTTGCTTTTTTTCTAAAGATTGCATTTGTAACAGACTAAAAACTGAAAGCTGAGCGCTGATAGCTGATAGCTGACCGCCACTGACAACTAACAACGGACCAAACTCATGTTCAGAAACTACCTCAAAATCGCCGTGCGCAATCTGCTCAAGCACAAAGGCTACAGTTTCATCAACATCGCCGGGCTGGCGATTGGACTGGCCTGCTGTTTTCTCATTGTGCTTTATGTCCAGCATGAGTTGAGCTTTGACCATTTCCACGAAAGGGCAGCGCGAATTTACCGCTTGCTGCATGCGCCCAAGGATGACCCCAGCAGCCGCTCCGCCATTAGCGCGTCCGGATATGCGCCGCATTTGTTGACCGACTTTCCGGAGATTGAGGAAGCCGTGCGTTTCTTTCTTCACTCTGGTCCCGCCAACCTGAAATATGGCTCGGAGGCACGCACGGTGGACGGCTTCGTATTCGCTGATGGCTCAGTGTTCGAGATTTTCAGTTTCCGGCTGCGGCACGGCGACCCGGCGTCGGCGTTGCAGGCGCCATACTGCGTGGTGCTCACCGCGAAAAGCTCGCAAGAGTGGTTCGGCAAAGAAAATCCTATCGGCAAAGTTATCACTTATCTGCGTGGCAATCAAAAGATCGATCTACAAGTCACAGGCGTGTTGGAGAACGTGCCCAGCACCTCTCATCTACAGTTCGACTATCTAACGTCGTTTTCAACGTTGCCGGCTTTCATGGGGGAAAACGCGCTGGCCGAATACACCAACTTCAACTACTACACCTATCTTTTGCTGCGCGCTGGCGTCACGTCCGATCAAATCACCGCGCGTTCCGTTGATTTTCTGCGCAAGCATCGCGACGAAGAAACCGCAGCCGGAACCCTGTTGCTTCTGCAACCAATGGCTGACATACACCTCACTACGAATGTTCGCTGGGACATCGGCGGCAACAGCGACCCGCGCTACCTCTACATTTTCGCCGGCGTAGCGGCGCTGATTTTGTTCATCGCCGGCATCAACTTTGTGAACCTGTCCACGGCGCGAGCGGCCATGCGCGCCAAAGAAGTCGGCGTGCGCAAAGCGGTGGGGGCATTCCGCCGCCAGCTTATCGTGCAATTGTTCAGCGAATCCATTCTCGCGAGTTTGCTGGCGATGGTGCTCGCGCTACTGCTACTGTCGGAGTTAGCTCCCTTTTTGAGTGGTGTTCTTGGCCGCGACATCGAATTCAACCTCTTCAAGAACGTCCCTCTTTTGCTGATGCTGATCGGAATCGGATTGTTCGCCGGCGTATTGGCGGGTATTTACCCGGCGCTCGTGTTGTCGGCGTTCAACCCGACGACGGTTTTGAAAGGCCTCGTCACCCGCGGCGTCAAAGGCGCGAAACTTCGCAAAGGGCTGATCGTGGCGCAGTTCGGCATATCGGTTTTTCTATTGATCGTCATGGGTTCCGTTTACAAACAGATCAACTACATGAGAAGCCGCGATCTCGGTTTCGACCGAGAGCAAGTCGTCGTCGTAGGGCTGAGTGGCTCGGTTAAGGACCATTTCGATGCCTTCCGCAGCAATTTGTTGAACAACTCGAACATTCAAAACGTGGCGTTGGGAACACTCCCCGGCCGCGTCGGCACGAGCCGCGGCTACAACTGGCCGGGCAAAGAGGAAAAGGATAGCCGCAGCTTCTACACCATGTTTGTCGATCCGCACATGCTGGAGACGTTGGGAATCGAGTTGGTGGCCGGCCGCAATTTCTCGGACGCAATTCCGACTGACGCCACCAATGCTTACCTGCTCAATGAAACCGCGGTGCGCGAATTAGGTTGGCAAGAAGCCGTGGGCAAGCCGTTCAGAGTTTGGGACGAAGAGATGGGCGAGGTGATCGGCGAGGTGAAGGATTTTCATTTCCGCTCGTTGCATAACAAAATTGAGCCGCTGGTGCTGGACATCAAGCGCGAGTGGTCGTGGAACGCGGCCATGCGATTGGGCGGCGGCGACATCGGTCCCACGCTGAGCTACATCGAGCAGCAGTGGAAGGCGTTGGATCCGGAAGTCCCGTTCAACTACTTTTTTCTTGACGCCGATTTCGACCGGCTCTATCGCTCCGAAGAACGGCTTGGTCGGCTTTTCAGCGGCTTCACGGTGCTGGCGGTCTTCGTGGCCTGTCTTGGTTTGTTCGGATTGGCGGCGTTTGCCACCGAACAGCGCTCAAAAGAGATCGGCATTCGCAAAGTGTTGGGCGCATCCGTGCCGGATATTCTTTTCCTGTTTTCAACTGAGTTTACGCGTTTGGTTTTGTTCGCGATTGTCGTAGCATCTCCGTTTGCCTACTTGGCGATTTTATCGTGGCTCGAAAATTTCGCCTATCGAATCGACCCCGGCATAACGCAATTTGCACTAAGCAGCGGGCTGGTGTTGCTGGTTGCCATTCTCACGGTCAGTTATCAAGCTCTTAAAGCGGCGCTCGCGAATCCGGTGAAGTCGTTGCGGTACGAATAGCAAAAACGCATACCGCATGGCGCATAGTGCAGAGCGTCAAGAGAAAGAGCGAAAAAGCAAGGCTTGTTCGCTATGCGCTTTGCTCTATGCGCTCTGCCATAACAACTGACAAACGATCAAGAACCATCATGTCAGAACAATTCGCAATCCGAGAAGCAACACCGGACGACATCAAGATTGTCATGCACCATCGCCGCAATATGTTCTGTGATATGGGCTATCGCGATAAAACAGCGTTAGCAGCCATGACCGAAACTTCGGAGCCGTATTTTTTGAAAGGTCTCGCGGCCGGCTTCTACCGCAGTTGGTTTGTGGAAAATGCTGACGGCCGAGTGATCGCGGGTGGCGGCATCATCATCATCGACTACCATTCCAGCCCGATGGACCCGTTGCCGAAACGTCCCATCGTCGTTAACGTATATACCGAGCCAGAGTACCGTCGCCGCGGATTGGCGCGCAAACTCATGGAGAGAATGATCGAATGGTGTCGAGCAGAGGGTTTTACCACCGTTGTGCTGCATGCCAGCGAGGAGGGCCGGGCGCTCTACGAATCGCTCGGCTTCACACCGACGAATGAAATGAGGCTGACGTTTAAAGATTAGCCGCAGCGTGAGTTCGATTGGCTGCTGAAAAGCGGCTACCACTAGAGAGGACAGAATCGTGTTTGCAAATTCCCTCGTAACCACCAAGTATCACGCCATTTTTTATTTTCTGTCGCTGGTCAGCGCCCGTGCCGCCTTCCCTCAAAACACGGTTGAGCATGGCATTAATCTATTCGATGCCGAGAAATTTGATCAGGCGAAGCAAGTATTTGAAAAAATACTCGAATCAAATGCCAACGATTCTCAGGCGCATTATTTTCTGGGCCGAATTTATTTTAATCTTGGAAAACATGATGACGCGGTTAAATATCTGCAGAGAGCGGTTACTATCGCAGAAGGCAATATAGATTTCCATTTCGGGCTGGCCGATGTCTATGGCTTTAAAACCAGAACTGCCAGTTTTCTTTCTGCCGGTAAATGGGCGGGCAAATGGAAAAAAGAGCTTGAAAGAGCGTACGAAATCGATCCGAAAAACCTCGAAGCCAGGAGACGGCTGATTAATTACTATCTCAATGCGCCAGTTATTGGCGGCGGCGACAAAGAGAAGGGTAAAAGATTGGCGGAAGAGACCATCCACATCGATGAGATTCAGGGGCGACTGCTTCTGGCAGACGCATTTCGCCAGACTGGGAAAATGGCATTGGCCGTTGCGGAGTACAAGAAGGTTTTGGAATTAGATCCGCAGAATGGCGCCGCTTACAATTCTCTCGGATATTTTTTTCTTGGTCAGAAAGATTATGCGGCCGCGGAATCGCATTTCAAAAAGTATATCGAAGTGGTCACCGCCGATCCCAACGCTTACGACAGTATGGGAGATTATTATTCCCGGCGCGGGATGGTAGACTCTGCGATGGCCCAATACCAAAAAGCTTTAGAAGTCGATCCCAAATTTTCTACTTCGCGATTCAATTTGGCACAGGCGTATGAAGAGAAAAAGATGACCGCGGAAGCCATTCGCCACTATGAGAAAATAATCGAGCTGACCCCGGGCCACGCCAGAGCTGAGGATGCCGGGAAGCGCATAAAAAAGCTGAAGAAATGAAGCGCATGGCGGAGAGCGCGTTGAGCGTAGAGCGTAAAGCGAAGGCGAAGGGTGAAAGGCGCTCCACGCTTCACGCTCCTCGCTCTACGTTTTTGAAACTCCTTTGCTCTGCTTAATGTTGATAGTTGACAGCTACTAACAATTGACCACTAACAACGGACAAAAGGCCATGTTCAAAAACTATTTCAAAGTCGCGTACCGAAATCTTTTTCACAACAAGCTCTACGCCGTCGTCAACATTTTCGGCATGGGGGTGGCAATTGCCTTTTGCATCGTGGCCTATTTGAATCACACCTACAATTACACCTTCGATACCTTTCACAAGAATGCGGAGAAAATTTTCCGGGTGAAGACCGTGCGGTTGTTCAATGGGCAGGAGCAAATTTGGGGAATTTCGCCGCGGCCACTGGCGCCAGCCCTGGCCGTCGATTTTGCGGCAGTGCAGCGCGCGGTGCGGCTGAGCCGCGCCACGGCCGCGTTCCATTACGGCGAGAATGTTTTGAATGAGACTATCCTGCATGTCGATCCCACATTTTTTGAGATGTTCGATTTCCCGTTGAAGTACGGCAGCGCTGACGTGCTGCGCGATAAAAGCAAGCTGGTGCTGAGCGCAGAGCTGGCGCGCAAATACTTTGGCGACGAGAACCCCATTGGCAAGCAAGTCACACTGCGCTACGGCGATGGTGAACCGCGCGAATTTTTAATCGGCGCGGTGGTGCAAGAATTTCCGGACTACTCGAGCATTCAATTCGATGCGCTGGCCGCGCTGGATGTTCTGCTCGACATCGGCTCAGACAAACCGGATGATTGGGCGGATTGGGCGCACGTCACCTTTGTGCAAGTCTCCGACCCCGCGCAGCTCGCGGCGGTGCAGCAGCGAATGGAGCGCTACGTCGCGGCGCACAATGCCGTCGCGCCCGATTGGCAAATCGTGCGGTTTTATTTTGATCCACTACTCGATCTGGCTTTGAACGCCTGGGACGAAAACCTCCGCGGCGATATTTTGAAGCCCGCCATGCATCCCGCCGGCATGATTTCGCCCACCATAATTGCCGCGCTGTTGCTGCTCATGGCCTGCTTCAATTACATCAACACCTCGATTGCCTTTTCCTCGAAACGTTTGAAAGAGATCGGCGTGCGCAAAGTCGTGGGCGGCGTGCGGCGACAGATGATCGCGCAGTTCCTGATCGAAAATTTTTTGCTGTGCGCGCTGGCTCTGATTTTGGGCATGGGCCTCGCCGAAATCTTCGTGCCGATTCACGACAACCTGTGGACGTATTTCGAGCTGAGCCTCGAATACTCGGAAAACATCGGCCTGCTCGCCTTTCTCGCGGGACTGCTGTTGCTGGTGGGATTGATCGCCGGCGCGTATCCGGCGGTCTACATCAGCGGCTATCATCCCGTCAAGATTCTGCGCGGCCAACAAAAGTTTGGCCGAACCTCGTGGTTCTCTCGTATTCTGTTGACGTTTCAATTTGCAGTGTCGATGCTCACTCTGATTGCGAGCCTCGTTTTCATTCAAAACGCGGACTTTTTGAAAAACATCGATCTGGGCTATAACCGAGAGCAAGTGGTGATCGTGCCGCTGGCGGACGCGAAGAACTATGAGCCGTATCGGGACGCGGTGGAGAGAAATTCTAGCATCGTCAGTTTGAGCGGATGTCGCGATCAAGTGGGTCTGCGCTGGGGGACGCAACCCGTGGAGAGCGCGTCGCTCAAATCGCAGGCGGACGTGCTGGGCGTGGGTCCGGACTACGTCGAAACCATGAGCCTGCATTTGATTGCGGGCCGCAGTTTTACGCAAGACCTGACGACAGACGTGGACGAATCGGTCATCATCAATCGCAAGTTGGCGCGGGAATTCGATTGGGATAATCACGGCGTGGCGGGACAGACGCTGACCATCGACAGTACCCGCTACACCGTGGTGGGATTGGTGGAGGATTTTTACAACAATGGCGTCTGGCGTCCGATTCTGCCCTCTGTTTTTCGATTGGTCAAGCCCGAGGCCTTTCGCTATTTAGCGGTTCGCATCCGCCCAGAAAATCTGGCGGCAACCGCCGATTTCCTGCGCAGTGAATGGCAGCGACTGCTGCCGGACATTCCGTACGAGGGATTTTATCAGGACGAGGTGATGGCCGAGGCGATCAGCGTCAGCGAGAGTATCAAGACTATGTTTATGTACATTGCGTTTCTCGCCATCGTGATCGCGGCCATGGGACTGTTTGCGCTGGTGTCTTTGAACATCGCCCGCCGCACCAAAGAGATCGGCATCCGCAAAGTGTTGGGCGCGTCGGTGGCGCACATCGTGAATTTAGTCAACCGCGAGTTTTTAGGACTGCTGATCGCCGCTGCTTTGTTCGCTTCGGTGTCGGGATACTTTGCAGTGAAGGCGTTGCTCGGCAGCATCTACTCATATTACGTGGGCTTCAGCGCGCTGCCGTTTTTGGCGGCAAGTGTGTTGGTGTTTGTGGTTGCGGTGGTAACGGTGGGCTCGCAAGTCGTGAAGGTCGCGACGGCGAATCCGGTTGAATCACTGCGCTATGAATGATGTAGCAGTCGAACATCCTTACGTTATCGGGCGGAGCTCAGCATGCAAGCGTTGATCAAACTTCTGCATCAATCGCCGATGGGGCAAATTCTCGATTTCAAATGCCTGAGCGCATGCGAAGGCCGCTCCTCGTCCGAATACACGCGAAGATTCAGCATCAGCTTCACCCGTCGAGGCAGCTTCGGCTATCACGCTGGCCGGCGGAGTTATGATATTCACAGCGGTGTGATGCTAATGGAGAGGGCCGGTTGTGAGTACACGGTCAGCCATCGCTGCGCGGTGAAAGATGAGTGCACGATCTTTGAGTTCACCGATGAGTTTGTCGAAGAGATGAGAGAGTCTTGGGGAAGTTCCGGCGGCCAATCCATTCTATCAGCTGTACGCCCTCTTGCGGTCTTACCAACGACGCCGGGGCTTGAGTTCTTGCACGCTGCCATTCGCGATGCCGCACAACGACCCCTTTGGAGATCACCGCTGAAGACCGATGCACTTGTACTCTCTCTGCTGCAAGAAGTCGGTCAGGCTTTCGGCGATCAGCGCAGATGTAATCAACTCCGTTCGCGCCGCGAAAGGCTCAGGGATCATCAGCTCGAAGCACTCGATCGCGCCAAGCAGTTCATCGTGGCCAACTTCCGGCATGAATTGTCGTTGGCGGAAATCGCGCGCCACAGCTATATCAGCGTGTTTCACTTTAGCCGACTGTTCAAACAGTTTACTTCACTCAGTCCATACCAGTTCTTGATTGACGTGCGCCTGAAGCACGCGGCGCTTTTGTTGCGGCATACCTCGTTACCCATCACACAAATCTGCTTTGATTCGGGCTTCAATAGTTTCGAACATTTTATCCTCACCTTCAACAAGCATTACGGCCGCAGCCCCTCGAAATATCGCCGCCAATGATGATTTTGCGAACGGCTGGAATAGCTCACGTTTGTATTCGCGCTGTTCCACCGCTTGTCCGTTTTACAAAGTTGGATAAAAAAAGAGCAAGATTCCATAAGTTTTTTGTTCCCGCCATAGTTATACTTTTCACAAAAACGGACGCAAGAAACTTAACCAATTGGAGTCACGATCACGATCATGTCAACCAAGCTTTTGCTGTTATCGACGCTCGCCTTGGGGGCGGGTCTGCTGGCCCTTGCCGCAACTTTTATCCCGTCCAACGACCATCGCGACGCCGATCGTCAGGCCATTCGCGCTCACATTGAAAGTGTATTTCAAGCTTACATGAAGAAGGATCGCGACACGCTGCGCGCGACGCACGCGACGGATTGGCGCGGTTTCACTAATTCCTCGCGCACCATCCTTCGCGGTATCGATCGGTACATGCAGGCAGCCGATCTGATTCTCTCCAGTCCGGCAGCTTTTACGGGATATAACATTCTTGACTACGACATCATTTTTTATGGCGATATGGCGGTGGTGTCGTACATCGCTGATCTGGAATGGCAATGGGAGGGCGTAGTTTATCCCGGCAAGCTGTGCGTGCTCGATGTGTACACCAAACAACACGGGCATTGGAACCAGGCGGCGTCGAGCGTCAAGACCCATCCGGATGCAATCGCGGCTGCGAGCCAACAGCCGCAAACCTTGACACTAGGCCAGCGGCAGGAATTACTGGCTGAACGCGAAAAGGTCTGGCGCGCCTACTTTACGAATGACCAACAACATCTTGACGCCGTAATTCCAGCCGAGATCGTTGCCATCAACGCTGGCGACGAGCAATGGGCGGATCGCGCAGCGACGCTTGCCGGCGCGCAACAGTTCGCGCAAGGCGGTGGAAGGCTCGTGCGGCTGGAGTTTCCCCGCACGGAAATTCAGGTGTATGGCGACGTGGCGGTCCTCTACTCCACTTATTTGTTCGAGTTAGAAGAGCAAGGCCAGCGCCAAACTTATTCCGGTCGCTGCACCGAGATCTTCGTGCAGCGCGGCGGCGTGTGGGTCAATTCCGGCTGGCATCTCGATTCGGGGAAGTGAGGCTGAGGATGGTGAGGGGGTGAATCCGGTTGAACCATTGTGATAGGAATAGCGCTGTAAGTGAATCCCGATCCGTGGGATGAACTCGTTGCCTACGAATGAGACCTCCATCAGTTTTGTTTGGGCACGACGATGAAATACGCGTCGGGCCGGCCCTCGTTCAGAACAAAGATGTGCGAGTCGCTGTTGAAATGCTCGGGCAGCGCGCCGATATCTGAGTTCTTTGCATAGGGCGCATAAAACATCACGTGCGGCGGAAACACCGGCGTCGATTTGCCAGCCTGGTGATCGTGTTTTTTGAAGTCCGGCGATAACATGTACGCTACGCCCGGTTTGCGCGGCGGCAGCAGCTTGCCCGCTTTGTATTCCTCCGCGAGAATCCGTTCCGCTTCCTGCAAACTCTTGCCCTGCTCCATCAACTCAGCGCGCCGAAAATCGGCCAGCATCGTCGTTTGTGAACCCTCGGCGTCGTAGCAGTAAGGCGCGATGATCGCGCCAAAGCGCACCACTAAACACGAGAATCCATTGCTCCCTTCGCGCGCCTTCACGTAACTGCCGCGCTCCAGCACATAAACCGTCGCTTCCTTGCGCAAGTGTTCTGGCGCGGCGCTGAGCGCCAATTCAATCTCCGCTTCGCGGGACATCGACATCGCCGCATTTTTCTCCTGCGCTGTTGCCAACAGTTGCAGAGTTCCAACAATGAAAACCGTGGCGATGAAGTACATCAGCCCGCGGGATTGAGCGAAATTTTGAAATGATACTTTCATTACCATTCTCCTTTCGATTGTTTAATCAGCCAACTCGCCATTGAGCGCTTGGTAAGCCAACGTGTGAAATTCCTGCATAACCGGAATTCTCATCGCATCCATTGATTGCGCCATCAAAATGCCGATAACCTGGTTCGCCGGGTCAATCCAAAAATAAGTCAAGTAAGCGCCGATCCAGCCGTAAGCGCCAGCCGGCGGTGCGCCGCGATTCCACCAAAATCCGTTATTCGCCGCCGCCGCTTTTTCTTTCTTATGATCGACTACCACGCTGAATCCCAGTCCGAAACCGGTGTTCTCGAACGCCATATTCATGACACTGATTGGAATGAGATGCTCCGGCAGATGATTGCGCGTCATCAATTCGACGGTTTCCGGCCTGAGTAGTCGTGTGCCGTCGAGCTCGCCGCCATTCAACAGCATCTGTGCGAATCGCAAATAATCAGGAACGGTGGAAAACAGGCCGGTGTTGCCGCGCGGAAACTTCGCATTGATTGGCGCGTTGATCCGCTGCAAACTATCCGATTTGTGCATGGCGTAAACGGTCGCCAGTCGAGCCAGCTTTTCGGCGGGCACTGTAAATCCGCTATCGTGCATGCCGAGCGGCTGCAAAATGCTCTGTTCGACAAACTGGCCGAAGGGTTCGCCGGTAACTACCTCAATGATGCGCGAGAGTACGTCGGTGCTGAGGCCGTAACTCCAGCCTGCGCCGGGTTGGTGCAGCAGCGGCAGTTTGGCCAGGTGTGCGATGAACTCGTCGAGGGTTTCGGCGCTTCCGAGGCTGGACTCGGCGTACATCTTATGAACGGGTGAATCGCCGAAACCGCTGGCCGTGATGCCGCTGGTGTGCATCAGCAAATCTTTAATGGTAA